>Ga0265338_10000326_pt1 | contig 86601 bp, 83 predicted proteins | sample 42126metaG_FD_193579 | JGI IMG/M metagenome (GOLD analysis project Ga0265338, IMG submission 193579) | Rhizosphere microbial communities from Carex aquatilis grown in University of Washington, Seatle, WA, United States - 4-21-26 metaG | ecosystem: Host-associated > Plants > Roots > Rhizosphere...
CCGCTCCTGCTTTTCGCGCTGTTCCCGTTAGGGTTAGCGGCGGCCGAGACAGCTGCGCCGACCTCGCAGCCGGCCTCCCCTCCTCCCTGGGAGCCGGCCGACGGTCCGAACCACCCCATGGGTGTCGGACGAGGAATTTTTCCAGGCCGTGTCACGTGGATCAGAGACACGGCGGCCACCCCGTGGGACGGGAAGACGGGGAACTGGTGGGACGAGGGCACCGGAATCAGCCAGCCCGCCGTCGATAACATGCTATCCCGGTCGCTTAGGGCGATCTCCGGCAAGAGTGAGGACGCGGGCGCATGGGGGGCCGTTTTCCTGTATTTCAACCAGCAGCAGCGCCAGATTGAGGCCGGGTACCGAAGCGGCGAGAAGGTGGCGATCAAGATCAACTGCAATAACGCCTACGGAGGCTACGGTGACGTCGATGGCCAGATCGACCAGTCTCCCCAGGTCCTGCTCGGCCTTGTGCGCCAGCTCGTGACAAGCGCGGGAGTCCCCCAGGAGATGATCACCGTCTACGAGGCGGTCCGCGTCGTTCCCGACCGCGTCTACGCGCCGACTCATTCCGCGTTTCCGCGCGTCCGTTTTGTCGATTCGCAGGGCAACGGCACGAACGGCCGCTACCCGGCGGACTACGTGGAGGAGATGCTCAACTACTCCGTTCCCGACCCGAAGGTCGGCAGGGACCTCCCGAAGTGCGTCGTGGAGGCGACGTACCTTTTCAACGTCACGCTTGTGAAGGGCCACCCCACGACCGGGGTTTCGCTCACCGCGAAGAACCACTACGGCACCGTCGACGTGCGCGACCACGAGGTCTACGTGAACGCGCACTCGCACCCGATGGGGACCTACCATCCCTTCGTCGACATGATTGGCTCGAGGGAGCTCGGCGGAAAGACCGTGCTCTTCATTCTCGACGGCCTGTACGGCATCCGCGACGTCAACGACAATGTCGCAGAGTATGCGCACTGGGACAAACTCTTCCGCGGCGAGTGGCTCTCCAGCATCTTCGTCTCCCAGGATCCCATCGCCATTGATTCGGTCGGACTCGACTTTCTTCGCGCCGAGTTCCCCTACGGCAGGTCCAAGGACAAAAACTTCCAGCCGATGAGGAATGCGGACAACTACCTTCATGAGGCCGCCCTCGCTGATCATCCCCCGTCCGGCACGCACTACGCTCCCGACGGAATTCCGCTGAAGAGCTTGGGAGTCCACGAGCATTGGAACAATGAGATCGATCGGCAGTACTCTCGGAACCTAGGGCGCAGCGACGGAATCGAGCTGCTCGTCGTGCCCCCGCACTGAATTTCCGGGGCGCCGATTCGGCGCTCCACGTGCGTCAAATTCAAAGCTGTGCAAATATTGGCATTATGGGTAGTGATAACCACTGACCGCCTACAGGTGGTGGATTGACGCCAAGGACACCACAACCTGTAGTGGCCAACGCCCCAGCTGCTGACACACCGATGAATTTTCACCCTGCACCAGTCTGCCCCCCCTTCAGCGGGCCGGACTGCACGACAGCCACCTTCCACCATATGCATCACCCGCAGGGGGATGCGCGCCTGGACTCACACTGCGTCCCGGCGCGCCGCATGGGGGTAGATCACCTTTCCGACGGTCTGCACCGTTCACCCGGGCGGGCGCCGATGCGCCATTAGTCGCCAGCCAATTGGGGTTTCAGGCTCCAATGGCGGCGGCGCCCGCATCAAATCCTTCAATGATCAAGCAATCCGAAACGCACATTTCCCCTCCCCGCGCGCCAAAACTCTTGACGCGCAATCCAATCCCCGCGGATGCCAGACAGGTCGTCAAACGCAACGGCGAGCTGGTCCGCTTCGATCTGAATAAGATCACCCGAGCGATCGCGCTGGCGGAGTTCGACACCAAGAATCCCGAAACCAAGAACCTCTACCGCGAGGATTTTCTCGCGTGCTTCGGCCTCGAGCCGGACGACTTCATCAAGGTTACGAAGACCGCGGAGCGCGTGCAGAGTGCGCTGGAGGGTTTGTACTATCGCTCCGGAAAGCACCCGACCATCGAGCAGATTCAGAACGCGATCGTCGTCCAGATCGCGGCCGACGGCCGGTGGGACGTCGCCGCCGCGTACATGACCTACAGGCTCAAGCAGGCCGACAGGCGCCTTGCAGTGTACCCGAGCAGCAGCATGTCCGACTACATCGCGCAATCGAAGTATGCGCGCTTCAACGAGCGGCTCGGCCGCCGCGAAATCTGGGTCGAGAGCGCGGCGCGCGTGGAGGCCGTGCATCGCGCGTACTTCGAGAAGAAGCTCGATCTGCGAATTCCCGCCGAGTTCAGCTCAGAGATCGTGCAGCTGGCCGGGCGCCATCTGAAGACGCTCGAGGGAATGCTGGGAGGAAAGACGCTGAGCGAAGTCATAGCGGACAGCTTCCGGGCCGTGGCCCGCAAGCAGGTTCTCCCCTCGATGCGCTCCCTGCAGTTCGCCGAGGCGTGCCTCAGCGCCCATGCGCGCATGTTCAACTGCAGCTTCTCGAATCTCGACCGGTTGGATTTCTTTAAGGAATTCTTCTACCTGCTGCTCTGCGGCTGCGGCTGCGGCTTCTCTGTGCAGCGGCAGCATGTCTCGCGGCTGCCGGCCCTGCCCAAGCGCGGGCTCGAAACCGAGCTGCCGGTTGCCCATTGCGTCGTAGGCGACACGATCGAGGGATGGGCTGACGCGCTCGATGCGCTCATCAAGAGCTATTTCGACGGGACGAAGGTCGAGTTCAGCTACCACCTCGTGCGGCCCCGCGGGGCGCACCTGAAGACGTCGGGCGGCAAGGCCCCGGGCCACCTGCCCCTGAAGAAGGCGCTCATCAACATCGAGTCCATCCTGGCAGGCGCCGTCGGTCGCAGCCTGAAGCCGATAGAGGTCTACGACATCTGCATGTTCACCGCGCGGGCCGTGCTTTCCGGCGGGATCAGGCGGTCCGCGTGCATCTGCCTGTTCTCGTATGATGACGAGGACATGATGACGGCCAAGACGGGCGACTGGTTCGACAAGCACCCTCAGCGCAGCGCCTCGAACAACAGCGCCATCATCCCGCGCTCGATGAAGGACGATTCCGTGTTCCGGAAGCTCTTCGCAAGCACGAAGGAGTTCGGAGAGCCCGGTTTCGTCTTTTGCGACAATCCTGAGGCGGGCGTCAACCCCTGCTCGGAGATCGGACTCCTTCCGGTCGTCAACTGGAACCTTTCGAGCACCGAGGTCGAGAAGCTCTACAGCTGGGGTTATACGGGCGAATTGCCGGGTATGTCGCGCCTGTCAGGATGGGAGATGTGCAACCTGACGAGCACCAATGGCGCCTTGGTACGCAGCGTCGATGACCTGATTCGCGCCACGGTGCGCGCCTCGGTAATCGGCACCCTTCAGGCAGCCTACACCGATATCAAGTTCCTTGGCCCCATAACACGGCTGATCAATGAGCATGACGCACTCCTGGGCGTGTCCATCTGCGGGTTCATGGACTCGCCCGAGGTCCTGCTTAACGCGGAGGCGCTCATTGAGGCGGCGCATGCGGTGCGAGCGACCAATATTCTGGTCGCCGACCTGCTGGGAATCAACCATGCGACTCGCACGACGACGGTTAAGCCCGAGGGAACGACGGCCGCGCTGGTGGGCACCGCATCGGGGATACACCCGAACCACGCGCGCAGGTATTTCCGCCGGGTGCAGGCGGCCCGCACCGAGGCCGTCTACCAGCATTTCAAGGCCGTCAATCCCCAGATGTGCGAATGCAGCGTCTATGATCCCGACCATACTGATGTGATCACCTTCCCTGTCCAGGCGCCCGACAATGCCATCCTCAAGAACGAGATAAGCGCGATTGAGTTCCTCGAGTACGTCAGTCTCGTGCAAAGGTCGTGGGTAAGGGCCGGCGCGAATCCCGACGGAAACCGTGCCCCCGAAGTGTCCCACAACGTGTCGAACACGTGCGTCGTCAAGGCGAACGAGTGGGACGCGGTTGCGGACTACATCTGGACTCACCGGGAGGATTTCACGGGCATTTCGCTCCTTGGCGACGACGGGCAGACGCGCTACGCGCAGGCGCCCTTTCAGGCCCTGGAAACCGACGAGGACATCCTGCACTGGAACCGCCTCCAGCCAAAGCCGGTTGACTACACGACCCTCAAGGAGCAGTCCGACAACACGGCCCTTAAGGAAGTGGTCGCCTGCTCTGGCGGCGCCTGTGAACTGACCTGAGGCGGCAGCCCCGAAGGCAATCCGGGATCGACAACCGGGCTGGGCGCCCCGCCCGGATCTAGGCTGCCCCGCGGGGTTTCTCGGCCGGGCGACGTCCCCTTCGCTTGGCCCCGCCTGCCCCAGCTACGCGAGGCGCGGGCACAACCACAACCGGACAACGAGCCTTTTTCAGGATCGCGTGGGTCGTGCCGCCGATGAGCAGGTCGTAGATGGCGCCGTGTCCGTGCGACCCCATCACGATGTAATCCGCTCCAAGCGCCTTTGCCTGCTCCAGGATCTGGACTGTGGGGATGCCCCCAACCTCGGCGGTTTCGAGGTCGACGCCGCTGCCGCCAAATTGCTCCTTAAGCCGGGAAAGCTGGATCGCCGCGCCCGTCGCCTCCTTGGTCTGCACCTGTGAAAGGTCCACCACCATCGCCGTGCTGTCGCCGGGAATGATCGCCGGGGGAACGACGTGAAGGATGACGACGCGTCCCCCTACGGCGCGCCCTAGGGCGACGGCATTCTCCACGACCGAACGCGTGATCCCGGAAAAATCAACCGGTGCGAGGATGGTCTTCATGTAATTGGTCCCATGGCTCCTTCAGGACTTGCTGGCGCGCCCGCGCGGCGCGGCAGCTCCCATCTTCCTGAGGAGCGTTTCGATGGAAAAGGTGTAGGACAGCCAGCTCGAGCCGGTAAGCGAAGAAACTTCCGGGGAGTAGAGGGAAAAGAGCAACCTCATTGCCTCATTCTCCCGGAGCACCTGGGCCACGAACTTCTTCATGCCATTCTTCTGGGCGATTTCCGCCAGCCGTCTCAGCAGGACACTCGCCATCCCGCATCGGCGCTTCGATTCGCGCACGACAAACGCGACCTCGGCCACCAGCGGCTCCGGTTCCGCGTAGTAGCGCCCGACGGCATGAAGGATCTCCTGTTTCCCCGACGTCTCGAATATACCGAGGGCGACGTCGTTCCGCTGGTCCACGTTGACCAGTTCGTAGGCCCGCTCATGCGTCATCGTGCTGATCATGTAGCCATACCGCAGCTGGATGGTCTCCTGGGAGTGGGAATAGAAGAAATCCTGCAGGCGTTTCTCGTCATCCGGACGCAGCCGGCGTAGGACGTAGTCCGTTCCGCGGAGCGTCACGACCGCCTCGATGGGACTCTCGACCTTTTCGGGCAACGGTTTGCACTCGGAGGCCATCGGGTCTGCGGTTTGCGTCCCCACAGCGTCGCAATGCACGTCGCCCTTTTCAAGGCTTTGCTCGCCTTTCTTTGCTAGGCTGTTTGGGCTGTTTTGCACTGGATCTTCGCCCTGCATATTAGTGCCGCCCGAGGCCCCAGCCTCCGCATGGCTTGCCGAACCCTGCGCGGTTCTTGTGCAGGGCCTTGCAAAAGCAACGATACGGCCGAGCGGCAACGTGCGCGACGAGCGACCGAGAACAAAATCCGATTGGTGATACACAAAATACGCGCAGCCCGGTCGTTGGCCACCGACTAGTATCGCTCCAGGCAACCCACCACGCTCGAAAAACATGAACAAATCACAAATTGAGGAACTGCTCGGCGCAGACGCAAAGTCCCTTTTCGAACACTGTTCGAAGACGTTTCCGAAGGAGACCCTGAGCCTTCCGGGGCCGGATTTCGTCGATCGAGTCTGCACCGCATCGGACCGACCGGCCCAGGTGCTGCGGAGCCTTCAGCAGATGTTCAACCACGGCCGCCTCGCCGGCACCGGATACCTTTCGATGCTGCCCGTCGACCAGGGGATCGAGCATTCGGCGGGGGCCAGCTTCGCCCCGAATCCGGCGTATTTTGATCCTGAGAACATCGTCCGCCTCGCGCTCGAGGGAGGATGCAACGCGGTGGCCTCGACGCTCGGCGTGCTCGGCGCCGTAAGCCGGAAATACGCGCATAGGATTCCGTTCCTGGTGAAGCTCAACCACAACGAGCTCCTCTCCTACCCCAACACGTTCGACCAGGTCTATTTCGCGCAGGTGCAGCAGGCCTATGATATGGGTGCCGTCGCCGTCGGGGCCACCATCTACTTCGGTTCGCCCGAATCGCGCCGGCAGCTTGTTGAAACCAGCCAGGCCTTCAGCCGGGCCCACGAGCTCGGGTTGGCAACGGTGCTCTGGTGCTACCTGCGAAACAACGCCTTCAAGAAGGACATTGACTACCATGTCAGCGCGGACCTCACCGGGCAGGCCAACCACCTCGGCGTCACGATCGAGGCGGACATCATCAAGCAGAAGCAGCCCGAGAACAACGGCGGCTACAAGGCGCTGCCGGGATTCGGGAAGACCCACGAAAAGGTCTACACTGAGCTCACGTCCCCGCACCCGATCGACCTGACCCGATACCAGGTGGCCAACTGCTACATGGGCCGCGCCGGTTTGATCAATTCCGGGGGCGAGTCGGGGAGGAACGACCTCGCACAGGCGGTGCGCACGGCGGTGATCAACAAGCGGGCGGGCGGAATGGGGCTGATCTCGGGACGCAAGGCGTTCCAGCGCCCCATGAAAGACGGCATCGCCCTCCTCAACGCCATTCAAGACGTGTACCTTTGTGCCGATATCACGGTGGCCTGAGAACGTTAAGTTTCAGCCGAATCAAACCATGAACGACAAGATCCTCATCGCCGGGCATCACTTCAGCATGAGCGAGGCGACCCGAGCTGACGTCGAGGGCATTGCGGAGAAGCTGCTCAAGCACCACGCGCACATCGTGCGCGTCCGGTTCGAGTCGGAGTTCGAAACGCTGCGTTCGGGAGAGCGAGCTTACACCGTCAAAGGCATGGTGGAGCTCCGGGGCCCTGACCTTGCCGCATCCGCGACGACGGACAACCTGTACAAGTCCATCCACGCGGTCGTCGACAAGCTCGAGCGGATGCTAACCGAGAAGGCGCACATGCGGGAGGAAAAGCGAAACCATCCGCACGGGGTGGAGATTCCGGCAGTGCTGCCGAAGGTTCCCACCCAAGCCCGCACACGGCGCTCGCCCTGAAGCCACCGTGGGCTCGCGGCGGACGGTCATTGCTGGGAACGCGTCAGCCCGTGGAGGGAGGGCGCAGTGCGGACTTGTCCGCCCCCAGGATTTCCCATGTGGGCGGGAGGTTGGGTTCCTCTGTGCATGCCTTGTCGGGATACTTCACGAGCGCGCAGATCCTTTCGCAGCCGATGCATTGGGAATCCATCTCGCGTTGCCCAAAGAAACGCCACCTCTGGCGGGCCTCGTTGACCGCCGCCCGATGGAGTCCGGGGGCCTCCGAGAGATCCTCGAAGAGGGCAATCTCCCCCGTGGCGAAATACGAGAGAACGGAAATGAACCCGCAGATGCCTTCCGAGTGAAGGAGGCGCGTATGGGGTTCGTGCTCGGTCACCCAATTACGAAACGACCCCGCGTGGATCAACGACTGAAACTCCGCGAGGGTCGTGTCCTGAAGCCGCGTAACCGCCTCGATGTTGTTCAGCGGCCACATCACCGCGTTCCTGCAAAGCAGGCTTATCCATTTCTTCTTTGTCCGATCTGAGTGCAGAAAAAGTGCGCCTGCGACGTCGCGGGACATGTGAGACAGATGTTTGGCACAGGCTATCCCAAAGCCATCCACGCTGGCTGCGCACTCCTTGACGATTGAGGCGCATTTATTGCCCTGTCGGCGCGTGGCCAAAGCGGTTGGAAATGGCCGGAGGCTTCCCTGCCATGTCGACGGCCCAAGCTTCCCAGCGCCGGATTCCCGAACGCCTCCCGGCCCCGGTCAGGTCTGCGTCTCCACCCACCGCACGGCGAATCGCACCAATGCCGTGGCGTCCTTGAGCTCGAGCTTCTTCTTGATGTGCCCCCGGTGGACATCGACCGTCTTCGGGCTTAGGTGCAGCTGGGCGGCAATGTCTCGGGTGCTCTTCCCAAGCCCTACCAACTGGAGGACTTCGAACTCACGGTCGCTCAGTTTCTCGATGGGCGAACCGGACCCCCGGGGTCTTCGCCCGGAGAGCTCCTCGAGAATCTTTGCTGACATCTGGGGGCTCAGGTAGACCCGCCCGGCCAGGACCTGCCGGATTGCCAGCAGGAGATTGTCGCCGCCTGCATCCTTCATCACATAACCGCGGGCCCCGGCCCTGAGCGCGCGCTCGGCGTAGATGACTTCATCGTGCATCGAGACGACCAGGATGAGGCGGTCGGGCCTTTCCGCGATCAGGTCCTTGATGAATTCGAATCCGCTTCGCCCGGGCATGGTGATGTCCGACAGGATCAGGTCCGGGCTGGTTTGGGCCAGTTCACGGCTCGCCGCATGGGGATCCCCCGCCTCGCCGCAGACCACGATGTCGGGCTGCCGGTTAATGAGCTGGGCCAGGCCTGCGCGCATCAGCGGATGGTCCTCCACGACAAGAATCCGCTTTCGGCCGGGGGCGGCCGCGGGCTTCTCCGCCGTGAGCGGGCCTTTGGGGCGTTTTGGGGCTTTGGCCATGGCTCGACTCACTCGCCCGGCGGAAACGCGCAGGTGACAGTGACGCCCGCATCCCGCTTCGATGAAATCGCTAGCTCGGCGCCGATGACGCGGGCACGATGGCTCATCACCCTCAGGCCGACGCCCGATCCGCGGTCGGATGTCTTTGGCAGGCCCTTGCCGTTGTCCGAGATCCGCAGCCAGGGCCGGCCACCTTTTTTCTCGAGCTTTATCAGGATCTCGGATGCGGACCCATGTTTGACCGCATTGTTCACCGCCTCCTGCGTGATGCGATAAAGGTGACCCGCAACTACAGGGTCCTCGATCGGCACGGCCGAAGGGCATTCCAGCCGGCACCGGACACGGCCAGGAAGGCTCATCCGTGCGGCCAATTCGCCGAGCGCAATCCTCAGGGCGTCGGGGTCGTCTATTATGGGCACCAACCCGCGTGCAAGCAGGCGCGTCTGTGAGACGGCCTCCCTCAGAAGCAGAACGACCTGTTCCATCCGCTCCTTCAGATCCGGCCTTATCCCAGCCATGTCCTCCCTCAGGGTCGTGCAGATCAGCTCGATTGCCGTAAGCTGCTGGCCCAGGCCGTCATGCAGATCCGCGCCGATGTTGTGGCGCTCCTTCTCGCTTGTCGCGACAATCTCGCTCTCAAGCCGCCTGCGATCCGCTTGTGCCGCGCCAAGCGCCCGCTCCCTCCCGATGCTCGTCAGGGCCCGTTTCACGACCCCGGGGAGCAGGTCGAGAAGCCCAGTGTCCTTCATGACATAGTCGAGCGCACCCTCCTTCATCGTTTCGACCGCCATCTTCTCGTCGCCCCGGCCCGTGACGACGACAAAGGGCACGAGAACTCCGCGATTCCTGAGCTGCTTGAGAAGCACCGTTCCATCCATGTCCTGCATCTTCAGGTCAAGCAGCATCAAGTCGGGCACGCGGCTGCCCAGCACTTCCAGTGCGGCGCGGCCCGATTTCGCGGTCGCTATCTCGTAGCCGTCGCCGCCCAGCGCGTCGGCCATCAGGATGAGCAGCCCTTCGTCATCGTCGACGATCAGCACCTTCGCCGTGGCCGGATGTGAGGGCATCGGCCGCGCTCAACGTTCGTTGACCGGCGGAAACATCATGAGCGTGATGAAGAGGCCGAGGCGCCTGATGGCCTCGGCAAACTTGTCGTAGTCCACCGGTTTCTGGATGTAGACATTGCAGCCGAGCAGATGGCATTTCTCGACCTCCCGCGCATCGTCGGTCGTCGTCAGTATCACGACCGGCATCTTGCGCAGCTCCGGATCCGCTTTGAGCCGGCGAAGCACCTCGGTGCCGTCGACCTTGGGCATCCTGATATCGAGAAGGATGAGATAGGTCTGCTCTAAGTCGTACCGTCGGCCGGCCTTAGGGTTGAAGAAGAAATCCAAGGCCGCCTGTCCGTCGGAGAAATGCTGGATCGCGTTGTTGAGACCGGCCGCAACCAGGTTCTCGCGCACAAGGATCGAATGGCCCTCATCGTCGTCGACAATAAGAATGACTGGAGCGTTGTTCATGGCTTTGAGGGTGCGCGTTCGAATGCCGGCAATGAGACGTAAAAAGTCGAGCCGGATCCTTCCCTGCTCTCAACCCAGATCTTCCCCCTCTGGCGCTCCAGGACGCGCTGCGCGATCGTCAGCCCCAGACCCTCGCCGCCAGGCGCGTCCGGATTGAGGCGGTGGAAGATCTCGAAGACTTTCCCATGGTATTCCGGCGCGATGCCTATTCCGTTGTCAGCCACCGAATAGATGGCCTGGCCCTCCTTCACGCGACCCGACACGGTGATCCGGAGCGGACGTCCTGGGTCCCGGTACTTGATCGAATTGTCGATCAGGTTGGCGAAGACCTGGCTGGTGTGCACGCTGTCTCCGAGACAGCCGGGCAGCGGGTCAACCTGGATGTCGGCCTTGGCCTCGTTCAGCTGGAACCGCATGGCGGCTATGATCTCATTCATCAGCGCCGTCATCTCCAGCGGCCCAACATTGAGCGCCACGCGTCCCAGCCGCGAGAAGCGGAGGAGCCCCGAGAGGAGGTGGTCTATCTTGTTGACGCCCGCATTTATGAACCGCAGCGCCTGCGGGATCGTGGTTTCCAATGGCTGTGCAAGTTCCGTCACGGGCACCTTTCCCCCTTCGGCCGACGCGGCCGCCGCCCGAAGCCTGTCGCACGCCCGCTCGAGCTGCCGCCCGAATCCCTGCACGTTCACAAGGGGAGAGCGCAGGTCGTGGGAGGCGGTAAAGACGATCGTCTCCAGTTCGCGGTTCTTCTCCGCCAGCTCCGCGGCGGCTCGCTGGATTTCCTCCTGGTCGGCCTTGCGCTGCGTGATGTCCGTGCGGATCGCGATGTACTGGGTCGGCTTGCCCGCCTCGTTGACGCGGGGATAGATCGTCGTGTCCACCCAGTAATACGAGCCGTCCTTGGCGCGGTTCCTGACTTCCCCGCGCCACACCTTCCCGCGGCCGATCGTGCCCCAGAGATCCCGGAAAAACTCCTTGGGATGATGGCCAGAGTTGATGATGCGGTGATCCTGTCCGAGCAATTCGTCGCGGGAGTACTTCGAGATGGCGCAGAACCTCTCGTTGACATACGTGATCCGCCCCGCGGCGTCGGTGATCGCCACGATGGAGTGCTCGTCGAGGGCGGCCTTGATGTCCCTGAGTTCCTCGAGCGCGGCGACATTCTCCCGCTCGGCTCTCTTCCGGTCGGTGATCTCCCGGGCAATCTTTGACGCGCCGACGATCTTCCCCGAGTTGTCGCGCACGGGGGAAATCGTCACCACCACCTCGAGGAGCCCTCCTCCCCGTTTCCTCCGCACCGTTTCAAAGCGCTCAACCTTCTCGCCGCGGCGGATCCTCTCGATGATCTGCCTCTCCTCTTCCGCCCGGTCCTCGGGAAGGATTATCGAAACCGGGCGGCCGATCGCCTCCTCCGCCGTGAAGCCAAAGATGTGCTCGGCCCCCTTGTTCCAGCTGCGGACGATCCCGTCCAGATCCTTGCTCACGATCGCGTCGTCCGTGCCCTCGACGATGGCGGTGGCCAGGGTGAGCCGTTCCTTCTGGCGGGCGGCGTCCTTGAGTTCCTCATCGCGGATTCGCAGCATCCGGGACATGCGCCAAAGGACCCACGCGAGCAACCCGAGATTGGCGCATGCGGCAACGCCCACGGATGCCATTCGAGGAACTCCAGGACCCGCCCATGCAACGAGCGCCAGGCTGGCGAGCAGGATGGCTGCAGCCATCCCGAAGGCCCAGAAAGCGGCTGATCGCGAAGAATTCATTACTTATCTGCCTAACGGAGTGCCATTTTCGCCGGGGCCGCAACAGGTTGGGCGAAATTTACGCGGGGAGTCGAGCCCCATGATGCCGGGTGCAAGAATTGCCCAATCATTCGCAATCGCCGCGGAGCCGGGCAGCTTCCGTTGGGGTACTCTCGCCCGGCAGCGGCGCCGAAGGTGACGGCTCAACGGGCCATTTGGGGCGCGACCCTAAGGGTTTTCCCTATCGAGGTACAGCCGCGCCTCCAATTCCAAGATTGGGCCATCGCGTGTAGTCTGTGGCGCCATGCAAGTTTCCACTCCAAATCAAGACATCCTAGGCAATGGTGCCCGCTCCGATCGTGATCTCGCCGATCATCTGCAGAAGTCCGAGATCTACCGCGACTACCAAAGGGCCTTTGAGGCGGCGACGGGCCTACCCCTTGTGCTGCGCTCCGCGGGCTCCTTTCAGGCTCCCCTCCAGCAATCCAAGAACCGCAACGAGTTCTGCTCCATGATGGCCGCCCAGAACAAGACCTGCTCCGCGTGCCTCGAGCTTCAGCAGCGCATGGAGACCCTGGCCACCGAGAAATCCGCCACCCTCGAGTGCTTTGCCGGCCTTAGCGAGTCGGCCGTGCCGGTTCGGGTCGGTGAGCGCGTTGTCGCCTACCTGCAGACGGGCCAGGTTCTGCTTCGCAAGCCCTCGGAGGCCCGTTTCAACACGGTCCTCCATTCCCTCAGGCAGTTGGGCGTCTCGGTCGACGCCACGGCCCTTAAGGAGGCCTACTTCGGCACGCAGAACGTCAGCAAGCATCGGCACGAGTCGGCAGTGAGCCTGCTGGTGATTTTCGCCCAGCATTTGTCGAGCCTCAGCAACCAGCTCATGGTGCGCGAGGCAGCGGCCGAATCCCCCACGGTGGCCAGGGCGCGCGCGTACATTTCCGAGCACCTGAGCGAGGAAATATCGCTCAGCCTGGTGGCGCGCGCCGCGGCGATGAGCGCCTTCTACTTCTGCAAGGTCTTCAAGAAGGAAACCGGCCTCACCTTCACCGAATACCTAGCGCGGCTCAGGGTGGAAACCGTCAAGAAGATGCTGCTCAATCCCCACAAGAGGATCAGCGAGGCGGCCTACGATGCGGGCTTCCAGTCGCTCTCCCAGTTCAACCGGGTCTTCAGGCACTTTGTGGGCGAGACACCCTCCGACTACCGCGAGGCCCTGCACCGTCGCGGGGTCGGCGTCGGGGAACCCATGCGCATGACGTTTGCGGCATAGGAAAGGCCGTCCTGCGGACTCGTCGCGGGCCGCCCAGGGTTAAAGCCGCGCGGGATCGGCAGACCGGCAAAAAGCCCTCACGGGCAGGCTTTTGCGGTCACGCGCATTTTGCGCAAACCGATCAAACGCTGCGTCGCAAAAAGCAATATCCGCGCAGCGCAAAGCGATGCACAATGCTAGTTTCGGGTAGGTGAAGAGCATTCTTGTACCCGTCGACTTTTCCCCCGTCACGCGCATGGTCGTGACCCGGGCTGCGGCTTTGGCGCAGGCTGCTGGCGCCGGGCTGGTGATCCTGCATGTCGTTCAGCCGCCGGCCGTGCTGGCCGACTATGATCCCGCGCTTCCCGTGATCCAGACGATGAACCGCTCGGCCCTTCGGCAGCTGGCCAAGTGGAAGGCCCTGGTCGAGGCGCGCGGACTCACGGCTGCGACCGTTTGCCGCAGGGGAACCACTCCGGCACACGTGATCGCTGTCGAGGCGGAGCGGCACTCCTGCGATTACATAGTCATCGGGTCGCATGGGCACGGCGCCATCTATGACCTGCTCGTAGGAAGCACGACGGGGGGGGTCCTGAGGAAGGCCCATTGTCCGGTCGTCATTGTTCCAGCCCTGCAGCGGGCCAAGGAGGAGGCACCCGCCAGGCAGCAGCTGTTCCAGCCGTCCGACCCCTTGAGCGAAGCCGACCAGGCCGTGCCGCGCCAGTCGCGCGCGGCGCCCGCGAGCCTCAATCCGCGAACCACTCTGCTTTCACCCGGAAGACCAACTCGTCCGACCCCAAAATACGCAAACTGAACATGAATCCTGAGCAAACAAGCCCCTTGGAGCCACAAATCGATCCACGTTGGAAGTGGCACTTCAAGGCACTGATGCGCCTGAACGGGCGGCTCCTGAAGGAACACGAGCAGCGCCGCCGCGACATCAACGCTTCGCTCCTGGAATCGCACAAGGACCCGGCCGACACCGCCGCCGACGAGTCCGAGCGGGACATCTTCTTTGCCGAGCTGGCGATGGAGCGCAACTCACTCGAGGAAATCGAGGCCGCTCTGCAGAGGATCCGAAAGGGGACCTACGGGGTCTGTGAGGCATCGGGCAAGCCGATCTCGCCCGACCGGCTTCGCGTCATCCCCTGGACCCGGTATTGCAGGGAGGCGGCGCCGCGCACCGAGCGGCGCAAAGCGTAGCGTCCCGCGCCCCGTTCACGGCCTGGCGAGGGCAGGCCAAAATCCGCAGTAAGAATGCCAATTCCTGCGCAGTGTCTTTCTGCAGACGCGCTACACTCGCGTTTGGAACCCGCACGAGGACCAACCCAGCGACACCATGAGCAGCAGAACCATTCGCTCGAAGTTGTTCTTGGACTTGGAGGCTTGAAGCCGGAAAGAGCCCCCTCGGCGAGCAATCACATAGGACACGAGCGATGAGACGAGTAGCAAAGCCACGTCCGACCTTCCCAAAGCCGACGGAGGACGAGATCCGGGCGTATGCTTACCAGCTTTACGTCCAGAGCGGATGCGTTCCGGGACGCGACTTGGAGAACTGGCAGGAGGCGGAGGCCCGGCTCCGCACGATGGCCCACCCGGAGAGGGCGTCCTCCCGCCCCCATCCGCACAAGCGCGACTAGCAATTTGGAGCTTTTCCCCGGCCGACTACGGAGGCTTGCCCCGCCTCGCGGCCAAGGAGAACCGGTGGCCTAGCCAACCGCCCGCACCGGGTATTCGGTGCGGGCGCGTTGACGGGGCCTGGAAACGCTTGAACCCGCCCACTTGTGCGGCTTCCTAGCGCTCCCCGATATTCCGTTCATCCAGCAGGTCCGCAGCATCTTATCCCGCCCGCTGCCCTTTGCGTTGAAGACGGGGACCCTAGGGCGGGCGCTGCGGCAAGAACAGGGCCGGCCCTTCGAGGTGTACGAGCCGACCGAGCGAGGTGCCCACGGTGCTTGAGGAGGAGGTCGGGGAACGGGCCTGGGACCGCCGCATTCGGCGCTGCGGGGTTGCACGCAGCCGCGGAATTGCCCACTTTCGTCCGCTCATGTCGCTCTTCAGCCTGCTCGACGTCAGCCTATGCTTCGGTGGCCCGCCGGTCCTGGACAAGGTCAACCTCCAGCTCGATCCAGGGGAGCGGGTCTGCCTGCTGGGGCGAAACGGGGCGGGCAAGTCCACACTGATGGGAGTCATCGCCGGAGACATCAAGGCGGACACCGGCGACGTCTTCCGGCAGCCGGGATCCCTCTTTGCACGGCTCACTCAGGAGGTTCCATCGAGCCTGGCCGGCAGCGTCTTGGAGATCGTCGCCTCGGGCCTCCGGGACCAGGCGGGGCACGAGGAGGACTGGGAGCGCGACGTCCTTGTCCACAACCTCCTGGAGCACCTCCAGCTCGACCCGGCCAGGGGTTTTGCAGAGCTGTCGGGAGGCCTCAAGCGCCGGGTGCTTCTCGGGCGCGCCCTTGCCGCCAAACCCGACCTGCTCCTGCTCGACGAACCGACCAACCACCTGGATATCGAGTCGATCCTCTGGCTCGAGGAGTTCCTCCTCGGCGAAAAGATCAGCCTCCTCTTCGTGACCCACGACCGCGCCTTCCTTCGAAGGCTCGCCACCCGCATCGTTGAACTGGACCGGGGCCGGCTTTCGGGCTGGGCCTGTGACTACGACACCTACCTGGTCCGCAAGGAGGAGGTGCTCGCGGCCGACGAGAAACAGCAGGGCGCTTTCGACAAGAAGCTTGCCCAGGAGGAGGTCTGGATCCGCAAGGGGGTTCGCGCCCAGCGCTCGCGGGCGCAGGGCCGAATCCACACCCTTATGAAGATGCGCGCCGAGCGGGCCGCCCGGCGGGCGCGCACGGGCAATGTCAACATGCGCCTCACCGAGGCCGAGCGCTCCGGCGTCAAGGTGGTCGACGTCGAGAACATGTCGTTCGCCTACCCTGGTGGCCGGCAGCTCGTGCGCGATTTCACCACGACGCTGACGCGCGGCGACAAGATCGGGATCATCGGGCCAAATGGCTCCGGCAAGTCCACCCTCATCAAGCTTCTCCTTGGCGAGCTCAAGCCCTCGAAGGGGACCATCGAGCACGGCACCAGGCTGGAATTCGTCTACTTTGACCAGATGCGCGCCCAGATCGACGACGCCAAGACGGTGGCCGACAACATTGCCGGGGGCAATGAGACCGTCACGATCGGCGGGCGAACCCGCCACGTGATTGGCTACCTGCAGGACTTCCTGTTCACGCCCGACCGCGCGCGAACGCCCGCCAGGGTGCTGTCAGGCGGGGAGCGGAACCGCCTGCTCCTTGCGCGCCTCTTCACGAAGCCCGCCAACGTCCTGGTCATGGACGAACCGACAAACGACCTGGATGCCGAGACGCTCGACCTCCTTGAGGACCTGCTCGTCGAGTATGAGGGAACCCTCCTGATCGTCAGCCACGACCGCGACTTCCTGGACAACGTCGTGACGAGCACCCTCGTGTTCGAGGGCGACGGGCGCATCGGCGACTATGTGGGCGGCTACGCCGACTGGGTACGCGAGCGCGAGAAGAACGCCGCCGCGAAAGCGGCGCGCCCGGCGCCGGTGGGGGATGATGCCCGGAGGGCCTTCTCGCCTGCGAAGCCCGCGAGGAAACTCACTAACAATGAGCGGCGCGAGCTGGCGGAATTGCCGGCGCAGATCGAGGCGATCGAGACCGAGCAGGCCAAGCTTGCCGCGAAGCTGGCAGACCCGGCCTTTTACCACAGGCAGAGGAACTCCGCAGCCGACGTTAGATCCCGTCTGGATGAGCTCGAGCGCATGCACGCCACAGCGTTCGCGCGGTGGGAGGAGCTCGAGGCGTTGCAGGCTCAGGGATAGGTCTCCGCCGCCGAGCGCGGTGTGCGTGTTATACCCCATATGAGGCCATCGGGCCCGGGTGTATTCTGTGGGCCACATCCATCAAAGAATGAATCCACTCGAGCAACGTGACGGCCGCCTCCCGAGCGAACTGCACCAGCCGGCGACTGTTTTTCCGGTCCGCGCATGGAAGCCCACCGCTAGCCAAAAGATCACGACAGGTAACGGCAGCGAATCGCCCTACCCCGCCTTTGTACCTCAACGGGCGGCGTCATTCTCCGAGCGTTTTAGGAGCGTTTCCGAATACCCGCGCTACCTGACCCAGGGAATGGGCGCCAACAGCGCATAGGGCACGGCCGGCGCTGCCCACGGTTCGCAAGAAAGTCACGCAGAAGCGGCCTTCCCCTTGATCGTCCTCGGCGCCGCGGAGCCCATTGCCGGTGGCTTTCGACTAAATGAGCAAGGCGCCGCAACAAAATTCCCGTTCTGGATACTAACGCAGGAGGCGCCTCGTCCCACTCTCATTCATGAAAACATCCGCAACCACTCCCGATTCTGAAACCACCACCAACGGCGAGGCCCGCGCCACCGTCGAGGACCTAAGGGCCCTCATACTCGAAGCCCAGGACGCCTTAGAAAACGTCGGGGGCACCGCGACGATCGAGATCCGGGCCTTGCGCGACCGCCTCGACGCGGTACTCGCCCACGGCCCGAAAGCAATGAAGAGCATTTCCGACGCCGCCCGCCGACAGGCGGGGCGAGCCGACGACGCCATCCGCGCCAATCCCTATCCGAGCATCGGCGTGGCCGCGGGCGTGGGCCTTATCGCGGGCTTTGTGTTGGCCCGCGCCTTCACCGGCTCCAACCGTTGATTCGCAAAGCCGCCCGGCTTCCCCTCCCGCAGGCAGGATCAGCCCCTACCATGGATGCGCCAAGTTCCAATTCCCGCATCATCGTGGAGGGGCTGCTACACCGAGGCGAGCTCGCCAGTCTCGAGCTGAGCGACGCGCGCTCGCACTTTGCGATGACGGGCGCCGTGGCCGGAGTCGCCGGCGCACTCGCCCTGCTCTGCGGACTCACTGGAACGCTTGCGCTCGCGGCGCTTGTTTGGGAACGCGGGGATCGCGCCGTAATCCTTGGACTCGTTGCTCTCGGCTACCTTCTGGGTGCCGGCGCGCTCGGCTGGTGGCTGGCCATCCGCCTCAGGTCGTGGCGGCCCCTCGCCGAAACCCGCTACCAACTAAAAGAGGATTGCGAATGCCTGAATCAATACCTGTCTGCGAAAGCCCCATAAGGGTTCCGGGCCGCCTACCTCCAAACGATCGCCGGGAGTGGCTTTCGCTCGCCTGCGAGCTCGACAGGCTTAGGGCGCTTAGGGCGCTTCGTGACGCATCAACGGGACTGCAGATGTATTCCGTCCTCAGGAAGGTAGCCTCCGTCGCCCCAATCATCATGCCCGGGAGGATTGGAAAATGGATCCGCGGTGCCTCGATCGGTGCCTCGGTATGCAGGGCGGCCATTTTCGCATTCAAAGATTGAGGCCAACCCTCAGCCAACATTCCCCGAACCCAAAGCCCAACCCCTGACCCAAATCTCAACTATGTTTCGCTGGATCATCATATTCTTCGTGTTCGCCATCATTGCGGGAGCCCTTGGTTTCACCGGCATAGCCGGCGCATCCTTCGCCATTGCCCAGACGCTGTTCTACATCTTCCTGGTCCTCTTCCTCCTCACTCTCATTGTACACCTGGCCCGCGGCAGTGGAAACAAAACGGGCGAATAGGCCGCCCGTGCGGACGCCTAGAGTTGCTCGCTCGGCAGGGGCTTTGCGCGCTGGGTGTCAGGCACTCCCGGGCAGGACTGCGCGGAGAATTCCTCCACAGCCCGCAGGTCGAACGTCTTCATCCCCGGTGAGGGCGTCATCGAGGCGTGCTCGAACTCGGCGCCGTGGACGTCGTCCAGCGTGACGGACGGCCTCTGGTCGGTTGCCTTCGGGCGCAGGACGACGTGGTGCACCACCAGATTGCCCGCGTGGCGGGCATAAAGGCCCCATGAAGGCGTGATCCCGAAACTCCCGGGCTCCGGGTAGTCGCGCTCCATCTCCGGCATGACGCGGCTCGCCTGGGTGGCTGTGCCGCCACCCTCAAATTCGATCCTGATGTTGTCGAGGGTCACGTCCTCCACGGGGTGGCCCGCGAGGCCGAGGATAAGGATCCCCTGGCCCCCCCGGACGTCCTGGGCGACCACGTTGCTGATGATCACGCCGCTGAGCCTTCCCACGGGCGTGCCGGCGGGACCGCGCATCCGCGCGCCGAGGCGCAGGAAGATGGGGGACCCGAAGATCGTTCGCATCGTGATGTTCGTGACGGCAATGTCCTCAAGCAGGGCGCCGTCGACGGTTTCCAGCGCCAGCCCGCGCGAGCATTCAAACACGCAGTTCGAAATCGAAACCGCCTTGAAGCCGCCGTTTGACTCCGTGCCGAACTTGATCCTGCCGGTCGGCGAGTGGACCGGGGTCTCGCTGTGCCTGCGGCTCCCGTCGAGGAGCGACCCCTCGTCGTAGCCGCTCACCAGGCAGTCCGAGACCGTCACGTTCTCGGTCGAGCGGAACTGCCCCAGTCCGAAGGAGCTTTTCAGGCAGATGCCGTCGTCAAACGGGGAATTCACCGAGCAATTTGAAACCCTCACGTTGTGGCAGCAGTCGATGTCCATGCCGTCGCGGTTGGTGTCAATCTTCAGCCCGTCGATGGTCAGGTTGTCGACGCCGGTCGCGAGGATTCCGAACCAGCCCCCGTGCTCGATCGTGATGTCCCGGAGGATGACGTTGCGGCAGTTCTTAAGGGCAATCGCCTTGTTCCCGACCTTCTGGACGACCTTCTCTCCTCCCCATCCACGAGAGAGGCCCTTGCCGTAGATGCGGCCCTCGCCGGTTATCGACACGTTGGTCAGGTCCTCTCCCCAGATGAGGCTGTCGTGCCAGTGGCTGTGGCCTCCGTCCTGGTAGTGAAGGGTGTCTCCCCACGAGTTGGCCTCCGGAGGATCGTAATCCCTGTCGTCAGACGAGGCCACGATCGTGGAGCCGGGCCCCAGGTGAAGCGCCACGTTGCTCCTGAGGTGGATCGAGCCCGCCAGATACATGCCCGCCGCCAATTCAACGGTTCCTCCTCCCGCCTTGGCCGCTGCGTCTATCGCCTGGTTGATCGCGGGCGCATCGTTTGCCTGCCCGTCCCCCTTGGCCCCGTAGGATCTGATATCATAGGAGGCGGGCTGAGCCGCGGCGCCGATGCAGGAGAGCGAAAGCAGTGCCGAGGCGACGGTTATCCTGTGTGACAGTGGCATGGCGTAGGGGGTTTGCCCCCGGGGCGAAATCCTTGCTGCCGAAGGCCTGCCGATTTAAGAAGCCGGCCCGACCAGGTGTCAAACCACTCCGCGGCCCCAGGGCCGATCACCTCGCCGTTCCCCAGCGCCTCGTGAAGGGATAATAGATGAAGAGCGGCCTTCCGATGACGTCCTTCTCGGGGACAAACCCCCAGAACCGCCCATCGAAGCTGTTCTTGGAGTTGTCGCCGAGCGCGAGGTAGGCATTCGCGGGCACTGTGACTGTGTCTCCCTTGAACAGCTGGCTCTTCTCGTAGCGCGGGTCGGGGGTCATGTTGAAGTAGCCCCTGTAGGGGCTCACGCGCTTCGCGTTAAGGTCAAATGCCTTCGAGCCGTCGATCGGAGCGCTGTTCCGGTAAACCATGGGCTCCCTGATCTCGATCCGGTCACCGGGGACGCCGATCAGCCGCTTGATGAAGTACTGGTCCCCGAAGGCTCTCTCGATGTCCGGAATGTGGTCCGTCCTGAACACAAAGCCCTGGCCGACCTTAGGCCTCATGAACTGGTAGCTCACCCTGTCGACAAAGAGCTGGTCGCCCGTCAGAATGTCGAACCGCACGATCGGTTCGCCGGCCCTGACCGACCTGCCGACGGGGACCCGAAGGGCCACGTAGTACTGGTCGCTGTCCTCGTCGAGCTTCTGGCTCGATTCCTCGAGCTGGCCCGCCTGTGCGGCGCTTCGGATCTGGGTGTCGAGGGCTTTGCGGTCCTTGAAGAAGGTGCCGATGACGAGCTCGTCGAAGTCGTTGTCGCTGAAGTCGGCCGGGACACGCACGGACGCGGGCGCGCCGTCGACATAGAACGTGTACTCCTTCACGCGTGCCGGGATGACCTGCCAGGTGCGGCCCGCCTTCTTCGTATACGCTATGCTGACCGTGTCGCCCCGAATCAGGAGCGGCACCGACACCTCGCCGTCGCGGGGAGCGACCACCGAATACCGCTGCGCCCCGTAGGCGACGAGCCTGAAGGCCTGCTCGGCGATGTTTGGCAGCCTCGATCCCGGAGGGAAATTCTCCGCGGTCATCCCATAATAGCTCGGCCACATCGAGTTGGTCGGGATCTTGAACGGCTGGACGAAGTAGGTGCGGATCCCGAGGATCACGATTGCGGCCACCAGAAAGAACTCCACGTTCTCGACGAGCCATGTCTTCGGGTAGATGGCCCCGCCCGTCCGGACGAGGACGCCCTCGAGCACCTCAATCCCGAGCTTGAGCTTGGCCGCGTCGGCGCGGTCCTTGTACAGGCGCTCCAGTTCCCTTGTCCGCCTGACGAGCTCGTCCGAGTCCTTCGCGCCTAGCCTGTCCCTCCTGTAGTTCCAAACCTTCGACGCGAGCTCGAGCCAGTTCGAGGCGTTGTCGCGCATCTTCTTTTCCTGGGATTCAAAGAGTCCGAACATTTGTGTTGGTTGGGAGTTACCTGAGTCAGTTGTTCCTCAAGACCTTGATGAAAGTGTCCGGAGGGATGGAGACCTTTCCGATCAATTTCATCTTCTGCTTCCCTTCCTTTTGCTTATCAAGCAACTTGCGTTTTCTCGAAATGTCGCCGCCGTAGCACTTTGCCGTCACGTCCTTGCGCATTTCCCGCACGCTTTCCCTCGCTATGATCTTGCCGCCGATCGCCGCCTGGATGGCGATCCGGAACATCTGGGGCGGTATGATCTCCGAGAGCTTCTTGCAGAGCTCGCGGCCCCGCCCCTCCGCCTTGTCCCTGTGGACGATGCTCGCGAACGCGTCCACCGGATCGCTGTTTATGAGGATCTCCATCTTGACCAGGTCGGCGGGCCGGTAGTCGCCGAGCTCGTAGTCCATGGAGCCATAGCCGTGGGTCACGCCCTTGAGGCGGTCGTTGAAGTCCACGAGGATCTCGTTGAGCGGGAGGATGCAGCTGAGCATCACGCGCGTCGAATCCAGCGTGTGGGTGTGCTCGACCACGCCGCGCTTCTCCATCACGAGCGCCAGCATGTCCCCCATTGAGTCGTTGGGGATGTGGATCGAAGCCCTGAGCGTCGGCTCCTGGATCTCCACGATCACTCCGGCGTCGGGCAGGTTCACCGGGTTGTCCACCTCCACCACGACGCCCCCGTGCTTCACCACCTTGTAGATGACGCTCGGATACGTGGAGATAATCTCCACGTCGTGCTCGCGCCGGATGCGCTCCTGGATGATCTCCATGTGGAGGAGCCCGAGGAACCCGCACCTGAACCCGAAGCCGAGCGCCACCGAGCTCTCCTGGGAATAGACAAAGGCGGAGTCGTTGAGCCGAAGCCGTCCGAGGGCGGCCTTCAGCTTCTCGTAGTCGTTGCTGTCGATCGGATAGAGCCCGCAGAAGACCATCGGCCGGACCTCCTTGTAGCCCGGAAGCATCACCTGCGCCGGCTTGGCCGCCAGCGTGATTGTGTCGCCCGTCTTCATCTCGGACGGGTCCTTGATGTTGGAGACGATGTAGCCGACGTCCCCCTGCGAAAGGAAGTCGCGCTTCTCCATCTTCGGGGTGAACACGCCGACCTCCTTTATGTCTGACTTCTGGCCCGTGCTCATGAGCATCATCATTTCGCCCGCTCGCAACGTGCCGGAGAACACGCGGACGTGGGCGATGACGCCCCGGTACGAGTCGAAGATGGAGTCGAACACGAGCGTCCTCATCTGGGGGTAATCGGTCCACCGGGGCGGCGGCACCCGCGCCACCACGGCTTCCAGGATATCAATGACCCCGATGCCCGACTTGCCGCTGGCGAGAATGGCCTCCTCGGCGGGTATCGCGAGGATGTCCTCGAGCTGCTTCATGCACAGGTCCAGGTTCGCGCTCGGCAGGTCGATCTTGTTGATGACCGGGATGATCTTGAGCCTCTGCGCCACGGCCAGGTGGGCGTTGGCGACCGTCTGCGCCTCGACACCCTGGGACGCGTCGATCAGCAACACGGCCCCCTCGCACGCCGCGAGGGAGCGCGAGACCTCGTACGAGAAGTCCACGTGGCCGGGCGTGTCCATGAGGTTCAGCTTGTAGCTCCGGCCGTCCTTGGCCTCGTAGATCATCGTGACCGGGTGGGACTTGATCGTGATGCCGCGCTCCTTCTCCAGGTCCATGGAGTCCAGGTACTGCGCCGTGAGCATCCGGTCCGACACCGTGTGGGTCTCCTGGAGCAGCCTGTCGGAAAGCGTGGTCTTGCCGTGGTCGACGTGCGCGATGATGCAGAAGTTTCGTGTGAGCGGCGCGTCCATCGTCAGGAACCCAGGTCCGCGTACTCCGAGATCGAGCGCACGCTCCACGATTTGTCCGTACGGCGAGCGAGGCCCGCGAGGACTCCGCCAGGCCCGAGTTCCCAGAATTCGGTGGCGCCGGCCGCGCGGGCGCTGCGCATGCAATCCTCCCAGAGTACCGGCGAGACCACCTGTCTGACGAGTGCCCGGCGGATGTCGTCGGGGTCCGAAACCGCCTGCCCCGTCGTGTTCGTGAACACGCGAAAGCGGGGCGGGGAAAACGGGATGTTCCCGAGGAACACCTCGAATGCGGCCCTTGCGGGTTCCATGAGCCTGCTGTGGTAGGCACCGGCCACGTTGAGGGAAACGACCTTCTTGATGCCTCGGTCCTTGGCCGAGGCCACCGCCGCCTCGATCTTGGCGCGTTCGCCGGAGATGATGATCTGGCCCGGCGCATTGAAATTGGCCGCCTCGACGTCGAATTCCTTGCAGAGCAGCGAGATGGTCTCGCGCGATTCGCCGATGATCGCCGCCATTGTCCCCGCGCTTCTCTCACAGGCGCTCTGCATCAGGCGGCCGCGCTCGGCGACAATCCTCAGGCCCGTGGCAAAGTCGACAACGCCAGCCGACACGTAAGCGGTCACCTCGCCGAGGCTCAGGCCAAGTGCGAAGTCGACCGAGGGCAGAAGCTGCCTCTCGCGCAAGGCCCCAACCAGCGCCATTCCGTGCACGAAGAGCGCCGGCTGGCACACGCCGGTCTTGGTCAACTCCGCTTCGGGGCCCTCAAAGCTCACCTTCGCGATGTCCCAGCCCAGCACGCGACCAGCCTCCTCGTAGAGCGCCCTCGCGCCCAGGGAATGCTCGTACAGGGACCTGCCCATGCCGAGTTTTTGGGCGCCCTGACCTGCGAAAAGAAGTGCCAATGCCATAGGAGAACCGATTAGGCAATCTCCCCGAGGCGGGAAATCCAAGCCAAATTAAGGAAGTGGACGTCCAAAGGCCGCCGTGCCGGGTGTCCGCCCTCTCAGAACCGCTTCATCTGCTTGAAATACTTGTCGTCCTCCGACGGCTGCGCGAAATCGGGAACAAAGGTCCGCGAGCTGTCGGCGGGCCTCGCCGTCGCACCCATCGTTGAAACGCCGCTTGAAATCTCCGGAAGGCCAAACGGGGAGGTACCCGTAAGCTCGGGGCTCAAGAACGACTTCGCCTGCGGGGCGGGCGCGAGGCCGAGCACCGCGAGGTAGGGATTTGCCCCCTCCCTCGGGTCGCTGAACGCCGCCGCGTCCGCCGGCGAAGGAAGGCTCTCGCCGAAGGATCCGGGCTGGCCAAGGTCGAGTCCGGGCAGCATGTCGGCATGCGCTCGATCAAGCCCCGCCGCCGCGAGCCCGTCGCTTTTCGACCCAGGAAGGAGGAGATCGTGGTCCCTTGCCGAAACCCAGCGTCCCATGAACGAATCGAGGGGGTTGTAGACTGATTCGCCCGGCTCCCTCGGTCCCGCCTTGTCGCGGGCGTCGTCCTGGGAGGCGGAATCCTTGTCGCCGCGAGCGCCCAGCCTGTCGTCGCCGCGCAGGAGGTCCTGGTCGCCCCTCAGGCCATCTTCCTTGTCCCTGGCCCTCGAGCCCTGGGAGCGGTCGGACTTCTTGTCCATCGCGTCGACCAGCCAGTTGCCCGTGCCCTCCTTCTTCTTGGCCGGGTCGAGCGAGGAATCCTTTTCCGGGGTCAGGAGCACGGGCGCCTCCGCGCGGGCCCCCAATGGGCCGGGGCTCACGTCCTTCATGTCCAGGGTCGGAAGGGGCGCGCCTGACTCCGTCTGTCCCGCGGAAGCCTTTACTCCCGCGAGGTCCTTCTTGGCGTCGGCAATCGAGTCGCTGGCCGGCGCCGGGGGATCGCCGCCTAGGGCGGCGGCGCCGATAACGGCGATCAAGAGGGTTCCCGATACGCGCATCGGTTTCCTTCGCGCGGGCGCTAGCTCTTGATGAAGATGCCCTTCAGGTTCATCTCGAGCTGCTGCGGGTTCGGCGAGAAACGCACCCCGTCGGCCTTGCTGATGCGGCCGGCCTTGATGAGGCGGTACAGGTCCTTGTTGAAGGAATAGCTGCTCCCGTCGAGGCCGCTCTCAAGCAGCGTGTTGATCTTGTCGAAGTGGCCCTCGAGAATCAGATTCCTTATCGTCGCGTCCGTGTTGAGCACCTCGTTGCTTGGGACGCGCCCGCCGCCCTCGAGGCTCGGGATCAGCTTCTGGCAGATGAACCCGCGGATGGAGCCGGAGATCTGCCTGCGGGCCTGGGCCATCTGCTCGGGCGGGAAGAACTCGAAGAGGCGCGTGAGCGACTGCGCCACCGTGGCCGCGTGCATCGTCGAGAACACGAGGTGCCCGGTCTCGGCTGCCGCGATCGCGGTCTCGAACGTCTCGCGGTCGCGCATCTCACCGATCAGGATGATGTCGGGGTTCTGGCGCAGCACGGATTTGATCGCCAACTCGAACGTCGGCACGTCGAGCCCTATCTCGCGCTGTTGGAACACCGACTTGTCGTCCTGGAAGGTGTATTCGATCGGGTCCTCGATCGTGATGATGTGCTTGTCCATGTTCTGGTTGATCCAGTTCAGCATGGCGGCCATCGTCGAGCTCTTGCCCGAGCCGGTCGCGCCGCAGATCAGGAGGATCCCGTCCTTGGCGTTCGCAAGTTTCAGGAGCGGCTCGGCCTGCAACCCCAAGTCCTCGAAATTCGGGACGCGGCTCTTGATGTGCCGGAAGACCAGGCTCACGAGCCCGCGCTGGTGGAACGCGTTTACGCGGAAGCGCCCCACCCCGTCCGCAGCGTAGGCGAAGTCGATCTGCCCCAGTTCTTCCCAGCGCTTCCGGAAGATCTCGGGGACATGCTCATCGACAAACGCCATGGCCTCCTGGTTGGAAACCGGGTCCATGTCGACCGGCTTGAGCCGGTTCGAGATCCGCACGTAGCCGGGTTTGTTCGACTTTATCACGATGTCGCTCGCGCCGCTGTCGACCCCAAGTTTCAGCAGGTCGTTGAATATCTCGGTGTGGGGAGTGACGGCTTCCATGTGCAGAATAGCGTTGCTCTGGATTTTGTAGCTTGGCCTGCTTCACGCGGCAAGGCATCTTTGCCCCGGTCCCAAGCACCCACAACATGAAGCCACGCCCCCTCACAGGTGCGATCACAGCCCTCGCAACTCCCTTCCGCGGGAAGGACATATCCTTTGGCGACCTGAAAAGGCTTGTGGAGCACCAGATTAAGGGCGGCATCGACGGGATTGTCCCGGTTGGCACGACGGGCGAGTCCCCCACCCTCACCTCCGAGGAGCACATGGACGTCACCCGCGCGACGATCGAGTTCGCGCGCGGCCGTGTCCCCGTAATCGCGGGCACCGGCTCGAATTCGACGGCCGAGGCGCTTGACTACACGAGGCTCTCCGACGAGGCCGGGGCGGATGCGGTCTTGGTCGTCACGCCCTATTACAACAAGCCGAGCCAGGAGGGGCTTTTCAGGCATTATGCCGCGATCGCGGAGGCGACCGATCTGCCGGTCATACTCTATTCGGTCCCTTCGCGCTGCGGCGTAGAGATCGGCGTGCCGCTCGTGGAGCGCCTCAGGTCCCGCTTCTCGCATGTGCGCTGGATCAAGGAGGCGGGCGGATCGGTCGACCGCGTGGACCAGATGAAGCGGGCCATGGGGGACGCCATCACGGTGTTGAGCGGCGACGACGCCCTCACGCTGGCCTTCATGGCCAGCGGCGCCGAGGGCGTTATCAGCGTCGCCTCGAACCTCGTGCCCCGGGAGGTTTCCCGGATGGTCCACTTCGCCCAGGCGAACGACTTTGCGAGCGCAACAAAGCTCCACCGAAGGCTTTTCCCGCTCTTCAAGGCCCTCTTCATCGAGCCGAGCCCGGTGCCGATCAAGGCCGCGCTCGCGCGGGCCCGAATCTTCGGGAGCGAATCGGTCCGCCTGCCCCTGTGCCCGATGGGAGCCGCGAACCGCGCCGTGCTCGCAAAGGCGATGTCCCTCCTCAAGCGCTAGTCCCTCCATGCCACTCACAATACTGCTCAACGGAGCCCGTGGACGCATGGGCCAAGCGATCGCCTCCGCCGCCCCGCAGCTGGGGATCACCGTGGGCGCCGCCACCGACCTGGGAGACGACATGGGCGGCGCAGTCAAGGCGGTCGACGTCATCGTGGACTTTAGCTCCCCGCAGGCGACGCGGGGAATCCTCGAGTTGGCGGCTGCGTGCAAGAAGCCGGTCGTCATCGGCACGACGGGCCATTCCCAGAAGGACAAGGCCGAGCTCCTCAAGCTCGCCGCCCGCGTCCCTTGCGTCTGGTCCGGCAATTTCTCGGTCGGGGTCAATCTCCTCTTTGCCCTGACGGCAAGGGCGGCCCGCGCCCTCGGCGAGGACTTCGACACTGAGGTGGTCGAGATGCACCACAGGATGAAGAAGGACGCGCCGAGCGGAACCGCCGAGCGCCTCTTGGAAATCATCCTGGAGGCCCGCAGGCTCGAGCGCGGCGCGCTCCGGCACGGCCGCCAGGGGATCGCGGGACCGCGGCCCAAGGGGGAGATCGGCGTGCATTCGCTTCGCGGCGGCGACGTTGTTGGCGACCACACCGTTGTCTTCGCCGGGACCGGCGAGCGCCTTGAGCTAACCCACCGGGCGAGCGACCGGGCCGTCTTTGCACACGGGGCCCTCAGGGCGGCGCAATGGGTGGTCGGCAGGAAGCCGGGGGTCTACGACATGCAGGACGTGCTCGGGCTCACCTGAGGCCCAAGGATGATTATCTCGATCCAAGGAACCCTGACCGAGTCGGGCCTGGTGCGCGCCGTGGTCGAGGTCGGCGGCTTCGGCTACGAGATCAGCGTGCCAGTGACGACGGCCGAGCGCCTTCCGCCGGTGGGGAGCACCGTGAAGCTCCACACGCTCGTCGTCTACAGGGAGGATTCCCAGAGCCTCTACGGATTCGCGACGGCGGAGGACCGCGATTTCTTCCGCCTGATGATTGAGAATGTCACGGGCATCGGCCCCAAGGTCGCGCTCTCGATTATGAGCCGGCTTTCACTGCCCCTTCTCCAGGGGGCGATCCGCTCGGGCGACATTGCCACCCTTTCCAAGTGCCCCGGCATAGGGAAGAAGACCGCCGAGAGGCTCGTGATAGAACTGAAGAGCCGTGTCGGCGCGGCCGGCGGAGCGGTAGGGGCGATGCTCGCGGCCGGCGGCTCCCCGGCGGGCGGGTCACCCCATGCCGACGCCGTCGCTGCCCTAGTGGCGCTCGGCTACAAGACGGGCGACGCCGACGAGGCGATCCGCCATGCGTCGCTCACGCTTGGGCCGTCGGCCACGACCGAGGCCCTGATCAAGAAGGCTCTCGGCTGACCCGTGAGCCTTGGGGCGTCCCGCCGAACGCTCAGCGCTGGAAGCGGAACGCGGCCAATTCGGCCGGCTGCTGGGTTTCGCGGTCGTCGGGGGTTTCGGTGATCGCGGAGGACCTCAGGTCGGTCTTGGGGTTCAGCAGAAAGTCGGAATTCGCGTTGGAATAAACTGGGGCCATGTGGATGTCCCCGATCCAGTTGAGTCCGTCCACCCGGACGGGCTCATCGGAGGCCGTGAACAGCGCGCGCTCACGGGCCTGGGGCGACTGGTCCGGGGAAAAGCGCACAAAGAAGACCGGCTTCATCTGAACCTGGGCGTCCGCAAACTGCGCGGATGCGGCCGAGGGACTGGCGTGGGATGCGGCGGCGGCCACCGGCGCACCGGCCGGCCCGCCGCCCTCAAACCGGAGAGCGAGCAACCCGACGGCGCAGGCCGCGGCCAATCCCGCAACGAGCGGCCCGTAGCCCCACCTGCTCTGGCGCGGAAATGCAGCCACGCTCGGGCTCGTCTGCTTCGCAGTCGATTCCAGGAGCTCCTCCGAAAGCATCGAGCAGGCCTTCTGCATTCTGCAGTATTGCCGGTAGACCTCGCGGCGCTCGGGGTCGGCCGCGACCTCTTTCTCAAGCCTCAGAGCGTCCTCCGCGCTGATCTCGTGATCCACGTAGAGGTTGAGCAGTTCTATGAATTCCCTGTCGTTCATTTGAAGTCCTCGCCGAGCTTAGAGCGCAGGCTTTCCCGCGCCCTCGCAATCCGGCTTTTTACGGTTCCAACGGAGATGCCGAGAATTCCGGCGATTTCTTCGTAGGATAGGTTCTTTACGTTGCGCAAGATAAGAATCTCGCGGTGCTTTGGGCCAAGGCGATCCATGCCGGTTCCGATGCGCGTGACGAATTCACGGGTAACCGTGATGTCGTCAGGCGTCTCGACCTCGGCGGCAATCACCTCGGCCAGTGTTGTGGTGTTATCGGGGCCCATTGGGGCATCGAAAGATACGGACTTGTCACGCTTGCGCCGCCACCAGTACCAGTACCGGTTGCGCGCGAGGTTCGTCGCGATCTGGTAGAGCCATGTCGAGAAGGCCGACTCCCCGCGGAAGTTCGCCAGGCCACGGTGTGCGCGAATGAACGCGTCTTGCGTAACCTCCTCTGCATCTTGGGTGTTGCGAAGAAGCTGGTTCACCATTGAGAAGATGCGGTCCCAGTAACGGGACACCATCTCGTCAAAAGCCGAGGCGTCGCCGTTCTTGAATCGGTCAACAAGAAGGCGGTCAAGGGCCACTTCGTGAGCTTTGGTCGACATTCGGTCTTCCAAGCTCTGACGGGCGTATTTGTGAATTGTTCCCAATGATTGAGGGTGAGAAGGCTATGAATCAAAAGGGCTAGCGCGGAAGGGTCAACGCCTTCGACCATTTCCGGGACGGGAACCGCCATCGGCCAAAGGCGGATCTAATTGTGGCGGGCCCCCGGGCCCATTAGGAGGATTCACAGGACCCAGTAATGTTTGAACTTGCGAAATGAATTGAGCGCTCCCTTAAACGCTCCCCTCCGGCCCCGCCCATGCTCCCCAACGTCAATTTTGACAACCCCGCCGAGGTGGCTGAATTCGTGGTAGCCAAATTCGGGGTGCTCTACCCGACGGCCGACCGAAGGCTGCTCATGCGGATCTTCCGAGATGTCGTGGAACTGTTCGAGGGCCGCACACCGGCCTATGCCGCGATCGACCTGAAATACCACAATCTGCGCCACACCATGATGGCCACGGTGTGCATGGCGCTCATCCTTGAGGGCCAGCATGCCGCAGGCAATGAGCACCTGCGGGACCGGGATTTCGAGCTGGCAATCGCCGGGGTGCTGCTCCACGACTCCGGCTACCTCAAGCTAAAGACCGACGCGGAGGGCACCGGAGCGAAGTACACGTTCTGCCACATCCTAAGGAGCTGCGCCTTCGCGGCGTCGTACCTCCCCGAGATCGGCGCGACGGACGGCGAGATTGAAAGCGTGCTCTCGGCCATCAACTGCACGGGGCCCAATTCGGAGATCGGCCGCCTGCGCTTCCGCGACCCCGTCAGCAAGGTCGTCGGCTGCTCCCTGGCGACGGCCGACTATCTCGGGCAGCTGGCCGATCCCCATTATCCCGACAAGCTGGGCGAACTCTATGCCGAGTTCAAGGAGTCGGACACCTTCGCCAACGTGCCCGTCGAGGAGCGCATCTTCAAGTCCGAGGACGACCTGATCTGCCGCACGCCCGCGTTCTGGAACCACTTCGTCAGGCCGAAGCTCGAGAGCGACTTCCAGTCCGTATTCCGGTTCCTCGAGCGGCCCTTCCACTCCGGCATGAATTCCTACCTGGCGGCCATCGAGAAGAATTTCGAGGTGATCGAAAAGAGGATCGCAGCCATCAGGTCGGCGGGCAGGTAGGACCGCCCGGTCCATTTGGTCTTGCGGCGGGCTGGGATTCACCCGTACAAACGGCCTCTGAACACGCCCTTTGGGAGAGTTGGGGCCGCGAGGCTCACGCCTTGCAAGGAGCGGCGTTTGATGGTCTGCTAAGTGCGTGGGGGTCGGGGAAATGAAGATTGGACTTCAGGCCAGATCGCTCGCGCGCAATTCCATTAATTTAATCACGGGTTGGTAGCTCAACGGTAGAGCAGTTGCCTTTTAAGCAATTGGTTCTGGGTTCGAATCCCAGCCAGCCCACCACCTCCCCACCACCGACTGCACACGATACCGAACGCCCTGATGCACCGTCTTGTCATCGTCGAGGATCAGACCGCCGTGCGCGAGATGCTGGCGGAGATCCTTGCTCTGGACGGCAACTACGACCTCGTGGGCCAGTGCGGTGACGGCCAGGAAGGCCTCCGGATGTGCCTCGAGCTCAAGCCCGACCTGGTGATCCTTGATGCGAAGCTGCCGGGCCTGAACGGCGTGGAGGTCCTGCGCAGGCTGATCAAGCGGCTTCCGTCGCTTAGGGTCCTCGTGTTCTCCGGGCACGAGAACCCCGTCGTCGTGCGCCAGATGCTGGAGGCCGGGGCGCACGGCTTCGTGGAGAAGACGGCGGGGTTTGTGGAGTTCAAGAGGGGTCTGGCCACCATCGCGGCGGGGGGCACCTACTTCGGCCCCGCGATCGCGAGCGTGCTGCGCAACGTCGTCTCCCATCCCGGGTCGTCCGGCTCGCCCGATCTCCTGACCGAGCGCGAGCGGGAGATCATTCAGCTTGTCGCGGAGGGCAACAGCACGAAGGAGATAGCGGTCAAGCTTAAGATCAGCGCGAAGACGGTCGACAACCATCGCACAAACCTGATGCGCAAGCTCAACATACACGATGTCGCTAGCCTGACCCGGCACGCCCTCAAGGGGGGCCTTCTGGACGACATCGGCCAAGGCTGAGCTTCCCTCTTAATTCCTTGCGGCGATCAAAAGGTTGGCCAAAAATGATCCGTTGCAGTATAGATATTTTTACAACCACATGAAACTAGCCTCCAAGTCGTTCCTCATCGTCGCCGCAAGCGCCGCCGTCCTTCTCGCCGGCTGCTCGAAAAAGCCGATACGCCCGGATCCGAGCGCCACGGCCCTTGGGCCGCAGAGCGGAGGCCCCGGCCTTAACCCGACGGAGGTCCCCGTGACCCAGGATAATTCTGCGCTTCAGCAGCGCGACCCCAACATCATCGAGACCGCAGACACGATCCGCGGCCTGTTGCAGCCGGTGTATTTCGACTTCGACCGCTGGAACGTGAAGGCCGAGGAGCGCGCGAAGCTCCAGGCCGCGAAGGACTACCTCGAAAAGAATCCCCAGTACCGGCTCCTCCTCGAGGGCCACTGCGACTGGCGCGGAACCTCGGAGTACAACCTGGGCCTCGGCGATCACCGCGCAGCGGCGGCCAAGAAATACCTGGCATCGATCGGCGTTTCTCCGGACAAGCTCGAGACCCTCTCGAAGGGCAGCGAGGAGGCCAAGAAGAACGCCGACGAGGCGACCATGTCCAAGGACCGCCGCGACGAGCTGGTGATCCTCAAGAAGTAGTAATACCGGACAGGATACGCTTGGCGGTCTCGACGCCTTTCTTCATGACGTCGAGATTGAAGCTCTCGTTGGGGGCGTGAAGGTTGTCCTCGGGCAGGAAGAGCCCGAGCATGACCGAGTCCAGTCCCGTGGCCTTCTTGATCTGCGGAATGATCGGCACGCTTCCGCCCTCTCGAAGGTACAGCGGCGGCCTCCCCCATACCGCCGTGACGGCGGCATCCGTCGCCCGGAACATGCGCGCAAGCACGGGCGACTGGTCCTTAGGCGTGTTCGGGCGCCCCGGGGGGACGACCACGTAGGCGTCGCCCTTGTGCTGGTCGACGAAGTCCACCCTGACGCCCTTCGGCGTCCGGGCCCGGATCGCGTCCATCACCAGCTTCTTGATCTTGTCGGGCTCCTGGTTGGGCACCAGCCGGCAGCTAATCTTCGCGAACGCTTTGCTCGGGATCACCGTCTTGGTGCCCTCGCCCTGGTAGCCGCCTCCAATCCCGTTGAACTCGAGGGTGGGCTGGAACCGGATGGCCTCGAAGGGCGAGAACCCGGGCGGCGTGTAGAAGGCGTCGATCCCGAGGAAGTCCATGTAGGCCTTCCCGTCGCCTTCGAGCTTCGCCAGCTCGGCCCTCTCCCAGGGCTCCACGTCGAGCACGTCGTCGTAGAATCCCGGCACGTTGACGCGCGCGTCGGGCGTGTGGAGGGTCGCGCAAATCTCCGCGAGCGCCTGGATCGGGTTGCGCAGCACGCCCCCGTGAAGGCCCGAGTGCAGGTCGCCCTTCGGACCCGTGACGACGAGGTCCATGAGCCCGAGGCCCCGCAGGCCGCACGTGATGACAACCTGCTTCTCGTTGGGAAGCGCCGTGTCCGAGAGGTAGACGAGGTCGGCCTTCCTCAGGCGGTCCGCATGGCTGGCGAGGAACGCCGGAAAGCTCGGGCTTCCGATCTCCTCCTCTCCCTCGATCAGAAAGGTGATCCTGAGCGGAAGCCCGGGGTCGGCCTCGAGCAGCTGCGCGACCGCCGCGATGTTGGTCATGAGCGGCCCCTTGTTGTCGGCGGCACCGCGGCCGTAGATGCGGTTTCCGATGACCGTCGGCTCGAAGGGCTTGGTCTTCCACAGTCCGAGCGGATCGGCCGGCTGCACGTCGTAGTGGCCGTAGATCACGATGTGGGGCCAGGCCGGCTCCCCCCCGCGGGTCGCCAGCACGATCGGGTGAACGTCCGTCTTCACCACCTCGACCTCAAAGCCAAGCGATCCGAGAAGCCCGGAGACGAACTTCTGGGCGCCCTGCATCCCCTCCTTGAACTTCGGGTCGGTTGAGACGCTCGGGAATCGGATGAATTCCTTCAGTTTTTCGACGGGATCAAACATCCGCCGAGGTTGGGCGATACCCCGATGGCTGCCAATCCTGAACGGTCCGGGGCGTTGGGCTCAGTGCCTGAAATGCCGGATCCCCGTGAACACCATCGCCATGCCGCGCTCGTCCGCGGCCTTGATGACCTCCGGGTCGCGCACGGACCCGCCGGGCTGGATGGCCGCGGTCGCCCCGGCCTGCGCGGCGGCGATAAGCCCGTCGGCGAACGGGAAGAGCGCCTCACTTACAACGACGGAGCCCTTGAGGTCGAGCCCCGCCTCCCCGGCCTTCCAGACGGCGATCCTTGAGCTGTCAACCCGGGCCATCTGGCCGGCCCCGATCCCGAGCGTCTGCTCGCCGCGGCAGTAGACGATCGCATTCGACTTCACGTGCTTGCAGACCTTCCAGCCGAACATCAACGCGTCCCACTCCTGCGTGGAGGGCTGGCGTCTTGTGACAACCCTGAAGGAGGCGGGGTCGCCGAGCGTGCGGTCCCGGTCCTGAACGAGCACGCCCCCGACAACCGAGCGGATCTCCTGGAGGGCGTCTGCGCCCAGCCCCTCCTTAGCCACCATCAGGCGCAGATTCTTCTTCTTCTGAAGCGTCGCCAGGGCTTCGGGGTCAAAGCGCGGGGCGATGATGACCTCGGTGAAGATGTCCGCGATGCGCGATGCCAGCGCCCCGTCCATCGTGCGATTGGCGATGATGACCCCGCCGAAGGGGGCCTGGCGGTCCGTTGCGAGGGCCTTCTCCCAAGCATCGACGAGCGTGTCGGCGCTTCCAAGGCCGCAGGGATTGGTGTGCTTGAGGATCGCCACTGTCGGGCGCTCGAATTCGCCGATCAGGTACGTGGCGGAGGTAATGTCCAGGATGTTGTTGTAGCTTAGCTCCTTGCCCTGGAGCTGCTGGTAATGGTCGCGGAACGTGCCGTAGAGCGCGGCCTTCTGGTGGGGGTTCTCGCCGTACCTGAGCGCCTGCGCCTTCTTCCACGAAAGGCTGAGCACCGACGGGTAGCCGCCCAGTGCCTCCAGGTCGGGGCCGGCCTCCTGCAGTTCGAGGTAACGCCCTATGGCGGCGTCGTAGGCCGCCGTCCGCTGGAAGACCTTGAGCGCAAGCTTGCGCCGAAGGGCCGCCAGCGCGGCCGGGCCGCCCGCCATTGCGGCGAGCACGCCGTCATAGTCGGAGGGGTCGCAGACCACCGTCACGCTCTCGTGGTTCTTCGCGGCGCTGCGGAGCATCGAGGGTCCCCCGATGTCGATGTTCTCGATGGCGTCCTCAAACCTCACCCCGGGCTCGGCGACCGTCTGCTCGAACGGGTAAAGGTTGACGACCACAAGGTCGATCAGCTCGATCCCGTTCCTCTCGGCCTCGGCCAGGTGCTCCGGCTTGTCGCGCCGGCACAGCAGGCCGCCGTGGATCCTCGGGTGGAGCGTCTTGACGCGGCCCTCCATGATCTCGGGAAAGCCGGTGTGCTGGCTCACCTCCGTGACGGGAAGGCCCCTGCCCTGCAGCATCCGGGCCGTGCCCCCCGTGGAGAGGAGCGTGTAGCCGTGGTCCCTGACGAGCGACGCGGCAAACTCTGCCAGGCCGCGCTTGTCGCTCACCGATAGAAGGGCGAGTTTTCGCATGGTCAAAGGGTGTTTGTGCGGCCCGCGCCCCGTGGCATCAAGCGGAAAGCCGCTTGCGGATAGAGCGAAGGGGCGTCTCCTTATGGTCGTGCCCTGCGGATCCTCCCATGAATTGCCCGGCCTGACGGCCCGCCTGGACAAACTGGTCCACCACCACGGGGGTGTGAGCCTGCCCGAGGACAAGCCGCACGCCTTCGTCTACTACATCACGATCCGCAACGGCTCCGACAGGACCGTGAGCCTGCTCGGGCGCAAGTGGGTGATCGACTACGGCGGGGGCAACCGCCAGGTGATCGAGGGCGACAAGATCGTGGGTGAGACTCCGCGGCTCGCCCCCGGCGAGGAGTTCTCGTACAACAGCCACCACATCACCGGGAGGGACGCCCACGTCCAGGGGAGCTTTCACGGGGTCGACGAGACCGGCGCCAAGGTCCACGTGATCCTGCCGCCCTTTGACCTCATCATACCGACGTGAGCGGTGTTCAGGTGAGCTTGTCCGCGCGGCACTTGAATAATCCAGGCGCGCACTCCTTAATCCCGCCCGAAAGATGAAGCTCATAGACCTGAACCGCGATGGCGGCATCGGCGCCAACTCGCTGTTCGTGCAGCTGGGCGACCTCAACATTCTCGTGGACTCGGGCCTGCACCCGAAGAAGGTGGGGCGCAGGGCGACCCCCGACCACACCCCGCTCAGGGGGAAGAATCTCGACCTGATCATCATCACGCACTGCCACCTTGACCACATCGGCAGCCTTCCCGTGACGATGAGGGAGCACCCCGACGCCCAGGTCATCATGACCACCTCGAGCCGGATGCTGATCGAGCGCATGCTTCACAACTCGGCCAGCGTCATGCTGCGCCAGCGCGAGGACGAGAACATACCCGACTACCCGCTGTTCACGCACGAGGAGATCGACCGGATCTCCAGGCGCCTGACGGGCGTGCAATTCGGGCACGCGAAGAAGTTTCGGGGCGGCCGCGACGAGATCGAGGTGACCCTGCACCACGCCGGACACGTCGCCGGGGCCGCCGCGGTCGAGATCCGGCACAAGCACCGCGCGATCTTCTTCACGGGCGACGTCCTCTTCGAGAACCAGCGGACGCTTCCCGGGGCAAAGTTCCCCTCCGGCCACTTCGACACCCTTGTCACCGAGACGACGCGCGGCACCACGAAGCGTCAGGTCGAGAAGACCCGCGGGGCCGAGATGGCGCGCCTCGTCGCCTCCATCAACGACACGATCCAGCGCGGCGGCTCGTTCCTGATCCCCGTCTTCGCCCTCGGCCGCATGCAGGAGATCCTCTCGATCGTCCACGACGCGCGCAAGTTCCGCCGGCTCGTCGACTGCCCCATCTACGGCTCGGGGCTCGGCATGGACCTGGTGGACTATTTCGACGAGATCTGCCGCAAGACGCACCACATCCAGTTCAACCGGGGCATCGTCAAGGAGCTGAAGATACGACCCCTTCCGCGGGTTCTCACCCCGGGCGAGGACCCGAAGCAGAACGCGCTCTACATTATCAGCTCCGGGATGCTGGTCGAGCGCACGCCCAGCTACACGCTGGCCTCCGGCCTCCTCGGCCACGCGGGCAACACGATCGGATTCGTCGGGTACTGCGACCCGGACACGCCGGGCGGCCGCCTGCTCGCGTCGAAGCCCGGCGACACGTTCCTTTTCGAGACGGCGCACGTGAAGGCGAAGATCAAGGCGCGCGTCGAGCGCTTCGAGCTGAGCGGGCATGCCGACCGCGAGGAGCTCCTCCAGTTCGCTGTCCAGACGGGCGCCCGGAGCATCGTGCTCACCCACGGCGATCCGGACGCCCGCGCCTGGTTCGCTCAGCAGCTGGCCGCCAAGCTGCCGGGCGCCAAGGTCATAGACCCGGTCCCGCTCAAGCAGTACCTCGTGTAGCGGGGCCGCTAGCGCGCGGAGAGGAGGCCGGCGAGTCTTGCGGCCATGGCGGGCGAGCCCGCCACGTAGATGATCCTCCTCATCTTCAGGTCGAAGACCGTCATGGGCAGCTGGGCGCCGTTGATGAAGATCACCTCACCGCCCGCGGCCCTGCAGAGCGGGATGGCCGCGGCGAGGTCCCAGATCTTCAGGTTGAAGTCGACGGCCCCGCCGAAGAGCCCGGCGGCGACATAGGCGAGATGGAGCGTCGCGCTGCCGAGCCCCCTTATCTTGAAATTCGCGATCACGGCGTTCGCAGCCGGCGCCATGGCCTTGTCGTTTGGGCTGTGGAACCCGATCAGGCTGTCCGGGTTCGGCTTCTCCTCGGACACATGCGCCGGCCGGTCGCCGTCGAACATGCCGAATCCCGGCCCCCCGTGCATCAGGACGCGGCGGCCGAGGTCGTAAACGACGCCGTACACGGGCTCCCCGTGTACGATGAGGGCGAGCGAGATCGCGCAGTAGGGAATCCCAAGCGCGAAATTGTTGGTGCCGTCGATCGGGTCGAGCACCCAGCCGAACCTGGAGGTCACGGGAACGGGCCCGTCCCCTTCGGGAAGCTCCTCGCTGAACATCTGGTCCGCGGGAAACTTCGATCGAAGCGACCGGAAGATGTTCTCCGAGATGGCGATGTCGACCGCGGTCACCCGCGTGCCGTCGCCCTTCCAGCGGCTCTCCGCGCGGCCGAACTCGCGGTGCAGGAGCCCCGTCTCGGCCCGCACCGCGGCCTTCGCCGCCTCAATCCGACGCGTGAGTTCGGGCAGGTAATCGCTCATTGAAAGTCGTAGAGCTTTGGATCTCGCACGGGCTCCGGGCGCCGGGCGCGCGGCCGCCGCCGCCCCTCCTTCGCCTCGGGCTTCTCCGGGTCCGCGGCGTCGTCGCCGGGACCGCTCCCCAGCTGATCCTCCAGCGAATCGGGGTCCGCGCCCTCCTCGAGCTTGCGCACGACCTCCTCCATCTCGCCGCCGATCTTTTCGCCCGTGAGCTCCGCCATCCGGCGCATCATGCGGCCCATCGCCCTTGGGTCGTTCTCGTCGACGCTGGAGAACTCCCTCTCCATCTCGCCCATCGCGGCTTCCATCCGCGCGTCCGCCGCTGGCTCCGCGGAACCCTCATTTCCCGGGCCGGGAGCCTTCTCGGTCTTCGCGCCCTTCCCCACGACGGCAAACGGGGAGAATATCTTGCGCATGCGGAACTTCGGATTTGCGGGGCATGTCGGAACGGCGGCCCCCTGCGCGAGGGTCTTCGCGTAGAACTGGTAGATCCGGTTATTGTCCGGGCAGTAGAATTCGTATATCGGCACGGTATCTTCCTTTCACTGACTCATACACAGATTGCCATGGCACCTGAGGACCAGTCAAACTTCGACGCAGCGCAGGCGGCGTCGGCTGAGCAGTTCGACCGCCAAAGCGACCGGTACGGAAGGTCCCACATCCTCGCCGACACCGCGGACGTGGCCGAGGCCCTCGCGGGCGTGACGCCGCCGGCCGGCGGCCGCGCGCTGGACGTGGCGACGGGCGGCGGCCACACGGCGCTCCGACTGGCGCGGATGGGCTGGAGCGTCACCGCGGGCGATGTCTCGGCACGGATGCTTGGGAACGCTGCCCGCCTCCTTCGCGACGAGGGCTTTCACCTTGAGACGCTTCGCTTCGCCGCTGAGGAAATCCCGTTCCAGGCCGAGTCGTTTGACCTGGTCTCCGTGCGCGTGGCTCCGCACCACTTCAGCTCCCCGAAGAGGTTCATCGGCGAGGCCGCACGCGTCCTCAGGCCCGGAGGCAACTTCCTTCTCATCGACGGCTCGGTTCCCGACGGCGACCCGGAGACGGAGGAGTGGCTGCACCGGGTGGAGAAATGGAGGGATCCGAGCCACGGGAGGTTCCTCTCCCGCGCCGCCTGGGAGGCGCTCGTGATCGAATCCGGGCTTACCCTTCTGGAAAGCAGCCTTCGGGCCCGCAAGCAGCCCGACCTCAACTGGTATTTTGAGACCGCGGCCACACCCGCCGAGAACCGCACCCTGGTCCTCGAGGCCGTCAGGACGGCGCCGCAGGGCGTTCGCGAGGCCCTGCGCCTCGCGAATGAAGGGGGCCGGATCACGTGGTGGTGGCCGATGCTGAAATTGCTTGCCCGCAAGGGACGGCCTCGATGAGGAATGCATGCCAAAGGAAGCTGCAGCCGAACCGAACAATCCTCCGTAAATTGAGAACCCAAAGACCCGAGCTGGTGTCCGTTGGCCAGGATCGACTCCCTCTTTGACCACCCTGTATTCCGCATCCGGGCATCCCGTACCTGAGCCGGGCCCCGCCATGGCAGGCGCCGTCCGGGCCCTGGCGCTGCTGTTTGCAGGAGCCCTTGCCTGCGAAAGTGCGCTGCGGGCGCAGGACGACCAGCAGGCCCGGGCGCAGGAGGGGGGAGGCCTCCTTCCCTTCATGAACCGCCTGCCCGAACTCGTGGACCAGCACCTCCCCTTTCTCGCGCCGGGCGGAACGTACTGGTTCTACGCGCGGCCCCATCTCGGCGACCCGCTCAAGGGCGACTACTTCCGGCTGGACGGCGGCGGGTGGCTCAAGCTCAACGACAACGTCGACCTGAATGCGGGCGCGCAGGGTTTCATCTGGCGCGATGACAACGACAGCGACAACACGCGCTACGGCGTCTACGGATACAACCTCGGAATCAAGTACGCCCGGGCCGTCTCGCCGCAGACGGGCTCGGCTATAAGCGTCGGCATCAACTACTCAAGCCCCCTCGGGCGCCCGCCAATCACCCTGACCGACGGCTGGCGCCACACGGATCCGTACGTCACGTACACCCGCCCCCTGATCCCGTCCATCAAGCTCGTCGGGTATTCCACCCTCGGCCTCGACCTCCTGGCCCATTCGCCCCTTCCCGGGCAGTTCGGCACCAACGTGCTCCATTCGAACTCGATCACGTTCTCGGTGGGCGCCAGCCGCCAATGGAAGTACTTCGTCGGCTCCCTCACCCTGAGCGGGGCGACGAGCGAGCTGGTCAGCAAGGAGGGCCGGCAGGTGTTCACCCTCAATCCCCAGGCGTTCGTACCCCTCCTTCGCCACCGCCTTCCCCGCTGGCACATGATCGGCGTTCTTGGTGCCCATGCAACCGATGGTCCCGACGGGCGCCAGTTCGGAGCCAGCGGGAGCATCAACATAAACTTCAAGTCGACGCCCTGAGGGCGGGAAGCCAGGGGCCCGGGCGATGCGGCTTTCCCCGGTCCGGAGCGGCACCCCATGAAGGCGGGATTGCCATTTGGGGCCTGCGCGGAAAACTTACCCGATGCGAAAATCACCCTTCCCGGCGTTTTTTCTAGCTGCATGCGCGGTCGGCGCCGCCCAGGCGCCCACGCAGGACACGTATGAGGCCGCCGCCGGGCGGATGCTTGAGCACATCAAGGTGCTTTCCTCGGACGAGTTCGAGGGGCGCGCCCCCGGCACCGCGGGCGAGGACAAGTCGGTCGCCTACATCCAGCAGGAATTCACCCGGCTGGGCCTTCTTCCGGGCAATCCCGACGGGACCTACATTCAGAATGTCCCTATGGTCGGCATTGTCTCGTCGACGAGCGTCACCTTCGAGGTCGGCGGCAAGACGCTCACCCCGGCCGTGCTCAACGACTTCGTCGCTGTCTCGCGCCACGTCGCCCCCAAGGTGGAGGTCAAGGACAGCGAAATCGTGTTCGTCGGCTACGGGGTCGTCGCGCCGGAATATGGGTGGGATGACTTCAAGGGTGTCGACGTGCGCGGAAAGACGGTCGTCATGCTGGTCAACGACCCGCCGGTCCCCGATCCGAAGGACCCGACCAGGCTCGACGACTCCATGTTCAAGGGCAAGGCCATGACCTACTACGGCCGCTGGACGTACAAGTACGAGGAGGCGTCCGCCAAGGGCGCCGCGGCCTGCCTGATCGTCCACGAGACCGGCCCGGCCGGGTACCCCTATGCCGTCGTGCAGGGAAGCTGGGGCCGCGAGAACTTCGCGCTTGAGAGCCCCAACGGGAACGCGGACCGCGTGTCCGTGGAGGGATGGATCCCGCTGGCCTACGCAAAGACCCTCTTCTCCGCCGCGGGCTTTGACTTCGACGCGCTGAAAGCCGCCGCCGTGCGGAAGGACTTCCATCCGGTCGACTTCCATGCAAAGGCCAGCTTTGCGGTCGAGAACAGGACGCGGCCGCTCGCCTCGCGGAACGTGATCGCGAAGATCGAGGGCTCCGATCCCTCGCTTCGCGACCAGGTCATCATCTACAGCGCGCACTGGGACCACCTCGGGCGCAATCCACACCTGAAGGGCGACCAGATCTACAACGGCGCGCTCGACAACGCTTCCGGGTGCGCAGGGATACTCGAGATCGCGCGGAGGTTCTCGGCTCTTCCCGCGGCCGAGCGCCCGAAGCGCACCCTCCTCTTCCTCGCCGTCACGGGCGAGGAGCAGGGTCTGCTGGGCTCCGAATACTACGCGCAGCACCCCCTCTACCCGCTCACGAAGACCGTCGCGGACATCAACATCGACGGCATGCAGACGGCCGGGCCCTCCCGCGACATCGAGGTGATCGGCTACGGCAACTCGACGCTCGACGACCTGGCAGCCTCGGTCCTTGCGAAGGACGGGCGCGTCCTGGTGCCCGACACCCAGCCCGAAAAGGGGAGCTTCTACCGCTCCGACCACTTCGAGTTCGCACGGGTCGGGGTTCCCGCCTTCTACACCAGCAGCGGCACCGACATCATCGGGCAGCCCGCGGGCTACGGGCGGATGCGCCGCGACGAGTACGTGAGCACCGACTACCACAAGGTGACGGACGAGATCAAGCCGTGGTGGGATCTTCGCGGGGCCGCGCAGGACGCCGGCGTGCTCTTCCAGATGGGGCTCCAGCTCGCGAACGGCAACGCGTGGCCGCAGTGGAAGGCCGGTTGCGAGTTCAAGGACCGGCGCGACACGATGATGGCGGGAGGGCCGAACTGACGATGGGGGCCCGCTCAGCAATCCGAAGCCATGACGCAGCGTCCGAGCGCGTGACAGGCCGATGATCCGATTTGTCGCACAGCGCCTCCTTCAGACAATACCCGTGGTCTGGGTCATCATCACGGCGACGTTCTTCATGATACGGTTCGTGCCCGGCGGCCCGTTCACCGCGGAAAAGGCCGTGACGCCGGAGATCATGAGGAACCTCGAGGCGCATTACGGCCTGAACAGGCCCCTCTACCGGCAGTACCTCGACTACTGCGGGAGCATCCTGCGCGGGGACCTCGGCCCTTCGTTCAAGTACCCGACGCGCTCGGTCAACGAGATCATCGCGGAGAAGCTTCCGGTCTCGGTCGAGCTCGGGCTATGGTCGCTCGGGGTCGCCCTCTGCGCGGGCCTCCCCCTGGGGCTGATCGCCGCGGTGAAACGCAACACCTGGGTGGACTACCTCTGCTCGTCGGCCTCCATGATCGGAATCTGCATCCCCACCTTCGTCATGGGCCCGCTCCTGATCCTCGTTTTTGCGATCCACTTCGGCTGGTTCAACGCCTCGGGCTGGTACGGGCCGGTGGACCGCGTCCTGCCGAGCCTGACGCTCGGAAGCGTCTACGCGGCGTATGTCGCCCGGCTGACGCGCGGAGGCATGCTCGAGGTGCTCAGCCAGGACTACATCAGGACCGCCCGCGCCAAGGGGGCGAGCGAGGTCCGTGTCCTACTCAAGCACGCCCTGCGCGGGGGCCTGGCCCCGGTCGTGTCCTTTCTTGGCCCGGCAATCGCCGGGATCGTCACCGGGTCGTTCGTCATCGAGACGATCTTCCAGATCCCCGGGATCGGCCGGGAGTTCGTGAACTCGGCCTTCAACCGAGACTACACGCTCGTCCTGGGAACCGTCGTCCTGTACGCGGGATTCCTGATCGGGATGAACCTGGTGGTCGACATCGTCCAGGTGTGGCTCAACCCCAAGCTCAAGTTCGAGTGAGGACCGACGACACCGAGCGCGGACATTCCCTCTGGAGCGACGCCTGGCACCGGCTTCGGCGGAACCGCGCGGCGTTCGCCGGCGGGATCCTCCTGCTGGTGCTGGCGACCGCCTGCGCGGCAGGCCCGCTGTTCTCCCAGTCCTACGAGGGGCAGAACCTCGACCTCGGCGCCGTGCCGCCCTCGAGCCAGCACTGGCTCGGGACGGACACCCTCGGCAGGGACCTGCTCGCCCGCACGCTCTACGGCGGTAGAATCTCCATCATGGTCGGGCTCGTCGCGACGTTCGTCGCTCTCGCCATCGGCGTCACCTACGGCGCCGTGGCGGGATACTTCGGGGGCAAGGTGGACGCGTTCATGATGCGGCTGGTCGACATCCTCTACGCCCTGCCCTTCGCGATCTTCGTCATCCTGCTCATGGTGTTCTTCGGCCGGAACATCTTCCTGCTCTTCTTCGCGATCGGGGCCGTCGAATGGCTCACGATGGCCCGTATCGTTCGCGGCCAGGTGCTGTCCATAAAGCGAATGGAGTTCATCGAGGCAGCGCGCGCGCTGGGTCTTGGCCGCAGGCGGATCATCTTCCGGCACGTCATCCCGAACGTGCTCGGCCCGGTGATCGTCTATACGAGCCTCACCATCCCCGCCGTCATGCTCCTCGAGTCGTTCCTGAGCTTCCTCGGCCTGGGCGTGCAGGCCCCCATGAGCTCTTGGGGGGTGCTCATCAAGGACGGCTCGGAGAAGATGGAGGAGTTCTGGTGGCTGCTCGTCTTCCCGGGCGCGCTCTTCTTCCTGACGCTCCTCTCGCTGAATCTTCTCGGCGACGGGCTCCGCGACGCATTGGATGTGCGGGCTTCTAAGGACTGACCCCCGGTCCCCCCGTCATGCTACGCCGCTTCAAGCCCTATTTCTCCTACCTGAAACCGGTGCGCCGGATACTGGCGGGAGCCATTCTCTGCGGGATCGTCTACGGCGCGGCCACGGGCCTCGGCCTGCCGCTGATGCAGCACTACATCTTCCCGAGGGTGTTCGACCCCAGCTATCCGCCCCTTCCCGGATGGCAGATCCTGGCGGTCGCCATGTGGCTTCCGATCGTGTTCACGTTCAGGGGGATCGCGGGCTACCTGAACAGCTACATGATCCAGGTCGCCGGAGTGCGGATACTCGAGGCGATCCGCCTCGATTACTTCCGCAAGCTCCAGGTTCTGCCGCTCTCGTTCCTTCAGCGCCAGACGACGGGCGACATCATCTCCCGGGGCCTCGCGGACACGAACCAGCTTCAGACGACCCTGACGACCATCGCCAACGACGGCATGAAGCAGCCCGCGACGCTGCTCTTCGCGCTGGGCTCCATTGTCTGGATCACCGCCCGCCAGGAAGGCGTCGGCCTGATGCTCGCCAGCCTCGCGATTATCCCGATGTGCGTCTTTCCCATCCGCTACGTGGGCAAGAAGCTGGTCAAGCGCGCCTACCAGATGCAGACGCAGATGGGCTCCGTCACCAACAGCCTGAGCGAGAACCTGGGCGCGGCCAAGGAGGTGCGCGCGTTCGGCCTCGAGGAGCGCCAGGCCGCGGCGTTCGCAGGCGAGACGTCCGCCCTGATCAGGGTGCAGATCAAGGTTGCGAAGTACGCCCAGGCGCTCACGCCCGCAATTGAGATCCTTTCGGCCTTCGGGATGGCGATCGTGTTCGTCTACGCCTACCGCGGGCATGTGAAGTTTGAGGACTTCCTGACCATCATCACGGCGGTCTACATCAGCTACGACCCGATCAAGAAGCTCGGCGCCATCAACAACGAGATGAAGAGGGGCGAGGCGGCGCTGAACAGGATCGAGGTCGTGTTCAACGAGCCGCTGACGATCCGGGATCCCGACAATCCCGCGAAGATCGGCAGGGTTCGGGGCGTCATCGCCTTCGAGGGCGTCACGTTCGCCTACAAGTCGGAGGAGCCGGTCCTGACCGACGTGTCCGCCGTCATCCCCTCGGGAACGGTCTGCGCTCTCGTGGGACCAAGCGGCGCCGGCAAGACCACGTTCGCCAACCTCGTGCCGCGGTTCTTCGATGTCGACCGGGGCCGGGTCACGATTGACGGCACCGATGTGCGCCAGATGAAGCTTGCCGACCTCCGAAGAAACATCGCTCTCGTTTCCCAGGACCCGGTGCTCTTCAACGACACGGTGCACAACAACCTGCTTCTGGGACGGCTTGACGCCACGCCCGACGAGGTGGTCAGGGCGGCCCAGAACGCCCACGCCGACGAATTCATACGGTCCTTTCCCCAGGGCTACGACACGATCGTCGGGGAGCGGGGCGCCCGGCTTTCGGGCGGCCAGAAGCAGCGCCTCGCCGTTGCGCGCGCGTTCCTGAGGAACGCGCCGATCCTGATCCTCGACGAGGCCACCTCGGCGCTCGATTCGCAGAGCGAGCAGATGATCCAGGACGCGCTGCGCAAGCTCGTCGTCGGGAAGACCGTGCTCATCATCGCGCACCGCTTCAGCACGATACGCGACGCCTCCCTCATCCTCGTGTTTGACAGGGGATCCATCGTGGCCCACGGCGATCACGCGGAGCTCTACGCGGGCAACAAGCTCTACCAGACCTTGTACGACCGCCAGAGGACCGAGACGGTCTGACGGGAGCGCCTCCCGAAAGCCCCCATGCCGCCGCTCCAGAGGGTCCTCGTGATCAGGCGCCGCTACCTGGGAGACGTGGTCCTGTTGGGCTCGCTCTTCCGAAACCTGAGGCTCCACTGGCCGGACGCGCGAATCGCCGCGCTTGTGGAGCCGGCCTACGAGGGGATCCTGGCCCTCAATCCGGACGTGAACGAGGTGTTGAGCCTGCCCGACGGGCTGTCCTCCTGGCCCGGGTTTGTCGCGAGGCTCCGGGGGGCCGGCTTCACCCACGTGTTCGACCTGGACAACACGGAAAAGACAGCGCTTGTCGCGCGGCTTAGCGGGGCGGCCTTCAGGGTGGCGATTCATCATGGCGCGCACCCGGCTAGGCTGCGGGCCCTCTATTCCGACGTCGCGCACGAACCGGCATCCGTGCATGAGAACCGGCCCATCAGCGAATACTACCTGACCGCCCTTAAGCCCGCGGGCGTGCCCGTCGTGACCCGCGAGGTGCGGCTGGTTCCACGGGATTCCGATGTCGCGGATTGGAGGCGCTTTGTCGGCGCCCAGGGAAGGACGCTTCTTGTTCATCCCGGCAGCCGCTGTCCCTCAAGGATCTGGCCCGCCGAGCGCTTTGCCGCCGTTTGCGACCGTGTGCAGGACGAGCTTGGGGTGCAGGTCGTGCTCGTCGGGGGCGCGTCGGAGCGCGGACTCATGGCCGAGATCCGCGGGAAGGCCAATACCCACCTGCTTTCAATCGACGATCCCCCGACGCTGCCCCGCCTTGCCGCGCTGGCGCGCTCGTGCTCCGCGCTCCTCTGCCATGACAGCGGCCCCATGCACGTGGCCGCCGCGGTGGGCACGCCTGTCGTCGCGCTCTACGGCTCGCAGAACCCCGTCCTCTTCCGGCCCCACGGAGAGGGGCACACGCAGCTTGCGCCGAGCATGCCCTGCACCGCATGCGTCGCGCCGCAGGCGTGCGTGCCGGCCGACTCCTACCGCACCTATTGCGTGCGCCGGATCACCGAGGAGGAGGTCTTTGCCGCCTTGAAGGAGACCCTCGCCCGCCCATCCTAGGGCCCGACCATGCCCGACGAGCCCCACAGATTCAGCAGGGTGGCCGAGGACCTCATTGCGTCGCTCAGGAGGCTCCCGTCCGAGGACCCGAGGGGCATGCGCAGGAGGCCCTCGCGCGAGTTTGTCGAACTTGTCGACTCGCTCCGGGCCAAGCACGGGATCGGCAGGCCGACGGCCGAGCAGGAGATCCGCGAGAAGTGGCCCGAGATCGTGGGCACGGCGAACGCCTCCTATTCGAACGCCGTGCGCATCGACGAGAGGGCCCGGCTGATCGTCCACGCCACCCACGCCGTGGTCCGGAACGAGCTCTTCATGAACCGCGCCGAGATTCTGGAGAGGATCCACAGGCTGCCCGGCTGCCGGTCGATCAAGCAGCTCCACCTCATCCAGGGCTGAGCCAGCCGGGGCCCGAATTTTGGCCTTGCGCCTGCGACCGCGGTTTTTGAAGTTATTCCCTTGCGTCAGTGGGTTCCCGACGGTTGGGGGGCCCGCCATGACTGGTCCGGCATCCCGCTGGATCGGAACGGTGACGCCGGCTAAGCCGGGGCTTCCCCTCGGTGGCGCGGGCGGCACGGAGCCCGAAAGGGCTCTCTATAGTCATGCAATTCAACTAAATAACAATGCCTACAGCTGCCAAGCCAGAGATCATCGCAGAATACAAGATCCACGACAAGGACACCGGTTCGAGCGAGGTGCAAATCGCCCTCCTGACCGCGCGAATCAACCACCTGACCGAGCACCTGCGCACCCACAGGAAGGACTTCCACTCCCGCCGCGGGCTGCTGCAGATGGCGAGCCGCCGCCGCAAGCTGCTCGATTACCTGAAGCAACACAACCTGCCCAAATACAATGAGCTGCTGCAGAAGCTGAATCTGCGCAAATAACGCTTTCGCCTAACAGGCGACCCGATCCGCGGGTCGCCTGCTGTCGTTAAGGCACTCGACACAAAACCGGGACATTTCCGTTTGCCGCCTTGGCAAGCCCCCTTCGCCCGGGGCGCCAAACGGAAATCTCTCGGGTCTTGTAGCGAGACCGACGAAAGCCCACACGGCCCGCGCGCCGTGCGGCCCGCAAACCCAAATTGCCCCGCTCCGCATCCACAGAAATGCATCGGGCTCAGACCATTAAGAAAAAGAAACCCAAGACATGAATCAGAAACATATCGTCACCGTCCCGGAATACGGGATCAAGTTCTCCACGGGATCGCTCGCAAAGCTCGCCAATGGCGCGGTCAACGTCACCGTCGGCGAGACCAACGTTTTCGTTGCCGCAACCGTCGCGGCCACAACCAAGCCCGGACAGGACTGGTTCCCGCTCACGGTCGACTACCGCGAGAAGTATCACGCCGCGGGTCGCTTCCCCGGCGGCTATTTCAAGCGTGAAGGCCGCCCGACCGAGAAGGAGATACTGACCTCGCGGCTCTGCGACCGGCCCTGCCGCCCGCTTTTCCCGGAGGGCTTCCTGAACGAGGTCCAGGTCATCGGCATCCTCCTCTCGGCCGACCAGAAGAACGAGTCCGACATCGCGATGGTGAACGGCGCCAGCGCCGCCCTCGCCATCTCCGACATCCCGTGGAACGGCCCCATCGCCGCCTCGCGCATCGGACTCATTGACGGCCAGTTTGTCGCAAACCCGACCATCGAGCAGATGTTCTCGTCGTCCCTCGACCTGATCTACGTCGGCAATGAGAAGGACATGCTGATGATCGAGGGCAGCGCGGACCAGCTGCCGGAAGATCGTTTCATCGAGGCGCTTGAATTCGCGCACAAGGCCATCCAGCCGATCATCAAGGCGATCAGGGAGCTGGTCGCCATCGCCGGAAAGCCCAAGGCGACGTTCCCCCTGGTCGGCGCCACCCCCGAGGCGCGCGCGATCATCGAGCGCATCGCGGGCCCCAAGATCCCCGATGCCATCTTCGGCAAGGAGAAGGCGGTCCGCGCCGCCAACATGAAGGCGATCAAGGACGAGACCAAGGCCGCCCTCACCGCCGAACTCGGCGAGGGGAAGTTCACGGACGTCGACCTGAACGTCGTTTTTGAGGACCTCCAGTACAAGGCGTACCGCAAGACGGTCCTCGAGCGCGGCGTCCGCGCCGACGGGCGCGACGCCACGACCCTCAGGCCCATCGGGTGCGAGGTCGGCGTTCTTCCGATGGTCCACGGCAGCGCGATCTTTGAGCGCGGCGACACCCAGGGCCTCGTGATCACCACCCTTGGGCCGACCAAGGAGGCCCAGGACATGGACGGGCTCACGGGAGGGGCGACCTCCAAGAGCTTCATGCTCCATTACAACTTCCCACCGTTCTCCGTCGGAGAGACGGGCCGCTTCGGCTCGCCCGGCCGCCGCGAGATCGGACACGGCGCGCTCGCCGAGCGGTCGCTCGTGCCGGTCCTGCCGCCCGAGGACGCGTTCCCCTACTCCATCCGCGTGGTGTCCGAGATCATGGCCTCCAACGGCTCGACCTCGATGGCGTCGATCTGCGGCGGCTGCTTGTCCCTCATGGACGCAGGCGTGCCGATCATCGCTCCGGTTGCGGGCATCTCCTGCGGACTGATGACCGACAACGCGCCGGACGGCTCCATTGCAAAGTGGGTCACGATCACCGACATCATGGGCGAGGAGGACCATTTCGGCGACATGGACTTCAAGCTCGCGGGCACGACCAAGGGGATCACCGGCTTCCAGCTCGACCTGAAGATCAACGGCCTGCCGATCGAGATCGCCAAGGCCGCGATCCACCAGGCCCGCGACGCGCGCATTGAGATCCTGCGCAAGATGCTCGCCGTGATGCCCGCGCCCCGCGCGGACCTGAGCAAGTATGCGCCGCGCATCCAGACGATCCAGATCGACCCCGAGAAGATCGGCCTTCTCATCGGGCCCGGCGGCAAGACCATCCGCCGCATCACCGAGACGACGGGCGCCCAAATCGACATCGCCGAGGACGACTCCGGCAAGGTCTTCATCTACTCCAACAACAGCGAGGCCATGGCCCGCGCGATCCAGGAGATCGACAGCCTGTGCGGCGGAGGAGGCGGAGGAGGAGGCGGCGGAGGCGCGCCGATCGAGGTCGGCAAGCTCTACAACGGCAGGGTCACGGGCATCAAGGACTTCGGCTGCTTCGTCGAGTGCACCCCCGGCAAGGAAGGGCTCGTGCACATCTCGGAGCTCGCCGACTTCCGCGTGCGCCGCACCGAGGATGTCGTGAAGATGGGAGAGATGATCTGGGTCAAGTGCATCGGCGTCGACGAGCGCTCGGGCAAGGTCCGTCTCTCCCGCAAGGCTGCCATGAAGGAAATGGAAGCTCAGAAGCCGGGCGACGGCGCCCCCGCTTCGGAGCCCGTTCAATCCTGACGGGTGAGGCTGCTTGTAACGAACGACGACGGCATCGAGTCCGTCTTTCTCCATGAGCTGGTCCGCGAGCTTATCGCCGCGGGCCACGAGGTCTTTGTCGCGGCGCCCAAGGTCGAGCAGAGCTGGACCGGGGCGTCCAAGTCCCGCCACCGCCCAGTGCATTCCACAAAGGCCGACTGGGGCCTTGGATGCCCGACGTGGGTCGTCGACGGCACGCCGAGCGACAGCGTCAACATTGCCATCGATCACCTGCTTCCAGGAAAGCCGGACGCGGTCCTAAGCGGGATTAACATCGGCCTGAACGCTGGCCTGGGATTCATACTGGGAAGCGGGACGGTCGCCGGCGCCTGCGAGGGTGCGCTGCACGGTCTTCCCGCGGTGGCCCTGTCGCAGAGCCTTTCCGTCGCGATGTACGACGACCTCAAGGCCAGGGGGGGCTCCCCTGAGCCCGGGCTTCTCTCGCTCCTCAGGTCCTCGGCGCGTCACGGGGCGCGGATTGCGCCGGCACTCGCCGCCCGGACGCCGGAACTCAGCTTCATTGTCCACAACCTAAACTTCCCCTTCCCCTGCACGGAGGATTCGGAGGTGCGCCGCACCGTGCCGGCCCGAGTGATGTTCCCCGGGCTCTTCAGCCCCCAGGCACAGGACGGCACCCACAGCTTCGTGTTCAAGATTGGCAAGGACACCTCGCCCGAGGCGCCCCTCACCGACCGCGCCGCACTCGAGGCGGGATTCATCAGCCACACGGTTCTGGATTTCTCAAAGCTTGGTTCGATCTGAAACTGGTTTTGTGCTTTCGTCATGGGAAACGTGATCGAAGTCCAAAACCTCACGCGGATCTTCCGAACCTACAAGAAGCAGCCGGGATTCTGGGGCGGCGTGAAGGGGCTTTTCAGCCGGAAGTACGACGAAACAGCCGCAGCCAAGGATGTCACCTTCTCGATCGCCGAGGGTGAGTTCGTCGGCTTCCTCGGCCCCAATGGCGCCGGAAAGACGACGACCCTGAAGATGCTCTCGGGGCTCATATTCCCCACCTCGGGAACCGCGCGGGTTGCGGGCTTCGACCCCACGCGCAGGGAGAACGCGTACCGGAGGATCTTCGCGCTTGTCCTGGGACAGAAGAACCAGCTCTGGTGGGACCTGCCCGCCATCGAGTCGTTCACGCTCCTCAAGGCCATCTACGGGCTCAAGGAGGAGGACTACCGGAAGACCCTCGACGAGCTGGTCGAACTCCTCGGAATACGCGACAAGCTCAACGTCATGGTCCGCGAGCTGTCGCTCGGCGAGCGGATGAAGATGGAGCTCATCGCCGCGCTCATCCACCGCCCGAGGGTCCTGTTCCTGGACGAGCCCACGATCGGGCTTGATGTCGTGTCCCAGAGGGCGGTTCGGCTCTTCCTGCGCGACTACAATCGCAGGTACAAGGTGACGATCATTCTCACGAGCCACTACATGGCCGACATCAAGGAGCTCTGTGAGCGCGTGATCGTCATCCACAAGGGCAGGAAGATCTATGACGGGGCGTTGGACAGGCTGGAGTCGGGGTCGGGCAGCAGGAAGAAGATCGTGCGGTTCATCCCCAAGGACACGGCGTTCCCCGAGACATGGCGCTCCCGGTTTGGCGAGACGAGGCGCGAGGAGGACGGGACCTTCACGCTGCGCGTCTCGAGCGAGGATATCGTCGCCGTCGCCCAGGAGGTGCTCGCGACCGGCCCGGTCGCGGACATCACAATCGAGGATGTCCCGCTGGAGGATATCATCGCGGAGATCTTCCAGTCGGGCTAGCGGGAAACGCCCGGCGCAATCTCGAACGGACGAGCGCTCCCCACGGCCTCCTGACAGGAAGCCCGACGGCACCCGTTCTAATTCGCCGTCGAACGGTACTCGCCTTCGACGTCGGCGATATCCGGATTGTTCTTGGCGCGTCCGTTGATGAACACGATGGGCAGTTCCCCCAGCATAACCCTGTTCAGCCGGTCGAGCTCATCCTTGGTCGCCTCCCGTTCGGCCGAGACATTGGCGCCCCCCGAACGGGAGCACGGAATTCCGTCAGCGGCCAGCTGGCGCACCAACTCATCGGCCCTGCGCCCCTGCTCGCTCGGGCAGTGTGGCGGCGCGAGGATGACGAGCCTGTCGGTCGGGCCGACGAATGGCTTGGGCAAAGGGGCAAAGCCGTACGGGCTCACGTGCACCGCGGGCTCGGCAACGGATGCGGGCGGGCTGCTCTCGCGCGTCGCACGCTGGTGGTATTTGCCCCAAAGCACGAAGATCCCGACCGCGACGATCACTATTCCGATGTTCTTGATGAGTCTCATGATTGGAAGCGAAGGCGCGCCGGTCTTTCTGAAGCGGCGAAGAAGGTTGTGACGACGCACGCCCCGCATCAATCCTAAGCCCCGCGGCATCCCCGCAGCGCGGCAGGATCCCTGCCCGTGCGACACGGCGGGGCAGGCGCGCGTGAGGCGCCCTCAGCCGGTCTTCTCCAGTTTCACGAAGAGGAGCGGCCAGTTGAGCCAAACCTCGCCGTTCCGGTCGGACCGCCCGAGCACCTGGTTTAGGTCCTTGAGCACCTCGTCCATCGGAAGGTCATAAGCGTGAAGTCCCTTGAAGAAGAGGTACATCTCCGTCTCGGAGGCGAACTTCATGAACACATCCTCGAGCTCCATCCTCTTGACGGTGACCGGCAGGTCCCGCGTCAGTTCCTGGACCCGGTTCTTGCTGAGCCATTGGGCCGTGTGCCCGGTCAGGCACTTGAGCGTTACGACCTCGTCAAAATGGCGTGCCAGCGCCGTGTCCGCGCAGACGTCGGCAAAGACGAAGCGGCCGCCTTTGCGAAGGACCCGGGACACGTTGCTGAACATGTCGCGCTGGTTCACCACGTGATGGATGCCGCCAAGGCTCGTCGCAAAATCAATGCACCCGTCCGGAAACTTCAAAAATGTCCGGGGATCATCGGGATACCCGTGCAGAATGGTCGAGTGCGGCGCGTTCTTTCGCAGCGCCATCAGCTGAGAGTGGCTCGGATCGACAGCGATAGGGGGGACGGACGTCCATTCATACAGGAATTTTGTCAGGAACCCGCTCCCGGCGGCCACATCCATGGACCGCTCCCCCTGCTTGGGCTCCACCCACGCCTTAATCGTGTCAATCTCATCGTGACGCGCATTCGGGGCGGCCTTGTGTGCGAGATCGTAGAGATGGCCGCGCACGTCAAACTCGTTGAAGGGCACGCCTTTCACCTTTCTCGACATCAGGGCCTTCGCGTCGCGAAGGGCCCTTTCGATCTTTGCAGTGTGCAGCTCGAGGTTATTTTCGGACACCATTTCGAAGTTATGGAAGGGGTTTATAGTGAATTTGTTCGCGCAAAATGCAAGACGATCCATGCGCCAGATCGGCCGCGCGTTTATTTGCCAACAATTTGCGCACGTCGAATCGTATGCCTCAGCCCGCGGTGGACTCTATCCCAGCTCTCCAGGCCACGCCCACGATCCACCGACGAGCGACTTCATAAGTTCGCGAAGTGCGGAGCCCGCGCTGGATGCTCCCGCCCGGAGCTCGGCCGTGTTGCAGCGGGCGCTTAGCGCCATAGCCGACGTCTCGGCCGCCGAGGAAAGCTGCTCAATGCGGCGGCCCTCGGGAAACGAACGCTCCCCTTTGCGGAGCTTCAGCTCGTGGAACAGCCTCAGGTTGGTCTCCACTAGCTCACGGTGAAGCATCCGCTGGGCCGCCACCAGTTCACCCCGTTCGATCTTGCGCAACGTCCAGATGTAGTCGCATACAAAAACATTGGCGAGATTCACGGCCTCGGCATCACCCAGGCGGGCATCATCCACCTCGGCGACGACGCGCCGGTAGAACGCCTCCCATTTCTCGGACCCCTTCAGGAACTTCCAGCCCGGTCGTATTACGATCGCCAGGTCCCTCAGCCCACGCCTCAGAAAACCCTCCCTGCGGTGAAGGCCGAGCGCGACCAGGAATCTTGCCGCTCGAAGGGTGCGCGCCGGCAGGATCACAAAGTCCGCCTCGGCGCCCTCAAAAAGCGCATTCACCTTCGGGACCTTGCCGAACCGGGTCATTCTCGGTGCGTAAACGCTGAGCTTCGCTCCCTCAAGGGACTCCGCCCAGGTCCGATCTTCGAACATCGAGGGATGCGAGGAAATGATCTGGAAGTCCCAGTCCGACCCGGCGTCCGAGGATGCCAGGGGGTCCGCTGCGGCTCGCGCGCGGGATCCGAACAGGGTGAGGCCGCTCACCGACGGGGTCTTGGCCGCCCATCGAGCTACAACCTCGGCGAGATCTTCCTGGGCCACGGGACAGCCTCGGTTTTGAGCTCCGGTCAAAGACCGCGAAGCGAGACCAGAATCTCCGTGCCGTCCATTCCCGGCCCGGCGTGAATCTCGCCATGGTGCAGCCTGATAATCTCCTTGGCCAGGAGGACGCCAAGGCGGCCTTGGTTCGGGACCGCATTCTCGATCGGCTCAGGCACGATGCCCTCGAGCTCGAGGCCCGAGCCCTCCAGGGATACCAGGGCCGTCTGGTCTGAGCCGAAGCCCGTCGAGCGGACCTGAAGCTTCAACTCGTGGGCCGTGCCCCCCGTCCGGTTCTCGGAGACTGTCTCGACAAGCATCCGAAGCGCGAACTCCACGAGGCCCTTGGCGACGGACATGATCACGGGCTCGGGCCCGGTTTCCACCTTGACTGAGCACGCGTGCCCCACGGCACGCGCGACATCGCGGATGTCGACGCCGCTCGCCACCGCCTCGTGCAGCGTCTGCATGAGGCCGATGTTGCGGTTAAGCATCTCAAGCCGGGAAATCTCCGAACGCAAGGCGTCGAGAAGTGGCGGCGGAATGACGCCCTGCGGTGGCACCTGCTTGAGCAGAGCCAGGGAAACAAGGGAATTCCCAAACTCATGGCTCAGCGTAAGTCCGAGCTCGCGGAGCAGCTCCCTGCGATCCGCCCGATGGCGCTCGACCGCGCTGCGCATGTCCGCGCTTGCTTCCTCCCAAGAGACCCAGACCCCGCCCGTCTCCTCGACCACCCCGGCGCTCGCCCTGAACGGCTGCCCCTCGGACGGCGCGACGCGGGAATTCTCGCGCATGTGCCTCACTCGGCCCACCAGGTCGCGCACGACCACGGGCACATGACCCGGAGTATCCTCGCCTGGTCCGAGCAGGAGCGAGTGCGGGAGGTACCTCGCACCGAGGACATTCTGCTTGGAGAGAACGCTCAGGCGTCCCACCTCCGCCGACTTTGAGACAAACCGGCGGAGCAGGCGGGCAAAGAAGACCGCGCGCGCCCTGTCCTGATCGTCATAGGCCTGCCCGTCGTCCCTGACCCCGGCGACGACCAGGCCCAGCAGCCGGCTGTTCTCGTGCACCGGGATGACGAGCCTTGCCGACCATTGGAGAAGACGGTTGCGCAGGGCGAGCTCCTCCTTGGGGTCGGTCGAACCCTCCCAAATCGAGCTGTCGACGACAATCGGATGCCGCTCAAAGAAGGCCACGATCGGATCGTCGGCCGGAAAGGACTGCGCGCCCCGGTCGGCCTTGAATAAGCCGCCCTCGCGGAAGAAGAAGGTCGTACTCGAGGTGTGGAGCATCTGGCGCGCGGCGCGCCTGAACTCGGCGGTCAACCGCTCTGGGTTCTCCAGGTTCTCGACAGCCCCCTCGAGGAAATCCCAGAGATCGGCCGCTGTGTCCGCGGGTGCAAACGGCGCCGCCGACCTGGAGGATTGCTTGGATGACTCAATTCGCATTACCTTTTCCATCAAAAGGTTAAGCATTGAGTGTTTCTCGGCCACCTCCTCCACGAGCGGCATGAACTCATTGAGACGCTTTCGGCTGTCATCGTAGGAGAGATAGACCCTCGCCCGGCCCGCCATGCGCGCCTGCTCGAAGGGATGGCTACTCGGCTCGCCAACGAGGATCGTGGGGCACCGCTCGAGGATCGGAGGAAGCTGCCGCTCCGCTGCCGCGTCCAGTATCACGACCGCGGCAAACCCCGATGACGTGAAGCCCGGCAGCGCAAACGAGCCGAGTTTGAGCACAGTCCTTCCCGGCGGAAGCTGGCGCTCCCACGAATCGGCCAGCGCCGTGTCCGCAGTGATGAGTGCTACGATGGCGGGCATGGGAAAGTCACGCGAAAGGTAGCTCCCTCGCCGTCGACGGCTGGATCAACGCTGATCGGGGTTCCAAGCCCTGCGAGAATATCGCTGCAGATCGCAAGTCCAAGGCCAAATCCGGAGGATTTTGTCGTTTGGAACGGCTGGAACAGCTTTGTGCGAATCTCCGGCGCGATTCCCGGGCCGCTGTCCGTGACGGTCATCTCCACGGCGTTCGGGACGTTGCGGGTCACGATCTTGATCCATCGCGCCCTCGGCATCTCCTCCGTCGCGTTTATTGCGTTGAAGCAGAGGTTCAGGAGCACCTGCTTCGCGGCGGAGGGGTCGGTCAACACCTTGTCCGGCGTGGCGTTCAATTCCGTGATGATCCTCACTCCCTTGTCGTCGGCCAGCCCGCTTGCAAGCTCGAGGCTCGACCGGAGGACCGCGTGGAGCTCCACCGCATCAGAGGTGTATGACCGCGGGGCCGCCAGGTCCAGGAGCTGCTGCATGAGGGTGTCTATCCGGTTCACCTCGTCGCCGATGAGGCGGAAGAACTTTGACCGGAAAGCGGGTTCTTCGTAGTGGTCGGGAAGGAGCTGCGCAAACGTCTTAATTGAGACGAGCGGATTGCGTATCTCGTGGGCAAAGCTCGCCCCGAGGAGGCCCACCGTGGCCAGCTGCTCGGCCCGCTGGGCCTTTGCCGAGAGCTGGGCCCTCGTGAGGGCACCCTCTATGATAGAGGTGAGTTCCACCAGCTGCGTGATCTGCGGGTAGGTCACCGGCTGGCGGGACACATCCACTCCGACGCCGACCACAAGCGTCAGCAACGGGCCCTCGTCAATCACCGCGGCCCCCAGCTTGTGGGCGCTCAGAAAGTCCCGCAATTTGCTGCGTTCGGGGGACCAGCGCTCGCGGACAAGCCTCTCCGGCGTGACCCAGCCGAGGGTCCGGAGCAGCTTCAACTCGCTCGTGTTCCTGTCGACGCTCAGCCCGCTTCCCTCGAGCCGGTCCTGGCTCCCGCTGAGAATGAGCGCGTTGTCCGAATGCGACCACCCCTTCAGGATCGTCAGGAAGATCCGCTCGAGGACCTCCGGGCGATTCTCCCGCCGCGCTGCGGCGTAGGCCGCCTGCCTTGCCGACGTGTCCCTGCGATAGGGGCTGAACATGATCTCCAGGTACCGCCCGATCCATCCGGAGAGCCCGAGCGCGATGCCCGTCGCGACAAAGAATGCCAGCGGCACGGGGAGCAGGTACCCCAGCCCGAGGGTCAGGAAATAGAACGTGGTCGCGAACAGCGCGATGAGCGTGAGCCTGCGCGCGCAGAACAGGACAAGCTGCCTCGCGTCGAAGATCCGGTGGGTCGTTATCGCGATGACCACCGTCGTGTACAGCGCGATGATGACGAGCGGCTGAAGCCGGATGAGCCACGGAAAGCCCAGGAGCGTGCGCAGCGTCATCAGCATCAGGATGGCCACGGCGGAGGCGCTTCCCCCAAGGAGGAAGATCTGGAGCTCCAGCCGGCTGATGCCCGTCTGCTCCCGGACCTGGATTATTGCCTCCGAGCTGAGGATGAGGTAGAGGCAGACGATGCCGCTGATGAAGGCGTAGTAGCCCGCTCCGAATACGGGCACCGTCGCCGTCGACTCCGGAGGGATGAAGAAGCGCGTGTAACACAGGACCGCCAGGGCGCACACCGCGAGAATCCAGTACTTTCCGCGCACGAGGACATGCCGGAACGACTCGTCCTCGTGCAGGATGGCCTCCTTCAGGAGCCAAATCGGGACGCAGATCGCGGCGCCGACCGCGGCGGTCAACCTCAGCCATGAGGCGCTCCCCTCGCTGCTCACCGCCACATACAGCAGCATCAGCCATATCGACACATGAAGCGACACGAGGAAGAACCTCTGGTTGATGTTCCTCCGCGGGTTCGCCCACAGCGACACGATCCCCACGATGACGGTCGCGGCGATGGCCAGGAGCGCGGACTGGCCCCCTATTTTTGGATCACTAAGCATGCGTTGGATCCGGCCATGCCGTGGGCGTCAATCACGGCCACCGAATGTGTGAAGAAGCGCGCGCTGGCGCTCAGGTTGAGCCGGCACGCCGGGTCAGGGTACTGCCAGTTCACGGTCGGCGGGATAATCCCGTCCCGGAGCCCCAGGGCGGAACATCCCACCTGGATCGCACCGGCCGCGCCGAGCGGGTTTCCGATCGCCCCTTTTATGGAGAACGTCGGAATCGAGAGCAGCCGCTCCCCGAACACGCTCTCCAGCGCCACCGTCTCCGCCGCGTCGATCTGCCGGTGTCCCGGTCCGCACGCGTTGATGCACTCCACATCGGCCGGCCTCAGACCTGCGTTCGCTATCGCAAGGCTCAGCGACTTGGCCAGGCCCTCGCAGAGCTTGTCCTTGGAGTCGGTCATGTAGGAGTAGCCGGTCACGAAGGCGTAGCCCGGCCTCGGGCTCTCCTCGGCCTCGAGAAGGAGGACGCACGCCCCCTCGCCGATGGCGCCGGTCGTCCTCCAGAGGTCGAACGGACGGCACTGGCGCTCGGGGTGTTCCGGGTTGCCCGGGGACAGCCCCGCGAGCTTCAGCTCATAGAGCGGGTGGAAATACAGGGGCGCCTCCGTGCCCCCGCAGACCGCGTAATCGACGTCCCCGTTGGCGATCAGGTCCGCGCTGTGTCCGATCGCGTCCATCCCGGAGCAGCACACCGACTGGAGCGCCATCGAGCGAACGCTGCCGCCGATCAGCTCGCAGATAATCCCCGAAACCGCGCTGATCGACGTCGTGAAGATGGACGAGGGGATGGCGTTCACGAGGCCCCTGCGGACGATGAGCTCGACGGCCTTGTTGATGACGCCGAAATCCATCAGCGCGGCGCCTATCATCACGACCCCGGGGCGGTCCCTCAGGTCGTGAAAACCGAGCCCCGCGTCCTTGAGCGCCAGGTCCGCCCCGACGATCGCGAGCTGGGTGTGCCGTGGTATCCGCTTGGCCGGAACCGAGAGGTTGTAGTTGTCCATCTTGAGCTGCTTCACCTCGGCGCCCGTGAACACCCCCGACCCCTCGTAGAACTGCCTGAGCACGGCCACCCGGCTCACCGGCTCCTGAATTCCCTTCCAAAACGATTCGCGGCCGATTCCTGCAGGGGTGACTGGTCCGATTCCGGTTATCTTTACTCGGCGGCGCCTCATTCAAGGATGCCGGTCATTTCTTGAGCGACGCGGGAAACGCAAACCGCACCGTCGTGCCGACTCCAGCCTTCGACTCGATGCCAAACTCGCCGCCGTGGGCGCCCGTCAGGTGCCGGCAGATGCTCAGGCCGAGGCCGGTTCCGTTTTCCTTGCTCGTGAAGCCGCCGTGCATGACGCGGTGGATCCGTTCCTGGTCCATGCCCGGGCCGTTGTCCGCGACGGAGACCGTCACCTTGTCGCCCTTAAGCGCAAATTCCGTCACGACCCGGGTCGCCCCCGCTTCGATCGCGTTCTTGAGGACGTTCTGGAAGATCCTCATCAGCTCGTACTTCGAGCCCTTTACCCACGCCTCCGACGGGCCCACGATCTGCACCGTGGGGCTTCCAAAGAAGATCACCTGCTTCACCTCGTAGGCGACCGCCACAATGTCGATCAGGGCGAACTCGGCAGTCTTCTTCGCGGCCGTGCGCCAATTCTCGGAGAGATGGTGGCAGTACTCGGCCGCCTTCCCCACTATTAAGGCGTAATCGGCCATCCTCTTGCCCATCTCGGGGTTCTGCTGGGCCATCTTCTGGGCCTCCTCGACCATCAACGCCGAATAGCCGATGACGACTGTCAGCGGGTTGTTCAGGTCGTGAACGAGCTCGACGGACGCCCTCGCCTGCCAGATTTGCGGCTGGTTCGTCTCAATCTCCTGCTTCAGGGCCCCGTTGAGGGCAATGGCGTCGCTCGCCATCTTGGCCTGGAAGCGCCGAAGCTGGGCCGCCTCGGCCTGATGGCGCACCGCGTCGATAAGCTCGGCCACGTCCGGGGGCTTGCGCATGTACTGGTTGGCCCCGCCGACCATGGCCTGCTGGGCGGTCGAGAGCATCCCATAGCCCGTGAGGATGATGACCGACACGTAGGGGTCTATCTTGCGAAGCTCCTCAAGCGCCTTGATGCCGTCCATCTCGGGCATCCTGATGTCGAGTACCACGACATGGTAGTTCTGGTCCTTTATCTTCTTGAGGGCCTCGGCGGCCCTCTCCGCCGTCTCAACGGAGAAGGAGGTCGCCAGTGTGTAGGCGATCGACTCGCGCGGGCCGTACTCGTCGTCGACAACGAGAACACGGCGGGGATGGACGGCCCCTTCTTGGCCAGTGGGCGGGTCAGTGACCATCAGGCTGGAAATGCCCCCTTCAAGCACGGCAGGAACATGATGTGTGTTTGCAGGCGGACCCTTCGACTGTCAAACATCCTCGCGTGACTCTTACCTACGCATTTCTTGTTTTCGCGGCAGGCGTCGCGACCGCCTGGCTTTTTCTCCGGAGCCGCGGGGCCGCGATCGCCGAGCGCCTGAGAGCCGGCGAGGCCGACGGCGCGAGGCTCGCGTCCGAGCTCGCGTCGGAACGCTCCGCGAGGGCCGAGCTTGTGGAGTCGGGGGCGCGGCTCAGGGCCGAGCTTGCTGCCGAGCGGGCCGGGGCCGAGGCCCGCGTCGCGGAGCTCCGGTCGGCGCACGAGAGGCTCAAAGGTGAATTCGCGGAACTCTCCGCGACGGCGCTGCGGGCGAACCGCGACGACTTCCTCAAGCTTGCCGAGCAGTCCTTCGCGCAGCTCCACGACAAGTCGGCGGGGGACCTCACAAGCCGCCAGCAGGCGATAGACTCGCTGGTAAAACCCCTGCGCGAATCCCTCGAGAAGGTCGACGCGAAGATCAACGAGCTCGAGCAGCGCCGCGAGCGCGCGTACGGCGAGCTTGGCCGCCAGCTCGAATCCCTGAGCTCGGCCCAGCTGCGGATGCACGCGGAGACCACGAAGCTGTCGACGGCGCTCAGCACGACCCGGACCGCGGGCACCTGGGGCGAGGTCCAGCTCCGGCGCGTGGTGGAACTCGCCGGAATGACCGAGCACTGCGACTTCGCGGAACAGAAGGTGTACACCGACGACGAGGGCCGGAGCCGTCCCGACCTCGTGGTCTCGTTGCCCGGCGGCCAGCGGATCGTCGTGGACGCCAAGGCGCCCACCGACGCTTATCGCGAGGCCGCGGCGGAAGCGGATCCCGAGCGAAGGCTCGAGAAGCTGAAGGAGCACGCGGCGAAGGTCCGCGGGCACGTCGAGGCCCTCGCGAGCCGCGAGTACTGGGCGAAGATCCAGCCGTCCCCCGAGTATGTCGTCCTTTTCCTGCCGGGAGACTCGTTCCTGTCGGCCGCAATCGAGTCCGATCCGTCGATCATGGACCGCGCGATCAGCCGACGCGTGCTGCTGGCCACCCCGATGACGCTCATCGCGCTGCTCAAGGCGGCGGCCTACGGATGGCGCCAGGAGGCGGTCTCCAAGAGCGCCGCCGAGTTGAGCGAGCTCGGTCGCACGCTCTACGACCGCATTGCCGGCGTTTCGGACCACCTGGGAAGCGCCGCAAAGGGGCTCTCGGCCGCGGTGAAGCACTTCAACGCGGCGATCGGCTCGTTCGAGCAGACGCTCCTCCCGGTGACCCGAAGGTTCGCCGAGCTCGGCGCGAAGGGGACAAAGGAGCTTGAAGGCCCCGAGAGGGTCGAGCTCGAGGTGCGCGAGGTCACCAAGAAGGGCTGACGGGGCGCACGGATGCACCTGGCCTCGCTCCACATCTACCCGGTCAAGTCCCTTCGCGGCCTGGCGGTCCAGACGGCCGAGCTCGATGCGCTGGGCGCCATTGGCGACAGGCGCTTCCTGGTCGTGGACCGCCAGGGTGGCTTCATGACCCAGCGCTCCGTCGCCCGGATGGCCCTTGTCGGGGCCTCGATCGACGACGCGAGGCTCACGCTCCGGATGAGCGGCATGGACGACCTCCATGTGCGCCGCGCCCCCGATCCGGGCGCGCGCCTCGTTCCCGTGCGCGTGTGGAAGAGCGAGGGCCTGAAGGCCGAGGACTGCGGCGATGAGCCGGCCGCATGGCTCTCGGAGGCTCTCGCCACGCCGTGCAGGCTGGTCCGCATCGGGCCCGCGTTCATCCGGCCGGTCAAGCCCGAGGCCGCCCTCCCCGGGGACAGGGTCGGCTTCGCCGACGCGTTCCCGTTCCTGGCCACAAGCGACGGATCCCTCGGCGAGCTCAACCGACGAATCGATAGCATGGGCGCGGGGAGCGTGCCGATGGACCGCTTCCGGCCGAACCTCGTCATCGGCGGCTGCAAGCCCTTCGAGGAGGACTCGTGGAGAAGGATACGCATCGGAGGAATCGTGATGCGCGCCGGCGGCCCGTGTATCCGATGCGTCATCACGGCAACCGACCAGCTCACGGGCGCGCGCGGCGTCGAGCCCCTGCGCACGCTGGCGGCCTTCCGGCGCGATCCGGACGAGCCCTCAAGCGTGAGGTTCGGTCAGAACCTGGTCCACGAGTCCAAGTCCGGGTTTCTGAGGGTCGGCGACCCCGTCGAAGTGCTCGAATAAACGGAACCATTTTCTCGCCGCAGCGGTCCCGTCCCACCAACCTTCGAAAGCACCCCAAGATCCAGCCCAACGTCCAACCCTTCAACGACAACATGTCCTCAGGTCCCGCTTGGTCCAAGAAACTCCGAGAAGAAATAGGAAAGGCAGTCATCGGCCAGGATGCCGCGGTCGAGCGCCTGCTGGCCGCGCTCATGGCCGGCGGCCATGTCCTGTTGGAGGGCATGCCAGGTCTCGCCAAAACATTGCTGGTCAGGTCCTTGGGTACGGCGCTCGGCGTCCAGTTTGAGCGGATCCAGTTCACGCCCGATCTTTTGCCAAGCGACGTCGTGGGCACCATGGTGTTCCAGCCCAAGAGCGGCGAATTCAGCCCGCACCGGGGCCCGATTTTCGCGAACCTTGTGCTGGCCGACGAGATCAACCGGGCGCCCGCAAAGGTGCAGAGCGCCCTTCTCGAGGCGATGCAGGAGCGCCAGGTCACAATCGGGGGCCAGACCCATCTCCTGCCGAGCCCCTTCTTCGTCATGGCGACCCAGAACCCGATCGAGCAGGAGGGCACCTACAAGCTTCCGGAGGCCCAGACCGACCGGTTCCTCTTCAAGCTCCTCGTGGACTACCCGAGCGCCGTCGAAGAGGCCTCCATGATGCAGCGCTGGGGCCAGATCACCCAGCAGCCCGCCCTGCAGGCGGTTTCAAGCGGGGCCGAGCTTCTCGCCCTTCGCTCTGAAGTCGACCGGATCCACGTCTCGCCGGTCGTGCAGAACTACATCCTGACCCTGGTGCGGGCGACGCGCATCCTCTCCGAAAACCCGGACGCGTCCGCGCGCCGCCTGAATTTCGGCGCGTCGCCGCGCGCCTCGCTCGCGCTCTACCAGGCCGGCCGCGCCCTCGCCTGGATTCGGGGCCAGGATTACCTCTCCCCCTCCCTCGTCCAGGAGCTGGCGCCCGACGTCCTCAGGCACCGCCTTGGGCTCACCTACGAGGCCGAGGCCCAGGAGATCACACCCGACGCGGTCATCGCCCAGGTCGTCTCCACGACGCCCGTGCCGCCCACGTGATGGCTATCGCTACGACCCAGCCCAGCAACCCGCTGGCGGTCCTGCGCCAGCTTGAGTGGCGCGTGCGGCACGCGGTTGAGAACATCCTGAGCGGGCAGTACCGCTCGACGTTCAGGGGCCGCGGCATGGAATTCGACCAGGTCGTCCGCTACGAGTACGGCGACGACGTGCGCGACATCGACTGGAACGTCACGGCCCGTCTGGGGGAACCCTACCGAAAGAAGTTCGTCGAGGAGCGCGAAGTCACGCTCCTGCTCGTCCTTGAGGATTCGCCGACGCTTAACTTCGGCTCCGGAAGCCAGTCCAAGCGCGAGGCGCTCCTGGAGCTGGCCGGACTCGTCATGCTGCTCGGCGCCGTCAACGGCGACCGCGTAGGCTTTGTGCACGCGGCGCCCACCGGGCCGATCTTCCGGGAGCCGGTGCGCGGCCGCGGACCCATCCTCCACGCCGCCGCATCCCTGATCGGCAGGCCCGCCCCTTCGCCCGCGGACCCCCCTCCCGAAATCCCCTGGCGGTTCATAGCCCGCGCGGCCCCGAAGCACAGCGTGCTGCTGTGGCTTGGCGACTTCCCGCCGAGGAGCGAGCCCGAGGGCTGGGTGGTTCTCAGGCGGCGCTACCAGACCATGGGCTTCCGCGTGGACGACCCCTGGGAGCGGGAGCTGCCCAGAGAGGGCCGGATCACCGCCTACGACCCCGCCTCGGGGCGCCTGGTCGGCCTCGACGGTGGAAACGCCGACCGCGCCGCCCATTCCGAATGGCGCTCGCGCCGCAACGCGTCTTGGGAGTCGCTCTTCCCCGACCCGCTCAGCCGGCTGGTCGTCAGCAGCGCCGACGACAGGTTCGACGCGCTGGTGCGGTTCTTCCACACGCGGATGCGGGCGGGTGGGCGCCGCAGCCACTGGTAGGATCGGCGCGATGAGCACCCTGGCCCTGACGCCCCTAGTCCTGGCCGCCTCGAATTTGAGGCTGGCAGACCCGCTCTGGCTCCTGGCGATCGGCGCGCTTCCGCTCGCCGTGTGGCTGCGCGGCCGCTCGCGGGTCCCCGTCCTCCTCGTGCCCTTTGCGGCGGCGTGGCACAGGCCATCCTTGGCCGCCGCCTCTAGCTGGACCGCCGGCTGCGCCCTCGCGGGCCTCATTCTCCTCATCGGGGCGCTCGCCCGGCCCCAGAAGATAGAGGACAAGCGCGAGGTCCGCTCGGAGGGCTACGACATCATCCTCGCGATCGACCTGTCGGGGTCGATGCTGAGCGAGGACTACGAGAAGGACGGCGAGAGCATCAACCGGCTCCAGGCGATCAAGCCCGTGATCCAGGCGTTCATCGAGCGCCGGACCTCCGACCGGATCGGCGTGGTGCTCTTTTCCTCGAAGGCCTACACGCTCTCCCCCCTCACAACCGACCACGCGTGGCTCGCGCGCCAGCTCGAGCGCGTGAAGATCGGGCTCATCCAGGATGGCACCGCCATTGGGGACGCCCTGGGGGTGGCGCTCACGAGGCTCGACCAGGCCGCGCGAGAGACGGGGGGAAAGCGCAAGGGCGGCTTCATCGTGCTGCTGACGGACGGGGCGAACAACACGGGCGCGATCACCCCGATGCAGTCGGCCGAGCTCGCGAAGGCCCGCGGGATCCCGATCTACACGATAGGAGCGGGTAAGGACGGGCGCGTGCCCTACCCGGTGTTCGAGAATGGAAAGAAGATCGGCTACCGCTACATCATGGCCGACCTCGACGAGGACGCTCTCAAGAACATCGCGCGGACGACCGGGGGCCGCTTCTTCAGGGCTGCGGAGACCGGCACCATCGAGTCGGCGTTCGCCGCGATCGACTCGAGCCAAAAGATCGAGTTCCAGGCCAAGAGCTACCTCCTGACGACGGAGCTCTTTAGCTGGCTCGCCGTTCCCGGCCTCGCGCTCTTCGGCGCAGGCGCGTGGCTGTCCCGCCCCCGATGACCTTTGCGCTGCCCCACCTCCTCTGGCTCCTCGCCCTGCCTCTGGCGCTCCTTGCCTGGGAGATCCTTCGCACCCGGCGGCTCGGGGAATTCGACCACCCGAAGATCCTGCGGGCGGAGGCCGGCCTCAGGACAGTGAGCCTTTCCGAGGGTGCGTCGACGAAACTCCCGGCGGCGCGTCGCCGGTACCTGCTCTGCGCGGGTGTCGCCCTTTCAATCGTCGCTTTGGCCCGTCCCCAATGGGGCCGCCTCGACGAGCCCGTGTTCGACCAGTCCAGGGACATTGTCATCGCCCTCGATCTCTCGCGCTCGATGCTGTCGCCCGACGTGAAGCCGTCGCGCCTCGAGCGCTCCAAGCTCCTGATCGAGGCCCTTCTCGACCGGTTGAAAGGCGAGCGGGTGGGACTGATCGTGTTCTCCGGCACCGCGTTCCTGCAGTCGCCCGTCAGCGCCGACTACGAGATCCTCCGGGAGTTCCTGCCGGTGCTGGGCCCGGATTTCCTCCCCGAGGGAGGAACCAACTACCGGCAGCTGATCGACGCGTCCGTCGAGGCCTTCGGGGGCGGGTCGGCGGCCGACCGCTTCCTCATCATCCTTAGCGACGGCGAGGCCACCGACGACGACTGGAGGGACCAGGTGCCGGAACTCACGAAGCGGGGCATCCGCGTGATCGGCCTGGGCGTTGGCACGAGCGCGGGCGCGATGATCCCGGACGGCGCCGGGGGCTTCATGAAGGACGAGAGGGGCGCCGTCGTCATGTCGAAGCTGGAGAGCGGCACGCTGCGCGAGCTCGCCGACGCCACCCACGGCGTCTACCGCGACGCGAGCGAGTGGGTCGACCTGTCGAGGGTCCTCGCCTCGACGGTCGACGAGGGCCGCAAGGGCCGCTTCGTCGAGCACAACAGCGTCCGGTACGCCGAGAGGTTCCAATGGGCCCTCGCCCAGGCGCTCGCATGCCTTGTCGCGAGCTTCTGGCTCGAGTTCCCCGTCCGGCCGAAGTCGCGGGCGATACGGCTGAGCGCACCGGTGAGCCGCAAGGCGCCCGCCGCCGCCGCCGCGGTCTCCGCCGTGGCCGTGGCCCTCGTCCTTTTCGGGTCCGCAAGCGCCCTCGCGGCCGACGCGACCGCGCCCGACCCGGCCGCCGCGCTTTCGAAGATTGTCGCGCGCCTCTCGGCGCAGGACCGCTGCAGCGCGATCGACTGGGCGGAGCTCAGCCAGGAGTCGGTCACATGGGGCCAGCACCTCAAGTCCGCCAGCCAGGCCGTCCCCGAAGGGCCGGTCCGCGACGCGCTCCGGGCGGTGGACATCGGCGCAGCCCTGGATCCGAGGGCCGCCGACTGGCCTCGCGTGAGGTCGGAACTCGAGGACCTCCTGAAAAAGCCGGACGAGAAGGAGAAGCAGCAGCAACAGCAAAACCAGGACCAGCAGCAGAACCAAGAACAGCAACAGGACAAGAAACAGGACAAGAAACAGGACCAGAAGCAGGGTCAGAGCCAGAACCAGAAGGAGGATCAGCAGCAGTCTGGAAACCAGGATGAATCCCGGAAATCTGGCAACCAGCAGCAGCAACGCCCCCAGGAGTCCAAGGGCACGGAGAAGCCGAGCGCATTTGGCGACATGGCGAGGCCGACGCCCACTTCCCCCGACGCAAAGGAGCCCCGCGAGACGATGCAAAAGGTCGGCGGGGTGCGCAAGGACCAGCCCCGCGATCCCGCGATGGACAAGCCCGAACTTGCCGTTCCCCTTGAGAAGCTCGAACAGGTGAAGAACCAGGATTCGCCGGCGGAACTTTTCGAGATGCTCAGGCGCGGCGAACCGATCCCCACGCCCACCAACACCGGCAAGAATTGGTGAACCCCATGCGCAGGACTTCCACGATCCCCTTCCTCCTGGCGGCCGCCCTTGCGGCCGCGCCGGCCCTGCGCGGCCAGTCGGCGCATTGGGACCCTCCGGGAGGATCCCTCGCCGTCGGCGAGGTGTCCACGCTTCAGCTTGTCTTTGACGGCTGCTCGCCCGACGACGTGCCCGTGCCTCCCAAGGTGGACGGCCTGCGGATCGACTACCAGGGCCAGTCGAGCAACCTGTCGATCATCCAGGGCACGTTCACGCGCAGCGTGACGGTGACCTACGCCGTCCTCCTCTCCAAGCAGCAGCAGGTCGACATTCCCGAGTTCTCGGTTGGCACGAACAACGGCAAGGTCCGGGTTCCCGCGGCCCACTACAACGCCTCCGGAGCCACCGTCGGCTCGACCGGCACCCCGCTCGGCGAGGCCGCATCGGCACGACTCTCGCCCACTCCCGACAGCGTCTGGGCGGGGGAGGTCTTTGACCTGAAGTACTCGATCGACGTCGCCACGGGCTATTACCCGAGCTGGGGTCGCGGAACGTTCGAGTGGGACCCGAGCCCTCTAGTCGCCGAGGACTGGTCGCAGCCCGAGCCGTACGAGACCCACGGCGCGGAGGGGCGCACGGGACTGGCGTACCATACCCGGGCGCTTGCGCCGATGGCGGGACGGCTGAGGCTCAACCCCACGAGCCAGCTGATCAACCTGAGCGTCGGCGTTTCAGGGTTCGGGTTCTTCCAGCAGCGCCAGTACCAGCAGTTCTCGGTCCCCGACACCCCGGTCTCGATCGATGTCCGGCCCCTGCCGCCGGCCCCCCCGGGGTTCACGGGCGCCGTCGGCGAATTCCGGATCTCCTCGAAGGTGGTGCCGCTCCACGTGAAGGCCGGGGAGCCGGTGACGTGGACCATCGAGCTGTCCGGATCCGGGAACTGGCCCGAGATCAGGGGCCTTCCCTCGCGCGAGGTGCCCGCGGACTTCCAGGTCATCCAGCCCAAGCCGAAGCGCACGCAGCCGCCCGGAAAGCTCTTCGAAGGGACGCTTGCCGAGGATGTCGTCCTCGTGCCGACAGGGGCCGGAAGCTACGTGCTGCCCGCCCTGGACTTCACCTATTTCGAACCGCAGAGCGGCACCTATAAGACGATTTCCGCGCCGGGTGCCACCGTGACCACGGATCCCGCTCCCTCGGCCGCAGCGCCCGGACAGGACCAGACGGCCGCCGCACCGGGCGTGCCGAGGGTCACCACGGAGACCCCGAAGTCGGAGACGAAGCCGCCGGAGGAGCCGGCGTCGGCCCTCGGAGACCCTGTCCTTTCGCCGGCCTCGGCGACCATGCCGCTTCGCATGCGCACGCTTGCCGCCGCGTGCGCGACTCCATTCGCGCTTCTCGGGCTCTTCTGGATAGCCCTCGCCTTCCGTCGCGCACGGGCGACGGACCCGCTGAGGCCCCGCCGGGAGGCGCGTAAGCGCGTCGGCGGCACGCTCCAGGCTCTCAGGGCCGCGCCTTCATCCGAGAAGGCGCCCCTGCTGCTCGCATGGCAGAGGGATTCCGCCATCCTCTGGGGCATCAGCCACGCGGCCCCGGCCCCGACGGCCCTCCCCGACGGGCCGTGGTCCGAGCTGTGGTCCGAGGCGGACCGCTTCCTCTACAGCGCCGATTCCGTCCTGCCCGCTGACTGGATCGCGAGGGCGCAGGCGGCATTCGCGGCAAAGACGCTGCCCTCCTTCAACGCGGCACGCCTGCTGCTGCCGCGCAACCTCGTTCCAGCCCTGGCGCTCGCGGCCGCCCTGGCGGCGTCCCGTCTCTGCGCGGCCGATCCCGCCGCGGCCTACCGGAGCGGAGATTTCACCGCCGCCGAGAAGGCGTGGAACGCGCAGGTCGCCGCCAACCCTGCCGACTGGACGGCCCGCCACAACCTGTCCCTTGCGCTTGCGCAGCAGGACCGCTGGGGCGAGGCGGCCGCACAGGCGTCGGCGGCCTTCGTCCAGAATCCCTCGAGCCCCGAGACGCGCCGCCAGGTCGTGGTCGCTTGCGACAAGGCCGGGTTCGTGCCCGAGCCCCTGGACGCCCTGCTTCAGCGGGGCCCGGTCGAATCCCTTGCGAGGCTCCTGTCCCCGGGTGACTGGCAGCTGGCCGGCATCGGGGCCGCGGCCCTCGCCGCGGCCGCCCTCGCCCTGCTCCTCGGCGCATTCCACGGGATATCACGCCGCAGGTGGGCCGTGCCGGCCGCGAACATGGCGCTCGCGGTCGCCCTCATTGCGGCGGGCGCATCGCTTATCGCGTACCGCTCGTACGGGATCACGGCAGATACCCGAGCGGTCGTGACCTGGCGGCCTGGGATCCTTCGCTCGATCCCGACGGAGGCCGATGTTTCCCAGAAGACCACGACGCTTCCGGCTGGCTCAGCGGCCATCGCGGACAAGACTTTTCTCGGGTGGATCCGCCTCTCGTTTCCAAACGGGCAGAGCGGATGGATTCCGAGGAGCGAGGCCGTCTATCTCTGGCAGCCGCCGGGAAAATGAGCCCGCGGGCGCGCGCCGCCTAGAAACTCTTGAAGAACACGACGCCGAAGCCCTTGGCGTTCGCGTAAGGGGTCCAGGTGAGCTTCCTCGCGCCGGGCGGCCCGTCGTTGCGGTGCACAACGCCCCGCGCAACCGACCAGCCGACCAGGGAGCCGGCCACCACGTCGCTCGCAAAATGCGCGTTCTGCTCGATGCGCGCGTATCCGACCAGTCCTGCGGTGCCGTAGGCAAGTCCCTGGACCCACCAGGCCGGGTAGTTCTCGGCAATCGCCGTCGCGACGGCAAAGGCCTCGGTTGCGTGTCCGGAGGGAAACGAAGAGTTCGTGCTGAATGGCTTGAACCGGAATGCGGCCGAGGTGGTGCTCGGTCGTTCGCGACCCACCACGATCTTTAACGCGGGCGTGATCAGGCCCCCGGCGATGATGCTGGCCGCGATTCCGTCCATCGCGGTGTTCTTTGCCCTGACGTCGCCGCCAAGTTCGCCCCAGGCGTCGAATGCCGCCAGCGCGCCGAACGCGTAATAGTTCCCGAACTCCTGCCACTGCCTCATGAACCGGTCCTCGCCTGCCGTGCGATGGGCCTGTACGCTGGATCGTATCGAGCGGTCGAACGCGGCCGTGGCCCCCACGGCGGCAACCGCCTCGGCCGCATCCAGCCATTCGTCCCCTCCCCAGTGAGCCGGGGCGGCCAGGATCGACTCGGTGTCGCCTAGGACCAGGAGCGGGTATTCGGCGCTCCAAACATGCGCGGGCCGGATTCCATCCGAGGCCAGCGCAGCAGCAGCATCGGGAGAGGACTGCGCTCGGGCCGACGCGACCGCGCACCCGGCGACCAGGATCGCAATACAGGCACGGCGGGTCCGGTGTGATTGGGGTGTCGCGGACAAGGGTAAGCCTCCGTCTCGACAGTGCCCGTGTCGCCCATGTTCCATGAGAACCATGCCGATGGGCGCTTCCTAGGGCCCTCCCAGCGTCTTGCGCACCATGCGCGCCATCGATTCCTCCGGGTTGAGCGCGGTGACCGACGCCACGTCGACCCAGGCGAGGTCCCTTGATTCATGGGTCGGCGTGAGCGGCTCGGAAGGATCGGCTTCGAGCATGAAGCGCAGGTCGTGGTGCCAGTGCCCGGGCTCGGCCCCGCGGCCAGGGATCCAGTGGCGGTCCACGTCGAAGAGCCGCGTGTCGACGACCCTGAACCGGGAAAGCCCGCTCTCCTCGCGCGCCTCCCTGAGCGCCACCGCGAGGAGATCCGGGTCGCCGTCCGCGTGGCCGCCCAGCTGCAGCCATTTGCCGAGCTTGCCGTGGTGGGTGAGGAGCGCCTTTCGGCGGTCCGGGCTCAGGATCCAGGCCGACCCCGTGAGGTGGCCCGGCAGGCAGGTGCGCAGCAGGCAGTCCGGGTGCCTCTCGACAAACGCGATCGTCTCATCGACGGACGCCGCCTCCTCGCGCGTGAGTGGGAGCTCCCCATGGGCCAATAGCAGTTTCAGGGCGCCCGACCGGTGCATCGCTTCAGGGGGCCTCTTTCCAGATCGCGTCCGACTCGAACCGGTTCGGCGCGTCGAGAAGCGGCCAGATCTCAGAGACCTGGCGGGCCACGCGGAAGATGGCCTGCAGGCCCGCGGACTTGAATCGCTCGGCCGTCATCCGGTCGAAGAACCTCAGGAGCTCGTCATAGTAGCCTTCCTGGTTGAAGATGACGACCGGCTTGTCCGTGCGGTTGATGTAGCGGAGCGTCATGATCTCGGCGAGCTCCTCGAGCGTGCCGATGCCGCCCGGAAGCGCCAGAAACGCGGACGCCCGCTCCTCCATGACGCGCTTGCGCTCGCGCATCGTGTCCACGGTGATGAGCTCGTCGGACTCGTGGTAGGCCAGCTCGCGGTCCTTCATGAAGTCCGGGATCACGCCGACGACGTAGCCTCCCGCCGCCTTAGCGGACTGCGCGACGGAGTGCATCATGCCGACATTGCCGCCCCCGTAGACGAGACCCCATCCCCTGGCGACCATCTCCCGGCCGACCCCCTCGGCCGCCGAATAGTACTTGGCGTCAAGTTTCGTGGACGACCCGCAGTAAACGCACAGGAGCTTTGCCATGTTGTGTGAGAACGCCAAGATGCGGTTCTTGGCCCGGAAATGAACACAATTCCTTGATGCCGCCTCCCCCCTACCGGGGGCGCCTCGCGCCCTCCCCTACCGGCTACCTCCACCTCGGCCATGCCCGAACGTTCTGGATCGCCGCGCGCAGGGCCCGCGCCGCGGGCGGAACCCTCATCCTGCGCAACGACGACCTCGATGCGAAGCGCTTCAGGATGGATTTCGAGCGGGCGATGATCGAGGACCTGCGCTGGCTCGGCCTCTCCTGGGGCGAGGGCCCGGACAACGGCGGGCCACACGCGCCCTACAGCCAGAGCGGGCGGCTCGCCCTCTACCGCGACGCCCTGGAGAGGCTGCATGCCGCGCGCCTGATCTACCCGTGCACGCGGTCCCGCCGCGACGTGATCGAGGCCGCCAGCGCCCCCCACGAGGGAGCCGATGACGACGAACCGATCTACCCGCCGGCCTTCCGACCCGATCCCGGGGCCCCCCTGCCGCCCCTCGGCGGGGCGAGCGGGGTCAACTGGCGACTTCGCGTGCCTGATGGCGAGGCGCTCGAGTTCAGCGACACGCGCCTCGGCCCGCAGCGCGCGGTGGCCGGCCGCGACTTCGGCGACTTCCCTGTGTGGCGCAGGGACGGCTGCCCGAGCTACCAGCTGGCCTGCGCGGTGGACGATGCGGCCATGGGGATCACCGAGGTCGTCCGCGGCGAGGACCTGGTGAAGTCGACCTTCCGGCAGCTTCTGATATTCCGCGCCCTGGGGGTCCGGGCCCCGGCTTACCACCACTGCCCCCTCATGAACGACGAGGGAGGCAAACGGCTGGCGAAGCGCCACGATGCGCTCAGCCTGAGGACCCTGCGCGCCCGCGGCGAATCGCCCGAGTCGATCTGCAGCGCCTGGGAGGAGCTTGAACCCACGGGGCGTTGACCTGGCCCGGTCAAACGCCTCCTTGCCACAGGCTGCGCTGGTTTGTTATTGGACATGCAGGGGCGGTTTATCGCCCGAAAAACATCCACCTATGAAGCGATTCCTAGCCCTCACCGTCCTCGCCCTCTGCCCCATGGCCGCGTCCGCCGATTCCCTGGACCTCGGTCCCTACGGCGTGTTCGGAGTCACGCCCCCAAAGGGCTGGAGGCTTTCCTCGCAGAAGGTGGCGGAAAGCGGGTACACCGTGACGCTGTCGCCCGCGGGCGACGCGAACGCCAAATGCATCATCAACGTCACGTTCGTTCCGGATCCCCAGCCCGTTTCCAAGGAGAAGGTCCAGGAGGAGGTCCTGGACGTCGGCGAGCAGTTCGTGGACCAGTCGGTCGAGAAGAAGAAGGTGCTCCGCGACCTTAACGCGGCGGGCGGCGCCTACGGCTGCTACTGCGTCTTCACGGACGCGTCGATGGTCGGACAGCCCTCCAAGAAGGACGAGTTCAAGGTCATAGGCGTCGGCGTTGTCCAGTACGACGACAAGGTGATGGCGGCCTTCAGCGTCGCGGCGGATGACGAGAAGGGCTCCGATTTCGCGTCCATGCTGGCGGCGGTGTCCGGCACGACCCTCAAGCCCAAGAAGTGAGCGCGGCCCCGGCCCCCCGGCCCCCGACAGTGAGCGCCGACCCAGCTCCGATCACGGTGGGCGCCCTGCTCTTCGACGGCTTCGAGCTCCTGGACTTGTTCGGCCCCCTGGAGATGTTCGGTTTGCTGGAGGGCCGCGCAAGGCTCCTCATGCTCGCCCAAGCGCCCGGAAGCGTCAGGAGCCACCAGGGCCCGTCGTGCACCGCCGACGCGCCGCTTGCCGGCGACCACAGCCTCGACGTGCTTCTCGTGCCAGGAGGCATGGGCACCCGCCGTGAAATGACGAACGCGCCCCTTCTCGCCGAACTCAGGCGGCAGGCTGAGACGGCCCGCTTCGTCGCCAGCGTCTGCACGGGCAGCATCCTCCTTGCAAGCGCGGGCCTTCTGGAGGGAAAACGCGCCACGTCCAACAAGCGCGTGTTCAAGATGGTGGCGTCGAGGTGGGCCGCCGTGAACTGGGTCGCCGAGGCAAGGTGGGTGGAGGACGGGAAATTCTTCACGTCCTCGGGCGTCTCGGCCGGGATGGACATGGCCCTGGGGCTCATCGCGAGGCTCTTCGACTGGGAGACCAGCATCGAGATCGCGAACCGGGCCGAGTACGAATGGCATCAGGACAAGGGATGGGACCCGTTCGCGCGCCTGAACGGACTCTTGTGATGAAGCACGCCTCAGCACCAGGCCCGCGCAAGCCCAAGGCCGCGGTTCGGATCGGGGTCATAAACGTCTCCGACAGGGCGAGCGCGGGCGTCTACGAGGACACGCCCGGCAAGGCGTGCGTCGCCCTGCTGCTGGAGTGGCTCTCCACCCCGTTCGACGTCGACTACAGGGTCGTGGCCGACGAACGCGCGCGGATCGAGGCGGAGCTCAAGCGCATGGCCGACGAGGCGGCTTGCTGCCTGATCGTCACCACCGGCGGGACGGGCCCCGCGCCGCGGGACGTGACCCCGGAGGCAACCGCGGCCGTCTGCGACAAGCTCCTGCCCGGATTCGGCGAGGTGATGAGGTCTGCTTCCCTCGCGTTCGTCCCGACGGCGATCCTTTCGAGGCAGACGGCGGGCATCCGCGGGAAGACCCTGATCATCAACCTGCCCGGCAGGCCAAAGGCCATCCGCGAGAACCTTGGGGCCGTCTTCCCGGCGATTCCGTACTGCGTGGACCTGATCGGGGGCCCGCGCCTCGAGGCCAACGAGTCCGTCATCAAGGTCTTTCGACCGAAGGGGTGATTGGGTTGCAGCTTTCCGAATTCGTGACAGTCTGTCGTCATTCATCGCCATGCTAAATCTCTCGAAACCAGACCTTACCCGGCATCCCCCGCGCAGCCCGCGCGTTCAGCTCGGTGGCTTCGTCCACCTTCCCCGCCTCCTTGACAAGGCCCGCGCCAAGATCGCGCGCAGGAACGGCGCGTACAACTACGACTGCGGCCTCGACCAGCACTTCTTCAACTTCACCGGGATAACCGCCAAGGCCCTGCTGGCCGAGGTCCGCAAGGGCCGCACCGACACGCAGATGCTCGCCTGGGTGCGGGCCCGCACCAAGCGCGTCCCCTCGGAGATCGCCGCGTGGTCCACGTGGCTGCGGATGCACGCCCCCGGCAGGTCGCCGGGCCACGAGTGGTTTGGAGAGGAGATCACGAGGCTGGCCAAGGGCCGCGACGACGTTCACGGGTTCTTCGACCTGCTCGACCTCGACGACTTCGTGAGCTTCGGCGGCAAGGGCTGAGGCAGATCGGCGGGACCGCCGCCCGAATCCGGTTGTGTCCCAAATTCGGCTCGGGCGTAATCACCCCGATTCGAATGAGCCGAACGCCAGACAATAGGGTCCCGCGCGCGCAGCCGCAGACCCCGCTGCCGGCCTCCGCGACGCCTGGCCGGGATCAGACAACCCCCGGACCCGCCTGGGCTTTCCTCCAGAGCGATTGGATGGTCGGCCTCTTCCTGGCCTGTGCGACGCTCGCCGCATACGCCTCTGTGCTGCGCGCGGGATTCATTTGGGACGACGACGGCCACGTGACCCCTCCGGACCTTCGCCCGCTCCACGGGCTCTGGAGGATCTGGTTCGAGCCGGGAGCGACGCAGCAGTATTATCCCCTCCTGCACAGCGTTTTCTGGCTCGAGCACCGGCTCTGGGGGGATTCGGCGGTCGGCTATCACGCGGCGAACATCCTCCTTCACGCCGCGGCCTCCTTCCTCCTGTACAGGGTCCTGCGCCGCCTGTCGCTGGCGGGCGCCTTCTTTGCCGCGTCGGCCTTCGCGCTGCACCCAGTCTGCGTCGAGTCGGTCGCGTGGATCTCGGAGCAGAAGAACACGCTGTCGGCCGTCTTCTGCCTAGCGGCGGCCCTTGCGTACCTGAGGTTCGACCAGGCACGCCGGGCGCGGTGGTACACCCTTGGGATCGTCCTGTACGCCCTGGCGCTTGCGACGAAGACTGTGACCGCCACGCTTCCCGCCGCCCTTCTGGTCGTGCTCTGGTGGAAACGGGGCCGGCTGACCTGGAAGGGGGACGTGCGCCCGCTCGCGCCGTGGCTCCTGATGGGCGCCGGCGCCGGCGCCGTCACGGCCTGGGTGGAGCAAACCTACATCGGGGCCAGCGGAGCGGCGTTTGAATTCAGCGCGGCGGACCGCTTCCTCGTGGCGGGCCGGGCGCTCTGGTTCTACTTGGGAAAGGTCTTATGGCCCTCCGACCTGGTCTTCATCTACCCGCGCTGGAGGATCGATGCCGGCGCATGGCCGCAGTACCTTTTCCCGGCCGCCGCCGCCGCCCTGCTTGCCGCCCTCTTCGCCCTTCGAAGGCGCTCGCGCGGCCCGCTCGCCGCCGCCCTGCTCTTCGCCGGCACGCTCTTCCCCGCCCTCGGCTTCATCAATGTCTATCCTTTCGTGTATTCCTTTGTCGCCGACCACTTCCAGTACCTTGCGGCGGCCGTGGCGATTTCGGCCGCGGCCGGGGCGCTGGCGTCCGCCGCCTCCGCGCTGTCCCTTGGAGCCCGCCGAGCCGCGGCGGCGGCCGCCGTGGGCATTGTTGCGACCCTCGCCTGGATAACTTCGCGCCAGTGCTCGTCGTATGCCGACGCGAAGACCCTCTGGCTTGCGACGATTGCAAGGAACCCCGGTTGCTGGATGGCCTGCGAGAATCTCGGCGGCGTCTACCTCAAGGACGGAAACCTGGACCAGGCGATCGCGCAGTTCCAAAGGGCCCTTGAAATCAAGAGTGACGACGACGGGGCTCTGAACGAGCTTGGGGTCGCCCTGCTGCAGCAGGGGAAGGTCGACGAGGCGATCGCGCAGTTCCAAAGGGCCCTAAGGATTGCTCCCAACAGGGTCGAGACACACATCAACATGGGCGTCGCGCTGCTCGGCAAGGGCCGCGCCGACGAGGCGGCGGCGCACTTCCAAAGCGCGCTCAAGATCGAGCCCTCAAATGCGAAGGCCCACAACAATCTCGCGACGGCGTTCGTTCAAATGGGCCAATGGGACGAGGCGGCCGGGCAGTTTCAGAGGGCGGCCGAGATCGATCCCGGCAACGCCGAGATTCTGAACAGCCTGGGGACCGCGCTCCTGCGGTCGGGCAGGCGCGACGCCGCCATCGGGCAGTTCAGGAGGGTCCTCGAACTCGGCGAACGCAATGCGTCCGCGCAGTTCAACCTGGCAAACGCGCTCGCCGAAACCGGAAGGGATGATGAGGCGGCGACCCGCTACCAAAGGGCCCTCGAGATCGATCCCGGCCTGGCCAGGGCGCACAATAACCTCGCAAACCTGCTGCTGAGGAAGGGGGCGGCGAACGACGCGCTCGCCCATTTCCAGAGGGCCGTAGAGCTGGACGGGCAGTACGCCGAGGCCCGCGTAAACCTTGCCAACACGCTCCTGCGGCTCGGGCGCACCGACGAGGCCGTCGCCCATTTCCAGAGGGCGATCGCCGTCCGGCCGGACTTAGCGCAGGCTCGCATCAACCTTGCCGGCGCTCTGCTGCAGGAGGGACGCCTCTCCGAAGCGTCCGACCAGTTCCGTGCGGCCCTCGAGCTCGAGCCGGCCAATGCGCAGGTCCTAAACGACCTTGGGGTGGTCCTCATGAAAGAGGGCCGCACCGAGGAGGCGGCCGCCCAGTACCGGAAGGCGCTGGCGGCCAGCCCCGGCTTTGCCAGCGCCCACATTAACCTCGGCAACCTGTCCCTCCAGCTCGGGCACGCGGCAGAGGCCATCGACAGCTACAACAGGGCGCTCGAAACCGATCCCGACAACGCCCAGGTGCGAAACAACCTGGGGATCGCGCTGCTTAAGCAGGGCCTGCCAGCCGAAGCCGCGGCCCAGTTCCGGAAGGCGCTCGACATCGATCCCGGCTACGCCGAGGCCCGCAGGAACCTCTCCATCGTCACCCGCGGCGCAGGAGCGCCGTGACAAAGACGCGCCCCTTAGAGCTCCGTGTACTTCGCGGAACGCCCCCTCGCCTTCTCGACGGGGTATTTCCGCGCGTTTGCCGCGATCTTTGACTCGATGCTCGCGGCCACGTCGAGGCCTGTGGCATTCGCGAATTCAAGCGCGTAGATCACGATGTCCGCGAGCTCCTCGGCGATCCTGGATCGCTTTTCGGGCTCGGAAGCGATCTTCCGCGACTCCTCGGGAGTCGCCCAGAGGAAATGCTCCATCAATTCACCCGTCTCGGCGGCCAGCGCCATGCTCAGGTTCTTGGGAGAATGAAACTGCTCCCAGTCGCGCTCCTTGACGAACGCGAGAACTCTTTCCCTCAGTTCTGAAACCGTGGTGGTGGAATCGGATAGCGCAGGCATGGGGGAAGCGTGCCGGGGAGACGGCAAATGCGCAATGCCCTCCGGTCGCCTGTCATAACATTTAATTTTACTTGGCACGGGGCCTGCACTGTGCAGTGTGTCCCACCGTTCCAATGGCCCTGACTCTCAAACATCACCGCAGCCTCCGAGGCACTTCGTTCACGAAGGCCGTCGGGTTTGGCTGTGCCGTGATGCGTCAGGTCGCCATTTCCAATTGGAACAAAACGGCCGGCGCGGGCTTCGAGGTCTAAACCCTCCCAACCAAGGAAGACGTTTAGCATACCAGAAGCCCGGAGGCCAAAAGCCCCCAGGGGGCGACTGCCTTTCCCACCATGAACACGAGAAACCATACCATGAGCACATCCAGCCGTCATCGCAGAGCGTACGAGGCGTCCAACGCCACGTTTCGCCAGCCGAGCTACGACTGCCGTGAGCTCCCTGATGCCGTGAACATCGTCGTCTACGTACCCGGTGTGGGCGCCTCGGGCGTGGAAATCGAGGCCTACGGTCCCGACCTAGTCATCACCGCTCACAAGACCCGTTTTGTGCGCGTGAACTGGCAGGCCCTTAACCTCGAGGGATCGCAGCGCGACTACCGTCTGCGCCTGCGGCTCGGCCTGGGTTTTGAATACGCCCAGATGGAGGCCGACATCAGCGACGGCGTGCTCACCCTGACGGTTCCCAAGCGCCAGGTCCTTCTGGCACCGGTGGAGCGCATGGGTGGCGTCGCCTGAGCTCGCAATCCTCGCACCCGCGGGCGGCCCCTCCGTTTCGGCGGCGGTCGCTGCCCGCGGGCGTCGGGGAGGGCTTCGTGCCACGAATTTTTTTTGGCACCTTTTTTTTGATGCCGTGTCGAAACGCTTACCATGACACCGCACGCGCAATATTTCCGAGCGCGGCCGCTGCACCCTGAGTCCGCGGCGACTTGCGCAACTCCCCGGGAGGACGTGAGATGGATTCGGCCGATTTTCAGGCCGCCTCCGCTCGAAGTTCAGCCGGTCAGCCCTGACATTCCCTATTTGGGCACGATCCAACGCACCGAGCCCTGGGCTCCGCTGCAGCGGTAAAGCACGCTGCCTAAGTAGCTTAGGATAAGGCGCGCCTCCTGGTCGAATTTCCAGGGAGGATTGACGACGATCACGCCGCATCCCCTCATCCGGGGGGCCTCCGGATCGATGATCATTTCGGTGGAAAGCGACGGGACGGCTGCGGACTTGAGCATGCCGAAAAAGCCGTCCGGGCGCGCCCTTCCCGTCAGGGGATACCATACCGCAAAGGTGCCCCCGGGCATGCGCCCAAGACCGTCGCCCAAGGCCTCGGAGATGGCCGACCACTCGCCCTGGTCCTCGAAAGGCGGATCGACGAGCACGAGGGCGCGTCGCTCCGGAGGCGGAAGGCAGGCCGTCATCGCGCCGTACCCGTCGGCCTCGTGGACCGAGACACGGCGCTCGCCGTCGAACTGGTCCCTGAGCGCCGCGCATTCCGCAGGGTGCCTTTCCCAAAGGTCCAGCCGGTCCTGCGGCCTCGCGCAGAGGCGCGCGATGCGGGGTGAGCCGGGATAGAACCTTGGGCCGGCGGACAGGTTGCCCTGGCCGCGGTCGTAGGCCCTGACGAGCTCCAGGTATTCGCGCACCTCCTCGGGCGCGTCGGCGCGCTCCCAAAGGCGGCCGATCCCGTCCGGCCACTCCGGCACCCTGGTCTTCGAGTCCCCCTCCGAGGCCAAGGAAAGGTCGTACCTGCCCCGCCCGGCGTGGGTGTCGACGAACACGAAACCACGTTCCTTGCGCTGGAGCGCGCGGATGAGGCGCACGAGCAGAGCGTGCTTGAGCACGTCCGCAACGTTGCCCGCGTGGTAGGAGTGCCGGTAATTCACGCCCTTGGGCTTCTTTCATTGCACCCGCACCCTGCAATCCGATAATCCGTGCGCCATGAAACTAATTCCAGCGCTCCTCCCCATCTGCGCGCTTCTTCTGCCCTGCGCGCTCACCGCAGAGACCTTCGAAGGCAAGGTGTCCATGACGATGTCCTCCCCGAGCTCCAAAGACGGAAGCCAGACGCTCAACATGAGCATCAAGGAGGGTTTCATGAGGATGGACATGACCGCCTCAAAGGGCGCCGGGGCCATGATCATGGACTTCAAGAACCAGCAGATGATCGTCCTGATGCCGGCGCAGCGGATGTACATGGTGCAGCCGATCCCGCAGCCCGGCGCATCTCCCCAGGCCGCCGGGCGCCCGCTGCCCGCCGCGGCGCCCGCGGGACCGCAGCCTACCCTCGTGGACACGGGTGAGAAGGAGACCATCCTCGGCTACGTGTGCACGAAATACACCGCCACAGGCGCGCAGGGCTCGGCCCAGCTCTGGCTGACCGATCAGCTCGGTGCCTTCAACGGCCTCTTCCACGGGGGCGGCCCGGGCCAGCGCCCTCAGGCGCCCCAGGCATGGGAGTCCGCCCTGAAGGGCAAGGGCTTCTTCCCCATGCGCGTCATCTCGAACTCGAACGGGAAGGAATTCCGGCTCGAGGTCACCTCGGTCGAGAAGACCAGTCTTCCGGATTCCCTGTTCACGCCGCCGAGCGACTGGCGCAAGTTCGACCTTGGGTCGATGATGGGCGGCGCGATGCCCGGGGGCTTTCCGGGGGCGCGGCCTTCGGACGGAAGCAACTGAGTGGCCCCGCAACTCATCCGCATCGTATCGGACGTGCATTTCGCGGAACGAGGGAGCCGCGTGCGCTCCCTGGGCCAGCTGCGCCCGCTGCTCGAGGGCGCCACTTCGTTCGTGTTCAACGGCGACACCCTGGACACCCGTCCCAACAAGCACGCGCAGCGCACCGAGGAGATGCGCCGGGAGGTGCTCGACTTCTTCGGCTCATCCGGGACGCCCGTCACCTTCCTGACCGGCAACCACGATCCCGACCTCTCCAGGAACCATGCGCTTGAATTCGCCGGGGGCCGCGTGCTGGTCACCCACGGTGACGTCCTCTTTGACACGATCGTTCCCTGGTCAAGGGACGCCGACGCGATCCGCAAGAAGATCATCGTGGCCCTGGCCTCGATCCCCGAGGAGAGGAGCAACAAGCTCGAGGACAGGCTGTCCGCCTTCCGGAGCGTGGCGGCCACGATCCCCCAGCTTCACCAGTCCGAGAAGGACCCCCTGCGCTACGCGATCCGCGTGGCGGGCGACACGGTCTGGCCGCCCCGGCGCGCCCTGTTGATCTTCAAGGCCTGGCGCGAGGCGCCGGGCAGGGCCGCGGCGCTCGCCCGCAGGCACAGGCCCAAGGCCCGCTTCATCGTCATAGGCCACACCCACAAGCCCGGGGTCTGGAAGACCGCCTCGGGCATCGTCGTCGTCAACACGGGCTCGTTCTGCAGGCCCTTCGGCGCCATGGCGACCGAGATCTTCGCCGACAAACTCCGCGTCCGGCGTATCGATTTCCGCAGGGGCGCGTTTCACCTGGGCACCAAGGTCGCCGAGTTCCCCCTCTCATGAGCATGGAATTCGGATGGTGGGTCAGGGATCCCGAGGCCGGGAAATACCAGGTGAAGGCAATTGTCCACGGCGGCAACCTCACGTGGTTCCGCAAGCAGGGCCATTTCACGTCCTGGGAGGTCCACGGTCCGAGCGAGGAGGACTGGAGCCGCCTGGTCTCCGAGGCCGAACGCCGGGTTCCCAGGCGGCTTCTCTCACCCAAGCAGTTCGACGAGATCAGGAAGCTCCGGGAAGGGAGATAACCGGATAGACCTCACACGAATCCAATCCATTCCATGCCCAAAATCGACGTTAACAAGGTCGCCGAAATACTGAAGAGGAACCACATCGAGCCCGCCGTGCTTCGCCGGGTCGTCGAGGAGATGAACCTCGCGGTCCAGCCCGACCCGGCCGAAGCCGACCAGCCGCCCCCGGTGAAGAAGCAGTTCGTCATCCTCGTGAGCGATCCGGAGGAGACGATGCCCAAGGCCGACCTGACCGGCTGGGTTCTCCAGATACCCGAGGACGAGAGCCCGGCCTCGGTCCAGGAGCGCCTGTTCAAGGGGGCCTATGACTACAACGCCTCGAAGAAGGGACGGCTCTACCCGGCGAGGACCGTGGGAGACGCGGTCGAGAACGTTCCTTCCAAGTTCTTCCGCGAGGCTGAGCTCTGGGTGAAGACCAAGACGCCGGTGCTCGTGCTCCGCACGGACAACGAGATTCCAAAGGGATAGAACAGCCTCACCGCATCCCGAACTTCTCGGGATCGAAGCCCCGGGCCTTGAGGGCCGCGGCCACAGCCTTCATGTCGATTCGGGAGCCCGGGCGGACGCCGTGCGCCGCGAACCAGCCCCTCGGCATCTCGAGCGCGAACTGGATCTGGCTGCTGTGCGAAGCGACCGGCCTCTCGTCCAGCGGAAGAAGGCCGTAGACCTCGGCGATGACGCCCTCGGGGCCCAGGTAGCCCAGGTCCAGGGCCTCAGGGGTGTTCTTCATCCAGATGCTCAGCTCCTGCGGCCTTTCGTAGACAAAGATCATCCCCTCATCCTTGCCCAGGTCGGGGCGCTGCATCAGCCCGCGGACCTGCTCGGGCTCCAGGACGGCGAACTGGAGGCTCGCGGTGCTGCCGCCCACGTCGACGGGAAAATGGTCGAATACCGTCTTCGGCTCGGAGGCCGAATCCGAGGTCTTCCCCACCCCGCACCCGGCCGTGAAAAGCGACAGGGCCACCGCGGCCAGGGCGATTCCCAACGAAGAAACCGGATTTGCATTTTTCACGCATAAGCAGGTTAATTGCCCGCAAGCGCGTTAGACAATCCAAGTCTGCCATATGGCCACCAATAAGAATCCCGGTATCCTGCTCTATTCCGACACCGCGCGAAGCGCGGACGTCCTTTACTTCGGCGGGGTCGAGGCGCCCGACCCCTTCGTCGCGTTCAGCGCCAAGGGAAAGAAGTACGCGGTCGTGAGCGCCCTTGAATTCGGCCGCTTCAAGCGCACGTCGGACTTCGACACGGTGCTGCCCCTTGAGGCCTGCCAGGAGAGGGCGCGCCGGGTGTGGCCCCGGCGCAAGGCCGGGCCCGCGCTCGTGATCGCGGTCCTTTGCAAGGAGCTCGGCGCCGCGCCGCTCGTCGTGCCGGAGGATTTCCCGGTCGGCCTTTACCAGGAGCTTCGCGACCTCGGCGTAAGGGTCAGCGTCTCGAAAGGCCCGCTCTTCCCTGAGAGGGAGATCAAGACGGCGGCCGAGGCGGCAGCCCTGCGGGAGGGCAACCGCTGCAGCGCGGCCGGCATCGCGGCCGCCGAGAGGCTCCTGAAGGCCTGCAGGGTTCGCGCCGGACGGCTTCTCCACAACGGCCACGTCCTCACGAGCGAGCGCCTGAAGGTCGCGATCGAGATCGCGTGCATCGAGGCGGGAGCCGTGTCCACGTCGACCATCGCCGCGGGCGGTGACCAGGCCTGCGACCCGCACAACTCGGGCACGGGCCCCCTGCGCCCAAACGAGCTGATCATTGTCGACGTCTTCCCGCGAGTGTCGGCCACGGGCTTCCACGGCGACATGACACGGACCTTCCTTCGCGGGCGGGCCAACGACGCCCAGAGAGCCATCGTCGCAGCCGTCAGGGCCGCCCAGCTGAAGGCGCTCAAGACGATCCGGGCGGGAGTCTTGGGAAGCGAGGTCCACCGCAAGGTTGCGGAGACGCTGGTCTCCAGGGGATTCGAGACGCGCAAGACCGCGCGCGGCTCGGTCGGGTTCTTCCACGGCACGGGCCACGGCCTCGGACTCGAGGTCCACGAGCCCCCGCGGATGAACGCCACGTCGGACTATCCCCTCAAGAAGGGATCCGTGGTGACGGTCGAGCCGGGCCTCTATTATCCCGGAGTCGGCGCGTGCCGGATCGAGGACGTCGTGCAGGTGACCGCCGGCGCCCCGAGAATGCTTTCCAGGTACCCCTATGCCTGGGAGTTGAGGTAGCAGCGCCTCAACCGCCGGAACCCCGCCTCCATGTCCATACCACCCGCCAAGGCCAAGGCGCTCTTAAGGAGGATCGCCGGATTGCGGATCCTCGTCGTCGGCGATGTGATGCTCGACCACTACATCTGGGGTGACGCAACACGGATCTCGCCCGAGGCGCCCGTCCCGGTGATTGACATCGCCCGGGACACATGGACGGCAGGGGGCGCCGCCAACGTTGCGATCAACGTCGCGAGCCTCGGCGCCCATTGCACGGTCATCGGCTTCCTCGGCAGCGACGCCAACGGCGCCAGACTCCGCGCGATCCTGAGCGAAAAGGGCGTCGAGGCGATCGCCACGCCCGGCGACGGGATGACCATCGTCAAGACCCGCGTGATGGTCCAGCACCAGCAGCTGTGCAGGCTGGACCGCGAGTCGCCGCCCTACGCGTACGCCATCGATCCGGTGCGCTCCGGAAGGCTTCTTGCGAAGGCGATTAAGGCGTGCGACGCGGTCGTCCTGTCGGACTATGCGAAGGGCACCCTCTCCGAGCGGCTCGTTTCGCAGGTCACCAAGCTCGCGCGGGCCTCGCGAAAGTTCGTTGCGCTCGACCCGAAGCCGAAGCACCAGCTTGCGTTCAGCGGCCTGGACCTGATCACGCCGAACAAGCGCGAGGCGCTCCAGCTTGCCGGCATCGAGCCGGCGCCGGGCGCCCCGTTCCCGGCCGCGGCCGTCTGCGCCCGGCTCGACGAGCGCTATCGCACCAAGAATGTCGTGGTGACGCTCGGCGAGGACGGGATGCTCCTCAGCTCGGGGGGACGGCTCCTCAGGACGATCCCGACGGCGGCTCGAGAGATCTACGACGTGTCCGGCGCGGGCGACACCGCCCTGGCGGGCCTCGTGCTCGCGCTCACGTCGGGGGCCGGCCTCGAGGAGGCCGCGCACTTCGCCAACGCGGCGGCCGGCGTCGTCGTCGCAAAGCTCGGCACCGCGACCGTCTCTCCCGCCGAGCTGCTCGACCATCTGACGCGCGCGCCGTGAACCGCGCCCTCTTCCTCGACCGGGACGGGACCCTGATCGTGGACAAGGTCTATCTGGCCGACCCGGCGGGGGTCGAGGTCATCCCCGGGGCGGCCGAGGGCCTGCGCCGCGCGCGCGCCCTCGGCTTCAAGCTCTTCCTGTTCACGAACCAGTCGGGAATCGGCAGGGGCCTGCACACGATCGAAGACACGCACCGGGTGAACGCCAGAATGGAGGAGCTGCTCGGCCTGCCGAAG
>Ga0265338_10000327_pt1 | contig 86594 bp, 53 predicted proteins | sample 42126metaG_FD_193579 | JGI IMG/M metagenome (GOLD analysis project Ga0265338, IMG submission 193579) | Rhizosphere microbial communities from Carex aquatilis grown in University of Washington, Seatle, WA, United States - 4-21-26 metaG | ecosystem: Host-associated > Plants > Roots > Rhizosphere...
GATGCTGGGAATCGAACCTTCAAAGATTTCGGTCCGACCAATAGCTGTTGATGTTCAGTGGATCAAAAATGCTCCTATAACAGTCGATTTGCACAAGAAGTATCCACAGTTCGATCAGATTATCCTGATCGCTTCGCGATTAGAACCTGAGAAGAATATTCAGTTAGCGATTAATGCAATGGCTGAAGTCGTTCAAAAACTTTCCAAAGCGGGACTTGTGATTATCGGAAACGGTTCTCAAAAAGAAAAACTTGAATCGCTTGCGAAGAATTTGAACATTTCAACAAACGTCGCATTTGAATCCTGGGCAGATCCACAGACATTGGCCTCGTACTACAAAACAGCCGATATCTATTTAAATACTTCCTTCTTTGAAGGCTATGGAATGACGTTTGTCGAAGCGCAGGCGGCAGGATGTAAGATCGTTTCGACGGATGTGGGAGTGGCAAGGGAGATGGGGGCAACGATAGTTGAACATGAAGCGGGAAGTGTAAGCGATGGAATTATTCAGGCTCTTGGAGTAAAGTCATCCTCATGAACCTCCTCATCATTACTCAGAAAGTCGATAAAGATGACCCGATCCTCGGCTTCTTTCATCGCTGGATAGAGGAATTTGCTAAGAACTGCCAGTCAGTTTCGGTTATTTGTCTTGAAGAAGGTCGACATGAGTTTCCGTCGAACGTGAAAGTTTATTCACTCGGTAAAGTCAAAGGCTCCCGCTCTAGTTTCGGCGACCGTTTGAAATACACTCTGAAGTTCTTCGGGCACGTCTGGAGCCTCCGCCGAAACTACGACTCAGTCTTTGTGCACATGAATCCGATCTATCTCGCCGAAGCCGGATTTATCTGGAAGCTTCTCGGGAAGAAAACGGCGCTGTGGTATACGCACAGGAATGTAGATGCGAAGCTCCGCATCGCAGAGCGATTTGCGGACATTATTTTCACTGCAGCGAAGGAGAGCTTCACTTTGAAGAGTCAGAAAGTAATGGTCGTCGGCCATGGCATCGATGTTTCGATGTATTCAAATGCAGAACGGGCGAAGCCGGTCGGATCAGAGCCTATCTCGATCGCAAGCGTCGGCCGCATCACGCCGATAAAGGACCCGGTCACGCTTATTGAAACTGCTCGCATTCTTAAGTCAAAATGGGACAAACGGTTCACTATAACTTTCATCGGCTCGCCGATTGTCGGCAATGATTCGGGCTATTCAGACAAGGTCAAAGGCCTAGTGAAGCAATATGAACTGGAAAGCGCGGTTTTCTTCGCGGGCGACGTGAATCCATCGGATATGCCAGCTCGCTATTCTTTGACTGACATCTCAATCAATCTCACCCCTACAGGCGGACTCGACAAGGTTGTGCTCGAATCAATGGCTGGCGGTGTTCCGGTGATCACTTCGAATACCGCGTTTAAAGAATATCTGACGCCATTTGAAGGCCAGCTCATATTTGAAAGAGGGAATGCTGAAGAGCTAGCAAGCAAAATCATTGCCTTATTTGATAGTGGCCAAGCGATCTTGATCGGGAAGCAACTGCAGAAGACTGCACAAACTCGTGCTGACCTTTCAGTCCTTATCCGCACGATCGTCGCAAAACTATCATGAAGTCCCTTTGCTTCTTCGGCATCTATGATCGCACCTATTCACGCAATGCTGTTATAGCACAAGGCTTAGAGAAGCACGGCTACAATGTTATTCATTGCAATATAGATCCGCGCATGTCTGGCGGCCTGAAGAAATACTTCATGCTCATCCGCGAGCGCATGAAGGTGCGCAAGGTTGAGTTTATCTTTGTCGCTTTTCCCGGACACACATGCGTCTTGTTAGCGAAGATACTTTTCCCGCGCACTTTGATAGTCTTCGACGTATTCCTTTCGCTGCGCCACGCCAACGCCTTCGATCGCAAAGTATATGCGCCAAAGAGCCTGAAGGGGCTGCGCGATTTTATTTTGGATTGGCACAGCATCCGTGCGGCTGACGTCGTCATCATCGATACATATGCGCATATGGACATGTTCGTAAAAGAATATGGTCTTTCGCGGGCAAAGGCCAAACGCGTGCTCATGGGTTCAACTGCAGACATGTCGAAATATAGAGACATCCATCCTCCCGCGGCTCCATTCATCGTCCATTATCACGGCTCGTTCATTCCTCAGCACGGAGTTGAGTATATGCTCGATGCCGCTCAGATTCTCAAGAATGAATCCGGCATTTTATTCCGGTTCATCGGCGGCGGTCAGGCCAGGAATGAGATGCAGCAGCGGGCTAAATCTATGAATCTCAGCAATGTCGAATTCGTCGATAAGATGCCGTTTGTCGAAGTCATGGCAAAGCTGGCGGCCAGCCATGTCTCTCTTGGCATGTTCGGAAAGGCCGAGCGAGCTCAGTGGGTCATCATCAATAAAGTCGTCGAGAGCGCTGCTATGGGCAAAGCCATCATCACGCAGGATTCGCCAGCTATGCGCGAGGTATTCACTGATGGAGAAAACGTACTGCTCACTCGGCCAGCTGACGGCGCAGATCTAGCCGATAAGATAAAGAGCTTGAAAGCTGATCCGAACCTCCGTATCAAGCTTGGAAAGAATGCCCAGGAGGTGTTCGAGCGCTGCTTCACTCCTGAAGTCGTGGTCAAGAGCCTTCTTGATTCGATAGGTTCCTTAGTCTAATATGAACCCCATGAAGCTCGTCGCTATCCTCCGCATCAAGGACCAGATCCTTACGATAGACGACGTCATGACGAAACTCTCTGAGATCGCTGACGATATCATCATCGTCGACGGCTATTCGACTGACGGCACGTTTGAAAGGTATAAGCAGTATCCCAAGATAAAGAAAGTGATCCAGCTTGCAGGCTTCCACGAAGGTCGCGACAAGATCCTCCTTCTCGAAGAGGCGCGCAAGCTCGATCCTGACTGGATACTCTGGCTCGATGCTGACGAGGTATTCGAAAAGCATTTCACCAGGGAAGTGGTCGAGAAGTACATGCACTCACCCTACAACCGCATCGATTTCCGCATGTGCAATTTTTGGCTGTCGAAAGAGCTTTTTCGTTACGACTATATCTATTATCTCTATACGCTCCATCCGCAGAGAAGCATGTGGAGGAATGTTCCGCAGGCTCGATTCAAGGATCAGAAGATGCACAACGGCGGTATTCTCGATGTACCGAAGCCATACTACATCTCCCCGTACCGTCTCAAACATTTTGGATATCTGTACGAGAAGAAGATCGCCGACAGGCTTGAACGCTGTCTTACTGAGGATCCTGACAGTACGCGCGATTATAAAGGAACGCTCGACGTCAAAAGGAAAGCCAGGTATCTGCGCTTCAGGGAGTATGACAGTGCGACCTTGAACATGGTCTATATCCAGTTTTATAAATATCTTTGCAATTCGCTCTGGATTGTCGAGCGCCTCCGGCTCAAGCTGAAGAAGCTCCTCCATATACAATGAATCCATCATGCGCCATATGTTCGTCAGAAGCAGTTTTCCTCATGAAAAAGGATGGTTTTGATGAATACCTCTGTCCGGTCTGCGACCTTTCTTTCGTATATCCGCAACCATCCGCAGAATGGCTCAAAGAAAAAGTCTATTCGTACGAGTCGGGCTATCAGAAGAACCAGAAACAGGACCTGTCAGCCACGATCCTTGAAGAGCGTGCAGTAAAAGCTTTGAATTTTCTGGCCAAGGAAAGGCCGAATGGCACGCTCCTCGATGTCGGCTGTTCCAATGGCAAGCTCATGTATTGGGCGAAGGCTCGGGGGTTTTCATGTAGCGGCGTCGAGATCAACAAGCGCACGGCAGACATGGCTGCTGCGAACGGGTTTCCTGTTCATCAAGGTTTCTTAGACACCTGTCCATTTCAAAAGGGAAGCTTTGATGCGATGTACCTCGGCGACGTCATCGAGCATGTGAATAGTCCGCGGGATTTCATGAAGACATGCCAGTCATTCCTTAAGCAGGACGGCTTCATCGCCATATCTACGCCGAACATGGATTGCATGTGGTCCAAGACGACGCTCATGCTCTATCGGCTCTTCGGAATCCCATGGTCGTCGCTTACGCCTCCGCACCATCTCTTTCAGTTCAGTTATGGCAATTTGAACAAGCTTATGAGAGAAATGGGCTTTGAACCGGTGCAGAGCATATTCACTGGTCCGCGCAGTTTAATGTATGAGCTTGGATCGCTTCATCTCTATGGTCCGTGGAAGAGAAAGCGCACGGTCGGAGGCTTTCTCTTCATGATATGTTCCTTCAGCGCGTATGCAGTCGTCTTCGGTCTGACCAGGATACTCAAGCCATTCCTGCGCAAACGCTTCGATATGGTGACTATATTCGAACGGATCTCTGCTTCGGGGGTGTGATACTATAATCGATGTTCTATTATCCGCATCGCTGCATTTCTGTTATAGTGGGGAACCACAGTCTTCTTATATGAAGAATCACACGACTTCTATAGCTACGCCGGACAGACAGGATGACTTCTCCGCAGCGACTGCGCGCTTTGAGCCTGTCGCACGATCGAGGACTTTCAATCGGATACTGAGCACGTTTGGCCTGCGCACCGAGAAGGTCATGGATCTCGGGTGTGGCTACGGCGAATATCTGGCATGTTTTGGTGCCGGCAGCCTCGGCATCACATCGACGCCTCACGAAGTCGAGTACGGCACGTCTCATGGTCTTCATATCGTGAGAGGCAATGTCGAGAAGCTCGGCGAGCTCGGGATCCATGAGCGGTTCGGAGCGATCTGGGCGAATAATCTATTCGAGCACCTGCTCGCGCCTCACGCTTTTCTGATCGGCCTAAAAGCGTTTGCCGGTCCCGAGACCGCGCTCATTCTCGGCGTACCGGTTGTGCCGCGGATCGCCTCGCTCATGCGTACCGGCCCATTCCGCGGCGCCCTGGCTGTAGCCCATGTCAATTTTTTTACCCGTGAGACTCTGCAGCTCACCGTAGAGCGCGCCGGATGGAAGGTAGAAGCGGTGCGGCCGTTCATCTTTTCGTGGCGCTGGCTCGATCTGATGGCAAGCTTTTTTGCTCCCCACCTCTATGTGGTCGCGCACGACGATGCTGATTTCTCCTATCACGAGAAGAAGCTCAAGGAATGGAAGGATGAGCCGCAGTATGCGGCGCTTATCTCCCAGGTGTCGAAGAATATATGAAGATCGCATATATAGCGGACATACGTCTGCCGACTGAGCGCGGCCATGGCATGCAGATCGTCGAGATGTGCGCTGCCTTCGCATCGCTCGGCCACCAGGTCGTCCTCATCATCTCAGCTGTCGGCACAGGCACGATCCAAGACATCGAACGGTCGTATGGGATACCGGTCCGGTTCTCTTTGGAGACGATCCGAACGCCCAAGCTGCTCAATCTAGGGCGCTTCGGATTCGCATTGCGCTCCATCCTTTTTGCTATGAAAGCGAAGGACAGAGTTTTCCAGGGCGATTACGATGCGGTCTATACCCGCGGCGATGCGGTTGCGGCTTGGATAGGGCGTTCGGGCCGGAAGGTCTTCTACGAAATCCATGATACCCGCACGGGCTTATTCCAGCGCCGGGCACTGCGCCGATCGACGGGCATCGTAGCGATATCGCAAGGCCTTAAAGATCACTGCGTATCGGCAGGCATTCCGGGTGCATCCATCGTGGTCGCTGCTGACGGAGTGGATGCTTCGCGGTTCATCTTGCAGAAGAGCAAGGAGCAGCTTCGAGCCGATCTGGGTCTCTCTCAAAATGAGAAGCTTGTGACGTATACGGGCCACCTCTATTCATGGAAGGGGGCTCAGACCTTGGCGCAAGCAGCCCCTTTGTTCGATTCAAATGCTCGGGCGCTCCTCATAGGGGGCAATCCTGCAGAGCTCGAGCATTTCGGCACCGAATTCGGAAGCTCGAAAACGGCATCAGGAGAACCGGCGGTGCTCCTTGCCGGCCTCAAGCCATACGCGCTCATGCCCCTGTACCTCAAGGCGGCAGATATCCTCGTGCTTCCTAACAGCGCCAAGGAAGCTATCTCCCGGCTTTACACTTCGCCCATCAAGCTCTTCCAATACATGGCCGCGGGCGTGCCTATTGTCGCTTCTGACCTTCCATCTATCCGTGAAGTCCTCGATGAAAGCAATGCGGTCCTGGTCGAGCCTGATTCGCCTCGAGCGCTTGCGGATGGCGTGAACAAGCTTCTTGCCGATGCCGAACTCGGCCAGCGCCTCGCTCGGAAGGCGCAAGAGGATGTGAAGAAGTATTCCTGGACGAACCGGGCCGCTGTCATCGTTGCTTTTATGGATAGGGCAAGGAAGAACTGGAAAGATACGGCATTTTATGATAAGGAAAGCTCAGTCTATTCTGCGCGGCGATATCCACAGCGGAGCAGCGACTATACGCATTTTTTCTTCAAGCGCCGCCTGGCTCTCACCCTCGGCCTGCTCGGTCGCCTGATCCCGAATATGGGATCGCCCAAGCTCCTTGAGGTCGGCTGCGCTGACGGCATCGTGCTTCGGATGATATATGATCGGTTCAGAGAGAGGATCTCTCTGTATGAGGGCGTCGATATCTCGCCAAAGATGATAGAAGAGGCGCGGAAGAAAAATGAAGGATCGCCAATGAGCTTCTCGGTCAGGAGATCGAACGGCGCTTTCACGGATAAGAAAGATGCGCGTTATGATCTTATCGTCGAGATAGGCGTCCTGAACTATGCTGGTTTTGATGCTGACATGAAGTGCGCAGAAGAGGCGCTCTCAAAAGATGGCTATTATATCTGTTCGATCGCAGGGAGGGGATCTCTTTGGGATCGCCAGGTCAAAGCCGATAAAGGCTTTGGGAATTTCCTGTCCTACAAGGAATATGAACGTAAGATCAAAGCTCGGTTTGAAATTGTCACTGTAAAGCCTGTTGGTCTCCGGGTTCCATTCATCTGGCGTCTCCCTTTGGCGGCACGCATCATCCAGCCTATAGTCGAAGCTTTGTTCATGCCCTTTACGGGTTTGTACCATGAAAAAGTGTATCTGCTCAAAAAGAAGGATGCTTAGAGCTTGATCCACGAATCAGGCAGAAGGTCGGGAGCTTGCCACGAAGCGTTGCCAAAGCGCTGCTTGGGCGCGATGACGATCTTGTCGGGTCTTGGATCGAGCCAGGCGCCCCACCAAGAGAAAGAGCTCTTGGCGATGATATGGCTGGCACAGAGGCTCATGAGATGCATATCCTCGTAATCTATCCCATTAATAAAAGTCATCGGCATATTGAATTTCAGGTTTTCTTTGCACCAGGCGATTTCGTCTGAAAAAACGAAGATGTGCGGTGAAGGAACATGTTTGGCGATATATGCAACCGCTCCCGCGTAGTAATCTTCTGTAAGAGCGCCGTGCTTCGTGAGAAGCGCCGGATCGCGGACCTGATCGCCGCGGCGGACGTGCAGAGAGATTGAGCCGGCGCCGGCCGAGCGTATCTCCTGGGCGAGCGATTCTGAGGTTTTTCCTAAAGGTTTGGCTAGTTGAAAATCCTTTCTGATCTGCTCAGCGTAGTCGGTGAAGTATTTTTCGCTCTGCCAGACACCGGAGAGGTATGCATCTCCTTTAATCTCTAAAATCTCGGGATGGAATCCAAAATCAGGTTCGAGGATCACTTTCCTTTTTTGCAGAGGCTTCATGGAATCCAGCGCGCGATACGCATTCCGCCATGCCTTCGCAAAGAGTCCCTGCCTTGAAGGGAAAGGGATGCCTGCTTTTTTGAAATCTTCGGGCGTCGCGATCGGCGCGTTCGCATTGAAATGCCGGAGCTTGAATGAACGGTCTGGTTCGATATTCAGATCGTAAAAATGGGTATCCAGACGAAGCTCATCGCTATTCCTCTGCGACAAGGCCCTTCCGAGTGCGTACTGGAAGAGCTGATTGCCGATGCCACCTGATGTGCGGACGATGATCATTTGAAATATGCGGCGTACTTCTGCCGGTTATCGAGGATATACTGCGGCAGATCCGATTCGTCTGTCCAGAACCTGAATCTCCTTCCTATAAAATCTTTGTTCTCAGACATGCGCTTTTCGATGCGGGACTTGATCTCGGCAGTGTTGAACTCCTGATGCCCATACGATTCGAGCTTCTTCCTGATCTGGTCTGCGCCACCCATATTTGTGAAATGCCAGCCGCCATTCCTGACATAGGTATACTTCGTCTTCTTTTCCGAGCGGAGATCGTTGAGGTACGCATCTTTTATGTTCTTGTATTTTGAGGCTATCGGCTGCACCCACGCCTCGCTCGAACGATTGTTGAGGTAGTAGGCATACATCTTCTGCCTGAGCTTGAAGACGGCGTCGCTCCCATAATCGATCCGCGCGCGAGGATCCCATATCTCATCCACATCGGATACGAAGCAGATGTCGTCATCGGACAGGCTGGCGAGCGCTTTCTTGATGGATTCCTTCTGGTAGAGCTCGTTGGTCCAGTCGATCCCTCGTGCGCCGATGGTGGCATGCGAGAGCACGTCGCCCATGACCATCGTATCGATGCTGCTCAGGCCCGCGCTCTCGCGGAACCTCTTCTCGAGCTCTTTCCTGTCCGCCGGCGCGTCTCGTGTCACTTGATGGATGATCTTTCCATGCCACTTTTTGAAGCGCTCTTTGTTCTCTTCGTAGTACAGCGGCTTGGGCTTGCCGGAGAACGTAGTCGTCGACTCGGCAATGACGAAATGATCCACATACGGGTCCAATATAGCGAGGCGCATCTCCAAGAGGTCGAGCTCATTGAAGAAAGTGAAGATATCGTAGACCTTGAAATGTTTCCGATATTCTGCGGCGTCCGTGCAGGGAGAGAGCTCATTTCGCCATGAAGAGGCGAGCCGCCTGCTCAGGCGCGCAGCCGAGGCGGCTCGCGTCCGGACCCGTGCCAGAGCTGCTGAAGCTATTCGCCCCAGCGGAGCCGCTCCCAGCCTGCGGACGAAGGTGCGGACAGACGGCAGGTTGTCCAGATTATGGAATCCGAACGGGTATCGGACGGAATCCGGCAGCCTTTTTTCGCGGCTGAAGCGCGCGGCGACCTCGACGGGCGCGAAGCGTATGCCGGCTTTTTCAAGTGCAGCCCGATACTCGATGCACAGGAACCCATCTTCGTTATGATAGCCGCTGCTATGGGCTTCGAGGGAGAGCCCGAGCTTCGCCGGCGCCTCGAGCAGCTTACGGCTGCGGAAGGAGAATCCGCCATTGCCGACACGGACCTCCACGCCCTCGGGTGTGAAATGGGCGCCCTTTGGCCACGGCGCTCCGATGTAGTCGTAGCCGAGAAATTCATCGTTCCATGATTCGGGCCGCACTACATAGCCGTCATGCTGGACGACCAGGGCGAAATCGCTCTTGATGTAGTCTTTGAGGCGATGGAACATGAACCGGCTATAGCCGATGTAATCGAGCTTTTCGATATTGACGACTCTGATTCCTGCGTCGTCGAGAGAGATCTTGGCGTCGGTGAGGAGTAGCACCTCATGGAAGCGCAGGCCAGCCATGCTCTTCTTCAGGGCTCGGATCGTCTCGGGTATCTTGACGCTCGTAACGGCTACGAGCGTCACGCGGGGCAGGTCTTTCATATGATTCACTGTAGCATATCGCCATTGAGCAATTTCCTCAATCTGACCACGGAGCGCTGGAGCGACATCCCGGCCATGCTGTGGAGGGCGCCGAATACCGATGATTCAGCGCGGAGCGTGCGGAAAATGCGCGCCTGCTCTCTGCATCGCGTCGCGAGAACCGGCTTGAAAGCCATCTTATTCGAATACAGCTCCACGTTATCTTTTTCATACTGGCGAAGCTCTTTCAGGCATGAATCATAATCATGCAGAGCGCCTTGGCGATCCTGGTACATCCAGCCGCTGGTGATATTGTAGTTGAGGCACCAGAAGCCGTCGGAGACATTGTGGCGAGCCCAATATTTTGGGGCGATGCAATATCTAAGATCCGTGGACAGCCACGCCGGGAACCAGGCGAAGCTCGAGTTCGAGAGTATGAGGTAGCGCGCGTTCTTGATGATCGAGTAATCCGTGCCGATGTCGAAATGGTGCACGGGAAGATTGGGGAAGAAAGTCTTAGCCGTAGCCACGTCCTCTGTGATGACGACGAACTTCAGCTTTGGATTGATCTTCAGCATATTGCGCATGGCATTCTTCCAGTAGCGGGGCTGAAGGAATAACCCGGCTTCAGTGACATAGCTGCTGCCCCTGAAATTGACGATGCAGGTATCATCGCTTGAAAAGTCGCGGCAGTCGCATCCCGCGCGGACTTTCAGCCATTGCCGGATCTCGTCTCTCCGATGAGCGATATATTGCTCATCCTGCATATATCCGCCGATCTCGGTATGGTCGGGCACATGTAAGAGCGCGTCGTCATGCGTGCGGATGTCTGCGCCGTTCAACGGATGAATGATCTCATTTTCTTCATAACGGCGCACTATGCCGGTCACCGGCTGGCCGAAGTCGAGATCCATGAAGCTGTCGCCCTTGAATAGCTCCCGGTCTTCTATGCCGAAGCCATAGCCTCGGTCCGCCGCGATGACTCGTGTGACCACGTAGGACCAAAGCTGATTGCCCAGGCCCTGGCCTTTATATAGTCGAGTGGATATCATTTCCGTAATATGACGTTCTCTCCTCGAAGCTCCCGCTTGAAGGCGTATCTCTCCGTCGCTGAATCGAATGCCTTGCTCGAACCCTCTTTCATCCGGTCATGCAGCTCGATGATGAGCATGTCTACCGCATCGAGCCATGAGCAGTCGCCGGAGAACAACTCTTTTTCTGCTCCTTCAATATCGATCTTCAGGATGTCTATCCTGTCGAGCTTGGACATTTCAAGGATATCGGGAATGGTTATCGCCTCGACCGCATCAGCGTCATCGAGCTTCGCTTCTGCCGTCATGAACGCCCATTCGCCTTGGCCTTGGTCGACTACGGCCAGCTTGCCCGGCGTGTTCCAGAGGCCTTTCTTGATGGGGCGTATGTGCGGATACGGAGAGGCGTTCTTCTGCAACGCCTTGAAATTGGAAGCTTCGGGTTCGATCGCGTATATGTCCGCGTCAGGGAACTTCCGGGCGAAGAAGACGGAGGCATATCCTACATTGGCTCCGGCATCGATGATGAGACGCGGCCGGAGGGTGCCATAGTCGATATCATATTCCTTGTTTATGAGCACATGTTCGAGGACTGCCGCGTCAGTCGTGCCGAAGCGCACGACGAGGGGGTAGAAGGCAATGCGGTCGTATGCGGTGATGACAAGGCTCAACGCCTTTTTTTTGAGCGACAGATACGAGGCGGCTGCCTTTTTTCCGATGAGCCCTTTGACGGCGTCCTTCAGGCGCTGCCAGTGGCGTCGCGCTCGATACATGATGAGCAATCTCGCGGAGCCTGGTATGCGGTATTTCTCGAGGACATAGCGGAATTCACCCTCTCGTCGCTTGAGGGCGCTCGAATTGCCCATCTGGCTGTCGTGGACTCTGATGGCCGTGCCGATCTCGTTCAGGATCTTCGGCTGGCCCCAGCGCTCGTAGCATCGTTTATAAAAATCCAGGTCCTGCCACCAGACGAGCTTGTCATCGAACAATACAGGGCTGTCGTTCAGCATGGTCGCGACTGACGGCGCACTCACGGTGTTCTTGAACAAGATCGTCGCGTCTTGGTATCGGGGGTAGAACGGGCGATAGAAGCCGGTCCCATCCTTCGTATGGATGCATGCAGTCAGGAGCCACCCGTCCTTGATCAGGTTGAAATTCTTGACGATATCCTCTAATGACGTATCTGCGTACAGGAAATCGTCGAGGAACAGTATCTTTATGAGCTTTCCGGTGGCGTGCCGGATCGCATTGTTGGTATTCTCCGACGGGCTCGCTTCGGGCCTTTCCCTGAAATAATGGATATCGAGCCGGCCGGCGTATTCTCCGCAGGCCTTCTCGATGCCGTCGTCTCTGGACTGGTCGGATACGACGACGTCGAAGTCCTTGAAGGTCTGACGGGCGAGCTTGTCGAGGCTGAAGCGCAGGAATCCTGGGCCTTTGCCTCCCATCTCATATGCAGATATGCAAACGCTTATGGCTTTCATCCTGATAAGCTGCTTATTTCCGTATCGTCACGATAAAATCATCTATGCCTCCGCCTCCAGCTCGCATGTCGTAGTATCTTATCTTCCCGGTCATGATCCTGAATATGCCGGCGAGCTTGGCTATCTGGAACAGCCAGGGCTTGGGTTGCTGCACATCCTCGACGATGATCACGCCGCCGGGCTTGAGAAGGGGAAGGAATTTCCTGACGGCGTTGAGCACGTCCGGCAACTGATGGCTGCCGTCGTCTATCACGATATCGAATCTGCCCTCGACAGGCGTCAGGTTGACGTCCCCCAAGATGAACCGCGCTCGAGCCGACTTCCATTCCGGCTTTCTGACGTCCACGATGTCCATGCCGTGTATGTTCGCGTGCGGGAAATATTCCGCCCACGCCATTATGCTCCCGCCGTTCTGCACGCCGATCTCCATCAGGTCGAGTTGTGCATCTCTGTCGAATCCGCCGAATATCTTCTCATAGACCGGGCCATAGCGATGCCCGGTCACTTTATCGGATCCGTATTTTGCCAGGATATCGGTTATCGTCATGATTTTCGTTGCTTCTTTGCCCACTTCACTTCTCCGAACTTCTTCCAGACTACTGATATCTTACGTCTGGCCCTATAGAATAAACGGGGAACATCTACTATATAGGTGGGACCATGATTTAAAGCTGGGTATTTCTTTATGAATACGATGCTTCGGTAGAGATGCATGAATTCTATGGAATCTTCCCACCACGACAGCTTCGTCCCGTTCTTTACACGGTAATTATCCGTATCATCGAGCGCGTGATTCGCTGTCCCGGATTTTCCCGATGAATTGACGAGATCCACCAGCTCTTTCAAGCGGTCGATGAATACTGGCTCGCCGGCACCGTGAGTCTTTCCCCAGTAGCACATGTGCAGATCCTCCACTACATATATGCCGTCGGACTTGAGAAGGGGAAATAGGAAGTCGAAGCTCGCCTTCATGTCGGCGTTGACGTGACTGCCGTCGTCTATGATGATATCGAACGGGCCGTGAAGATCATTCAGCTTTTTCAGAAAGACCGGGTCGCTCTGGCTGCCTTGCTCGACTGTTATACGGTCCTCGCAGAGCTCTCTGCTGTCTTCTATGTCTATGCTGATTATCTTGGCATGCGGAAAATATTCCTTCCATGTCTTCAGGGAATATCCGTTGGCGGCGCCTATCTCCAGCACTGAGAGAGGTTTGTTGCGCAACGGTTCGAAGTAGGCTGCGTAGAGCCTCGTATAGTTGTGCTTCCTGCTCGATTTGTCTGTGCCATACCTGAGGGCTATCTCGTCGAGGGTGCTCATGATAGTAGTTTCGAGATTATAGCATGTATCTTGTCGTCGCGGTCATCCTGATCGCCGAGCTTTTTCCATCCCGATGAGCTGAATACGTGCATCCAATCCCCGATGATCCCGACACTGTCCATCGTCTCGTCGATGGCGCTCCGGCTCTGGTTGCCCGACTCCCGTATCTTCTCGTATCTGAAGCTCGGAAAGATCACGCGCGCCCTGTCGGCTTTGGAATATAGCTTTTTCCAATTCATACCGCCCGCCTCGACGACATCGCCGTCTATCGTGCCATTCGAGAAATCCAGATTCTTGGGCATCATGTTGGCCTTGAAGAAGCAGAACCCAGCCCATAGGTGCCATATCCTCCCTCTCTCCTGCAGATGCCCATAGAATCCCTGCGTGCGCACCATATCGACCAAGCCTGTGTCCTTAGTCGGAAACGTATCGTGATCCAAGAATCCGAAATATTCGGCGTTCCTCCTCTTGAGATAATTCTTGTATATCCAATTCATCGCCACAGCATGGGATGCAGTGCGGGTTGAATGATTTTTTGGGAGACGCACATATGCGGCACGCTCTGCGGCGCATATGTTCCGGATTTCGGCCGATCTTTGATCGTCATTAGAATTATCGAATACCGTGTAGGAGTGGGGATCTTTCAGATATTTCCTGACCAGCTGTATCTGCCATCCTATGACCTCTGCGTTGTTGAAAGCCACGGCTGCTATATCCAATATCTCCCTGTCCTTCAGCGGTTCCGCGTCACAGCTGGAGTGGATGCATCTTTCAAAGGGGATCGCGTAGAAATCCCGCTCCTTCTTTTTGAGGTATATCTTTTTGTACGTGAATGCCAGTTTCTTGGAGCATCGCGCCCATGCGTAGGCGAACAAGTGCCTCGCGTATCCGATATGAAGGCATCTCAGGCTTCTGATCAAGTATGAAAAGCATCTCTTCTGGATCTTGGCCATCTCGACCTGTCTGACCCTGTCCTCGAAAGCGCCGCTCATCTGACCGGGGTGGATCCTTTTCTCGTAGAGGATGTCGGAGAGATTGGCCAGATGAAGGCCGGCTCCCATGGCTCTGACAAAAAAATCATAGCCGTTCTCATATCTGTATCCGTCTCCATAGGCGAGGCCTTTTTCGATGATGTCTTTGGCGCGGATGATGGCGCTCTGCGGCGCTATCTGGTTGCCAGCCAGCATGGCTCCCTCTGTGCCGGCGACTGACGTCGGCAGCTTGGCGGCGCTTTCCGATCCAATTCCCGGTCCAAATAGCCGCACCTGCGTCCCGGATATAGATACGCGAGGATGGCTGTCCATGAAACGGACTTGTTTATCTATGCGCTCCGGCAGGCTCACGTCATCGGCATCCATCCTGAGGATATAGTTTCCACGGGACATGGATATGCACTTGGCTATGGTCCGCGCGAGCCCGATGTTCTCGATATTTCTGGCTCGGACGATCCTGTCGTCGCTGAACCCGGCGAGGACCTTCGCCGTCCCGTCTGTGGATCCGTCGTCGACTATGATGAGCTCGAAATCACGGAACGTCTGATTCAATATGCTGTCGACCGCTTCCTTCAGGTACTTTTCGGCGTTATATGCAGGCAATATCACTGATACTGCCGGTCTGGGCTTATTGGTTTCTGAATGCATACGGGATGATATGGTCGGGGAAGTCTTTGTGGGGCAGAAGGCGGAAGTCGAACGCGTCGATGTCCGTGGAGACTTCGAATTGGGCAGCGTTGTCGGCGACATCTCGGACAGTGCCCTCTGTGACGAACCAGAGCGTCACTGAGTATCTTCCGGCCCTGAGGTCAAGGTCGCCGGTCTCGCATATGATAGTTCCGCGCGCAGGGATGGTCTTGCCCAAGGTGGCTGAGGATACGTTGCTATCCATGAACAGCGCCCTCTTCTGGGTCATTTCGTCCGTGATGATGATATTTATCTGCGGGTCGGCTATGTCCTCGCCGTCGCCGCTCTCATAATCCAGAGTGATCTCGAGACGGCTGTCGCTCTTTATCGGTCCGCCGCCGACCGGGAATATCTTGATGTTGGTGAAATGAGGGCCTTTCTTATCTTGTCCTGGCACGATCTTGATCGCATTCCGGTCGCCTCCGACTAAGCCGGGTTTGTCATGCAGATATTCATGGACTATCTTGCGCGTCTCTCCGATGTCCCGTACCTTTCCATTTTCAAGCCACACGGCCTTTTTACAGAGCCTCTCCACCGCGACCATGTTGTGGCTGACAAAGAGGATGGTCCGACCGTCTTTCTTCGTCACTTCTTCCATCTTGTCCAAGCATTTCTTCTGGAACTCGGCGTCGCCGACCGCCAGGACCTCGTCCACGATGAGAATGTCGGGCTCCATGTGGGCCGCGACCGAGAAAGCGAGGCGCACATACATGCCGCTCGAATAGCGCTTGACCGGCGTGTCGATGAACCGGCCGACGCCGGCGAACTCGACGATCTGGTCGAACTTCCGGGCTATCTCGGCGCGCTTCATGCCGAGGATGGCTCCGTTCAGGAAGATATTCTCGCGTCCCGTGAGCTCGGGGTGGAACCCGGTGCCGACTTCAAGGAGAGATCCGACGCGGCCGCGCAGCACGATCTCGCCCTCAGTCGGCGGAGTGATCTGGGAGAGGATCTTGAGCAGGGTCGACTTGCCTGCGCCATTCCTGCCGATGACCCCGATGACCTCGCCCTTGTTCACGGAAAAGCTCACATCGCGCAGAGCCCAGAATTCCTCGCGCTTCTCCAGGCCGACGGCTCTCATGGCCTTGGTCTTGGCAAAAGCGAAGGGCTTGCGCATGATATTGGCCAATACATCGCGCAAGGCCACATAGCGTCCACGCTCGTGGTCTATGCTGTAGAGCTTTCCTATTTTGTTGACTTCGATGATGGGCTGCATGTGCGTGCGTGAGGCGGATTAGACGACGTCGGCGAAATATCGCTCGACCTTCTTGAAGACGTATATGCCGATGAAGAGCATGACGGCGCATCCGATGACAGAGATGCCGATCTGCAGCCAGTTGACTTGCGCGGTGCCGAGAAGGACTGCTCGGGCGTTGTTGATCACGCCGGTCATCGGATTCAGGGCCAGGAGCTTGGACCATCTGCCGGCGATCGAAGAGGGATAGATGACCGGGGTGAGGAAGATGAGCATCTGCATGAAATAGGGAAGGACATAGCGCACGTCGCGGTACTTGACGTTGATGGCCGCCAGGAACAGGCCGAGACCCTCTGCGCACATGGCAGTGATCGCGAGCAATAACGGGACCACGACGATGGATTCCCAGGACGGAGCTATCCTATAGTAGATCATGAGACCGGCCAAGATGATGGCCGATATCCCGAAGTCTGCGAACTTGGTGACCACTGACGATATGGGTATGATCAGGCGGGGGAAATATACCTTGGTGATTATGGTCTGGTTGCCGATGAGACAATTGCTGATATCGCCGAGCGAGTCGGAGAATAGTTGCCAGAAGAGCAGGCCTGTATAGACGAAGATGGGATAGGGCACGTTGTCTGAAGGCACTTTGGCTAGGCCGCCGAAGAATACGGAAAAGACCACCATGGCCACGAATGGCTGAACTATAGCCCATAATATGCCGATGAAGGTCTGCTTATAGCGGACTTTCAGGTCGCGCCACGTGAAGAAATAGAGGAGTTCGCGGTAGTGCCAGATCTCGTAGAGATCGGAAAGTCGAAAAAGCTTTTTGGGCCTGAGCACAGTTATCTGTTGGCTTTCCTGCATATATGTCAACAGATACTAACATTTATACCCCACATTGGCCACTTTTTTTGTCTGTAGCCGACCATGTCGAGAAGATACCTGCGTAGCTAGCGGCTTAGATACCAGCGGACAGTCTCGTCCAAGGCTGTCTCGAATGTGTAGCGCGGTTTCCAGCCGAGCTCGCGCTCGATCTTAGAGCCGTCTATGGCGTAGCGCTGGTCGTGGCCGAGACGGTCGGTTACGAAAGCGATGAGTTTGCGCGAAGTGCCCGTGGGACGCTTCAGGGCTTTGTCGACCTTGTCTGCGATCATCTCTACCAGGCGAAGATTTGCGATCTCATTGGCGCCGCCGATGTTATATGTCTGCCCGGGCTTGCCTTCCAGGAGGACTTTCCAAAGCGCTTCGCAATGATCGAGGACATAGATCCAATCACGAACCTGCATACCGTCGCCATACACGGGGATCTCTTTTTCCTCGCGCGCGCTCGCGATCGTTACGGGAATGAGCTTCTCGGGAAATTGATACGGACCGAAATTATTCGAACAGTGCGTGATAATAGCCGGAAAACCGTACGTGCGCTCATACGCACGGACCAAAAGATCGCTGCTCGCCTTGCTGGCCGAATAGGGCGAATTGGGCGCGTACGGGCTCTCTTCGGTGAATAAGCCCTTTGGACCCAGGCTTCCGTATACCTCATCAGTAGAAACGTGGACGAACCGTTTTCCTTCACGGGCATCGCCCCAAGCGGCGCGGCAGGCCGAAAGGAGATTGTGCGTGCCGACGATATTCGTCTGCACGAAATCGTCAGGCCCGGCGATCGAGCGATCGACGTGCGATTCGGCCGCCAAATGAAGGACGTGGGTGATCCCATGCTTTTTGATCACTTCAGCGGTAGCCACGGCGTCTCGCAAATCGACTTTCTCAAAAATATATTTTGGATCCGCGGAAATATCCTCAAGATTTTCCTTTTTGCCTGCATATGTCAAACAATCCAAATTGACCAGCTTGGATATCAGAGGCCGGTCAATGATCAGACGGATCAGATTCGAGCCGATAAAACCAGCGCCGCCGGTCACAAGCAGATTCATCTTTTGGGCCTTCTTGATCATCGATGTTCCGGTTGCCATGAATGTTCGGAGGCTTCGTCAGCCAGATTCCGGATGTATTCGCGATATTCGCAATCCGGCATAGCGTCTGCGAGCGCCTTGAGCCGTGGAAGGGAAATGAATCCGTGGCGAAACGCGGCTTCTTCTGGACAGCCGATCTTGATATTCTGCCGCTTCTCGATGGTTTGGATGAAAGCCGAGGTCTCGTGGAGACTGCTTGAAGTCCCTGCGTCGAGCCAGGCTGAACCCCGCTCCATCTTCACGGCTTTCAGGCGGCCGCCGTCAAGAAAGGCTCGGTTCACGTCCGTGATCTCAAGCTCTCCGCGAGAAGAAGGCTTGAGCGCTTTGGCGACGCCGACAGCCGTATTGTCATATATATAGAGTCCGGCTACGGCATAGTTGCTTTTAGGTTTCCGGGGCTTTTCTTCGATCGAGACCGCCCGTCCTTCTGCGTCGAACGAGATCACGCCATAACGGTTCGGATCGCGCACGCGATAGCCGAATACGACCGCGCCTTCCTTGAACGTCTCGAAGGCTCGTCGCAGGACAGAGCTGCCGTAAAAGATATTGTCCCCGAGGATGAGAGATATTGGTCCATTGTCGATGAATGATTCGGCGATAAGAAGAGCTTGGGCGATGCCCTTAGGAGCATCTTGTTCGCGATATTCGATTGAGATGCCCCAGGCTTCGCCGGTGCCGAAAAGCTTCTTGAAACGGGGCAGATCGTGCGGCGTGGAAATGAGGCAGATCTCACGGACGCCGTTTTCGATGAGCGTCGAGAGGGGATAGTAGATCATGGGCTTGTCGAAAACAGGCTGCAGCTGTTTGCTGGCCACCTGTGTCAGAGGGTACAGGCGCGTACCGCTTCCTCCGGCGAGAATGATGCCTTTCATCCTGCGGATTGTACCATACCGGTAATTTTGAATCATTTGAGGCTCCTGTTGAGTATTTTGGCCGCATTGAGTATGATGGATACCGCATCCATTTTTACCAGTCATTACCACTGCTAACCTTATCCCCATGAATCTCCAGAAGATTATCCGTCCTGTCGTCATCGTCGCGCTCTTTGTGCTGCCGATCTTCCCGCTCATCGTCGCTAACAGCTTCTTCTTCCCGTTCATTACGGGCAAGGCATTCTACTTCAGGATCCTCGTGGAGGTGATCTTCGCCGGATGGCTCATCCTGGCCTTCCTCGATGCCAAATATCGTCCGCGCCTGAATGCGCTCACGATATCGGTGACCCTCTTCATGCTCGTGACGCTCATTGCAGACCTTCTCGGCGTCAATCCGATCCGCAGCATCTGGTCGAACTTCGAGCGCATGGAAGGATGGCTGACCATCGTCCATCTCTGGGCTCTCTTCATGGCGGCTACAGGCATTTTCGGCTACGGAGAAGAAGGGAAGCGCTGGTGGCACCGCTGGTTCAATGCATTCCTCATCTTTGCGGTATGCGTCGCCGGTTACGGCATCTTCCAGCTTCTTGGCTGGGCAGCTATCCATCAGGGCAGCTCGCGCATCGATGCAAGCCTCGGTAACTCTGCGTATATGGCCGTCTACATGCTCTTGAGCGCAGGCCTGGCATCATACATGTATTTCGTGGCCCGCGCCCGCAAGATCGGCAATGCCACATTCCTCAAGTGGGCCTATCCCATTCTGGCTATCATCTTCTCGTACGAGCTGGTCGAGACGGCTACCCGCGGCACCACCCTCGGTCTTATCGGAGGCATCATGCTCGCGCTGTTCCTCTATGCCATCTTTGCAAAGAAGAATTCAATGAGGTCGCGCCAGATCTCCGGCGGCATCATCGTAGCGATAATGCTTCTCGGACTGGTGTTCTGGCTCAACCGCGGAGCCTCCTTTATCCAGAAGAATGAGGTCTTGAACCGCATGGCCAATATCTCCTGGAACGATTCATCTGGTCAGGCCCGTCAGTTCATCTGGCCCATGGCCCTCAAGGGCGCAGCCGAACGTCCGCTCTTCGGCTGGGGTCAGGAGAATTTCAACTATATCTTCAACGCCGATTACAACGCCAAGATGTGGGGCCAGGAGCAGTGGTTCGATCGAGCCCACAGCGTCTTCCTGGATTGGCTCTCAGCTTCAGGCGTCGTCGGACTCATCGCGTATCTCGCGTTGTATGTCCTGTTCCTGACCGCCATCTGGAAAGCGTCCTCGTTGTCCATAGCCGAAAAGAGCGTTCTCACAGGGCTCTTGGCCGGTTATGCCATCCATAACGTGTTCGTATTCGACAACTTGGCGAGCTATGTCCTCTTCTTCGCGATGCTCGGATTCGCCGCCTCGCAGAGCGAGGGCGGAGCTCCGCTCTGGGCGCAGAAGCTTGTGCGCGCAGACGCCGTCGAATACATAGTCGCGCCCGTCGCCATCATCGCATTGGTATTCGCCCTGTACTTCGTCAATATCCGTCCGATCCAGGCCAACACCAGGCTCATCGATGCATTGCAAGCGTGCTCGAGCACCCCAGACGCATCGATACCCGCGTTCAATTCCGCCCTTTCCCTGAAGTCTCCGATGGGCGCGCAAGAGATCCACGAGCAGATCTTCTCGTGCGCAGGGAGCGTGATCGCGGCGGGCAACAATCCTCAGTTGCAGTCTGCCCAACAGGGCCTCTACGGATTGGCGGTGCAGGCCATCCAAGATCAGACCGCGGCTACTCCGAAAGACGCCCGCATCTACGTGCTCAGCGGCTCATTCCTGAATCAGATCGGCGAGACAGGCCAAGCGGCGCCGCTTCTCGAGAAGGCGCACCAGCTCTCGCCGGCCAAACAGACGATTGATCTGGAACTGGCGACTTCGTACGTGAATGTCGGCAAGGTGAACGATGCTGTGGCTCTCTTGAAACAGGCGTATGAGGAAGATCCTACATACGCAGAAGTCGGTACCGCCTATGCGACCGCGCTCGTATATGCCGGTCAGGAGGCGCAAGCTCGCTCGATCTTCAATAATGATCCGAAGATCTTCGAAACAGAGCGCATGGCTTCGGTATACGTCTCTCTGAAGAAGTACCCTCAGGCTCTGGCGATATTCCAGAAGCTCGTCGCTGCTGACCCCAAGAATGTCCAGCTCGCATCTGAGTTCGCACAGACGCAGTATGGCGCGGGCATGATCTCGCAAGCCATCGCCACGCTGAGGGGCATAGAGGCCACTCATCCTGAGTATAAGGATCAAATCGAGGCCGCTATCAAGCAGGTCCAGAAGTAATCTGAGCGTTGATTGTGGATAAAACATCTTGCAAAAACAGTAAAAAATGATATATTCGTGGCGTGAGTACCCAGTGTGGGCACTCTCCAATAAATGTCTCGCAAAGCGCCCCCTCTGGGGGCCTTTTGCGTTGTGAGTGAAGCGTCAACAAAAAGATATCTGTTGGAACCGGCGTCGGAGCGTGCTCGCTCCGCGCCTGTTTCTCGGCCTCAACGGCCTCCGAAGACTTCCACAGATATCTTTTTGTTGACGCTTCTCAACCGTAAAAAGGCACGCTATATTCGCTTCGCTCATATATCGCCTGCGCTCGGATTCTGTGCCAACGAGTTGTCACGAATCCTCGCTTGGCGCTATAATAACGTCAGATTGTACCAAATGACGGCGACGGTTGTACTCACATTATATTTAGACATATTATTTGGAGCTCGCACCCGTCGCCGTCATTCGGCGCAAAACAAGGAAGTTGAAAACTGAATGGTGAATAGTGGTGCGCGCGGCTTTCGAGGCCCCCAATCTTCAGCATTCAGTCTTCAAATCCATGAATATCCAGGAAAACATCCCGTTGGGGCAATACACGACATTCAAGATCGGCGGCCCAGCGAGGTTTTTCTGTGCGGTCGCGAACGAAGACGAGCTTCTCGAAGCCGTGAAATTCGCGCAAGAGAAAGCGATCCCGATGTTCATCCTTGGAGGAGGTTCTAATCTCTTGATATCTGATAAAGGTTTTTCGGGTCTGGTTATTAAGATGGACTTACGAGGAGTTGAATATTCCGAAGAGAAATCTGATGGCACCGTGATCGTATCGGCTGCAGCAGGTGAGATGTGGGATGAATTCGTCGAAGCTGCTGTGGATCGCGGCTTGTATGGGCTGGAAAATCTCTCAGCCATACCCGGGACTGTCGGCGCGGTCCCGGTCCAGAACATCGGAGCGTACGGCGCGGAAGCGGCTCAAGTGATCATGAAGGTCCGTGTCCTAGATACGAAGACCCTTTCTTTCACCGAGCTCGGAAATGCCGAATGCCAGTTCGCATACCGCGATAGCATGTTCAAACATGCCAAAGGCCGATACGTCATCACCAAAGCCAGCTTTGTTTTGTCGAAAAAGGGAATGGTGAATACCCATTACCGGGACGTCCACCAATATTTCTTGGCGAAAAAGATTTCGGATCCGACGCTCGAAGAAGTCCGAGAAGCGGTGATCGATATCCGCTGGAATAAATTACCTGACTGGAAGCTGTGGGGTACTGCCGGGTCATTCTTCAAGAACCCGATCATATCCGAGGAGCATTTTGCCAAACTGCAGGGGCAATATCCAGGCATTCCAGGCTTTCCGGAATTCGACGGCCGCGTCAAAATTTCGTTGGCATGGATCCTCGACAAGGTCTGCGATGCCAAGAAGCTCTGCAAAGGCCAGGTCTGCACCTATGAGAAGCAGGCGCTTGTCATCGTCGCCCAACCGGGCGCGACTGCCGATGAAGTAGTCGAGCTCACTCATGAGCTCATGAAGCGGGTCAAAGAGAAGACGGATATAGAGATAGAAGCGGAAGTGGAATGGGTTAACTGAATATGCTAAAGTGGGCTACCTATGGCCTTTTTATCGAACCTATTCAACAAATCAAACACCAAGAGCATCAAGGCATTCGAGCCGAATGTCGCCAAGATAAACACCTTGGAATCTTCCATCCAGGCGCTTTCCGATACTGATCTTAAGGGCAAGACGGCGGAATTCAGAGCACGCATGAAGCAGGAAGCAGGGAGTAAGGAGAAGGAAGCTCAGATTCTCGAGGAGATTCTACCTGAAGCTTTCGCAGTGGTCCGTGAAGCGTCGCGCCGCACGTTAGGCCAGCGCCATTTCGACGTGCAGCTCATTGGTGGCATGGTCCTGAATGCAGGAGGTATCGCTGAGATGCGTACTGGCGAAGGAAAGACGCTCGTCGCAACGCTTCCGGCATATCTGAATGCGCTCACAGGCAAGGGTGTGCACATCGTCACAGTCAACGACTATCTCTCACGCCGTGACGCTGCCTGGATGGGCCAGATCTACGACGCGCTCGGACTCACTGTGGCCGTCATCAACGATCAGTCGAGCTTCATGTATGATCCGGCTCACAAAGCCGCTCCGGTAAAGGAGATCAAGGATATGGGCGAGGGCGATGCTCTCGACAAGGAGCGCGACCAGCTCGGCGCTTTCAAGGTCGTGCATGAATTCCTGCGCCCAGTTTCGCGCCGCGAAGCCTATGCGGCTGACATCACGTATGGAACCAACAACGAGTTCGGTTTTGATTATCTCCGTGACAATCTCGAATACTCGCCGGCTAATTTGCGCCAGCGCGAGCCGAACTATGCGATTGTGGACGAGATCGACTCGATCCTCATCGATGAAGCGCGTACACCTCTTATCATCTCCGCGCCAACCCGCGATGCCGAGGCCATCTACCGTGAGTTCGCTTCGATGGTCACAGCTTTCAAAGCGGAGGAAGATTATACGGTTGAGGAGAAGCGTCGCGCTATCACGCTCACACCGGCCGGTATCGCTAAGGCTGAGAAGACTCTCGGCGTGGATAATATCTACAACGAGAAGGGCATCAAGTTCGTCCACCATCTCGAGACCGCCATCAAGGCCAAGGCTCTCTATCACATCGACAAAGAGTATGTCGTCCGCGACAATCAGATCGTCATCGTTGATGAATTCACCGGCCGCATGCAGCCGGGCCGCCGCTGGTCTGACGGTCTCCATCAGGCCATCGAGGCAAAAGAGGGCGTTTCTATACAGCAGGAGTCGCGCACATATGCATCCATCACATTCCAGAACTTCTTCCGCATGTATCCCAAGATCTCGGGCATGACTGGTACCGCAGCCACTTCTTCTGAGGAGTTCTACAAGGTGTACGGCCTCGAGGTTTTCTCGGTCCCGACTAACAAGCCGGCCACCCGTAAGGACAGCAACGACCAGATCTTCCGCACTGAGCTCGGCAAATTCAAGGCGGTCGCCCGCAAGATCAAGGAACTTCACGATCAGGGCCAGCCGGTGCTCGTAGGTACGGTCTCGATCGAGAAGAACGAGCTTTTGTCGCAGTTTTTGAAGGGTGAAGGCATCCCGCATGAGATGCTCAATGCCAAGAATCACGAGAGGGAAGGCGAGATCATCGCCCAAGCTGGCAAAAAAGGCGCAGTCACCATCGCCACCAACATGGCTGGCCGCGGCGTCGACATCAAGCTCGGAGGCAATCCTAATACGCCTGATTCATTCGAGGCTGTAAAAAGCGTCGGAGGCCTCTTCGTCCTCGGCACCGAACGCCATGAAGCCCGCCGTATCGACAACCAGCTTCGCGGCCGTTCTGGCCGTCAGGGCGATCCAGGCGAGACACAGTTCTTCGTCTCTCTCGAAGACCAGCTCATGCGCGTCTTTGCTTCCGACATGCTTAAGAATATGATGGGCCGCTTGAATATGCCTGAGGATGAAGCCATTGAGCACCGTCTCATCTCGCGCTCGCTCGAGTCTGCGCAGGAGAAGATCGAAGGCTTCAACTTTGACGCTCGCAAGCATGTCCTCGAATTCGACGACGTCATCAATCATCAGCGCTCATCTATATATGGCAAGCGCAAGAAGCTTTTGCTTGGATCGTTGGATGATATTGAAACAGAATTGAACGAAACGATACTTGGCGATGCCGACTCCGCCGCTGTCATCGAAAAGAAAACGGCAGACTTCGGCCGCGAGGCGTTCCTGTCCGCTGTCCGCATTGTCCTTTTGCAGACTATCGACATGTACTGGGTGGAGCACCTCGAAGTCATGGATTACACCCGCGCCAGCGTGAATCTGCGCGCATACGGTCAACGCGATCCGCTCGTCGAATACAAGAAGGAAGGCCTGCGCCTTTTCAAGGAAATGAACAATGCTATGCGCGAACAGGTCATCAAGATCCTTCCGAACATCGTCCCGATCCAGAATGGCCAGCCCATCATTCAGTCAACGCCGTCATCCAAGGACCTTAAGGAAGTTCATGAGAATGCTCAGCTCATCGGACAGGGAAGCGACTCCAAGGGCAACTCGGACGAGAACGTCATCAAGGAAGCCGAAGTCGGCAGGAATGAGCCGTGTCCTTGTGGCTCAGGAAAGAAATACAAGAATTGCGGACTCAAGGAGACTGAGGAACATAGGAGATTGATGGCGACGAAGTAAATACATAAAAGAATTCGCCGGCCAACATCTTCTGTTGGCCGGCGGAATTTTGTTAACGCTTAAGTTGAGACAGGATCAAGCGTGATACGTAGCGCTCTGCAGAGAGACAGGTGGCACCCGACGGTGTGTCCAAGATTTATCTCGACACTGCCTTCGGGCACATCGCGTCCATTCTGGGCCAGTGTCCGCCGCACACGTTCGGATAATGGATTTTCAGTTTCAATCCGTGTTCCATGAAACGGTGAGAGATCGCAATTTTCACGGGCAAAACGTACGATCTCGTCTGCTTGTGCTTGGGTGAGGCCTACGATGAATACATTGCCTCCGAGGTAGCAGATTTGCTTCTTGATCCATTGAGGATCGGGTAAGTTCGGATACGTTCTCATTTTTTTGTGCTCCAGGTTTACAATGGTTGTTTCTACCATAATAGCATACTTAAAATTTAAAGTCAAGTACCTGAGTGACGCAACGATGGTCTATAATTGCCAATAAGTAAATGGACTCCAAGCCCCGCAAACTCATGACTGTCTGCATCATCCACCAGCATCCGCGGGTGCTTCTGGGCATGAAGAAGATCGGATTCGGCGCTGGCAGATGGAACGGATTCGGCGGCAAAGTAGAGGAAGGCGAGACTGTCGAAGCCGCCGCCCGCAGGGAAGTCAAAGAAGAGGCCGGAGTCGAGCTCCATGATATAGACCATGTCGGCATCATCGAGTTCACCTTCGAAGATGAGCCAAAAACATTCGAGGTGCATTTTTTCAGAGGAGGAGAGTTCTCGGGCGAACCTATCGAAACGGAAGAGATGAGGCCGCAATGGTTTGAGCTCACCGATATCCCGTTCAGCCAGATGTGGTCGAGCGACGCCTATTGGCTGCCATTCTTCCTCAAGGGCCGTAAATTCCGCGGCAAATTCCATTTCGACCGTCCTTCGACTCCCGAGTACTCGGCACAGATCCTCAGGAAGGAGATCGAAGAAGTCGAAGATCTCTCTTAAAACTGCAGATTATTCACAAAACCGAATAGATGTGGTAATGTGTTTCCTATGGAACATCGCATCTCCTCCTATTTTTTCTTCGTTCTTCTCCTCGGCGCAGTCGTGGCGGCAGTTTTCATATTCCTGCCGTTCTTGACGCCGCTCATGTTAGCTATGGCTGGCTCTGTCGTGGCCTATCCGATCTACCGTTTTTTCATCCGCCGCTTCGGGAAATCAGGCTTTGGAAGGACGCTCGCTGCTCTCGTCACAGTCGTGATCGTGCTCATAGCCATCTTGGTGCCGCTCTTCTTCCTGGTCTCGAGCATCTACTCTGAGATCCAGACCCTGTATGCCATGCTCACCGACGAAGGCAATCGCTCACAGGTCGTCACCTCGTTGAACTCGCTCTCGCAACATCTTTCCGATCTCGCCTTCGGAGTCCTTCCGCCGTATTCTTTCGATTCGCTCAATGTCACCGAATACCTGAAGAGCGGCCTTGAGTTCGCCTTCGCGAATCTGGATGCCATATTCGCGAGCCTCACTAAGATCGGCGCGTATGCGCTCGTCTTCCTCCTGGCCATGTTCTATTTCCTGCGCGACGGCGCTATCTTGAAACAGAGGTTCATCTCATGGAGCCCGCTTCTCGACAAGAATGACGAGCACATCACGCTCACCCTGCGCCGCGCCATCAGGTCAGTCTTCATCGGCTCGCTCTCGGTCTCGGTCATCGATGGCATCCTGATCGGCATCGGGTTCCTGGTCATGGGCATACCAGCTCCTGCCTTGTGGGGCACGGTGGCTGCGGTCGCCGCGCTGGTCCCGGGATTCGGGGTCTCGCTCGTCGTCATTCCAGCGGCTCTGTACCTCGTCATCGGAGGCCATTACCTTTTGGCCGTCCTTATGCTGGTCTGGGGCTACGCCGCCATCATCATCGTCGACCATACGATCGGCCCGATGCTCATGAATAGGGGCATCCATATCCATCCGTTCCTGATCCTTCTGTCGGTCCTGGGCGGCCTGGTCATGTTCGGCCTGATCGGATTCCTGATGGGTCCGATGATCCTGGTCATCCTGTTCACGCTCTTGGAACTGTACAGGACCTCTTTTACCGGGATCAAAGAAAATGTGTAACCCCGTAACCCTCACCCCTCACCCTTAACCCATACCCTTATTTTATATGGCATTCATAGACGAAATACAATTCCATGCAAAAGCAGGGAACGGCGGAACCGGCGTCGTCCGCTGGCGCCATGAAAAGGGCAAGGAGTTCTCCGGCGCAGCCGGCGGCAACGGCGGCCATGGCGGCGACATCTACGCGCGCGCCGTCCGCGACATCAATATCCTGGCCCGCCACAAGACCGTGAAGGAATTCAAGGCCGGCGACGGCGACGCAGGCCAGAACTCGAGCAAGCAGGGCAAGACCGGCGAGGACTGCTACATCGATCTTCCCATAGGCTCGCTCATCATCAATCTCCAGACACAGAGGGCTGTCGAGCTCGTTGAGGAAGGACAGGTCTCCAAGATCCTTCATGGCGGCAAAGGCGGTCTCGGCAATGAATACTTCAAGGCTTCGACTAACGTCCGACCCGAACAGTCGACTACCGGCAAAGAAGGAGAGGAAGCTGATTTCACTGTCGAGCTCAATCTCATCGCTGATGCCGGATTCATCGGACTGCCGAATGCCGGCAAGTCCAGCCTTTTGAATGCGCTCACCAATGCTCGGGCCAAAGTCGGCGCCTATGCCTTTACCACGCTCGATCCCAACCTGGGCGCATTGCCGGGCGGCTATATTCTCGCAGACATTCCTGGACTCATCGAAGGCGCCTCAGAAGGGAAGGGTCTCGGCGACAAGTTCCTGAAGCATGTGAAGCGCACCAAGATGCTCGTGCACCTGGTTTCTCTTGAGAATGAGGACATCGATAAGACATACCAGACTATCCGCGATGAGCTCGGAAAATACGATCCGAGCTTGGTCGAGAAGGCTGAAGTCGTTATTCTTTCTAAGACTGATATGGCTGATGCGTCCAAGATCAAGGAGGCCCGCAAGATCATTTCTAAACATAATAAGGATATACTAGAAGTAAGCGTGCTTGATGATGCTTCCATCAAGAAGCTCAGTGAGGAGCTCACGAGGCGCTTGAATGCCGCCAAGCCAGCAGAGCCGCTCGTCGAGAGTCCTGTGGTGGTTGAATGAAAAAACAGATAAGGGCCGAGAATGGTTTTTGAGATGGCGCTCACCCCCCCCGCTTCTAATTTGTAAAATGATGCGCAGGGAGTCTTACAATTGTAAGAACTGAAGCCATGTAAGAACGATTTTGAGGCGTTAAGTCAATAAAAGAAGTCCCCCGTCTTACAATCGTAAGACTGCCCAAACTATATTTTATACAACGAGGGTGTGACTGATCTATCCGAGTTTCTCCAGTAAAAGTTTCTTCACTATCTCTGGATTCGCAGCCCCTTTTGCGGCCTTCATAGACATGCCGATAAGGAATTGCAGGGAAGCGACCTTGCCGGCCTTATATTCAGCCACTGCCGGTGCATTTTCTGCCAAAACCTTTTCAATTATGGGGGCAATTGATCCGGCATCGCTCTTCTGGATGAGGCTGTGTTTGTCAGCCAACTGCTTGGGTGAAGCACTCTTATCTTCGATCATAAAACCAAGAATTTTCTTAGCAGCAGATGAAGAAATATCTCCAGATGCAATCATGTTTATGAGCTCACCGAATTTGTCAGGCATTATATGAGCCGTATCGATTTCCATATAAGCATTTCCGAACTTCGATTTAAGGAGAGCAGTATAGTCGGTCAGCAAGTAGTTGATTAACAATCTAACTTTCTTCTCTTCGCTTCCAACGTAAGCGAAGGTCTTCTCAAAGTATGTTCGCAAGAATTCGCTCTCAACAAAGACGGCAACTTCTTTATCTGTCATTTTGAACTCTCTCTTAAAACGATCGCGCTTTGCCCACGGCAGTTCGACCATGTCTTTCTTCAAAGTATCAGCTGAAAATTCGGGGATCTCAGAGATCTTCATCTTTGGTATATCCGGATCAGGGAAGTAGCGATAGTCATGCGAGCTCTCCTTGGAGCGCTGCGAGTATGTCTCGCCGGCGTTGTCATCCCAGCCACGGGTTTCTTGGACCACTTTCTCGCCAGTCTCGATAGCTGCGATTTGACGTTCGACTTCGAACTCTATCGCACGACCTACTGAACGGAACGAGTTCAAGTTTTTAACTTCAGTCTTAGTTCCAAATTTACCGGCCTTCATGTCGGCAGGAGACGAGACAGATATGTTCGCCTCGACGCGCATCTCGCCCTTCTCCATGTTGGCTTCGCCGGCTCCGAGATAGCGGAGGAGGAGTTGGAGCTCCTGTGCGAACTTCATGGCAGTCTCGGCATCATGGATGACCGGCTTGGTCACGAGCTCCATAAGAGGGACACCAGAACGATTAAAATTCACCAAACTTTTCTCGTGAGTGTCATGAGTAGATTGAGCCGTGTCCTCTTCCAGATGGATACGCTCGACGCCGACAGAAGCAAGCTCGCCGCCTGAGACGAGCGGATATTTGTACTGGCTGATCTGGTATCCCTTCGGTATATCTGGATAAAAATAATTCTTGCGATCCCACTCAGTGAAGTCGGCGAGCGTACCGTTCACGGCGAGCCCGACTTTGAGGACGCTCCTGATCGCTTCCTTATTCAAAACAGGAAGCGTGCCCGGATGACCGAGACAGATAGGGCAGACGTTCACATTCGGTTTCTCTTCGTCCGGGTCATTCTTGCACGAGCAGAACATCTTCGATTTTGTCGAAAGCTCAGCGTGGATCTCTAATCCAATGGTCGGGATGTATTTCTGTTCTTCCATAATGAAATAAGATTATCAGTCCTGGAGGTGTTGCACAACCAGCTTCTTGACCTGCGTCTTGCTCGGACGTTTGCCTTTGCTGGCTTCTATCTCCGTAAGCAATCCTTCTATGTCTGCGAGCTTATATACCCGATAGTTATTGATGGGGTGACGGCTGGCCTGGAATTTGCCGCTATTGTCCCAGTTGCGGAGGGTGAGCGGAGTGACTCCGAGGATCTTTGCCGCTTGCTTGATAGTGATCAGTTTATGCTGGATATTTTCCATAGTATATATAAACCTTTATATAGATTACTACTCAATTGTATAAGATTAGGCGCATTTAGCAATGTTTATAGTATAAAGATCCCAGCGAAACAAATTTGGCTTCAAATGAAGTGTGTTTGGAAATCATTCATTTATAGGCTCTCGACATTCATTTGAAGCCAAATTTGTTTCGCAGGAGGTCTAGTCACTTGCTTTTATCTGTTAAACGTGCTATCCTACTAGTGCGTAAAGCTTCTCGTCGCTTACGCGTTAGCAACTTAATTGAACGAGAATTCCGCTAGCGCGTTTTCTTTCGAAGAATTCATCTCAAGTGATTCGTGGAAAGGGGATCGTGTGCGGGCAACAAAAGAAATGTCAAAGAGACTTTTCGTAGGCAGCATTGCCTGGGGTACGACCGACCAGAGCTTGAAGTCACACTTCGAGCAGGCCGGAGCCGTTGAATCGGCTACGATTATCATGGACAAGATGTCAGGCCGCTCAAAGGGCTTCGGCTTCGTCGAAATGGCCTCAGATGCTGAGGCAGTCGAGGCAGTCAACAAGCTCAACGGCTCTGATCTCGATGGCCGCAAGATCGTCGTCTCAGAGGCTCGCCCGAAAGCATAAGCTTTCATTGAAGCCACGAACGACACCCGCAGTCTGCAAGGATTGCGGGTGTTTTCGTTGGGGCATGGCCCTGCTATAATAGCTCCACTATGTCCAACCACAAACCGAACAAGGAAGAACGGGCTCATCGAGACGTATACGAAGGGGAGATCGCTGCTCATCTGACGCATATAACCCAAGAATTCCGCGACGGTTTCGAGTTCCTGAGAAAATATCCCAAGTCGGTATCGATCTTCGGCTCGTCGCTGACTCCTTCTTCGGATCCGAATTATATGAAAGCTGAAGAGCTGGCCGGACGCATCGTGACAGAGCTCGGCTACACCGTCCTTACCGGGGGAGGCCCGGGCATCATGGAGGCAGCTTCCAAAGGAGCTTTTGATGCCGGAGGAGTCGCTGCCGGCCTCAACATCAGCCTGCCCCACGAGCGCACGACCAATGACTATGTCGCCAGGACCAATTCGCTTAAGTTCTCGTACTTCTTCTCTCGGAAGACGATGCTCACGTTCGCCGCGGAAGCCTATGTATTTTTCCCCGGCGGATACGGGACCTTCGACGAGCTTTTCAGCATTCTCACGCTGATACAGACCGACAAGATCCCCCATGTCCCCGTGCTCTTGTTCGATTCAAAATATTGGACCAAGATCGAGGCTTTCCTGAAGGAGACGATGCTCGGCACGTACCATACCATCGATGCAAAAGACGTAGGGATATTCAAGGTCACGGATTCACTTGAAGAGATCCTTGATACCGTCAAAGCGGCTCCAGTGAGCGAATGGTGGAGGAATATAAACTAAGGGTTATAGGGTAGGGATTACCCTCACCCTTAACCCAAGCATCTCGACATGAAGCACCCATCACGCCGAACACTCCCTGTTGTTCTTCTCGCCATTTTTCTCGATCTCGTCTCCTACAGCATCCTCATTCCGATCCTGCCTCAGCTTCTAGCCAATCCTGATTCGCCGTACTATCTCCTGCCTCACTCGGTGCCGGCATCCTATGGATACGTAGTGCTCGGATTCCTCATAGCCGTCTTTCCGATAATCCAGTTCTTTTCGACGCCGGTCCTAGGCGAGCTCTCAGATAAGTACGGGCGCAAAAAGATCCTCCTCATCACGCTTGTGGGCACATGCATCTCTCTTCTGGTATTCGGATACGGAATCGTCATACATAGCCTCGCTCTGCTTTTTGTCTCTCGCATCATCGGCGGCATCGTCGGAGGCAACATCTCAGTCGCACAAGCTGCGATCGCAGACGTGACTCCGGCAGGGGAGCGCATAAAGTATTTCGGCTTTGTCGGCGCCGCATATGGCATCGGCCTCATCATCGGACCGGTGGCTGGAGGCCTGCTTTCAGACGCTTCGCTCGTGCCCTGGTTCGCTGCTGCGACGCCGTTCTGGTTCGCATCAGCGCTCTCATTCCTGAACATACTCCTCGTGTGGATGCTCATGGAGGAGACGAATCGCTCATACGGCCAAAGCCCGAACGAAAAGATATCCTGGACCGCATCGCTCGGGCACATCGTCCGCGCATACGGCATGAAGCGCCTGCGGGCGATCTTCGTCGCTAACTTTTTCTTTCAGGCCGGGATAACTTTTTTGGCGACGTTCTTCAGCGTCTATCTCATCGCCCGCTTCTCGTTCGATCAGGTCGCGATAGGGTACTACATCGGTTATATGGGCATCTGCCTGGTGTTGGTGCAGGCATTCGTATTGCCGCTCGTATCAAAATATATGAATGGAATTTCCATGTTGCGCATGTCGCTCATAACAGGGAGCGCGGCGATCTTTGCGTATTACATCCCTGATTCCATCATCGGGCTCGTCCTCGTCGGTGCTCTGGTGGCTCTGACTAATGGCCTGTCGATGGCAGGGCTTCCTTCATTAGTGAGCAGCCGCAGCCCGTCGAAGATACAAGGAGAGATCCTTGGTATCAATGCCAGCGTCCAAGCGCTTGCACAGGCTGTCCCGCCCATCCTGGCGGGCTTTCTGGCAGCTGAGATCGCCCCGGTAGCTCCCGTATACATCGCAGGAGCGACTATCGGACTGTCGTGGATCTTGTTTGCCCTCTTTGTGAGGTCAGAAAACTAAGATGATCAAGTAAGCAATAGATCAGGTTCAGCCGAGATAGCTCTTAATCAAGGGCTATCTCGTTTGATTTTAGAAGCTCATCTACCTCGCTCTCCGCCGATCATGTCCACATCAGCCGGCCAGTATCTGTAAATGGCGGCAGTCAATGGGCATAATCAAATCAGACGAGGCCGCCGTTCATTTGCCAGCGACATAAAGCTTTAAAGAATCAATAAATTAATGATTCATAAAGATTACTATACATTAATAATAGTGAATATCAGTTGACGCAACTGAGCCTTGCTATTCCATAAACGCATCTAAAATTAATTCAGTTTTGATGATCAGATTTCGGTCTAAGGGCTGCAGAATCGAATATTTGATTATGTTCAACTAACGCCTCTGAAGATATTTTCCCTGAACTTTACATCGGAAATTTTTTTTAAACGCTTCTTAAATTAGAATATAAGCTATCCACAGAGCATATTTTAGTGCGCAAGAGCTATACTTATAGCAATGAAGGACGTCATCACAGTCGGAGGAAAAGAGTACATCTCGGTTAAACAAGCTTCCGAGATAACCAAGTACAGCAAGGATTATGTCGGACAGCTTTGCCGTGCCGGGAAAATAAAATGCGTCATGCCGGTGAGGACGTGGTGGGTGGATGAAGCATCGCTTTTGCTTCACATGAAGACTTCTGAGGAACTAGTCAGGACCTATGCTAAGAAAGCTTACTCTCCTACGCTGTCTGCAGCGCCTGCTCCTCTTGCTATGGAGCCGATTCCCCAAACGGATCCTTTAACGGTCGCAGCTCCGACTCGCCTGGAAGCGATCCCTGACGCTGAACCTCTAGTGCCTCCTGTTCCTGCTCCTGTTCCTGCTCCTGCCGTTCCTGCACGGAGGGTGGTCCACTTTAAAAGCCCTTTTGTCTACGAGAATGACGAGCGCCCGCTCATCCCGGAGCTCACAAAGACTGTCGCACGGCACTTTGTAGTTGAACCTGAGCTGAAGAAGAAACAGAGCGCACGATCTGCAGTAAGATCTTTTGCGCCTCGCGCGCTCACAAAGCAGATCGCTCTGGCTATGCTTGTTCTTGGATTCACGGCTGGATCTGTTTTCGCCGCTATGAATTCATCGGCCATCCTGAGTTCGATCGATCGCGTCAGGTCCACGAGCGTCGCGTCGATCGATCCGGATCAAACGGCTTCTGCGATGAGCGCGTGGTGGAGCGCGACAAGCGGACATATAGCTTCGGTGATCCGTTTATGGCTCGGCCTGGATGCTCAGCCATCGGAATTTGCCATTGCCACCAGCACGCTCGATATGATCCCGTATAGCAACGGCACGATAGTTAGATCTCGGGCTCCCCAGAAGCTTCAGTCAGCGCCCATGGCTTCTTCGTCTCTGCCGTCAACTCAGGTTCTTGTGCAACAGACACCGGCATCAGTGCCGACTCCTGCGCCTGTCACAACTCGGACACAGCCGACCTATGTGCCAACGACCGTTACGAATACTATATATCAGACAGACCCGACTCTCTCCGCACGCATAGACCAGCTCCAGAGTGACCTCGATGCCTACAAGGCTCTCCAGGTATACCAGTTGGATTCGCTGTCCCAGAGCTTTGGCCGCAGCATCAGCGCTTCTGTCTCGAGCGGCGGCGGCGGTGGCGGCTCGGGCAGTGTGACGTCCGTAAATGCCTCGGGCGGCAGCACAGGCCTCTCATTCACCGGCGGACCGGTCACTTCGACCGGCGTGCTCACTCTCTCGGGCATCCTCAATACCGCTGACGGAGGCACGGGGACGTCTACATATTCGACTGGCGATATCCTGTACGGCAACAACGCCAACAGTCTGTCGGTCCTGCCCGCTTCCTCCAATGGTCTCGTCCTCAAGCTCCAGGGCGGCGTACCGACCTGGGCATCGGACCTTGTGGGAAGCGGAGGGTCGGGCACCTGGGCCACTACCTCTGACAATCTGGCGGTCTATCCTGCCGATACGACCGATGTGGTGATCATCGGTTCGAATGCCACGACTTCCACGGGCAATATCCTCGAGGTGGTCGGCAACAGCAAGCTCGGAGGGACGACCCGCACGAATAGTTTGATCGCTTCTTCATTCTCGCTGGGAGCTTTGAACGGTCCGCTCCAGGCAAATGGCGGAGCGGTATCAGCTACCACTTCAATCGGAGTCCTCTATGGCGGCACAGGCTTGGCAAGCGCTCCGGGTTTGGGGAATCTTCTCGTAGGGAATTCGAACGGAGGGTATACGCTCACGGGCACTTCGTCGCTCGGTCTGCCGCAGTTCTCCGATCTTTCCTCATACCTTACTTCAGCCGTAGCTGCATCCACATACTTGACTCAAGCCAACGCCGCTTCAACCTATCTATCCCAAGCTAATTTCAATGCCCTTGATAAAGGATTCTTCTTCTCGACGACATCGGCTTCATATTTCTTGGCGCAAAATCAAGGCAGTGCATTTTCAACGAGCTCAGCGCAAGCTTTCTTAGCTCTTAATCAAGGAAACGCTTTCTCTACCACCTCAGCGTCCGCTTTCTTAACGGTGAATCGAGACTCGGCTTTCTCGACATCTTCCGCCTCGTATTTCCTCGGTCAGAATCAGGGTCTGGCATTCTCGACCACATCAGCTAATGCGTATATCAACGCCTCCTCGACCATCGCTCATCCGGCCGGCGGCGCAGCGGGCAACCTCATCCAGTGGGATGGAACAAAATGGGTGTCGGTCGCTACGAGCACGCTCGGCATCAACAGCGGTTCAGGCGCTATCAATGCAGGGACTGCGGGCCAGATAGCTTATTATTTGGCCAACGGCACTACGGTCACGGGGACTTCGTCAGTGATGATAAATCCTCTTGGACAAGTGGGTATCGGTACCACCACCCCCTGGAGGACGCTCTCGGTGACCGGCTCGTCTGACCTTGGCAACAACGCTCTTGCGGGATACTTCACTGCCACGTCTTCAACTGCTTCTGTGTTCCCTTATGCATCTACGACGGCTCTCACTGCCTCCACTCTCTATGCCACCACGCTCTGTCTCGCTGCTGATTGCCGGACTATCTGGCCCACGAGCGGCGGCACCGGAGGCGGGACCTGGTCTACGACCACCTCACAAGTTGCCAGTGAAGCTGTGAACTATTCGAACAATGGCACCGACCTTGTGGCGATCGGCGGAACATCGACGACGACCGCGAAGTTCTTCTTCGACCCCAATGCACAGCAAGCCTATTTCTCGGGAAGCGTAGGGATCGGGACGAATTCTCCTACGAATCCATTCACGGTCCTTTCAACGACTCAGCCGCAATCGAGACTGGCATACGATGCGAACAACTATCTGACGACCTCCGTCGCCTCGAACGGCGGAGTGATATTGAACTTGAATGGTTCCGCCGCAGGGCTCATCCTCGCCAACAGCTCTCAGCCGGCGTCCGTCTCATCCGGAAACGGGACCGACGCCACGACCTCGCTCATGGTAACGGGTGCTACGGGCGGCAACACCACCTCTGCGAGCTCAGTGTTCGGAGGAGCCGGAGGAGCCCTCAGTCTCACGGGCGGGCTCGGAGGCAGTCCGACCGTGAGCGGCGGCGGCGTCCGTTTTGGAGGTTCCGGCGGGAATGTCACTATAACCGGCGGCACCGGGGGATCAGTGGCGGTCAACGACGTCTCTCCTCACCAGAATGTCGGAGGCGTAGGCGGAGCGCTCACGCTCCAGGGCGGTTCCGGCGGCACGGCCAGCGGTTCCGGCGGGGTGGCCAATTTCCCGGGTTCCGGCGGCGGCCTCAATCTCTTCGGCGGTTCCGGCGGCCTTTTCGGCGGGGATACTTTTGTCGCGGGCGGATATTCTTCGAATGCGATGGGGAATCTGTATCTGGGCGCTACTACCAGTTCAATCAGCCAAGGCAATATCTATTTTGGCGCGACCCAGGCGATCTTCAATACGTCGAATGGCTTCCTTGGCATAGGCACAACTTCTCCCTATGCCAGGCTCTCGGTCGATGGCCGAGGAGTGTTCAATCAGGACGTGCGCGCGAACTACTTTACCGCGACATCCACCTCTTTGGCCTCCACATTCCCGTACGCCTCGACCACGGTCCTCTCAGCCTCGACGCTCTGTCTCTCGACTGATTGCCGTACGGCCTGGCCGGGAGCGTATCCGTTCAGTCTCACTGGTAATGCTACGTCGACCCTCACTCAATTCAACGGAGGTCTGACAGCCTACGCGACTTCGACCATCGGCAATGGCGCTCAGGCCGGCGGTCTCACGATCAGCGGCGGAGCCACAACGACGGGGAATGCGTACTTTGCCGGGAATGTGGGCATCGGGAATGTTTCTCCGGCATCTAAGCTCGATGTAACTCTCTCAGCGACGAGCTCGGCCGCGATCACTCTGCGCGATCCGCTCGGCAACGTCTCAGTTGAATTGCGAGCGGGCACCTCAACGCTCAACAACACCTTTATGGGCGTGTCCGCTGGCCAGGTGAATACCACCGGCAACAGCAATACCGCCTACGGCGCCATCGCTCTCTTCAGCAATACAACCGGTTCCCAAAATGCAGCGACTGGATATGAGACTCTCTTCCACAACACCACCGGTTCCTTCAATGCTGCCAACGGCTACGCAGCACTCCTTGCCAACACGACCGGCACGAACAACACCGCCGACGGATATCAGGCCCTTCTCCACAACACGACCGGGTCGTTCAACTCGACGCTGGGATCAAACGCGCTCGGAGCCAACACGACCGGCGGCTTCAACGTAGCTGTCGGCGAAAACGCAGGCTGGGCGGGAACAGGCGATTACTCTGCGAACGTCTTTGTCGGTTACAAGACGAGCTGGAATGCCTCAGGCCTTCTTGCGAGCACGACAGAGCTCGGCTATGAAGCGGGATTCAATTATGCGGGAAATCTGAGCACCTTGCTCGGCTATCAGGCAGGCTTCAATCTTGCGAGCGGCAATAATAATATCGCGCTTGGCGCGAACGTCGACCTGCCTTCGAACACGGGCTCCCAGCAGTTGAACATCGGCAACCTCCTCTATGGAACAGGGATATATAACGGAACCACGCCTTCGTCAGCTCCTGCAGGCGGCAAACTCGGCATCGGCACCACCAGCCCGTGGAGGACGCTCTCGGTGAACGGCTCTTCAGATCTCGGCACCAACGCGCTGGCTGGATACTTCACAGCAACGTCCTCGACAGCATCCGTCTTCCCATATGCGTCGACCACGGCTCTGACAGCGTCGTCGCTGTTCGCGAACAATCTCGATATGACGGCTTTGGCCACAAGCTCGCCATTGATAACGCTCCGCGACACGCTCGGCGGCGTTTCGCTCGAGCTTCGCTCCGGCACGTCGACTCTAGCAAATACATTCGTGGGCTTGTCTGCCGGACAATCGAATACCGTAGGTTCGGCCAATAGCGCTTACGGATACCAGGCGCTCATGACCAATGCCGACGGGACGGCGAATACGGCGACGGGCTATCAGACGCTCAATCTGAATACGAGCGGCTCATTCAATACCGCCACCGGCTATCAGTCGTTGCTGGCCAACACTACCGGTGCCAGCGATACCGCGACGGGCTATCAGTCGTTGTCGACGAACAGCACGGGCTCGAATAATGCGGCATACGGAAACCTGTCTCTTCAGTCGAACACGACCGGTTCGAACAACACGGCGTACGGCTCGAGGTCACTCAGATTCGTCACTGTCGGCTCCTTCAACACCGCAAGCGGCTATCAATCGCTCCTTAATGTCGTAGCAGGCCAGAACAACACGGCCCTCGGCTATCAGGCTGGCACCAACCTCTCGTCAGCCTCATCGTCGATCATCATCGGTGCCAACGTCAGCGCCCCCTCGGCTACCATCGATGGCCAGCTCAATATCGGAAACCTGATATACGGCAGCGGTCTGTACAATGGCAATACGACTTCTTCCGCACCTGCGGGAGGGAAGCTCGGCATCGGTACGACCAGCCCATGGAGGACGCTCTCGGTGAACGGCTCTTCTGACCTCGGTTTCAATGCCTGGGCGGGAACATTCACGGCGACTTCGACATCTCTCGCTTCGACGTTCCCGTACGCTTCGACTACGGTCACATCAGCATCGACCCTCTGTCTCTCGACTGACTGCCGCACTGCATGGCCGGCAGCCTTTGTGTATGAATTCGGTCTCACTGGCAACGCCACCTCGACGCTCACTCAATTCAACGGAGGCCTGACGGCCTATGCCACATCTACGATCGGCAGCGGATCACAGATCGGAGGTCTTACTATCTCCGGCGGTGCGACGACGACGGGGAACGCGTACTTTGGGGGGAATGTCGGGATCGGTACCACCACTCCGAGCTCGAAGCTCGATGTGAGCGGATTCATCAATACGGATATTTATTCAGGATATAAACAAGGCGGAACCACCGTTCTCACAGCCTCCTCCACTATATATAGCACCCTCGTCGGTCTTGGAGCGGGACAAAGCCTTTTCTCAACCGCTTTTGGCGTAGCTTCGTACAACACCGCCGTCGGTCTCACTGCCTTACAGACTGCCACTTCGAGTTCGTACAATACCGCAATAGGCACTGAGGCTCTTCAAAGCTCCAATGGAGCGCACAACACCGCCGTCGGCTTTTCCGCCGATTACTTCAGCGGTTATGGGAGCTATAATACGGCGATCGGAGACGTTGCCTTGGCGAACAACAATGCTGTGAACGGTTCAAACAACGTCGGTGTGGGCTATGCCGCCAATTTCTTTGGAGGAATGAACAACGTAGCTGTCGGTTATAACGCCCTTAGTCAGGCATCCGGGTTGGGCCAGAATAACACAGCTGTCGGATATTCCGCTGGAGGAGCCCAGTTTGCCGCACGCTCCAACGATACGCTGTTCGGTTATCAAGCGGGCTTGAATCTTACGACAGGTTCGAACGATCTGATGCTCGGTTACAATGTAGGCTCTACGACATCGACGGGATCGAACAATATCCTCATCGGATCTGTCCTGGCGCGCAATGCCACCGATTCTAATTTCCTGAATATCGGCAATAGCATATACGGGGATTTGAGCACGGGTAATATCGGCATCGGCACGACGACTCCGTGGGGCCAGCTCTCGGTGAATCCGAATGGCGTGAGCGGCCCTGAATTGGTCGTCGGATCGAGCACGAAGACCGACTTCGTCGTCGCGAATAGCGGCAGTGTCGGCATCGGCACTATCGCTCCGGGCAAAGCCCTCGAAATCAACAGCGCTACGGGAGACAACCTCCGCCTCACCTACAACAATGCCGTCGGCTCGCCCACGAACTACACGGATTTCTCGACGAATTCGAGCGGCTTCCTGACGATCCATCCGACAGGGTTCGAAGTGCACTTTGATTCCGATCTGTTCACCACGATCAACTCGAACATATATGCCGGAGACTACAGTGGAGACAACAATTCGGCCGATAACGGATTCGCCTTCATGAGCGACACCGGAAGCGGCATGTATAACCCTGCCAACCATGAGCTCGGCTTCAGCAGCAATGGCCTGGAGCGCGTCCGCATCAATTCAAGCGGAAATGTCGGCATCGGCACCACATCTCCGTACGCCAAGCTCTCGGTAGCCGGCCAAGTCCTCGGCGATTACTTCACTGCCACTTCGACTACGGCGACCTCTACTTTTGCGGGAGACGTTCAGGTGGGGAGCAGCGCCAACACCGCGTTCACTGTCGACTATACAGGCAATGTCGGCATCGGCACGTCGACGCCGTCCGCCCTCCTTTCTGTGCAGGGCACGTCGACCGCCTCAGTGCCGCTCTTCGCCATCGCGACGACGACCGGAAAGGGCAACTCGTTCCAGGTCGATAAGAACGGCCTTCTGACCATGAACACGCCGGGCGCGACCTCGACTATCAACGGCAACTTGTACGTGAATGGAACCCTGCGCGGCACTAATGTCTACTCCGGCGACCTCATCTTCGCCAACGGCTTCCGCTTCACAGAAGCGGACCCGAACGCGACCTCGACTCCGAGCGGCTTAGACGGGCTCTACCTCAAGAACCAGAATATGGATGACCTCGTGTCGGTCGATAAGAAAGGGAACTTGACGGTGACAGGCGATATCTGCTCGAACGGCGCTCAATGCTACGGACAGACTATCTCTAATCTCGCCGCAAGCGTCCAGGCTTTGGCGTCGTCGAGCTCGGTCACTTCAGGGACGATTCAATCTGCGCTTTCGGGCCAGAATACGGCCGCTCTGTCGCTATCGCAATTGACGGTGAATCTTGGGACTGCAAACCAGAACATTTCCGATCTTTCTTCGCGCGTCGATTCGCTCGCTTCAACGACGGCGGACATCCGAGCCATGCTCGCCCTGGCTACATCGACCCTGGCTTCGACTACGGCTGATCAACTGGCCACTTCGACTTCGTTCATACAGACGATCGCTTCTGCCGTGAAAGATGCGCTCGCCACTGCCGGCGATTGGGTGCTCGAGAAGATCACTGCAAGGGAGGCGGTCTTTGCTGACGTGCAGACGCAGACTCTGGAAGCCCAGACAGCCTCAGTCTCCCGAGGGATCGAAATGGTCGACCAGGTAACAGGAAGGACCTATTGCGTGACGATCAAGAACGGAGATTTCTCGAGGGAGCTGGGAGTCTGCGGCGTGGCGGCGACATCGACAGAGCCGGTGGTTCCGGTTCAAAATAATCCCATTGTTGTTCCGCCGCAGACATTCACTGATCCGGTCTCGACCAGCACTGCACCGGTCACGCCTATAATTACGGATTCTGCTACTACTACGCCGACCGTAGCAACATCGACAACGCAAATTGATCAGACCGCTTCATCGACGCCGACGGCGCTTACGATCCCACAGTCGCCGGTCGCTTCATCTACGCCACAGTCGGCAACTGATCCAGCTCCGATCTCTTCAACTACCCCTGACACTACAACGCCATGAAAAATTTCACCTCATACAAGACAATAGCGCTCCTCTCGATCGCCGGATGCATAATGGCGCCGCATTTTGCCCACGCAGATACCATCGGCGACACCGCCATATTGGGAGGCACATTCAATGAGGCGTCCAACTGCCGCCAGGTGATACCCTCCGTAGCAGGCACCATCACTTCCATCTCCTGGTACGGGCATGCTGCAGCAAGCGGGAACTACAGCGTGGCTGTATATTCAGACACCGGAAATGTGCCCAACGTCCCTCTGGCCACGTCGGGGATAGATACCGCCATATCCACCACGGATGCTTGGAATACCCAGAGCATCTCATATACGTTCAGCCCGAACCAGGTCCTCTGGCTCTGCGCCTGGTCCAACACCACATTCATCCAGTGGTACTACGGAAGCTCCGGAGCCCTCTGGAGCACTTCTGTCATGACAGGTCAGACATACCGCACCTGGCCGACGTGGACGCAGAATCAAAACTTCGATCTGCACACCTCGGTGTATGCCACGTACACGCCGGCTCCTGCGGATGTCACTTCGAATCTCGCCGGCCACTGGGCTTTCGATGAGGGGACCGGCTCGACTGCCGCAGACTCTTCTGGAAATGGCAATACGTTGACCCTGACCAACGGAGTCACGTGGAGCGGAGGCAAGATAGGCTCGAACGCGGAAATCTTGAACGGAACGAGCCAGTATGCGCAATTGCCAGCGAGCGCATTCGGGAGCTATCCGACGGGAGGAAGCACGCCGACGTATGACTTGACGTTCTCGGCCTGGTTCAAGACGACAGGGAGCGCGACCGGCGATGTCATATTGGGCCTGGACGACAATACGATAGTGCCGTCCATTCCGAGCGGGTATGTGCCGGCTATCTACGTCGGCGTAGATGGAAAAGTGCATGCCAGCATGTTCTGGCATAACAGCGTCAGCAATCAGATCGTCAGCGCATCTGCGTATAACGATGGCACCTGGCATCTGCTTACGGATACGTATACCGCAGGGGTGGAGAGACTATATATCGATGGTTCTTTCGTAGGCTCTCAAACGCAGGATGAGGTCGGATTTTCCTCTACGTACGCATATTTTCTGGGCGTCGGGTACGCCACTACCGCTTGGTCAGATTTCGGTCCGATCGGCGGGAGCTGGGTCTATTTCACGGGGGCTTTGGATGATGTGCGCATCTATAATCGCGCCCTTTCACCTACTGATATAAAAGGATTAGCTGGACTTGATGCCGGCCTCTTCGGCTGGTGGAAGTTCGACGAAGGCAGCGGCACCACGGCCGCAGACTCCTCGGGGAACGGGAATACCGGCACGCTCGGGGGAACGACGCCTCCTTCATGGACGACGGGCAAGGTCGGGCCGTATGCGATCAATAATACCGTCGGAATAGGAGGCTCAGGAGGATATGTCTCGACTCCCAATATTACCTCCGCTACTCACCAGGATATATCTTGGTCCGCCTGGGTATACCCGACCGATCTCACGGGACAGTCGGGATTCAACATATTCCTTTCAGGAAATAACTATGGCTTTGAAGCAGTGAACAGCAGCGGCAATTTCCTGTATAGGGACAGGCAGAACAACGACCATATATATACAGGATCAACGATTCCTCTCAATAATTGGGTAATGCTCACGGCCACGTGCCATGATACGCTTGGCGTAGCGGACGTGCTGACGATGTATATAAATGGCGTCCAGGTCAAGCAAGATGCAGGCGCTTTGGGCGATCTCTATTGCTATGACAATTTTACGGATCAGTTTTACGTTGCAGGGAATGCTCAAGCCCCGGGAAGCTACGGATGGACCGGGTATGTAGATGATGCCAGAATTTATTACGGGCGTTTGCTCTCGAATAGCGATGTGAGCGCGCTCTATGCTCTAGGCGCTCCTCCTCCGGCTCCGCCCTCAGCATCGTTTCATTCATTCCTTATAAAATTGGGCAGGAAGTTCACTATACAGCTCGGTAAAACATTCAAAACACAATGAGACCACAACCATTCTACAGCTCGCTGCTCGTTCTCATTGTCGGGATCTTTTCTGTAGCATATATCGCCAGAGTCTCTATTCAGCCCGCGGGGGTGAGTCCGCGCAGTCAGATGGCGGCCGTCGATCTCACTTCCAATCTGCTCATCCATTATGCGTTCGACGACGATGCTGCGAACACTGTGGCGCTTGATTCGCAAGGCTTGTCGAACGGCAAGGCAACGGTGAATACGAACGCCTTGCATACGGCAGGAGCGACAGGCTCAGGAGCTTTTTTGTTCGATGGTACTTCTCAGTATATCGACTCAAATTACATCTGGCATTCGGGCGATTCCAGCTTTACGATCGCGGTGTGGGCCAAATTTACTTCCACAAGCAGCGGTCTGCCATTCCTGAGCACCTACAACGGACAGCCGGGCGTCATCGGTCTCGGCACCACCAACGGAGGCAGAATAAATGCGCAGGCATACGACACTTCCAACCACAGCGTCAACCTGAACACGCCGTCGGCGTATAACGACGGAGCATGGCATCATGCCGTATTCGTAGTGTCAGGAACAGCTGCTTCTCTGTATGTCGATGGAACGCTTCAGGTGTCAAGCACGAATGCTTCGATGACAGGCATATATTCGTCAGCCGGTTCTTACTCGATGAAGATCGGGGGTTCGAACGTGAAAGGATCTGCAACGTATTTCCCGGGTTCCCTCGATGATGTCCGCATCTACAACCGCGCGCTTTCAGCCGATGAAGTAAGCCAACTTTATTCTAATGGAGGCGGAACTTCTCAGACTGGTACAACTCAAACTCCCGCTCCCGTAAATGGCATGTGCAGCGTCACGGTCAATACCTGTGCATCCGGAACATTCTCTGATACTGCTGATTCGGGAACACAGAATCTCTGGAACTGTGCCGGATCGAATGGCGGCACGACTGCACAGTGTTCTGCGAACATCCAGATGAATACGAATACGCTCCCGGCTCCGACGAATGTCACTGCTACCGCCCTTTCGTCCAATCAGATAAATCTCACATGGACACCGGTTACTGGAGCTACGAGCTATAAGATCTTCAGGAATACTTCGGCCATCGGCGTCTCTAATTCGGCGTCATATTCAGCGCAAAGCCTCAATCCTGCAACTACCTACGGATTTACTGTGGCAGCAATGGACTCGTCTGGAAATACTTCTCCCAACCAGAGCGCAAGCGTTTCGGGAACCACTCTGGCAGCGAATGCTTCACCGACGGGGTATCAGCTCTCTGTCTACACATATACGCATGCCGGGCAAGGATCGGTGACAGGTACGGTGAATGGCGCCCAGATAATAAATTGCGGGTCCACCTGCTCGAAAGTTCTTAATGCCAATGACCCGATAGTCCTTACAGCCATTCCTGCGGCCGGAAGTTCTGTCTCACGTTGGGAAGATTGTCCTGGTGCGACAGGGAATACCTGCACCATCGCTATGCCGAACTGGAACATGTCTATCGGAGTCGTATTCACAACCCCGTTCACGCCGAAGAATAAGCTGTCTGACATCATCCACGACGGCATGACTTGGGTGTTCGTCGGGGACAGCTTCACGACTCTCGAGACGTACAGCGCTTATATAGAGTCATATTTCGAGCTTCGCAATCCGTCGATGCATCTGCACTTCCGTAATGCTGCCAGAAGCGGCGCTGCACTGGGAGATTTCACCGATGATCCGACCATAAATCCTCACGTAGATCCGACGACAGGCAATGCGGTCGGATATAACCTCGATGGACGCTTCGACAGATGGGTCTACGGATGGTATCCGGATGTCATAAGCGTCGATTTCAGCGACAACGGCCATCCGAGCCCGCAGCAGTTGGCGACCGATTACACCAATTTCATAAAGAACTACATCGTTCCGAACCACTCGACCCCGGTCCTTCTCGGACCTTGGCCGATAAACGTCCCTAATCTGCTGGGGAGCGGGACCTATATGGAGACCTTGTCTGATGCGATCGATTCGGTGAGCACGAATCCGGCGGCTTATGGGAGCGTAGCGCAAGCGCTTGTTGACGGCACCATCTGGCATGAGATGGCGGCAATCATGGCGCCGAACCTATCTTCTACGAATCCGGTGAACTTAGATGGTCTTACGGGAAATACTGACACGGAGCACTTGAACGAAGCAGGAACTCTTGCTGCTGCTTCGTATGCGCTCCAGAAAATGGGCGCTGACGGAAATGTAAGCTCCATGACCATCGATGCCAATGCGGGAACTGTCACAGCGGCAAGCAATTTGAATGCTCCAGCCGTCGGGAGCGCGGTGACTAAGAATCAGTATTCCGGCGTCGACTTCACCCGCTACGACGCACGGCTTCCGATGGCTTTCGACGACCTTTCAAGGCCGGTCATGCAGATCGATCCTCAGATTCTGGACATGAACAGATATATGCTCACGGTGAGCAACCTCTCTCCGGGAACATATGACATATATATAGATGGAACACCTTCGGCGACCGTTGACTCGAATACTCTTGCAAGCGGCTGGAATATGACGACCATGACCCAGGGACCGATCCATGATCAGCTAGAGGAAGTCCTCGGAAGGATCCGCGACAAAGAGGGCGTAGACAGGGCCAACGCTACTCTCTATTCTCCGCAGCAAAGAAGCGATCCGACTAACCCATGTGTTCCGGCGGGTAAGAATTGGTGGGGTGTTACGAACTACAATTCAAATGCTGGATTGTATGACAGTGGCGGCTACAGAGGGGAGAGCCTCGTGAGCCAGCTTGCGTATGCAAAGGTGCAGACAGAATGTCTCGATAATCGCCTATGGCAGGCAGAGCAGCCGGTATCCAGGACTTTCAGCATCCGCAAAAAGAACGGCACGATCTCCAATGACAATACTCCTCCGACTGTTTCGATAAGCTCTCCTTCTAACGGATCTACGGTTTCAGGGACTGCCGTGGTGATCACTGCTTCAGCATCCGATCTTGTCGGAGTGGCCGGTGTGCAGTTCAAGCTCGATGGAGCTACTCTTGGCACTGAAGATACAGCCTATCCATATTCGCTTGCTTGGGATTCAACAAAAGTCACTGCAGGCACCCACTCGATCGTCGCGGTTGCTCGCGATGCCGCAGGAAATAGAGCGACATCGACCGTCACCACGGTAACAGTCTCTGTGGCGCAAGGCGTGACGCCTTCTACAGCGTTCAAGATCGGAGACCGTGTCAATCCGGATCAGGATCTGGTAAATGTCCGGAGCACCCCTGCGGGCGCCACGATAAACACCCAGGATACGATAACTGTGGGAACTGTGGTCGGCGGACCGACGGTTGCCTCATTGTCCGGCGTGAGCTATAGCTGGTGGAATATCGACTTTGACACGGGCGCAGACGGATGGGTGGCTGAACCATTCCTTGAGAAGAATACTGCTGCGAATACAACCTTGCCAGCGCTCAGTATCTCAGCCATTTCTTCTTCAACGGGTGCGACTTCGGCCGCTATCCAGTGGACTACGAATAATCCGGCTACCTCGCAGGTTGAGTACGGCCTCACGACAGCATACGGATCATTTACAGCCCTCGCTGTTTCAACGGCGACGCTGCATACTGTTAATATCGCTGGCCTTAGTGCCGCCACCGTCTATCACTTCAGGGTAGCTTCAAAAGATTCTACCGGCACTCTTGCAAGCTCGACTCCCGATATGACATTCATGACGACAGCCGCTGCCGTTCAGGGATCCATCGGCATCGCAAGCAGGGTACAGATCACTCAGCCTTCAACCATTGCATACAGCGGCGTGAAGATCACCAATCCTTCTCCGACACTGCTCCAGACGGGCGTCTTCAATGCCGGTGACTTGGGAATCATCACGCAAGGTCCGATCGCTCTGAACGGAGCCACGTATTGGAACGTGAATATGGATAACAGCAAGATACCTAACTACGACGGATGGATCGATGCTTCGAATCTTGTTCCGTACACCAGCACCTCGACTAACGCTCCGGTTGGAAACGACAGGACTGTGAAGATGTATGCTGGCATCGCCCAAGCCTTCTCGGTGGATGCTGCGGATGCGGATGGAGACATGATACGGATCAATTTCCCGGCCACTACAGCTAAAGGAGGCCGTCTCATCCTTACGAACAACTTGCCCGTGACCCAAGCCAGTCTTTCGAAAGATCTCAACTTCATCTATGTTCCTCCGGCAGGCGCTTCGAGCGATTCATTCCGCTATTCGCTTACAGACGGAGTGAATACGTCGCCCACATATACGGTGAACTTCATCATCCAGCCGGTCACGTCCTCGACCTGGATCCCGCCGATCGGCATTCCGCGCCCTGAATTCGGCATCGATGACACCTATCGCATGTACGATGATCCAGCCAACAGGAATCCCGCGCTCACCTACAGCCCGAGCACAAGCGGAGGGTACTATACTCAGTATGTCGACAACCGCACAGGATGCGTGACGACCAGTAACGGCACAGCTGCGGCGCCGCTCTGCGCTATCCCGGCAAATCTGCCGGCCGGAAGCGTCGTGGAGATCCACGGCGGACCATTTACGAATGCTCAACCCACGATCAATTCGTATACAGGCACGATTGCCCAACCGATCTTCATCCGCGGCGTCGGCATGCCCAGGATAGCTCCTGCTAACGCCTGGCTGCTTTCGAACAATCAGAACGGCGGAGGCCAGTATGTCGTCGTCGAAGATCTGGACCTCTTCTCATTCAGCGTCGGCCGCAGATACAGCCATGTGACATTCCGAAACAGCGACGTGCATGGCGATGAGAACGGGGGAGGAACGAACATACAGGACAGCGATACCAACTATCCGATCCTTGAGAACATCGTCTTCTATCACAACAAGGTCCATGATGTGGGCATTTGGGATACGAATCGCATTGCAGCGCTCTGTGCTTCAGGCGTCAAGCCTCCTGTCGGTCCCGATCCAAACTATTGCGATCGCGATATCGCCGATACGGTATTTGCTTGGCAGAGCCTCGCGGAGAATATCTGGGTCTTGGACAGTGATCTTTCACACAGCGAAGGCGACTCGGTCCAGGTGAATGCCGGCGGTCAGGGCGTGTCTCTCAACCCGAACCTGCATCACGTCTATATCGGACGCAATGAGATGCATGAAAATAAGCAGACAGCCACGGCGATCAAGGCGGCCACGCACGTCGTGTTCTCGCAGAACGATATGTGGGGTATCGCGACCAGTACTTCTTCGTTAGGTACGGCAACCGGCTTCTCTGACGAGGGTCCGACTGATACGTGGTGGATCTTCAATCGTATCCATGACAACGAGATCGGTACGAAGATGAACGCAGGCCGAGGACCCGGACCATACTACTATATAGGCAACCTTATATACGATATTCACGACAAATACCCGAATACACAGCTCACGGGAACTTACTCGCAGGTAGGTCAGGCAGTCGCTGATTGGCACGAAGCCCCGACGTACTTCATCAATAACACTATCTACGATAGCGACTTCGGCTTCGGCATCTGGACAGGCAATTGGACAGGCACACAACCGTTCGTGATCTCGAACAACATCATCGCAAAGACGGATACGGTAGGCCAAGAGATCTATAACCAAGGCGACAAATTCCTTGAGGTCAACAAGAATCTCTTCCAAGGCAGCGCGAGCGATAGCAATGTGCTCATCTACTGGATAGGAAAGACGACGAACAGCATCTCTGCCTTCGAGAGCGCAGTTGGACCGACGAATGCGAGCGGCAACACATCAGGCGATCCGATGTTCGTAGATCCGTCGAGCGGCGATTTCAATCTGAAACAGGGAAGCCCGGCCATAGATGCGGGAGATTCGACGCTTATGGAGCAGGCTGCTTCGGAGTTCTACACCACATTCGGTTCGGACATCCGCAAGGACTTCAATGGGAACAATCGTCCGGCCAATGGCGCGTACGATCTGGGAGCAATCGAATACGGTGCCACAGGTGGAAATCAGCCGCCTCCGGCCGTGATTCCGGTCACGAATCCGGTCACTACTCCGACGACACCTACAGATACAGATGGCGACGGCGTGGCTGATTCGTCCGATCTCTGTGCTTCCACTCCGGCTGTTCGCACGGTAAATAGCGTCGGCTGCCCGCTTCCGGTCGCCACTAATTTCACGGTCACGCCTTCGCTTGCCTCTGCGAACTTGAATAGCGTCTCGAACTTGAGCATTGCCAACAGCTTCGGCAAGATCACGTGGACTTCGCCGGTCTCCTTGGTGCATAACACGGATCGTATCGATCTCAACGCTAACGCAGCCATCACCAAAGGCACGGTCACGGTGAACTCTGCGATCGCGCCTGAGCTTAATAAGCCGGCCACGATTACTTTCTACAACATTATCCTGTCGAGCCTCTCGGCGCTTAAGATCCTTCGTGATGGTGCCATCTGTCCCTCATGCACGGCTGCGACGTATGTGAATGGGACCCTTACATTCAATGTCCCCGGATTCTCGACGTACAGCATCTTCGATGACACTTCGACTACCGATACGACTGCGCCGACGGTCTCTGTCACAGCTCCAGCGGACGCTTCCACAGTCTCAGGCTCGGTCCATTTTACCGTTTCGGCTTCTGACGACACCGGAGTCGTCGGGGTTCAGTACAAGCTCGATGGAGCGAACCTGAATGGCGAGGCCCTTAATGATCCCTTCGACATCACGTTCGATACGACAGGAATAAGCAACGGAAACCATACGCTCCTTGCAGTCGCGCGCGATGCTGCAGGTAATATGGCTACTTCATCGCCGGTTACGATCGTGGTGAATAATACGACTGCGCCAACGGGTGGAACATCCGGGAATACCGGGGGTGGCAGTTCTGGCTCCAACACAAGCTCCGGCTCGTCAGGCGGGGGAGGCGGTGGCGGGGGAGGTGGCGGATATGTTCCGCCAGCCGCGCCCACGATCTCCGATATAAAGATCTCTGGCACTGCATCATCTGGTGTCACAGTCGCTTGGACGAGCAGCGTCCTAGCTTCATCACAGATAAATTATGGTCTCACAGCATCGTACGGATTATCTACGATACCCGACTCTCTCTTTGTGACGTCGCACTCGCAGAAGCTGACCAGCCTTCTGGCCAATAGCCTGTATCACCTTCAGCTCCGTTCAAAGGATGCATATGGGAATCTGATCACCTCGTCTGACCTTACCTTCTTCGTCCCGACGACAGGGTCAGTCTCGTTGGCGACTCCTATATCGACGACAGGTGCGAACATGAGCGCTTCAGCAGGAGCCGTGAGTTCTTGGCTCGCTCTGGGTGCCACCAATCAACAGGTGAAAGCCCTTCAACAGATGCTCAATGCAGACGGCTTTCAAGTAGCGCTTTCCGGACCGGGTTCGCCCGGAAATGAATCCACATACTTCGGGCCTGCTACTCAGGCTGCTCTGCAGAGATTCCAGTGCGCCAAGCTGCAGGTGTGCTCTGGCGATTCAAGCGCGACCGGATATGGTGCGACTGGCCCTAGAACACGGAACGCTCTGAATGCGTTAGGAGGAGCATATGTGCAGGCGACGACTCCTGCTCGTGTGCAAGTACCCGCAGCAGTCTTAGGCTCCATCACCGCCTGGCTTCTCCTCGGAACAACAAACCCTCAGGTAAAGACGCTCCAGCAGATCCTCAATTCAAAGGGCTTCGCTGTTGCTCCAACCGGAACCGGCTCCCGCGGAAATGAATCGACATATTTTGGGCCTGCTACTCAGGCTGCTCTGCAGAGATTCCAGTGCGCAAAGCTCAGTGTCTGTTCAGGAGCTCCTTATACGACCGGATATGGAGCGACCGGACCCAAGACGAGAGCGGCGTTGGATGCAAAATAAGGCTTCTCCACAGCTCTTTTTCATCGATTCCAAGCTACACTTAATAGGTTATTGGAAGATCCTGACTAATGAAGAACTCATCTTTACTCCCCATAGCCCTCTTCGTCACCGTCTTTGGCGTGTTTGCCACGGGATATGTCGCACTGAAGTCGGTCGGGCCTGAACTCGCGCGCACCTCTGCGCGAACGCAGCTCGCCGCCGTCGATCCTTCTGATCCTGCGCTGGTCGGCTGGTGGAAGTTCGACGAAGGAAGCGGTACGACAGCTGTCGATTCGGTCGGCGGAAATAATGCGACCTTGTCCAACGGAGCCGCATACATCGCGGGACACGTAGGCTCGAATGCGCTCAATCTTGATGGGATGAACGATTACGCAGTGACCACCGGAAATCTGAATATATCGAACGCCTTCACCGTTGCCGCATGGATCGATCCCAACGGCTCCCAGGCTGCGTACTTCCGCATTTTGGAGACTGACTACGCTTCCGGATTCTCGCTCAACGGAGATTCGACGGGCGCCCAGGTCCAATTCACGATCAAGAACGGCTCGACTGCTACGGGCGGGACATACGCGCCAGGGACGTGGGTCTATGTCGTAGCCACGTTCGACGGATCCGTTCCGCGCCTATACATGAACGGCTCGTTGGTAGGTTCTGGAGCTCCGACGTCTATGGGAGCAGTGAGCATGCCGCTCTATTTCGGCACGTTCGACAGAAGCCCCGGCTCGTCGAGCCAGTTCAAGGGAGCTATCGATGATGTCGCTGTGTATAACAGAGCTCTTTCTTCTGCAGAAGTGCAGCAGCTCTACTCGGGCGTCTCGAGCGGAGGCGGAGGGACTACGGGCGGAACGACTCCGCCTGCAGATACGACCCCTCCTTCAATCCCAACCGGTCTCTCTGCCACCGCTATCTCTTCGTCTCAGATAAACCTGTCATGGTCCGCGTCATCGGATGCAAATGGGGTCGCTGGATATAAGATATTTCGTGATGGAGCGCAGATCGGCACAAGCAATTCGACGGCATATTCCGATACAGGCCTCGCGGCATCGACCGCCCATTCATACACAGTCTCGGCATATGATGCAGCCAATAACCCGTCAAATCAGTCGTCATCCGCATCTGCGACCACGCTTGCAAGCGGCGCGCAACCGAGCACTCGCACGCTGTCTCTCTATAAATACGAACATGCCGGACAAGGGATAGTCACTGCGACAGTCAACGGATCTCAGGTCATCAACTGCGGGTCGAGCTGTACTGCCTCCGTGCCGGTCGGCGCAAGCATAACGCTCACAGCCTCTCCGACGGTCGGATCTCTTTCAAGATGGGAAGACTGTCCGGGGGCCTCGGGCAATACGTGCACCATCGCTATGCCGGATTGGAACATGTCGCTTGGAGCGGTATTCACAAGCGGCGGGTTCACACCGAAGAGCACTCTGGCAGGCATCATCCAACAGGCGGTGGCCCAAGGCGGCCTGACGTGGGTGTTCACCGGCGACAGCTTCTCGACGCTTCAGACATATACCGTCTATTTTGAATCGTATTTCCAACTGCATTATCCCAATCTTCTCTTCCACTTCCGCAATATGGGGCGCGGCGGGTCTCAGATCTCCAATCTTATCGATGATCCCACCAACAATCCCCATCGTGATCCGACGACAGGAAATCCGGTCGGATTTAGCATCGATGGCTCCTTCGATGCAGCAGTCTATGGTTTATCCCCAGACGTGATCAGCGTCGAATTTACCGATAACGGCCATCCGTCGCAGCAGCAGCTCCATGACGCCGTCAAGAGCTTCATACAGAACTACATCATACCCAATCATTCGACTCCGGTCGTCCTCGGAGCCTGGCCGACGAATAACGCTGTCGACATGGTCGCAGCCACGTCATACATGAAGACTCTGTATGACGCCGATGAGCAGGTCGGACAAGAGCTCGGCATTCCTGCCGGAACGGACTGGTACACCATGGCGCCGATGATGCTTGCGAACCTCAACTCGCCGACGCCCGTGAACTTGGATGGGCTGCAAAACAATGACAATACGGAACATTTAAATGAGGCTGGTACGCTTGCGGCCGCTTCATACATACTCGCCGACCTGGGTGCGGATGGCAACGTGGGTTCGGCCACCGTTGATGCGAGCTCTGGTACGCTCGTATCTCAAAGCAGCGCCACCGTAACTGGAGTGGCCAAGAATGCCTATTCGGGTGTCGATTTCACTCGCAAGGACGACCGTTTGCCCATGGCCTTCGATGACATATCGAGGCCAGTCCTCTCGATCGATCCGCAGGTTCTCGACATGAACAAGTATATGCTCACAGTGAATAATCTTTCCGCTGGCACATACGATATATATGTCGACGGAGTGAAGTCGGCGACAGTCGACTCGAGCACGCTTGCTTCGGGCTGGAACATGACGACGATGACGCAGGGCCCGATCCACGATCAGCTCGTGAATGTCATCACTAAGATCCGCAATAAGGAAGGGGCTAGCCTGACGCGCATCTATGACGCTGCACAGCAGAGCGATCCAAGCAATCCGTGCGTTCCCGCCGGATTCAATTGGTGGGGCGACGCGAACTATGGTTCGAACTCAGGCATGTATAACGATCCGGGATATCGCGGAGACTATCTGGTATCTCAGCTTGCCAGCGCCAAGACCGAACTGGCCTGTCTCGATAATCGCATCCATGCCTCGGCTCAGCCGGTGGCGCGCACGTTCAGCATCCGCAAGTCCGGCAGCACTGCGCCTTCTTCGGACACGACGCTTCCCACGGTCCAGGTCACGGCTCCGACCGGAGGAAGCGCTATTTCTGGAACTGTGACGATCACAGCATCTGCTCAGGATGATATCGCGGTCGCTGGCGTACAGTTCAAAATAGACGGAGTCAGTCTGGGATCAGAAGATACGGTTTCTCCGTACTCGATCTCGTGGGATTCAACGACGGCTACTGCTGGTACGCACGCGATCACTGCCATTGCCCGAGATACTTCAAATAACCTCAAGACATCGACATCGGTCAGCGTGACGGTTAATAACGCCCAGACCCAACAGCCGCCTCCTGCAGGAAGCGCTGTTTCATACTATGTAGATGGGATCAACGGAAATGATTCAAACCCTGGCTCACTCGCGGCGCCTTTCAAGACCATCCAGAAGGCTGCTGATATCGTGAATCCTGGAGACACGGTCAACATCAAGGCTGGGACGTATAAGTCGACCTGCGTGGGCAATAAGTGCGGCGTTGTGACCATCTCGAGGTCCGGAACTGCCGGAAATATGATCACCTTCAAGCCATACGGAGACGGACCAGTCCTCCTCCGAGGATGGACTACATATAGCGATGCTGACGCGAATGGTGATGGAATGGCTGATGGTCCGGCTGATGGTGGCGTAACCAGAGAGTGGCTTGTGAATCTTACAGGCAATTATATCCATGTGACCGGTCTCGATTTGGGCTATGCAGTCGGCTCCGGCATGGCCGTAGATGGAAGCTTTGATTTAGTCGATAACGTCGTGGCGCATGATAACTGGAGCGACGGCTTTGGTGTCGGACTCAACAATACTGGCCGAGTAGAAGGGGATACATTGCTCAATGTGGAAGCGCATCATAACCGCCACAACTACGGCATACAGCTCGGACGCCGCACGGAACCCGGCGTTACGACTGACATCCTCAACAACATCACGGTAAAAGATTCGTTGTCTTACCAGAACGGCCGCGATGCGAATGGCAACGAAGTGCTCCCGTTCGGGGGAGATCCTCAGGGCGGAGGCAACTCAGACGGTATCGTTGTTGATAAATTCTGTTATTTCAATCTGGTGGCTCCTTACGACAATATGTGCCAGCATATAACCCTGGATGGCGATGTGGTTTGGTCGAACAACGATGACGGCTTCGATCTCTCTTTCGCCCATTCGCTCGTAGTCAACAGCATATCGTTCCACAACGGCCCGACTGCCTCAGAAGGATTCAAGAACTTCAAGGATGTCACGGATAATGCATTTGTCGGAAATATCTCGTATGACAACTTGGATACCGGCTTTCAGTTGCGCACGACCGGCCTCACTTTCCTGAATAACACGTCGGTCGGGAACGCTCAGTACGGCACATGGGGCGTCCCCTTGTCAGGCAATGTCCACAACAATATCTCATATGCTAATAATACGAGCGGTCTTATTTCACGCCCGGAGCTTACGAGCGGATGCGTCTCTAATTGTCTGAATAACTGGATAGGCGGAGATCCCAGATTCTATTCCACGGCCCCGTTCAAAGATAGCAACGGAAATATCTCCGTCGTATTTCCATCGAATCTGACTACGATCGCGCAAAAGGCCGCCTGGATGAAGGATCAGTTCAAGAATGCATTCAGCCTCCAGTCTACGAGCGCAGCTATCGACGCCGGCGTGCCGGCTTCATATACCAATCCGGTCACGGGACTTGGAGTCTCGGTCCAGTATTATGGTTCGGCCCCGGACATGGGCGCGCTCGAATACCAGGTGGGCCAGGTCATCACTCCGCCGGTGACTCAGCCTGTTGTCGACCCGACGCTCACGGTGACCAAGTCAGGGAGCGGCAGCGTCACGTCCTCTCCTTCGGGCATCTCCTGCGGGTCGAGCTGTTCTGCCACGTTCACTTCTGGGACATCGGTCACACTGACTGCCGCGCCGACTTCGGGATATGGCACCACATGGTCCGGTTGCGGCGCTACGACGTCGGGCAACACCTGCGCGTTCACCTTGAATTCGAGCAAGTCGGTGTCGGCAAGCTTCAATCTGATATCGCAGGGTCCGGCTGCCCCAGGCATCCTCAGCGTATCGGCCATTTCCATCACGACGTCGGGAGCGACCCTCGTCTGGACGACCGATGCGGCTGCTTCGACTCAAGTGCTCTACGGCGCCACATCCGCCTATGGCTCTCAGACAGCCGTAAACAGCGCACTGTCGGCCTCTCATTCGCAGGCGATCTCAGGCCTCTCCGCTAACGCTGTCTATCACTATGCTGTCGTCTCGACGAATGCCGGCGGCACGACCCAGTCAGCTGATCAGACGTTCACGACATCTTCTTCGGGTACAGGCAGTCCCTCATCTTCTTCCGGTGGCGGTGGTGGAGGAGGGGGAGGAGGCGGTAGCCCGACCGTATCACCAGCGGTTTGGTCCATCTCCGAGATCAAGGTCACAGGCTCCATAGCCTCAGGGGTGGCTGTCAACTGGAAGTCTTCTTCTCCTGCAAGCTCCCAGATCGTGTTCGGTCTCAGCAGTTCATATGGTCTTATGACGGCGTTCGATCCTGCGCAAGTCATGTTGCATTCTCAGGATCTCATCGGATTGATCTCCAACGCCACATATCATCTTCAGGTCAGATCAAAAGATCAGTATGGGACCCTGGTGACATCCGGGGACGTCACGTTTGCAGTCCCTTCGGTCGGTCAGGTCACAGCAGTCGTCCAGCCGGTATCAGCGGCATCGGCGAATCCCCAGTCAAGCTCCAATTCCTCATATATCTCTTACGGCAACATAACGTCTGGATTGATCGCTGGCACTATCGATCCCCAGGTGAAAGCTCTCCAGCAGATATTGAATGCTTCCGGATACCCGATAGCTTCCTCAGGGCCTGGATCAAAAGGAAATGAGACTTCATACTTCGGCCCTGCGACTGAAGCCGCGCTCCAAAGGTTCCAATGCGCCACGCTTCAAGTGTGCTCGGGGTCTGCCGACACTACCGGATATGGCGCTATCGGACCGAGGACGCGAGCGGCTTTGAATGCCTTGGCAGGCAGCGGTTCGGCCGCAAATGTCCCGATTCAATCCGTTCAGACTGCACCGACGAATATCCCAGCTGTTCCAAGTGGTTCCATCACTACCTGGCTTCTTCTCGGCACAACCAATTCCCAAGTGAAGACGCTTCAGCAGATATTGAATGCCTCAGGCTTCACTGTTGCTTCATCCGGAGCCGGTTCGAAGGGAAGCGAATCTACCCACCTTGGTCCTGCCACTGACGCGGCTCTGAAGAGATTCCAGTGCGCCAAGCTCTCGGTCTGTTCGGGTGCCGCATATACCACCGGATATGGCGCGACTGGGCCGAAGACGAGGGCGGCGTTGAATGCAATGATAGTCAGGTGATGATGTCATTGATATAATAGGCTCTTCCAAGGTCCCAATGAAAAAATATCTTATATATATAACGTTTTTGTTCCTCTCGGCCACAGGCTTTGTCGCAGGAGCGCGCCTTGCCCACGCTGACACGGTCGGTGATACTGCGACATTCGGCGGAAATCTGAATAATGCGGCAAATTGCAGGCAGGTCACTCCATCCGTAAGCGGAACTATCACGTCAATATCTTGGTATGGCGGTCTGGCAAGCACGGGCAATTATACGACAGCGGTGTATTCGGACAGTTCGAACCAGCCCAATGCTCCGCTCGCTACTTCGGGGATAAATTCGTCTGCCGCTGGAAGCTGGAACACGCAGAACATCTCGTATGCTTTCACAGCCAATGTTCCTATCTGGCTCTGTGTCTGGTCCGACACATCTTATATCAAATGGTATTACGGAGGCGCGGGAGCGCTTTGGAGCACATCTGATATGACAGGGCAAACGTACAAGACGTGGCCGAGCGCCTGGACCCAAGGGCAGGCGTACAACCTTCATACGTCGGTCTATGCGACATATACAACGAGCGGAGGGAGCGGCGGGGGGACCCCGGCCCCAGGCGCTCCTACGGTCTCGATCACTGCACCGACAACCGGAACGCAAAGCGGGACCGTCACTTTTTCTGCCAATGCTTCAGCAGACTCTTCTAACGGATTGAGCGTCGCCGGTGTGACGTTCAAAGTCGACGGAACGACCATCGGGAGCGAGGATACGAACGCTCCTTATTCGATTTCGCTTGATACCACATCTTTGAGCAATGCGAGCCACACGCTCACGGCCGTCGTGCGCGATTCGGCCAACAATACGACCACATCCTCTGGTGTGAGCATAACGGTAAGCAATGGCGGAGGCGGCGGAGGAAGCGGCGGGAATGCCTCGGGCGGTCCCGGAGCAGGTACTTTTAATATCTACGTCGACCAGACGCTTTCGAGCGACTGCGCTGGCACCTATTCGATCCAGAATCGGAACTGCTCCGGTTCGAACGGGTACGCATACTCGACGCTCCAAAAGGCTGCCGATGCGGCGAGCGCAGGCAATACTGTGCAATTGCGCGGCGGCACGTACCGTTCGAACTGCGGCGTCAGCGATATCCAGTGCCAAGCCGTGAATATCGCGAATTCGGGAACGGCCGGGAATCTGATCACGTTCCAACCGTATAATGGGGAATCAGTGACCCTCTATGGCGTTGGATTCGTCGACGCCGATCTTAACAATGACGGATGGGCCGACGGACCGACGAAGCCTCTTTACAGAGAATCGTTGATCAGAGTGCCGGCGAGCTATATCCGCTTGACCGGATTCGAGATCACGAATTCAGAAGGCAGCGGGATCAACATCGATGGAAGCCACGATCAGGTCGACAATCTGCTCATCCACGACACCTGGAGCGACGGCATCGACATCGGCCTTACCACTAACAACAGGGGCCGCGTTGAAGATGTCACCGTGAACAATGTCGAAGAATATTTCAGTCATCATGGAGCTGGAGTAGCCTATGGACGCAGCAGAGATGGAGGCGTCACTGACGTTGTAACAGACATCACCATAGAGAATTCGCTTTTATACGGAAATGGGTATTACTCTTTGAACGGGACCATCACCCGCGTATTGCCGACGTTCGGCGATAGCCAGGGCGGCGGAAATTCATGGGGGACTGTCGCTGACGAGAGCTGTTCCCTCGTCACTCTTCCAGGGTATGACACCGCATGCCCCAATATCGTCATCAAAGGCAACGCGAGCTGGCTCAACGTGGACAGCAGCTATGTGCCTGAAGCGGACACTCTACTCCTCAACAACCTGGCTTTCGACAACGGCCTGCAGGGCGACGGCATCAAGATCTTCGATCAGGTGAATAATGTGAGCGTTGTCGGCAACATCATCTACCACAATGTCGACCGCGGCATCGAATTGCGCGTTCCTCAAGGAGGCGTGTTCCTCAATAACGTCGTCACGGACAACGGAGGCTTCGGGGTCTGGGGCTCTACCGCCGTCATGTACAACAATATCTCCTATGGCAACGGCACTCTCGGCTCCCAATATAATGGTATCGGCAATCACGTCTGCATCAATGGCGTCGATTGCACCAATAACCTGGAAGGCGTTGATCCGCAGTTCTATTCGTATAAGCCTTTCCAGGATGGCAACGGGAATATCACGGTGACGTTCCCTGGGGGTCTGACGATCGCGCAAAAAGTAGCCTGGATACAGAATCAATTCAGGAATTCATTCAGTGTCAAGCCCGGAAGCCCAGCTATCGATGCTGGCAAGGTCGGTTCGTACAAGGACCCCATCACCGGACAAGTCTACACGACCTCATATTATGGCTCTGCGCCCGATGCCGGCACATACGAATACCAAGTCGGGCAGATCATCAATCCGCCTGCTCCCGTCACTGACACGACGCCGCCTTCCATCACCGCGCTCAGCGCTTCTGTCGGCTCTACGACGGCTACGATCACCTGGAATACGAGCGAAGGCGCTACCACTGAAGTCGATTACAGCACCGATACGTCATACAGCACGCATTCGACCAAGATCAATGCGCTCGCGAGCTCTCATAGCCAGAATCTCACAGGCCTCGCTCCTTCGACTCTCTATTACTACAAAGCGATCTCGATCGACGGATCGAACAATCTCGGCCAGCAGACGGGCACCTTCACAACCGGCGCTGCTAATTCTGCTCCCACCCAACAGCCGGCCTCGAATAGCGGAGGTACGACATATACGAGCGGAGGCGGCACAGGGGGAGGAAGCGGTGGCGCGTCTGCAGCAGCTCTGGCGGTTTCGAATACAAACGTCTCCGGTACTCTCGCAACCGGCGTGACTGTGACGTGGACGACCACTGCGCCCGCTGCCTCTCAGGTCCAGTACGGCCTCACCACGGCATACGGATCGCAGACTATGCTCGATCCGGCTCTTGTCACGTCGCACTCGGCGAAGATACCGAATCTGAGCGCGAACGCTCTGTATCATTTCCAAGTCAAGTCGACGGATTCGTATGGGACGCTCGCTGTTTCATCTGATCTGCTCATTCTCGTCTCTTCGGCCGGCGCCATCTCTCTCGCTGCTCCGGTAGCCAGCATTTCTCAGAATTCAGGGGCTTCTGCAGGAGCCGCGACCCCTTCAGTGGGCACGATATCCGTCGGAGGATCGGTCTCAGGCTGGTTTGTTCTGGGTGCGGATAGCTCGCAGGTAAAGACCCTTCAGCAGATACTGAATGCTTCCGGATATCCGGTAGCTTCTTCAGGTCCCGGATCAAAGGGAAATGAGACTTCTCACTTCGGCCCCGCCACTCAGACCGCCCTTCAAAGGTTCCAGTGCGCCAAGCTTGGAGTATGTTCCGGCTCCTCTGATATAACAGGATATGGCGCGACCGGTCCCAGGACGCGTGCGGCGCTGGATGCGTTGGCAGGTACAGGCAGCAGTTCGGCCGCAAACGTCCCGGTTCAATCCGTTCAAACTGCACCGACGAATACCCCGGCTGTTCCCACCGGCTCCATCACCGTCTGGCTTCTGTTCGGCACGACGAATGCTCAGGTCAAAACACTCCAGCAGACATTGAATGCAAAGGGCTTCGCCGTTTCTTCTTCTGGTACAGGCTCAGCCGGCCACGAGTCAACCTACTTTGGTCCTGCGACTGACGCGGCTCTGAAGAAGTTCCAGTGCGCCAAGCTCTTTGTCTGTTCAGGCGCTGCTTACACCACAGGATATGGTGCGACAGGTCCCAAGACGAGAGTGGCGTTGAATGCAAAATAAGTTGCTATTTGACTGCAGAAGATAGTATTGTATCTGGATGCTCAAATTCACTATCGAAGCAAAGGATCCCAAGAGCCGGGCTCGTGCGGGAATCATCGAGACGCCTCATGGCCGGATCGAGACGCCGGCGTTCATTCCGGTCGGGACAAAAGCGACGGTCAAATCCGTTGCGCCTGAAGATGTCCGTGATCTGGTCGGCGCTCATGCGGTCCTTTCAAATACCTATCATCTATACCTCCAACCAGGTCATGAGATCATCGAGAAAGCCGGCGGATTAGGGAAATTCATGAACTGGAACGGTCCGGCCTTTACCGATTCGGGCGGTTTCCAGGCATTTTCGCTCGGAGGGCAGATGAAGAAGCATAAGTCTAAGATCAAGAAGGGGGCCGATGAAGACGATCTTGCCCAAGAAACCGCTTCGTCAGAACCGGAAGAAGTGCCTATGGCAGAAGCTGACGATGACGGTGTGACGTTTAAATCTATAATCGACGGCTCGCAACATCGCTTCACGCCCGAGAGATCGATCGAGATACAGCATGCGATCGGCGCCGACATCATCTTCGCATTCGATGAATGCCTGTCGCCGACAGAATCGTACGAAAGACAGAAGGAGGCAGTAGAGAGGACGAATAGGTGGGCAGAGCGATGTTTGCAGTATCATTTAGAGAATGAATCTGGTTCGGCGCTTTTTGGGATCGTCCAGGGCGGGCGCCATGAGGATCTGCGCAAAGCGAGCGCTCAAGCTATCGGTGCCATGGGCTTTGACGGCTTCGGCATCGGCGGTTCGTTCGACAAGGATGATATCGGCACAGCGGTGGGCTGGGTCTCAGATACCTTGCCTGAGAATAAACCGAGGCATCTTCTCGGCATAGGCAGCGAACCGAACGATCTTATTTTGGGGATAGAGAACGGAGTTGATACGTTCGACTGCGTCGCACCGACTCGGATGGCGCGGAACGGTTCGGTGTATACAAAAAGGGGCAGAGCGAATCTCTTGAATGCGCAGTACGTGAATGATTTCGGGCCTATTGATCCGGGATGCGGCTGTTACACATGCAAAAATTATACGGCAGCGTATCTTTCCCATTTATTCCGTGCAAAGGAAATGCTTGCAGCTACGCTGGCTTCGATCCACAACTTATACTTCATGGTAAATCTGGCGAAAGAGGCGAGAAAGGCGATCGTTGAGGGGAAGTTCCAGGAATTTAAGGAAGAATACGCAGATTAGGCCTATTTAACTGCGAGATCGTGCTTCATGGCTCCTTCTGCGTACAAGCTTTTTATTTGGTCATAGCTTAACGACTGGCTATAGACAGCGACGTCGTCGATATAGCCTTTGTACACACCGGCTCTTCCCATGCCGATGCGCATATTAGTGTAGTTATTATATGTCATTGTCACGGGCACGCTCGCTACCTGATTTCCGTTCATATAGTAATACATGGTCAGACCGTTATAACTGCAGGTGATCTGTGTCCACGTGTTAAGAGGAACGCTCTGTGTTGTAAACAATGAGCCATTCAGGCCGCCAACACAATTTATGGTGCCTGCGGTCGACATATATATTTCTGCGGGTGCAGAATAACCCAAGAGGTTGTCAGGCATCATAAGTATAGTAGCATTCGTTCCTGCACCGGGATAAGCCATCACATAGACCCAGGCTGAATAGCTATAGGTAGATGGAAGCGCTGGTCTGCCCGAGATGGCCACAGTATCCAATGTTGAGCCAGTCGATGAAAAATCTGCTGAATAACCGCTGCCGGTAGGGGTATTTGTATTTCGGCTGATTGTTTGAGAGAAGGTGAAAGTATTATTGCCCGATTGGTTGATCGGAGCGCCAGTTAATTCGTTGAAGTCCCAATAACCTATCGCATTTGCTCCGAGCGAACGATAATTAGTTGTTGAGAACAGTATTGCACTTGCTGTGATAGCCTTCTGCTTTGCGCCCTGCAGCGCCACCAAAATCACACTGGCAAGCATGCCGATGATCGAGATGACCACAAGAAGCTCTATGAGAGTAAATCCTGAATTTTTTGAGGTTGATCGCATGCTATATCTCTTTCGGCTTGAACTCATCCGGCGCCCTCGTAAGCCACCACTCCAACTGTTCGAGCGTGAGCAGGCCTTCTTGTGCGCCCACATACTGTGCTACTGACATCGGATTGATGGGAGCCCAGGTGAATGCTTCCAGAGGCGATTTGCCCATGGCGAGTGCCGTGACGAAGGTCGAAGCGAAAGCATCTCCACAGCCTGTACGGTCAAAAGCCGGGCGAGGGTCAGGATACATCGGGATATGATAATAATGATCGCCATCGTACAGATATGCGCCCTCGGTATTATCTGTGATGATGACCAGTTTTGGCCCATGCTCCATGAGCGATTTCATGAGGATCTTCACATCGCGGTTCTCGGTCTTGAGCATGCGCTGAGCCTCCTCGACATTGACCACGAAGACATCGGTGCGCTCGTAGATGCGCTTGAGCTTGTCGAAGCCGAGCTCCATCTGGAAGGTGCCGGGCTGGAAGGCCAGCTTCACCGAAGGATTCTGTTCGAGATAATCTGCGAGCTCGATATGGTAATTGAGCGTCGTGGAAGCCAAAGAAGTCAGATATATCCACTTGGGCGGCAACCCCGAAGATGAGAATGTGCCGATCGAGCTCTTCTTGTTGAAAGCGGCGGGCAGACGGTAGTCATAATCGTTGTGATTGACCAGAATGGTGCGATCGGCTTCATACCAGAGCACGAAATGATAATTCGTGGGCTTGTTCTTGTGCACAGTCGCGTATGTCGTGATGATCTTATTGCGCGTGAGCTCTGCCAGGCATTCCTTGCCGTTCTGGTCGTCGCCCATATTGGTGAGAAGGGCCGAGCGCAGGCCGAGACGAGCTCCGGCCACGGCGGCATTGGCGGCATTGCCGACGGCCTTCACGACCTTCACATATTCAAAAGGAATCTTGTCGCCGAACGGCATGCAGATCTCACAGTCCTGAGTATTCACTTTACAATGGACGCTGGCCTGGTGGAGGCGGATGAAGGCGTCCGTCGTGATGTCTCCGATGGCGAGGAGCTCGATCTGTTTCTTAAGCATGTGGACATTATAGCATCAGCTTCAGGCCTAATAAGGTATAATGGGGACATCATGATCACCCTGCGAGACTACGTGGCGCATGTCCGAGAGAACAAGATCGCTGTGGGCCACTTTAACGTTTCGACGCTCGACGGCATCTGGGCTATCGCCGATGCCGCACAAGGCTTGAATCTGCCTGTCATCGTGGGCGTTTCCGAGGGCGAGCGCGATTATGTAGGCGTAAAACAGGCTGTTGCTATCGTAAAATCTATCCGTGAAGAGCGCGGTCAGCCGATCTTCATCAATGCGGACCATACCTATTCGCTTGAGCGCGTCAAAGAAGCCGTCGATGCCGGTTACGACAGCGTCATCTTCGATGGGGCTAAGCTTTCCCTTGAAGAGAATATCGAGATCGCCAAGAAATGTGTCGCATATGCGCGCGCATCGGGCCGCGACGTGCTCATCGAAGGCGAACTGGGTTACATCGGCTCGTCTTCCAAGATCCTTGATGCGATCCCTGAAGGCGCAGTGGTGGGTACGGCCATGATGACCAAGCCGGAAGATGCGGCACGCTTCGTGCGCGAGTCGGGCGTCGACATGCTGGCTCCGGCCGTCGGCAATATCCACGGGGTCGTGCGCGGCGGGGATCCGGCGCTGAATCCAGGGCGTGCCGGGGAGATCTCAGAGATCACGGATATACCGCTAGTGCTCCATGGCGCCTCGGGCAATACGGCTGACGACATCGCCAAATGCATCAAGAACGGCGTGGCGATAGTCCACGTCAACACAGAGCTGCGCATCGCCTACCGCGCAGGCCTGATGAAGGCGCTTTCGGACGATCCAGACGAGGTTTCGCCGTATAAATACCTAAAACCCGCCAAATTAGCCATGCAAAAGGTTGTGGAAGAGAAGCTTAGGATTTTTAACGGTCTATAGTAGAATTAATACACACATATATGGCATCCGGCGTAGAATTTGATGAGGATAATATGGGCTTCCGCCGACCGGCTCCCGGCGGCGGCTATACGACGAACAGGGGATACCCATCCCAACAGGGGGGCATCGCCGGCTGGCTGATCAAGAAAGGCTGGGCGAAGTCCAATAGTTCGGCGCAGATGATCATGATAGCCATCGTCGTGGTCAACATCATTATTACGTACATTCTTATAAAATTCTTCCTATGAAGATCAAACATCAGCGTCTGCCTGTCTCCGTCTATTGGGTTTTCGTCGCCTGCGTCGTAGCCAATGTCACGGTGACGTTTATCATGCTCAAGTACTTCCTTTAATCCTTATGCGCGACACCAAGCACGGCTTCACCCTCGTCGAACTCCTGGTTGTCATCTCGATCATCGGGATGCTTGCGAGTGTGGTGTTAGTCGCTGTCCAAGGGGCGAGAGATAAGGGTGTGATAAGCGCGGGGCTACAGTTTGCTACGTATAACTATCACTATGTGGGAGTGAACGCGATGTTGCAGATGAATTTTGACAACAATACAACAGATAACTCGCCAAATAACTATCAATTGGCCGCCGGGTCGGGAAGCTACTTCTTCAAGCAGTCAGATACGCCGACAGGTACAGGCTACTCAGTTTCATTGGGTGCCGGACCGAGCAGTCCGGCAACGCTCATCATGAATATAAATCCGGCGATCCCAGTCAACACTGGTGCAGGATTACAGGATTATACTGCTAGCGTCTGGATAAAGCCGACACAGGATCTTGGTGCGACCAATCAGATCGTCTTCTTTTCTGATGGGTGCAATGGCGGTACTGGCCGATGCATGAATTTACAGCTTATACATAACTTTACGAACGTGCCTCTTCCTATTCCTCAGAATTCAGATGTGGTGCTTATAGGCGCGAACGATAATGGCTGGTACTCGGATCTGATATTGCCCGTCTCGCAATTAGGATTGTCCCTGAATAAATGGCAAAACGTCACCTACACATATAAGCCTGGAACTCCGCCGACGTATAAGGTATACGTCAATGGCAAGCAAGTCTACAGTGGCAACAATGATTATGTGCTCCCCAATGGCACGCCATACAACATGTCGGTGACCAAAGTAAGCGTTGGTAATGGTCTAACCGGTTTCAATAACTTCATCGGGTATATTGACGACCTTGCCATCTACAAGCAAGCTCTCTCAGATGCCGATGTCCAGGAAATATATGCTCTCGGCGCCACTAAGCACGGTTTGGCAGTTAAGTAATACTATTCTTATGAAATCGAATCGCGGCTTCACTCTCGTCGAACTCCTGGTAGTCATCTCGATCATCGGCATGCTTGCGAGCGTGGTGTTAGTGGCGGTGCAAGGAGCGCGCGACAAGGGGGTTATTGCTGGTGGTCTACAGTTTGCCACGTATAACTACCATTATCTGGGTGTTAACGCGCTGGTCTCATACAACTTCAATGAGGCGAGCGGTAATGCGCTCGATAGTTCGGTGAATAGTTTTAATGCAACCCTTACTAATTGCGGATCGTCACCTTTTTGTAGATCCTCGGCTACTCCCACAGGCTCAGGCAATGCTCTTATACTTGATGGCTCAACGCAATTTGCCGCATATAGCACGACGAACCCGATGACAGCTTCTAATGTGACACAGATGACGGTGAGCGTATGGGTAAAGTCTGCTGTCATGAATACACTCGGAGGTTTTTTCCCTGTCATAGCCGTTACTTCCGACACCAGCAATCCGATCGGCAATCGAAATATGTATATAGATATTCGATATCCAAATAACTCGCTATGGGTAGAAACTCTTGGATCTTGCGGAAGCACTATTCCAGGAGTCAACCAAGCTGGAAAATGGCAGAATATAACTTATTCTCTCAATGGGACAGTGGGAACGGTCTATGTAAATGGTAAACAGGTTGGCACACTGAACGGCTGCACAACTCTTTCATTTCAGCCAAAATCAGTTTTCATGGGCACTGGAACAGGCGGCTTCTTCAATGGGTCTATAGATGACGTAAGTGTGTATACACAAGCTCTCTCAGACGCCGACGTCCAGGAAATATATGCTTTGGGTGCTACCAAGCACGGTTTGGCCGTGAAATAATCCTAATTGATCCATGAATAAATCTAACCGCGGCTTCACCCTCATCGAACTCTTGGTGGTCATCTCCATCATCGGGATGCTTGCGAGCGTGGTCTTGGTGGCGTTGAACGGAGCAAGGCAGAAGGGGCAATTCGCTGCGGGGCAGACATTTGCGGAAAACCTTAAAGCTACGATGTATTTGGATCGCGTGGCATATTTTGATTTTGATGATGGTGCAAGCGCGCCAGTAAGCCAAGGCTCTTTTGCAGGGACTCTTACGCGCGTTGGCGGGACCTCGATCACCCCCGATACCTCTTTGCACAATACTGGCTATCAGTTGACTACGACTTCTGCAAGCAATGCTGGTAGCATAACCGATAATAAAATCGGAAACGCTTTAAACTCCCTGAGCTACTCATTTTCGGTATGGATGCAGCCTACAGCCGTTATAGGTACACAAAAAAAGCTCATCGGAGTCGACAACGGCACAAATGCGAATGCCGGAGCCATTGTATTCAATTATAGCGGGAATAACCAGCTCGTACTTCAGATTTTGAACGGCGCAGGCGCTTCTTTATATACGTTGCCGTATACTTTCAATGTGAATATATGGTACGCGATAGCTGGTACAGTGAAGGATAATGGAGGGGGCACGTGTTCGGTCGCACTTTACGTGAATGGGCAAATGATAGGATCTGGTTCAGTGGGCTGCACAGCTCCCCCGACTGGCGACAACGTTCTCACTATCGATGGAGACTGTTGCAGCGGATTCAGCGCTATCTTGGATGATGTAGGATTCTATTCTAGAAACCTTCTTTCATCGGATATAAAGCAAATCTATGTCGAAGAAGCAGAAAAGCACGGCTTGGCAGTGAAATAGCCCCCAAAACCCTTAGTACAGTTGCATTTTTCCCATAATCCTGTAAGATAGCACCCATGTTGTCACTTATCGCAGAAAAGCGCGACCTGAAGGTCAGCCCGCAGAATATCCGCAAGACAGGCAAGATCCCGGCCGTTTTCTACGGTCCCAAGGAAGCCTCCACGTCTATATCCATCGACGCCAAGGAGTTCGGCAAGGTCTGGAAGAAGGCAGGCCAGTCCTCAGTCGTCATCCTCAAGGATGGTTCGAACGAACACGAGGTCCTCATCCACGAGATCGACGTCCATCCGCTCACTGGCGCTCCTCGCCATGCTGATTTCTATGTGATCGAGAAGGGCAAGAAGATCGAGGTTTCCGTCACTCTTAATTTCACCGGAATTTCTCCGGCTGTGAAGGACAAGGGCGGCATCCTCGTCAAAGTCCACCGCGAGATCGAGATCGAGGCTGCTCCTCGCGATCTTCCGCACGAGCTCGTCGTCGATATCTCCAAGCTCGTCGAATTCACTGACGTCATCCATGCCAAGGATATCCCGCTCCCGACTGGCGTCGAACTCAAGATCAATCCTGAGGAAGTAGTCGCTTCTATCGCTGAGCCTAAGGAAGAGGTTGAAGAGGCTCCGGCCGCCATCGACATGGCTGCTATCGAGGTCTCTGATGCCAAGGGCAAGGAAGTCAAGGAAGGCGAAGAGGGCGCCGCCGCTCCTGCTGCGGATGCCAAGGGCGGCGACAAGAAGCCCGCTGACGCCAAGAAGGCACCTGAAAAGAAATAAGTCTCTCTATGATACTGAAACAAAATCCGAATGCCTAAAGCATTCGGATTTTGCTATAATCAGTAAGATGAAATCTAGGAAGCTGGCAGCATGTATAGTGCTTCTTTCGGCGTTGTCGGCGCCATTTTTTGCCCATGCCCAGACCGCTACGCTCACCGCCGATCAGCGCGCCCAGTTGGAGGCCCAGCTCAAACAGGTCCAGGCAGATGAGGCTGTGGTCAACGCCCAGCTCAAGGATGCCCAATCCCAGTCAGCATCGCTTTCCCGAGACATCACCGTCCTCGACGCCAAGATCAAAGCCGCCCAGCTCGATATCAAGGCCAAGACGCTCCTGATACAGACCTTGGGCAGCGACATAACCGCCAAGCAGGGGCATATAGATGATCTCGAAGTCAGCATCGCCAAGGGCAAGGAAACGCTGGCTGACATCCTGCGCAAGACCAACGAGATAGACGCATCTTCGTTGCCTGAAGTGGTCTTGTCTCAGACGAGCGTCACAAGCTTTTTCAATGATCTGAACACCTTCCAGTCGGTTCAAGAGGGCTTGGCCGGCACCTTCAACCAGCTGCGCTCGGACGAGGCATCGACGACCGTTGAGAAAGATGCGCTCACGGTCAAGCAGAACGCCGCTGTAGATGCTCGCTACGCCATCCAGCAGCAACAGAAGAATATCGAGGCTGACAAGGCTCAGCAGAAGCAGCTTCTGGCCATTTCCAAGGGCAATGAATCGGCGTACTCGGTCGTCCTCGCCCAGAAGACCGCGCAGGAGGCTCAGATCCGCGCCGCGCTCTTCGCGCTCGCCGGCGGCTCGAGCCCGATCAAATTCGGCGACGCCCTCAAGTTCGCCCAGGAATCGTCGGCACGGACGGGAGTCGATCCAGCATTCCTTCTGGCCATTCTGACGCAGGAATCGAATCTCGGTAAGAACGTCGGCACATGCTATCTCACCAATCCGACTGACGGATCCGGCGTGAATACCAGGACCGGCTCATATGTGGCGAATGTCATGAAGCCGACGCGCGATGTCGCGCCGTTCCAGCAGATCGTGCAGGCCATCGGTGGCGACCCGGCTAAACAGCTGGTCTCATGCCCGCAGTCGATCGGCTACGGCGGCGCCATGGGCCCGGCGCAATTCATCGCCTCGACGTGGATGCTGCTCACTGACCGCGTCTCGAGAGCCTTGAACCGAAGCGGCATGGCGAACCCGTGGGATCCCGAACAGGCGATCATGGCTGAAGCGCTCTTCATGGAAGATCTAGGCGCGAATTCTACGAGCTATACGGCGCAGCGCAACGCGGCCTGTAAGTACTATTCAGGTACGACCTGCAGGACGTCGAACGGCAGTACGAGCTATGGTAACAGCGTGATGGCGCTCGCGGCGAGCATCCAGCAGAATCAGATCAATCCGCTTCTCGGACTTTGATAACTTAAGGTATACTTTGGTATCGCTACAAATAGTGCGATGCCAATATACAAATGCATTCGAATGAAACGAATAATACCGAAAACAAGATCATTTATCCGGAACTTTCTTATAAGATAGTCGGAGTTTGTTTTGACGTGCACAATGAATTAGGAAGATTTGCCAGAGAAGCTCAATATGCAAATTTGCTTGAAGAAAGATTTAAAGAGTCTCGCCTCGAATATAAGAGAGAATTTCTTATTGATGAAACAGGGAATCGGGTCGATTTCATCGTAGATGACCTTATTGTTTTGGAATTGAAAGCAAAAACAACTTTATTAAAGACGGACTATTATCAAACACAAAGATATCTTCAAGCTTTAGATAAAAAGCTCGGCTTATTGATTAATTTTCGATGCCGGTACCTCAAGCCTGCGCGTGTGCTTAAAGTTAATCGGTCTAAATAAACAAATGCGTGCGGATTTGTATCATTCGCACGCATTTGTATATTGGCATCGCGCCATTCGTTAATTCAGCTCCTCTCTTCTATATGGTCAAAATAACCGGAATGACCATCGGCCTCTTTGCTGTCTTGCTCGCAAGATACTTGCTCACTGCGTCAGTGATCGCATCTTTAACGAAGTCCACATTGATAGGATTTTGCCCACGAGTAGCCTTCTCGACAGTGTCCTTGATGAGAAGCCTGACTTCATGGAGAAGTTCCTGCGACTCGCGGAGGTAGATGAATCCGCGGGAGATGATATCCGGTGACTTCTTGAGCTTGCCGGTCGAGCCGTTGATGATGCCGAAGACGATGAAGATGCCGTCCTGAGCCAGAGCCTGACGGTCGCGGATGACGACATCCTGGATGTCGCCGACAGCGAAGCCGTCGACCATCACGAGGCCTGAAGCGGCCTTCTCCTTGAGCTTCACGATCTTGGTGCCGCCAGCCTGGATCTCGATGATCGAGCTGTTATCCGGGATGACCACATCCTCTTCTTTGAGGCCGTTGGCTTCCTTGGCGATCTCGCCGTGGACGCGCAGCATGTAATGGTAGCCGTGGACGGGCATGAAGAACTTGGGATGGATCTTGCGGTGGATCCAAGCGGTCTCATCGCGGTTGGCGTGGCCAGACGAGTGAACGTCTGCTGTGCGGTAGTGGATGATCTTGGCGCCGTGGCGAGACAGATTGTCCTTGAGCTTCTGGACAGCGCGTTCGTTGCCGGGAACGATTGAAGACGACAGAAGAATAGTATCGCGCGGACTGATGCGGATCTTGGCGTGCGTCTTGTTGGACATGCGCATGATGGCCCCGAACTCGTCGCCTTGGGCGCCGGTAGCGAGGATGATGATGCGATCCGGCGGATACTTGTCGATGTCGTCAGACGTGATCATGGTCTCTTTCTTGGCCTTGAGAAGGCCGATGTGCTTGCAGATCTCGATATTCTGCTTGAGACTGCGCCCTTCGACACAGACCTTTTTGTTATAGAGCTCCGCGAATTCGACGATCTTCAAGAGGCGCTCGAGAAGCGACGAGAAGGTGCTGATGATCAGGCGGCCCTTGGCGTTCTTGATGATCTCTTCGATATTCTTGTGCACGGTCTTTTCGGGAATAGAGAAGCCGGGATTCTCGACGTTGGTCGAATCAGCCATGAGAAGGAGCACCTGCTCATTCTTGAAGACACGGTCGTACTCCGCCTCTTCCTCAGGAGTGACGATGCCGTTCATATGGTCGAGCTTGAGGTCGCCGGTATGGACGATGGAGCCGTATGGGGTCTCGATCACGACTCCCATGGCATCCGGAATGGTATGGGTCACGGCGAAGAACTTCACCTTGAGCTTGCCGACGGTGATGGTGCTCGACTTCTCGACGACCTGGATGTTGATCTTGGCGACCTGAGGGAATTCCTCCTGGCGCTTGAGGATCATGACTGAGGTGAGGAGACGGGTATACAAAGGCGGATTGCCGATGCGCGGCATGATGTACGGGATGCCTCCGATATGGTCGAGGTGGCCGTGGGTGATGATGACGGCGCGGACGCGGTCGCGGCGCTCTTCGAGATATTTGGTATTGGGAAGGATGTAGTCGATGCCCGGGGTGTTCTCGTCTTTGAACTGAAAGCCGATGTCGATGACGATGATGTCGTTGCCGAATTCGACAGCCGTCATATTGCGGCCGATCTCCTCGACGCCGCCGAGCGGGATGATGCGGATAGAATCCGGGGCAAGAGGCGGGATAGTGTCGCCGTCCTTGGCGTTAGGCATAGCGGTGATGCGTGACGGCGTCGGGCGGCCGCGCTTCATCGGGCGGGATTCCTTGCGCATGACGTTCATGCGAGCGCCGGAGACATGTCTCATGGCTTCAGGATGCTTGTGGGCAGCCTTGCCGAGGACCACGCGGTAGCCCGCATTCACGGGTATGCCGCCCTGGGTCTGCTGGACCGCTTGTACAGGCGAGCCCGAAGCAGGAGCAGCCGATGCTCGTGCCGGTTGTGCTCCTGGAGAGCTCGGGTGGGGCTGGAACGTGCGCGTCTGGTTGCTCTGATGCGGGCGGCCGCGGAACTGAAAGCGCGGTTTCGGCGTCTGGCCATTCTGGTCATTTCTATTCGGCTGTATCGGTTTCTGATTTTCCATAATCGTTCTTTTTCTGTATTAATATTATTTCACGAATACTCTCCATACGTTTTCCGTCTCTATGTACCAACTGCTGACAGAATCGAAACGGTCAGACGGCCCCGTGAGTTCCTCCAGCCGGAGCCCCTGCAATGCCTTCGGGACGGCATAGATGAAGTCCGGAGAATACAGGAAGATGGCTGGGATGTCCGAGCGCACCTGCTGGTCGAACTGCGCGTACTCCGAGGCCCGCAGCTGAGCGTTCGACGTGGTGCGGATCTGTTCCAGGAGCTTGTCGGCCTTGCTGTTCGCATACATCGATACGTTCAAGCCCGGGGCAGAGCGCTGTGAAGAATGCCAGAATGCATACAAGTCGCGGTCCTTGCCGATGAGCTCTCCGAAAAGGAGGGCGTCGTATTTGCGGGGGCGTATGACGCTCTGGTAGAGATCGGATGAATCGAACACCTTCACGCTCACGTCGGCGCCGAGCTTGGCCCATGAATTCTTGACGAGCTCAGCTGCTTGCTTGAGGTCCGGGGTGTCTGCCGTATATATATCGAAAGAGAGCGGCGTCACCGTCTTGGAGCCTTTCTTCTGGTACTGATAGATGCCTGAGGCAGGATCGCGCTTCCAGCCGTTCTTTTCGAGGAGCGCCTGTGCGCCGGCGAAATTCGACGATGTCGCGATAACAGCCGATGAGCTCGCGGACATTCCTGCTGGCAATGGTCCGGCGATCGGCGTTCCGTAGCCTGAAAGCACGGCCTGGACTATGGCATTGCGGTCGACTGTCATATCGAGCGCCTGGCGCACGCTCTTATCGGCGAGGGCGGCATTCTGGCTCTGATTGAAGAAGACGCCGAAGATGCGGGGCAACGGAGCCGACTTGACGGCATAGGATTGGGCCGAGTCTGCCGCCAGGCGCGCCGCTTCATCAGGAGAGACGGACGGGAGGCTGTCTATCGATCCCGAATCGAGCGCGGCATACGCGGACTGGTCATCAGTGAAGAACACGAAGGTGATATCAGAGACATGCGGCTTAGCTCCGGCGTATCCGCTCCAGTTCGTCAGGCGGTATTCGGTCGGAATGCCCCCGCTATCACGGGCGATCGAGCTCGCCTTGTAAGGCCCGGCACCGATGGGCTGGATATTATACTGGCTGAATATGAACTGATCATCGGTCACGGACCCCCAGATGCGCTTGGGCAGGATGCCGATGTCCGTCTCCGCGATGAAAGGCGCGTACGCCTGCTTGAGCGTGAATTGGATAACCGATGAAGACACCTGCTTTACGGTGACATTGGCCCAATCTCCCGCGTGCGGGCTTTTGAGCACGGGGTCCTGGATCTTCTCGATCGTGAAGGCGACGTCGTCAGCGGTCAAAGGAGTCCCGTCCTGGAAGCGCAGGCCGTCCTTGAGGGTGAAGGTATATGTGAGCCCGTCATCGGAGACGCTGTAGGCCTTGGCGAGATCGTTCACGCTGCCGCTCGCCGTATGCCTGGTGAGCCCGGCATATACCAGAGAAGAGATATCGCGGTCGGCATCCGAGACCGCGAGGACCGGATTTACGGTGCGGGGCAGGCCGACCAGGCCTTCGCGCAGTTCGCCGCCGTCGGCAGGAACGTTCACGAGGAAATGGCTGTTCACTTCTGCGGCCATGACGATGGCGGTGATGAGCGCGAGAAGCACGAGCGCGCCGAAGATAGCCTTCTCTGTGGCGGAGAATTTCTGGATATAGCTGAGTATATGGGAGCCGCGCTTGAAGCGGAGTTCTTTTGGAGATTCTATGTCGGTCACAGTAGGTATGATCCTAATCTACGAATTTTATCCGAATGTACAGATGACGAATCTACGAATTCGGAAATTCGGATTTTCGTGGATTCGGATAAGATTCGTGGATTCGGATTATGTAGAGATTAAGTTTAGATGAGGTTGAGCAAAGCTGAAACGGCGAACAGGATCGCAATGATGATGGTTGCCGTGAAGAGTCCCTTCTCGAGGCCGCGGCGCGTGTGGAATGCCGAGCTGAAGTTGTCGCTGCCGCCGAAGGCGCCGCCTACTTGAGCGCCGGTGCGCTGCAAAAGTATCGCGGATACCAGAAGGACGGACAGGATCAGCTGGATGTACGGAAGGAGGGACTTCATGAGTAGGAACTATAGCATGTGGAAAAGAGAAGTCAATAATCCACACCTGGCTTATATTCAAACAATATCACATGGTATAATGGGTTGTGCGCTTTCGATTCAAAAATAAGGTATGGATTCTACTGATGATAGCAGCGGCCGTTTCAACGACCGCTCTTCTTTTTTGCCCGAGCGCTACGAAAGCGGACGATACGAACACGTACGGATCCTTTTCAACCGCTTCCAATTCGACCATAGTCCCATTCTCCTTCACTCTCTCCGGCGCTGCGAATACGAGCGCCGGTGTTTTTTCTGGGAATGGCACACTGCTCCGCACGCTCTGGAGCGGCGTGCCTTACACGGCAGGCACTCATAATGTCGCCTGGGACGGAGCCGGAGACGACGGGCGCCTGCTTCCGAGCGGCTCATACACGATCAAGGTTCTCTCTAACAATGTGAGGTACAACTGGGACGGAGTGGTGGGTAATACCTCGGATAGTTTCACCGGAAGCACGGTCTGGCATCAATATTCTCCGATCGCAAGCTTCGCCTTCACTGGCTCCACAGGCTATGTCGCTTCCGGGTATAGCGAAGGCGTCTCGAGCCAGTCGAAATTCGCGGTCTCGGATCCGCAGGCGAAGACCTGGATCCTGCAAGCCGTCTCCTCGAGCCAGGAATCCTGGTTCGTGGGCACGGATGGCACGACCGTCTACTGGGCCGGCGATGATCCGAACAGCTCAGGCGCGAATAATTCATTCGTCTTCGGTACGAAAGCATCGGATGATACCGAGCAGTCATTCTCAAGCGGCTCAAGCGTGCCGACAGTGGATGGCCGCACATATGCGAGCGCGTTCGACATCGTGAATTCGGCCAACTCGCTCGTCACCGGCTTCGCGGTCCAGCAGACCGGCAGCTTCCTGTTCGTCGCCCGGTCGGGCCTCAATCAGATCGACGTGGTCAATAAGACGACAGGCGCGGTCGTCACGACCAACACGACGCTCACCGCGCCGGGACAGCTCGCAGTCGATCGTGAGAACGATCTCTACGTCATACATACTTCGGGCGGCAATAGGGTAGTCGACAAATATACCGTGAACGGGAGCGGCGTGCTGTCATCCGCGGGAATGACGGTCACTGGTCTTCTTGACCCGCTCGCCATCGCCGTGGCCCCGGATTCATCGGCTTTGGTCGTAGCGGACGGTTCGACCAGTCAGCAGCTCAAGGCATTCTCGACGACGACGGCTTCGAGCCTGTGGACGTACGGCACCGCGGGCGGCTATGCATCCAACGCATCCGTTTCCACCAGCAAGTTTTACTGGAATGATGCTCGGGGAACTCTCCCGACATTCATCTCATTCCAGACAGACGGCACATTCTGGGTCAGAGACACCGGCAATGACCGTATACTCCATTTTGCAGCGGATCGGTCATACCTGGGCCAACTCATGTATATCAAGCACTCCTACAGCGCCGGCGTCGACAGGAACGACGCTACTCGCGTCTTCTCGGATTATAAAGAATTTCAGATAGATTATTCGAAGACGCTCGGCCCAGCCAATGGTTCGTGGACTTTGGTCAATAACTGGGGCGGAGCCGTCACTTCCGCTTTTGACGATGATAATTTTCGTCTGAAGTCGGTAGCCACGCTCAACAACGGCCATACCTATGCGCTTCTGAAACATCCAGCCAGCGGAAATCTCCAGGTGGCCGAGCTCGTATCCGGAGGCGCCTTGCGCATGACAGGCGTCGAGACATCGGGAATGGGGTGGGATCTCTCGGCTGACGGGAGTCTCATGTCCGAATCATGCTGTAATGTAGGATCTTCGGTCACCTGGAAGAAACGCGCGCTCACAGGCTTCGACGGGTCGAACAATCCTTCGTGGGGTTCAGAGACTACGTTGGCGACATCTCCGGTCACGACTGCAAATGATCCGGTCTATTTCGGGAACGGGACCGGCCGGTTGGACCAGGTCACTTCCTCGAATGTGGCGGTGACATTCTCGAACTCGCCTCTGCCCAACGGCACGAACGGCTATCACCTCGGCGGGGTCGCCGTGGGAGGCTCTTCGTGGCTATGGAAGGTATCGCCCTCGACCTTCACTGATTACAACGGGACTTTTCCGACTGACGGAGTATTCGACATCGGCAACCATATCAACTATGCCGGCAGTGCGGCGATGGTTTCCGGCAAGAATATCATCTGGGGCTATTACGGCGAGAACTGGAAGTCCAACCAGACCAACGAGTTCGAACATTTCTATGACGACGGCCTGTTCGTTGGGGAGTTCGGGACGACCGCATACGGCATCCTCTTCGGCGGAAAGTCCGAGGCAGCTGCGGGCGTCGCCGGCAATAGCTATTCGCCTGCGCTCGTCACGGCATCCGATGGCAATATGTACCTCTATCACAACGATGAGAGCATGCACGGGGGAGTCCATCGCTGGTCCATAAGCAACCTCAGTTCCATTTCCGAGCAAAGCATATCCGTCACGCTTTCCCCCGCGGTACAGGGCTTGCTCGGGCAATATTTTGACAGCCCACAGGAAGACAATGCATATCTGAAGACCTCTCGCACCGACGCAACGGTCAATTTCGACTGGTCGGGAGTGGTGCCTTCAGGCACCGCCATCTCCAGCGCTACCAGCTATTCAGTCCGCTGGACCGGCTTCGTCACGCCGGATCATTCCGAAAATTATACTTTCTATCTCAAAGGCAATAAGGGCGTTCGTCTCTGGGTCGACGGCAATCTGCTCATCGACCAATGGACGAATGCGTCCTTGACCGAGTACTCAAGCTCCATATCGCTCACTGCCGGCACGGCTTATCCGATCCGTGTCGAATACCAGAATACGAGCAGCAATGCTACGGCGATCCTCCAGTGGTCGAGTTCGAGCCGCAGCAAGCAAGTCATCCCCGTCGACCATATGTATCCGGCTCCGGCTCCAGATGCTTCGTCGGGCATCGATCTTTTGCAGGGCTTGCCGTTCGACTCGTCCCTTACCAGCGGCCAATACGGCTGGTCGAGGAACCCGACGACCGACATCACGACCGATCAGTTCTCCAATTACTGGGTGGTCAAGAGCAACGACCAGACGTATGTGCATGGTTCGCCGGACGTCTTTGCCCGCTACCGCCAGAATTCCGCCACCTATACGGTCACGCGCGATCTTGGACCGTCCGTGTCGGGTCTGACGTCCTGGGATCTTTCTGGATATGTCGGCGAATCGTTCGTCGCGCCGAACAACGACAACGGCACTGCCGGCGGGAGCTATCTCGAAGTCCTCGATGCTTCGGGCAAAGTCATCACGCGCTTCTACCAATGGGCCTCTTCCGGCACGAACACGCGCATCCAGGGCAACGACCGGACGATCGTCGATGACACGAACAGCACTGTCTCCCAGGTGACCTTATACAACGACGTGCCTCAGCCCATCGACATCTCCCTGTCCGGCGGGACTGCCACGTTCAAGTATGGTCCATACAACTCGGTCTCAACAAGCAATCTCGTCGATCCGGCCTCGGACTGGAAATCGCCCAAGACCTTGCGCATGTATTTCTTAACGACCAATGCCAACTATGACCGCATGATCGATCTTCAGGGCATGCATTTCCAGGCTGTGGGCTCGGGAACGGTGACAGTAACAGTGACCGTGCCGACCGTCACGGCCCAGGCAGCTTCATCAGTCACGGGGACCTCGGCAACTCTCAACGGCACGATCACGGCCGATGGCAACGCCTCCTCGACGCTTCGAGGCTTTGAGTACGGTCTCACGACGAGCTATGGGAGCATCTCTTCGGCTTCAGGAACCTTTGGCCTAGGCTCGTTCTCGGCCAATGTGAGCGGCCTCACTTGCAACACGACCTATCATTTCCGCGCGTTCGCCCAGAACTCGGCGGGCAGCGCGTCCTCGACAGACGCTTCATTCACCGCTTCTGCCTGCGCCGCGACGCCGCCGACGCTCACCACCTCTGCGGCATCGTCGATCTCAGCATCCTCAATGACGCTGAATGCAAATGTCTCATCGCTCGGCAGCGCATCGGTCACACAATCCGGCTTCGCGTACGGAACGAACGCGACCTTATCTTCGGTCCTCGCCACGACTACGCTCGGTGCGCAGGGAAGCGGAACCTTTAGCGGCACTATCTCCAGTCTTACGCCGAGCACCCTCTATTATATGAGAGCGTATGCGACCAACTCCGCCGGCACCAGCTACGGCTCGATCGTCTCGGCCACGACTTTGTCGGCGCTGTCCGTATCAGCCCCCACGGTCGCTGTTTCTGCCCCTTCATCTATTTCTGACACGGCTGCGACCCTGAGCGGAGCGATCACCGCCGATGGCAATGCTTCCTCTACCGTCCAAGGATTCGAATATGGTACGAGCGCAAGCTATGGAGGCATCACCTCAAGCTCCGGCCTCTTCAATCTCGGCTCATTCTCGGCCAACATCTCATCGCTGAGCTGTGCTACGACATACCATGTGCGCTCATTCGCTACGAACTCTGCAGGCACGGCTTCGAGCACTGATCTTACGTTCACAACGAATTCGTGTCCCACGAGCGGCGGTGGCGGGGGAGGCGGCGGCACCGTTTCCTCAGGTGGTGGAGGCGGGGGTGGAGGAGGCACGATCCTTCCGGGTCCGATCGCGATATCGAATATCACGGTTTCAGGGAACACGACTTCGGGTGTGACGATTTTATGGAACACCAATGTGCAAGGCACCTCTCAGATCCAATACGGCCCGACTATCTTGTATGGCCAGGTGACCTTAATAGATCCGACATTCGTCACGTCGCACGCAGAGAAGCTGACCAGCCTCGTTCCGAACGCGGTGTACCATCTCCAAGCCAAATCAAAAGACGTGAATGGAGCGCTTGCCACCTCGACGGATCTCATTCTCGTCATCTCGTCTGCCGGCTCTGTCTCTCTTGCGACGCCGGTCTCCTCGGTCCCCGCCCTTCCGGTGACAGGCACTCCTGTGGTGCAGACTGCATCTCTCGGTTCGATCACCGCCTGGCTTCTTCTTGGAAGCACTGATCCTCAAGTGAAGACGCTCCAACAGATATTGAATGCTTCTGGTTTCACTGTCGCTTTCAGTGGGATCGGCTCAAAGGGCAACGAGTCGACATATTTCGGTCCGGCCACAGATGCGGCCCTGAAGAGATTCCAGTGCGCGAAGCTCGCGGTATGTTCAGGCGCTGCTTACACGACGGGGTATGGAGCGACGGGCCCGAAGACGAGGACGGCGTTAAATGTGCTCGCAGGAAGCGTTTCGACTGCACCCGTGCAGATTGTTCCTGTTGTCACCACTCCGGCCCCGGCAGGTTCGATCACTGCCTGGCTTCTCCTTGGCACTACCAACGTACAAGTAGCAACGCTCCAACAGATTCTTAATGCCAAAGGCTTTACTGTTTCTGTTTCAGGCACCGGATCTGTCGGTCATGAATCCACATATTTCGGCCTAGCAACGGATGCGGCCTTGAAGAAATTCCAGTGCGCGAAGCTCGCTGTCTGCTCGGGTGCGGCGTACACGACGGGGTATGGGGCGACAGGTCCGAAGACGAGGACGACGCTTAACGGAAATTAGGAGAGTGCGACAAATAAAAACCGCCCCGATATTGCTTCGGGGCGGCTATGCATGCTCTATGGGCGATTCAGGATGCGGAAGATGTTCACGATCCAGGCTCCGGGCTCGCGGATAAGGATGTCGAACCATGGAGCATTCGAACGGTAGCATACGACCGAGACCGGGATGAGCCGGGCCAGGCCCCTTTTCTTCAGGTGGTGCCTGCATAGGAACCAGGCCCTGGGCGCATGCCACCATTTGACGATGAGGATGATCCTGAGCATATTGCGCTTCATTCGCAACGCGTCCTCTTCTTCTGCGATCATCCTCGCGAGCTTGAGCATTTCTCCGTACGTGTTGAATTCGGACGCCTTGCTTACGAACATGCGGCGCGATTCGAATTTCTGATGAAAATGGACATAGTCCGACATCATGAGACCCATCCACACATCGCCATGTCTGGGCGCTTCTCCAGCGGTGATCGCTATCAAAGCTCGCTTGTCCTGCTCTGCGATTTCAAGCGCTTTGTCGCATGTCTGCCGGGTGTCCTTTCCGAGTTCCACCGATCCGTCCCGCATAGGTTTAAGCCCGCCCGCCACTATCATGAGTAAGGGGATACGCTGATCTCTTTTCAATCAGCACCTCGCTTTCTTTATTAAGGGTTCAAGGTTGTTTGATATCCTTTTAACATTAAAGTATACTTATGTCAAGTAAGTACGTCAAATAAAAACTGTCGCTCTTGCGGCTGAGCATCACTGATGAAGTCGCCAATGAGTTCTCTTGTTATGGCCTACAGATCTTGCTACACGCCACTTCTCGAATTTTTTGAGGATATAGCTTGCTGTTGTGCGCGGGATCCCTGCGTCTCTGGCGATAGCGGATACATTTCGGGCCATTTTTTGCTTTCGGAGCACGCCGAGTACAGCCCGATCATTCTCGGAAAGGTCCATTGCCATGGAATGTAGATATCGGAGAGATTGGTTGGCGGTCATACCGAGATTTTATCAAGTGCGTTCAGGATATTTCAAATAAATATGCGCGCGGTTTTGGGGAGATCAGGTTAAGAAGGTGTGTATAAGGTGGGGTTGGCGGGGCGGCAGATGTTGGGGGCGGGGGACACCCTATTTGTGAATTTTACGCAAAACGTCAAAAGTGACGAAAATTTTCGTCACTTTTGACGTTTTGGTGGTTTTTCATATTTGATGTGTCGCCCCTCCTCCTGGTCGTTGCTCGCCTGTCGTCCTTAACGCCGCGGGCCAGCCCAAGCCGCTTACCGCGTCCAGATTTTCTTCGTAGAAATAAAAATCCCACGATCGCTGTGAGGCGAGCGCGGGAGATGCCTATCGTTCCAGCGGCATCAGAGGACTGGTTTGGGAAGATCGGCAGGGAAGTATCGTCCGCCGGTCACGATGCCGCTGATCGAGACCACTCTTTCCGGGAAACACTGATCAAGCCAAGCTTGCGCGGTCTTCTCGATGTCGGCGGCTTCATGAGCGGCAAGGATGCCGGGATGCTCGTCGAGGAAGCGCGTCCACCAATATGTATTGAACTTGGTGACATATTCACGTTCGGTCTGGTCTGAGAATCCGGGATTCATGGCGACGTAACGAAGGAAGCGCTCCTTATTGACCTCTGTCGCGACCCAGTATGTCCGTTCACTGAATTGGTAGCCGGTTCCGAATTTCTCGATCTTTGTCCACGCTACCATTCGCGGCGTCTCCCATCGGGTAGATGGATCGGATTCAAAGAAGAAGATCCGGGCTTCCGGGTTGCGGAGCCGCAGGGAATCTAAGGGCTTCATGATCGAGCCGTCGATCTCCCATGCATTGGCGGTCGGCAGAAGGAAGAACCGGTTGATGGCGCCAACTACGATGCCTGTGATAGCCAGTGCCATGATAAGTGGCAGTATGAAACGCTCTTCGAAGTTTTTTCTTAAGCGCCTGTTCTTTTCGAAGAACAAACCAGTTGCTGCGTAGATCGCGAATGCGATCGCGATTGCGAGCGCGGGATGATTCTTGAACAACATAAGGTCCTTTCACAAGTTGATTTTTCTGAGACGGATTCTTTCAAACTCTATTGATTTTAATGTTACATGTCAAGTTGCCCTCCCGTCATTCCCGCATATAATACAAACACTCTATTATTAGCTTCTGAATTCTCGCTAATCTCACTAAACACCATGAAAGACATCTCGAAGAAAGTTAAGCCGCTCGCCGACCGCATCCTCATCAAGGAAGATACGGATAGCAAGGAAAAGAAGACCTCATCCGGCATCATCATCCCGGTGACCGTGAATGAAGACAAAAGCGGCAAGCGCGGCACTGTCATGGCCGCCGGGCCCGGCCGCATCGAAGAAGGCAAGACCGTCGCGCCAGCTGTAAAAGTCGGCGACAAGGTCCTCTTCCAGTGGGGAGACAAGATACAGGTGGAAGGCGAGGAATACTATATCGTGAGAGAGTCTGAGATTCTGGCAATTATCAAATAAGCTGAAATACCATCATGGCAAAGAAAATCCTCTATAACGAAGAAGCCCGCAAGGCTCTGAAGCGCGGCGTCGACATCGTTGCAGATACCGTCAAGATCACTATCGGTCCGCGCGGACGCAACGTCGTACTCGACAAGGGCTATGGCTCTCCGACTATCACCAACGACGGCGTCTCCATCGCCCGTGAGATCACGCTCAAGGATAAGTTCGAGAATATGGGTGCTGAGATCGTGAAGGAGGTCGCTTCCAAGACCAACGATCTCGCCGGCGACGGGACCACGACCGCGACTATCCTCATCCAGTCCATCGTCAATGAAGGCATGCGCCAGACGACGATGGGCGTGAATGCCATGGGCATCAAGTCAGGCATCGAAGCTGCATCCAAAGATATCGTCGCTGCCTTGAAGGCCATCTCAAAGCCGATCAAGACTGACGAAGAGATCAAGCAGGTCGCTACCATCTCCGCAGAATCTGCCGCTCTCGGCGAGATCATCGCTGACACGATCAAGAAGGTCGGCAAGGACGGCGTCGTCACCGTCGAAGAATCTCAGACTACGAGCATGGAACAGGAGATCGTCGAAGGCATCGAGTTCGACAAAGGCTATATCTCCGCGTACATGATCACCAATCCGGAACGAATGGAAGCTGAATACAAAGATCCGGCTGTCCTTATCACTGATAAGAAGATCTCCTCTATTAAGGAGATCTTGCCACTTCTTGAACAACTGGCCCAGGCAGGTAAACGCGATCTTGTGATCATTGCTGAAGATGTCGATGGTGAGGCTTTGACCACGTTCGTCGTTAACAGGCTCAAGGGCACTTTTAATGTATTGGCGATCAAGGCGCCGGGCTATGGTGACAAGAAGAAGGATCTGCTCGAGGATATTGCCGTTACGGTTGGAGCGAAGGTGATCACTGAAGATACCGGTCTTAAGTTTGAAAACGTCTCTATGGATGATGTTCTGGGTAAGGCTCGTAAGATCATCGCAACGAAGGATTCGACTATAATCGTGGGTAGGAAGGACAAGAAGGCGCAAGCTGCGACAAGTTTGCGTGTTGATCAGCTCAAGGCACAGCGCGACGCCAGCGATTCCAAGTATGACAAGGAGAATCTCGACAAGCGCATCGCTAAGCTCACGGGCGGCGTGGCCGTCATCCGCGTCGGCGCAGCCACCGAGACCGAGATGAAATATCTGAAATTGAAGATAGAGGATGCAGTCAATGCCACCAAGGCTGCCATCGAAGAAGGTATTGTCGCTGGTGGGGGTGTTGCTTTGCTTCGCGCAGCACAGCATGTTCAACGCGACATCGATAATAAATGGAAGAACTCTCAGGTTAAAATGCCGATAACACTTGATTCGTCAGAATTTTTACTTGGTTATAGGATTGTACTTAAAGCGCTCGAAGCTCCGGCCAAGCAAATAGCTATAAATGCAGGTAAAGACGACGGTTCAGTGATTGTAGACAAGATCAAGAATGGAAAGGGGAACATCGGCTATGATGCCCTTAAGGATGAGATGATCCCTGACATGATCGCAGCGGGCATCGTCGACCCTGTGAAAGTTACGCGCCTCGGCGTCGAGAATGCATGCTCAGCCGCAGCCATCCTTCTTACGACCGAAGCCGCCATCGCCGATGAGCCTGAAGAGAAGAATCCGCCAGCTGGCGGAGGCCGCGCCGGAGGAATGGGCGGAATGGAGTATTAGAGGTATACTACGTATCTTATGAAGACACTCATTAAGGCGTTTGTTTGGCTCATCGTGCTCGCAGTTCTCGGTGTTCTGCTGTTCGCCGGTTACAGCCTCACTAAGAAGCAGAATACTATTCCTGTCGGATCCATATCCTCTGAGATCGCGACTTCGACCGATGCTACGACCACCCCGGTCTTCATTCCTTCTGCCTTCGATACGTCTGCGTGGCAGACATACAGCAGCGATGAGCTCGGCTACCAGATCAAGTATCCTGCGAACATGCTCGTGAATGGCGCTGACGCCTCGATCTCGCTCTCATTCCCTAAGAGCTACTACTTCCATTGGCCTCTTCAGGACGATGCCAAGGTCACTGTGATCGCTACATCGAGCTGTCCTTCGATGACCGTCGGCAACGGCGGTCCGGAGTCTTCAACTTCGACCTTCATGCTCAATGGCCGTGCGTTCGTCCGTTCCGAAGCTCATGATGCCGCTGCAGGGAATCTCTATAACGAGATAGCCTACGATACGATCGCCAATAGCGTCTGCTACCGCATCGATTTCTTCGACCATGGAGCCAACGGCGCCGGTCTCTACGTGAGCGACCCGTCGCTCATCGCACAATATGACGCTCAGCATGTCGCAGACCTCAAGGCCGCCCTGGATATATTCAACGCCATGGCCCAGACGTTCCGCATCCGGTAGGGTTTGTAACATCCCCAGATCAGTTATATAATAGCAATCACTATAATTAATACCAATTAACTCGTTTTTATGAAGAAATCAACACTTTCCGCCGTTGCCGTCATCGTCCTTGTGATCATCATCGGCATCGTCTGGTATAGCCGTTCGGGTTCTCCGAGCTCATCGTATGGGACACAAGGCGGCAATACATCGGTGAATCAGACGCCTGTTGTCGCTT
>Ga0265338_10000329_pt1 | contig 86337 bp, 79 predicted proteins | sample 42126metaG_FD_193579 | JGI IMG/M metagenome (GOLD analysis project Ga0265338, IMG submission 193579) | Rhizosphere microbial communities from Carex aquatilis grown in University of Washington, Seatle, WA, United States - 4-21-26 metaG | ecosystem: Host-associated > Plants > Roots > Rhizosphere...
ATTGGAGGCGCGGGTCGGAATCGAACCGACGCATAGAGGTTTTGCAGACCTCGGCCTTACCACTTGGCTACCGCGCCCTTGCCCAATCTACCGGCAAAGAGGGAGTATTACGGTTTGTCGAAAAAGAGCTGACAAGCAATTTCGGGGGCCTTCGAGGCTGCGGACGACCTGACCATCCTAAAGTAAACGACAGCTTATACAATTTGTCTATGGGTGCTTGGCGGCAGCCTTAAGCAGCATTGTGGCGAGGCACGTCGGACGACAGCGTCCCCATTATCAGTTCTAGAGTGTGTCGATGCTGATGGCAATTGCGCACAAGCTGCGTTCGGCTAAGACCATATTTGCCCCGAACAGCTACGATAGAGTCCGGGAAGATTCGGTCGATGCAAGCAGCAGCTATGCGATTACCGCAAAGGTGGGCGCCTGCTTTCCGGAGACCTTGCATGAGTCCTAGAGTGCCGTCCTTTCATGAAGATCCCTTATGGACGAAACGTGATAGTTTCTTCGCTTGAGCAAACGCCAGGTCGCTCTGGACGTACTTTGCATAGGCATACAGAAAAAGAATCTTTCATTCGCGCGTGAAAGAATGGTAGGTGATTCGGGCGCCGCCGTGTTTACGGCGCCCGCTTACCGGGCGAGAAAATCTAACTGTAGCTCGATACCCAATACCGAGCATCTTGTGGGGGTATATTCTCCCGGTCGAGTGAACTGGATTTCTAGCAGGTGCTCACGCTTGCAACAAGAGGCAACGCATCTCAAGACTCAATCCATGCCGAGGCCGGTCACTGCACTTATCGTCGATGATGAGCCTCACGTACTCGTGTACCTTCGTGCTCTTCTAAAGCAACTGGGCGTCGAGACTGTTTGGGATGCCGCCGATGGTGCCGCGGCGCTTGAACAGGTGACTGCGCACAAACCCGATGTCGTTCTTCTGGACATGAATCTCCCGCAGGTCAGCGGGCTGCAGTTGCTCGCAAAGTTTAAGGCGGACCATCCCAAGCTGCCCGTCATCGTCGTTTCCGTGGTGAGCACAATGAAGACGGTCAGCCAGGCCTGTGAGCTAGGCGCCGATGCATACGTGCTGAAACATCTGCCGAAAGCCCAGGTGTTTCAGATGCTTTCAAACGCTTTCGATAAGATTGCCGAATGCTCGGGCGGCGGAACAGCCGAAGATTGAAGGGAGCGGGCGGAACCTCTCTGAACGGCAAAAAGTTGTCACCCTAGTCGTCACCCGGCCTCGAAAATTAAGCCCGTTTAGGGTAACTCAGGGCGACTGGTTTTTCGTTCAGCCGCTCACGTATCCAGCAGATAAAGACACTAGATGACTGAGGATGAAATAGGCTAAAATGGCCGTTTCGTTCTTGCAGACCTACTGCGTTACCCTTTTTTGCTGTCACACGAAGTTGTCGGCCTGTTTCAAAATCCGGGGTGATTCAGGTTAACGCAAGTTAATCACGGAAGCGCGCATCTAGCTCCGTATCCGACTGGTTGTGACGCTAGATGACTTGGTCAAATTTGGTCTAAAATTGCCTATTCGTTCTCAATATATCTCGATACCCAATACCGAACCGAGCATCTGTGGCGGGATATTCGCTGGCTCGAGTGAACTGGTGTGTTGGCAGCGCTTCAAACTTGCAACAAAGGCCTAGCAATCTAATCATTCAATACATGCCGCGGCCAGTCACTGCACTGATCGTCGATGATGAGGCTCATGTGCGCGTGTACCTTCGGGTGCTCTTGAAGAAATTGGGAGTTGAGACGGTTTGGGATGCCGCCGAGGGATACGCGGCGCTTAAACTAGCAGCTGCGCACAAACCCGATGTCGTGCTTTTGGATATTAGTCTGCCGCAGGTCGGCGGGCTGGAGGTGCTCGCAAGGCTCAAGGCGGCCCATCCCAAAATGCCCGTCATCGTCGTTTCCGTAGTGAACAAGCCAGAGACGCTCGTCCAGGCCCATGACCTGGGCGCCGACGCATACGTGCTGAAGCACTATTCGACAGCCAAGATATTTCGGATGCTATCTGATGCTTTCGACAACATCGCCGAAGGCTTCGCCAACGGAACAGTTGCGGCCAACGAACAACCGGCGGCTCCGGTCTGAACGGCACCGCCCTTCGCGGCGGGCTCCCGTCAAAGTTTTTCGCCGTAGATAACTTCGTTAACACCCATCTACGGGTGACTGGTTCTGAGCCGACAATGCGACCCAAAGGCGATTACCGTTACTCACGAAGCTTGCTTTCCTCTATCAACGGTCGAGACACTTAGGCATCAGGATAAAAGTTGTCACCCTTGTTTTCACCCGATTCAAAAATTTAAGCCTTCTCAGGATGACTCGGGAGGACGGTCTCTTTCTGCAATCACTCTCGTATCCATCGAATTACGACACCAGATGATTCAGGATGAAATAGGCTAAAATGCCTGTTTCGTTTTTGCAGACCTCGGCCTTACCACTTGGCTACCGCGCCCTTGCCCATCCGATGGGAAAGAGGGCGTATTACGCTTCTATCAAAAGGCGCTGACAAGCAATTTCGTAGGAACTGGTTAAAGATGCCTGGACTCGGTGAACATTCCGATGAAAAGGGTGCTGTAACGAGGTGCTGTTTGAATCGCTCTTTTTGGGGCATCTCCTTCCGCGGCGCCTCGCAAGGGTCGTCACCCCTGTCGTAACCCGACGTTGAAAGTCAGCCCTTATTGGAATGACTCTGGATTATCTCAAGAATCAGTAAGCATGTTCGCCTACAAGGTGGTAAGCCACCTGATGATTCGAGATAAAATTGACCCGATAACCGCTTCGTTCTCGTAGACCTTTCCCGTCGAGCACCTATTCCGCGACAACGTTGGAATTAGCCCTCCAGCGATGCTGGGTAACAACAAACGGCAACGGCTCAAATCGCCCGTCGTCGCCATCGCTCAACTGGAGCCTCGACAAATCTGTTTAAGCATCTGGCTCCCAGTAGCGCCAGGACGATTGCGAAAATCCAGACGGCTACAAAGCCCGCCGATTTTGTCGGAATCCAACGGCTAACTAGATTAAAGAAGGGCGAGATCAGAGGAACATGGATTAAATAGAGCGAATAAGAGAATCCGCCTACCGATGTTAATAGGCGAATTGAAGGCGCACTTCCCAGCCAGTTATCCCACCTCCACGCGAGGGCAAGGACAACCGCCGTTCCTAGCGCGGTTAACCGGCCTGCCTCGGCATCGTCGGGCCGAAATACAGTCAACGCGAAGACCACTATCAGGACGATGGACCCTTCCAGCCAATGACCTCTTCGAGACGCCCACCATGCCGCAACGCCCACAAAAAACTCGGGCCACATCCGAAGGAAAGGCAGCGACGCTATCCTTTCGCTCTCTGACCAAGGCAAGACACACAAGAGACTCCCAATGACAAACAACAGAGTAGCCCCCTTTAATCGCCGACGTAACGCCCACAATCCACACGCAGCGCTAAAGTAAAATCCGAGCTCATATAGTAGGCTCCAACTTACTAATATATACAAGCTGCGACCCAAGAACGGGCTAAGCAAAGTGACCGATCCAAACCAACTCAACCAGTCCACCGGCACTGTTTCAGAGAGCCGTGCCGTGTTAAACGGAACGGCGGCAAATCGAATGCCGACCGTAAGAAACAAGACTGCCCAATATGTCGGATAGATCCGGAGACAACGTTCGGCTGCAAAATGCCATCCGGCTTCGCTGTCGCGTCGTCCTTTTGCGACACGCTCGGCGATACACCAGCCGCTGATCGCAAAAAAAACATGCACGCCGAGCCATCCCCATTGGCTTATCGATCTAAAGGCCAAAAGCACCCCCGGTAGTGAATCCGCGGGAAATGCACCTAGGCTATGAAAGAACAAAACCCAAAGACTGGCAACACCCCGACCCGCCTCGAGAAAACGAAAACGATTTCCCCTGCTTGATTCTGAACTGAACACAGGAGACGTTTGCGAATATTTTGATCCGTCGGTTGGCTCGGTAGGAGACGTGGACAAAGATGATTCCGACATGGAGCGGGGAAAGCCCGATCACTGTTGCAATTGAGTAGGATGGCAAACGAAGAATCCATGCCACACACGTTTCCTATCCTCTGCACACAACAAGGGATGCCATCGATGCCCGAACACATCTATCGGATGGAACGGCGCCTTGATGGCTTGCAAACACAAACATTGCATATCGGCGCCGGCGAGTCTCGACAAAATGAAATTGGAAATTGTTGTCATCCGAGCTGTCACCCCACTTCGTAATTGGGGCTCACCCAGGATTACTCAGGACAGCTCGTTTCTCCTCTAAACAATGTCGTATTCAACTGGGTATGACATGGGATGACTGGAGAGAAAGCAGGCTAAGCCGGCTTTTTCGTTCCTGCAGACGTCGGCCTTACCACTTGGCTACTATGCCCTTGCCCAATCCATTGGCAGAGAGGAGCTACTGCATGTCCTTGAAAAAAAACTGAAAAGCAATGTCGTCGGCGGCCGCATCGCATCTCTCTTGCGGCTCGAGGCCCAATCGCCCGCAGTTCGATGCGTGTCGCTAGAAAGATAAATGAGATGTAACGGAGCACCGTAGCCGACGCACCCAGATTAGCGCAACGGTGCGTGGGGCATCGTTACGCAAACGGGCGCCCGTACGTCATGCGACGCATGCAGGTCGGCGGCCACATCACCACGACCAAGAGAATCCGAGCTTAACCCCGCTTGCTGGTTTAATGTTTCCCCCCGGCATGTCGGCGGTTCGGTAAAGAGACCGCTCTATGTTCGTCGTAAAATGTTCCCCGACTTTGTTGAACAATGTTCCGTCCCTGAGCCACCGGAATGTCGGATAGTGATACGCTGCCTGGACTCCTAGTCCGACATATCAGCCGCGAAGTGTAGGTCACTGACAGCGCCAAAAGCGCTGGCCGGGCCTACTTTAACCCGCATTGAAGGGGCGGGCTTGTACATCGGAAGGCAACCCTGGATGTGTTGTCCTACCCGCACTGGGGGGAAGGCCCCATGGGCATTCGTGGGTTTTGCGCGCATAAATGAGGGTGACGTGAACCGCTTATTTACAACCGCCTGTGCCGTTGCCCTACTCTACGCCACTGCATGGGGTAAGACGGACGACTGGAATGGCAGCCTCTCCGGGCTTTGGGGCGACAGCTCAAACTGGACCAAGGGGGTCCCCACGGGAGCGGACCCGGTGCGGTTCAACAATTCGATCACCAGCAACACCTCCATCACGCTCCTGCCCTCCTCGCAGACGGGCTCGCTCTCATTCGTAAGCAACGGCGGCGCGAATCCCTTCACTTTCGACACAGCCGCAACCCTTAACAGCAACACGCTCACTGTTTCGGGTGGCATCACGAATTCGGATGCGGGTTCGCTCACCTTCTACAACACTACAATCCTATCGGGCAGCCAGAGCTGGAACAACAGCGGCGGTGCGATGACCTTTAACGGCAATGTGAATCTTGGCTCCGGCTCTTCGGGAGGCACACTCACCGTAACAGGGGTTGGCAACGTTAGCCTGAACGGCGCCGTGGCCAACGGCGGCTCGGCCGCGGGGAATCTCACCATGGCCGGTACCGGCACAATGACGCTCTCCGACGCCAACACCTACACGGGGGCGACCACGATTAGCTCCGGCACAGTCCAGACCAACGCCAGCGGGGCTCTCCACAGCGGCAACGCACTTTCGATCGCAGCCGGGAGCACACTGAATCTCAACGGGACGAGTCAGTCTGTAGGTGCCTTCACGAGTTCCGGCGCCCTTAACCTCGGTAGCAGCGGCGCGTTCACCCTCCTCGGGTCCGCCTCACTCGCCGGCACCCTGTCAGGCACGGGCACACTAACGCTCGACGCCGGGTCCACCCTGACACTCGGCGCCAACTTCAGCGACAGCGGGATCAACATAGTCCTGAACGGAGGGACGCTTAAGCTCAATGGCACGAGCGACACGTTTGGCAGCCTCTCCATTACATCGTCCTCGATCGTGGACTTTGGCACTACGGGAACATCGATCCTCGATGTCAACGGAGTCTCCCTTGCGGGAGGCGCGACGCTTTCCGTCCAGAACTGGGCCAACCTAGTGGACTACTTCTATTCGAACACGACCACAGGCACTCAGGGCACCGCCCCAGAGAACCAGATCGCTTTCACGGGATACTCCGGAAACGCGACCCGCTGGAACAGCTACACGAACGGTCCAAATAATGAGCATCAAGTCAGCCCAGTGCCGGAGTCGGCGGTCTATGGATGCGTCGTGACTGCATTGAGTCTGGCTGGAATCGTGGCAATTCGCGCAAGAAAAATGAAACATTTAGCCGCTGTCACCTAGATGACAATCGTCAAAGTGACCACCAAATGGGGAGGGGATTAGGGAAGCGACTCTGTTCGCGGGTCTCGTTCGATCACCTATTGGGACCGATTGGGATTACAAACGGTGGAGGCAAAGGGCGCATGAACCCCGCAAAATGGGAACGGCTATATGGCCCGGTAGAGGCATAGTTCGACGGCACGAACCCTTCTTTCGAATCACTCGTGGAGTTGTGAGCCCATTAAAATGAACGTTTCCGATCTGACAATGTCGGCGGTCTTCTTTGTCATGGGTGGCTCCTTTCTCTTGATACGAAAGCAACAGGAACGCGCCAGGCAGAATCGCGTAAGTGGAGGCGAGCTTACTTCGAATGAAGTCCTGAAGAAGAATTGGATGAACAATTGGTGTATTTGCATTATCTTTGGCATCGCCCTCATGTTCTTAATATTCTCCAAGCTCCGTTTTTGATAATCTTATGGTGAAAAGATACCGGTCGAACCAACTACCGGACCCGACGTCTCCCTCTATCACGCCTCCTGCTGGTGCAGAAGGCGCACCATTCGTCGCCGCGGATCATTAGGACGTTAGGCACAGCTGGCGCACACGACTTTAACAATGATTATCGAACACCAAACGGGTTACGCGGTCGGATGGTTTACGCTTTCGCTTATCAATGCGGGCCTCGCCGAGAGCAAGGGGCGGTCCAAAGCTGGTTGGTGGTTTGCATCCCTCTTCGTCGGCCCGATTGCTACGTTGCTCATTGTCTTGCTCGATCCAGTTCCAGCGAAGAAATGACGGTGTTGAACCAACTACCGGAACTGGCGCCTGCGTCGGGCACGTGTCCGGGGGGCCAGAACGAGAGCTCCAAATTAGGGCGACCCACCTCAACGTTTGTTCGGCGACAGATCAATTAATTCTCGCTGTTCGTGCCGATCATCTCGGCGCACCCGCAGGTACTGTCCGAGAACAGTTCTTTCATGTATGGGTAAGTTTTTTCCCGGAGGGAGTTCGAGGGATTATGTTTCGATTTGCCATTCCGGACAATCCGACCGACCGTTTCCGTTCGATGAAAACGCGTGTTCTGTTCGGCTCCGCTCTTGTGGCCTTCGTCGCTTCCGCCTGTAGCAAGAATGACACATTGCCTTCAACGGCAGCCGCCGCTGCATCGATCCCATCGGTCTCGGTGGTCGCCACTGTTCCCACCACCACCATAGGCGGCTCATCAACCGGCCTACTCACGTTTTCTCGCTCCGGCAGCACCGCGGGCGATTTGAATGTTAGCTACATGCTAAGCGGCACCGCGGTAAAGTGGAACGACTATTACCGCCTTCCCCAAGGCGATATGCCGGTTGCGGTGACGATTCCAACTGGAGCCGCGTCGACGACGCTGGCGATCACGGCCAAGGCCAATACCACGGGAGCCAACCCGGAGACGGCCGTCTTCACGCTGTCGCCCAATCCTTCCTATTCAATCGGCACGGCTAATACCGCCGTGATTACGATTCTTGCCGCCGCCCCCATCGCTCCACACGATAAGCAGTAGGTGGGGTGACACATGTCGGAGCGGACGGGAAATTAGGCGCCGAGCAAGTTGCTGATGTGCCTGCTCCCCTTTTTGTCGCATGGATACAGGCGCCGGCCATGCCCAAGACCTATCGCCTGATCGCCGACGCCTGCTTGCATAGCCCCGTCAGGCCCACGCAGGAAGATCTGCGACGCTTGATGAAGGCAAACGGCTCTTTTGGTCGGACGTCGGACTAGCGCATGCGACCGCCAAACTACGCGAGCAATGGGGTTACCTGAATGTTAGATAGCGCACCGATTCGAGGCATCGGTGTCTCGACCATTTCGCCATTAAGTCTCGCCGATGATTTCAATGCCCAGCAATAATCGATGGAGTATTCGAAAGACGGTCGGCTTACGAACACTTGTTTGTTGTCACCCGGCTCAAGAGTTTAAGCCTTCTCAGGATGACTCGGGATAACGGTCTTTTTCTGCAACCACTCCCGTATCCGGAGAGTTACGACACCAGATGATTCAAGATGAAATGGGCTAGAATGCCTGTTTTGTCGTTGGAGACCTCGGTCTTACCACTTGGCTACCGCGCCGTTGCCCAATCGAAGCAGGAAATAGGGGCATTGCGGTTCGTTGAAAATGCGCTGACAAGCAATTTCGCAGACAGCTGCCTTGCATGGATCGTTACCGGGACGAGCGCAAATCAGAACCGTTTGTCGCAGTGGGCGTTTGAGCCGATCCATTCCCAAACCAAGGCATCCCCCGAGAATATTCCGATGGCGCGGTAATGGGCACCGAAACCTATCGACAAGTTGGGCTCTTATTCGCTTTCCAGTTAACTTAATAACAAACCTACGCATGCCCCGGCCGCAGGCTGTTGAGGTGATTGTCCATCGAGCCGTACTGGGCCATGGCGTCAGATTTTCTCGAAAAGCAGGATGGCATCCTCGCAGCCGTGCGGCGGCGTGAACGTGTGGTTCTCCGCGGTATTAAAGGTCCCGATCCCCTTTCTCACACCGGTCAGGGGATCTATCCACCAGCCCGCGGCTGAGTGGGAGGCGCTGATCCCATGCAGGTCGAGGGTTATCTGGCCGTCGCCGGTAAGGTATGCCAGGATCCAGTCTCCGCCTTCCGACCGCGCCGCGACATCACCCTCGTTCCCGCTTATAATGATCGTCCGGTCCGGCACGAGCTTCCACCACTCAATAGACCTGAAGACGTCGCCGAGCACCTTCATCTGCGAGGCGCCGGGAGTATCCCACCATCTTTTCCAGGTGGGCGGTGACATCCAGTTGTCTCCGTGCCCAAACGAATAGAACCCTCCTGCGAGGCACGCCCAGTACCCAACGCGGCGGCACTGGAGGGGTGTCGTGCCGTCCTCTTGCTCGTACCGGGCCTCGCCACTGACCACCGGCTTTGCGGGTGCCTTTTTGTAATCGGCCGCCACCATGTCATAGTTCGCGAGGTCGGTGCTCCAAGTCTGGATGGTGTTGAAAGAAAGCCACGGCTCGGTGTGCATGAAGCTGGATGACTTGGGGCCCGGGTCCGGGTGCATGGTGATCAGATGGGCGCCTCCGTCGCCGTCGAGCAGGCCCTGCACAATGGCGTGGATCACCGCCTCGGATTCTGGGGCCGCGTGCGGGTACATGTCCCAGACGACGTTCTTTGCGTGCTTGTAGCGTTGGGCCAGCCATCTGGCCCATGGCCTTGCATTCTGAAGGGTTATCCGTCCCTTTTCCTGGTCTGCCGCGTGGTACACGCCGATCACGAGGACCATATTGTGTCTTGCCGCCATCGCGACGACCTCATCCACCCGCTTGAAGTATTTCTCATTGGGAGTCAGCGGATTGTCGTCGAGCCAGGCTGGCGCCGCCTTCCAGGGCTTCAGGCCCTTCGTGGCTTCCCATTCGGCGAAGTATATCCCGGTGGCCATGACCTGCACGACGTTGAATCCCTGGGAGCGTCGTTTCTGGAGCATCGTCTCCGCGTCCTGTGCTGTGAAGAGATGAAAGAGCTCCCATTCCGTGTCTCCCTGCCAGAAGAGCGGCTTGCCATTCTGGTCCACGAAATACCGACCGTTGCTGCTGACGTTGATTATTGAGGTATCGCGGCCTTCCGCGGCCCCGCAGGAAATCGAGACCATGAAGGTCGATAGCAATGCAACCTTGATGAAGGCTTGGAAGATGTTGTCCAAGGAGCGAAGCGTCGATTGGAGGGCGTGATGCGGCGCCTTTGCGAGCCAGAAGTACACCTTCTTCAACCCCGGCCGATGCGAGCTCAGGTGAGCATAGCCCACGATTGAAGACACTCGTTGATCGACTCAATCGGGCACTCTGACCCGAGCAATGGGTCGCCATCCGCCGTACGACCGGGCCGATTCGGAAGTGGCACGGCTGCACCTGGAGAGGATCGGCGTCAAGCTGACTCGCCTGGCCGAAAAGCAGGCCAAGTACCTCGGAGTTCCCGTCTTGGAGCCCTGCAAGTCGGACCACTACCGCCAATGACTGGAGGCGCAGAGGTCTTCGATCTCGCGCAGCGCCTCCTGCACGTCCACCGTCAGGCGTCCGAAAACGTTCTCGGGCGAGAAGGTCGCGGCGGCTGCGCACAAGGAGCAATCAAACTCGTGACGGCGAATGGACGCGGGGGACGATCAGGGAAACATTCCAGGTAGCATGAAAGGCGGATCACCGCTGCAATTCGCGCGGATCGGACGCCGCGGCTGGAGACGATGTTGAGCGTTTCGCTTCTAGGATCCGACCGGTGAATAAGGTACCACAGGTCGTGCTTCCGATCCTGTTTGCTCCGATGTCCACTTGGGATGAAGGAACCGGTCCATACGAATCGACGGTCTCGTCAATGACTTCCCGTCCGTTCCACCATACGTGGACTCCGTGACCAGTTCCCAGTGATGCCATTGCAATCTCCACGGTTTGTGGCCGCGTCGCATCCACGAAGAACGGAGCAGAGACGGCCCCGCCGCAGCTCCATTTGTCATGCCCTATGCAAAAATGCCCCTCTCCGGTGTATTTCAAATATATGACGTCCCCGGCGCCGGTGTGGCCGGTGGTGAGAAGCGGCTCTGCGATTCCTGGTCTAAGCAAAGGCATTGTCAGCACGAGGCGGAGGGAGCCTGGGGCCCGCGAAAGCACTCGCTGCCATACGAAAAGCCCGGCAAGAGTCAGTGCGAGCACGGCTAAGGCCGGGGATCCCCAGCGCTGAAGGGCTGACAACAGCCACGCCTCACAAGCAGTAGCCTTGCGACGCAGGTCGCACATTCTATCGCGCGATGGCCGATAGACGATTGCGGCAAAAGAACAAATCCACCCGAGCGAGCTCGCGTAGAAGGTGAGTTTGAGCCAAATGCTTCCGGGATAGTCAACGCGCACAAGGCTTCGCCCCGCGGGCACTGACACTCCCACCAGGCCCTCGCCAGTTTGCACGACCAAGGTCGAATCCCCATTGACCGTCGCGCGATACCCCGGGACAAAGAGTTTCGGGGTTTCGAGGACCGCAGGGCGCTCGGATCGCACTTCGACCACGAAAGGCACTAGCGAACACAGCCGAATCGCCCTCTCCTGGGCGTCAAGCCATTCGATCGTCACTCGTGCGAATGGGCCCGCGGACTCCGCCTCGGGATGCCTTGGATAGAAGTAGAGCGTCAAATCCTCAGGTGTCGATTTGTCGTTGGTAATCGCAATGACTCTGCCATTCGACGGCCCTGCCCCGAATGAACTCTCCATCCCTGAAGAGGGCAGGGTGTATAGGCGCCATACTGAAGCACCCGTGACTGTTAGGCTGCCTTCAGGCTTCCGCCCTAGAAAATCGAAATGCAGAAGCGACGTATGCCCCGGCATGAGCCGGATATTGGGAGAGAGTATGGTGGTGGCCTTCGACGTCTTCAGTTCGAAGCTCGCCATTGTTCCGCGCTGCTGCCCGGCAACGGGCGTGGATCCATCGGCCGTCACTTCGAATGTCTGCGGATCACGCAGGCGAGTTTCAAGGAAAGGCTCCATCACGCCATTTGAGAAATAGGTCGGGAGAAGATTGAATATGAGATAGGAGGAGGTGGTGAGCGTCAGGTTCTGTGTCCGGTGTGTTCGCTCTGAGTCCTCGCGCGAGCTTGTTACGATACGGCCATGCAGCACAAATTTGTAGGCCTCTCGTGCGCTCCAGCCTATGGCAATCACAAGGCCGATTCCCAAGAGCAGGCGCGCTGCGATCCCTTTTCGTGAAATACGCGCGAGGCCTGCCGAAGCCAGGAAGACGGCCAATCCCGCCAAAATCACATACAGGCGCTGCATGGGCCAGCGATTCGTCACCGTAAGCACAGAAATGGGCGCCCAAGACCAAAGCCGGGCGGTTACGAAGGGAATCGGCCATAATAGAACAAAGAAGGCCGCGAGCCCTGCCAGCAGTGTTCCTGCGGAGCGACGGGATCTGAGGGCCAGACAGCCAACCAGCACACCGGCCATCAAGGCGTAGCCCAGCTGGAGGTCCCCAATAAAGATGCCTGAAATTGGCCGAAGCGAGGGTCCCCAGCCGTCGGCGGCGCTCTGCATCACGCCCGCCACTTCCTGGGCCGCAATGACGTTCGGAGCGCGCAGCTGAAGTGAGTGAACCGACTCAAAGACGTATCCTGCGAGCAACGCGAAAAGCGCCGTCGCGACCGACATTCGCAGCGCGTTTCGCCAATTCCATTCGGTGCTGATTAGGATGATCAGCCATGCGCCGAGAACGAGGAGGCTTGCCCAGAATGCAACCGGAGGGTGGGCCCACCAAAGCGCTGCCAATGCAGTGGCCGTTATGAGCCAGGGTTCCCATTTCTCGGGCTCATCAGTTGCCTTCGCGATGCCCAACACAAGCCATGGAATTGCCGGAACCGTGAGAAAGGTCGCGATCATGTCGCCCTCGTAAAGCGGGGCTAGGACACCCGGACATAGCACGTAGAGCGAGGCAAGACCCGCGGCCACCCACGGCATCTCAGGAGCATATCGGCGCAACGCGGCGTAACCCCCGACGGCGCCCAGACCCGCGCTCGTGAGAAGGATTAGATTCTGCAACCCGCAAACCGGAAGCGTACGGAGGGTGAGGAGGTCAAATCCCGCTCCAAGATATTCAAACAGCGGTGCCGTTCGCAGCGAGTGAATGTTCCCGTTGAAGGCATACGGAGTCTGGCCGACGAATAAGGGGAATACTCCGGAGCGTATTTGGCCCACAGCGTCGGAAAGCATCAGCGAATAGTGATACGCGTCGCCCGCCCCTACCGGAGTGCTGACGACGTAGGGCTGCAGCGCGTAGATCGCAACTCCTTGAAGGCAGGCGCCCCTCCAGCCGTCTGCCCATCTGATCTGGCTGCCAGCCGCCGCTCGGCAAAGCAGCCAACGTGTCCCTGTCAGTGCGGTCCCAAGCCCGATAACAATGGCGATCGCATGCGACCAACCCAGTCCCGAGCATTGAAAACGCACGAGCACGACAAATGCACATAGGGCGAGACCACGGATGAGGTAGCGCTGAAGCCCGAGCGCGCTGCGGAGCGCGGCCACGGTCGCCCCGGCGACTGTGGCCGCTGTCCAAATGGTGATCGCCTCAATCTGAAGCAGGCTCGTCACCGTCCCCGTCCCGTTGAACCGCACGAACACGTACAGGCCGATCGCTATTGTCGCCAGCTCCGATGGGAGCAGCGCCAAACCTCCACTCCGTCGATCGCTTAGGTGGACCCCCGGAACGGTTGGCTCCAGATACGTCATGCGATCTTTAGAAAGATTTCCGGACCATGCGAAACGCAATATCAAACAGGTGGGCGACTGTTCGGATGCTTTGGTCTATATATCTGGAACGTCTTGAGCTTCATGCCAATCGCACAAACCCTTGAATGGGCCGCAAACTGACACCTGCCAAGGTATTCGGTTTGGACGGGCGAGCTGCGCTGTTGGCATCGGTCCAAGCTTGCAAAAAAACTCTAGGCTACCAGTAGTCTCGGGCCGTGTCGCGACCTGCAACAGCACTCATCGTCGATGATGAGCCCCACGTCCACGTCTACCTTAAGATTCTCCTCAAGCAGCTGGGCGTTGGCACGGTTTGGGATGCAGCCGAGGGGCATACGGCGCTTGAGCTTGCTGCCGAACACAAGCCCGATGTCGTGCTTCTGGATATCAATCTTCCGAATATCGGCGGGTTGGAGCTGCTTGCGAAGCTCAAGGCGGCCAATCCAAGCCTGCACGTCATCGTCATTTCCGTGGAGAGCAAGCCCGAGACGCTGGTGCAGGCCCATGACCTCGGCGCCGATGCATACGTGCTGAAGCACCTCCCGCGAGGCAAGGTCCTGCAGATGCTTTCTGATACTTTTGACGCCATAGCGGAAAGCACCGACGGCATTGCGCCGAAGGACGTGGCAAAGCCAGCACCTCCGGCTTGAGCGGAACCGAACGGCCGCCTGGGCCGGCCGCTCAAGGTTGGATCGACTCCTTGGGAAGGTCCGGCAGGCTGGAGTGACGGCGAAGGTCCAGGACCAATGCAAAATACTTCTCGGGGTGTTCCTGGTTCGCCCGGAGTTCCGAGAAGCCTGCTCTCCAATAATCCGACCAAGAACCGGTGGCGCCGGGTGGCGGCAACCCCTGCGCCTCGCGCTTCACCTCGGCGCCGATTGCCGATGAAAGAAACCGCCAGTTTCCGCCGGTGTCGAGTACGGTAACGCGTCCGTTAGCCTCACTGCGCGTGTCCAGATGCGATCGCGCCTCGACGGAGAATGGGTCGGGCTCAATGCACCCTGTCAATGCGAGGCAAAGCGCAAGGATTAGGACGATCGGGCGATTCATTGTTAGATTCTTGGATGTGTCTGTCCCGCGCAACGTGATGGGAGCAGCCAACCTTAGATCTGCAGTTTGCTAAGATTGAGCGCTGCGACCCCTTCGACCGGCTCACCATGCGCGAGCGCGGGTTTGAAGCGGAGGCTTCTCACGAATGACTTCATGGCGTGGTGGAAGGCACGGGTGATCGCCACCTTCTTTTTGCATCCGACGTGCCAAACGGCAAAGCTGAACCACATGTCATTATTGTAGAACATGTAGCAGTGATACCATCGTTTTGGGTCATCTCCTTGTTCGCTGCGGATGGTTGCACGCACCCGCATTCCCAGACGACGGCGTTTCCATATTGGATACTTTCAACCATAGGGTGAAATGAAGTCGCGGGCGGCCCGTACCAAGGAGAATCCTCCCTATTTCATCGCATCCACCCGGTCGGAGACGCCTTGCAATGTCGGCAGACGATTGGAAGGCGAATCCAGGTAGAAGTAGGCCGTAGCCGAGAGGTCGTCCGACCTGTAGAAATTCATCCACCCCTCGGGCAGCGTGGGATCTTCCGCCCGGGCAACGACACCGGGGTTGTAGAGTTTCATAAGCTTCCCATCGCTGTCGATGCTTACCGGGATAAGCGGAACATTGGCGCGTTGGAGGGCCGCGACCGTTGCCCTTGGGCCTCCCCCAATCTGCTGAAGGGTGACCCTGCAGCCGGTGTCGAAGAAGACCGGGTCCGGAATCTGGAAACGGTAGAAGGCCCACTGCAGGTGTTTCTCATCGGCCAGCAGGCATCCCGCGTAATCGTTGTAGAATTCGCCCTCACCCCAGCCTGTGCCGATGTAGTCCTCGGTGCCCGTTCCGGCGAATGTGGGGTGCCCGCCGTCGTTGTTCAGGAAGACTTCAACCTCACCCTCGCCCCACCAGGTGTTTCCATAGGCCGGGTTGGCATTCACGCCCACGTTCACGCCCAGGAACCGACCCTTGCCCTCCACCCTTGGCAGCAGCTCAAAATCCCGGGCGAGCTTTGTCCCACGGTCGCGGCTCCAGTAGGCGTGGAAATACAGGTTCCTGTCGTCCCAGCCCTTTGTCTCCTGGAAATCGACATCGAAAAAGATATGGGTGAGGTCCTTGCCCGATTCGTTCGTCACCTGAATCCGCGCCGCGGTGCGGAATGGCATCGGAATGAAGCAGATGAATGACCTGCCCTCGGGGTTGGCGAACAGCGCGTTGTGGAACCGGGCCGTCCTCCCGAGGCCGACGCCGAAGAAATCTCCCAGGGGCACCGAGACCGCCGGCCTCTTCTCGTTGTCCCAGAACATTTCGAGTTTGAGCGACCGCAGCATTATGGGAGAGCGGTCGGCGATGGTCAGCCAGATCCGCGAGATCAGTCCCGCGCCCTTGACGTCAAGCAGAACGCATGTGGCGCCGGCCTTTATTGAGTCAAACGGATGCCCCTTTGCTCCGCTGTTCTCGGTCGCCGCCCCACCCAGCATGCCGTTGCGCCCCTCGGGGGTGCTCCAGCGGGGGGCGACGTTGGCGTCGTAGCGATAAAGCGCCGCTCGTGAATCCTGCGAGCGCAGCGTTGATAGCGTGAAGCAGAGGAGAAGAGCCGCGCCCAGGCGCGCCGAGGTCGCGAACCCGGGCGTCCCACCGATTGCGGATGGTGTGACCATTTCCGATGAATCGCGCCGCGCGCCGCGGTTATCAAACAGAATCGGCAGCGCTGGCCTCGGGCACCTCAGGCGCTCAGCTTACGGTCACCTCGACCGCTCGGCTGGACACGCGGAAATCGATGAAGCGCGCACGGGTGTTGAGGGGATGTTCCTCCAGCCGCGCGCGAATCCTGCGGCCGCCTTCAGGCGAGTTCGCGCACAGGAGCATGTAGCCTCCGCCGCCGGCCCCGAGGAGCTTGCAGGCCGCCAGATCGTTGCCGGCCATCCGTATGATGCGGTTGATCTGAGGCGTGGTCGTGCCCGCATCTAGGCGCCGGTTGAGATCCCACGAGCGCGCGATGCAGCGGTGGAGCGCCGCCTGGTCGCTTTCCTGAAGGGCGCGGTGGAGGTGATGGGCGTTTGCGCGGATGAAGCCCAGCGTCCTGATCGTGGACGACCGGGCAAGGAACATGTCGTGCACGATCTCCTTGAGGATGCCCTTGGCCAGCCGCGTGACGCCCGTGTAGTAGAGGAGCAACGTCTGGTTGGCATACGCATCGCCGAGCAGGTTCTCCGGCAGGTAGCGGACGCTTGGCGTCTGAACGAGGCCCGGCTCCGTCTGGATGAGCTTGATGCCTCCGAAAAGCGCCCCTGCCTGGTCCTGCCAGCCTCCGCCGGTCGTGAGCAGCTGCTCAATCGATAGCACCCTTTGGTAGAGGTCCACGTGGTCCCATCCCAGCCCGCACGCGCGGTTCAGCGCCCCGAGGAGTGTTGCCCCCAGGATTGACGAGGTTCCCAGGCCCGAACCCTTCGGTACGGCGCTCAAGAGGGAGATCTCCAACCCTCCGCCGAATCTCCTGAGGAGTTCGCGCAGCGTGCGCGGCGGCCTTCCGGGGATGAAGCCGGGCAGAAAGCCGGCGAGCGCCAGCGCCGCCTTCGGCAGGCTGAAGCTTGAATGTGCATCGCGAAAGGACGCCAGGCTGGAAAAGCTCTCTATGTCCTCCATCGACCCCAGGTCGATCGACCGCAGCCTGAACTTGAGCTGGGGGATGGGGCGGACGAACGCCTGTATCGGAGGCTGGCCGTTCAGGAGCACGGCGACGTTCAGCACGCAGCCGCCGAATTCGATGCAGTAGGGTGGGGTGTCAGTCCAGCCTCCAGCCAGATCAAAGCGCAGGGGGCTGCGCGCCCATACGATCTGGTCATCCTTGAGCGCAAGGCGCGGGCGGGGCTTCTCAAGACGGCCCGATGCAATGACCGACTCCTGAAGCACCGCATAGCCGGAGCTGACGAACGCCGTGCGCTTGCGGCCAGTCTCCAAAGCCGCCAGCAGCATGATGAGTCTGGAGGAATGCTCGGGCTTGTTGATTGTGGGAAGGATCCTCGGGCCATTCTCGCGCAGCCACCGGCCGAGCGCGGGCGCCTCCCGCCGGGCGAGGGCCGCGACCGCCGCAAAATCATGCGTGAAGACCCGCATGTCGGCCCGGGAAAGGCAGGCCTCAAACTCCGCGCGCAGGCATGCGGCGTGGGCTGCGCGGCGGTCGGAAAAGCAGCGCGCGAAGTCCACGGCCTCGGGGATCTGGGCTGCGGAAAGGCGGCGGCGCCGAGCGAAGAGCTCCCCGACGGCAGGATCGGGATCCGGTCCGAAGAACCAGTTCAGGGCATCCTGGTCGATTTCGTGGGCGGATAGGACGGGGTATATCGGCAGATCGAAGACCTCTCCTGCCTGCTGGGATAGGCCGCGTGCGGCGAGCCAGTCGAGGGCGTCGCACCCGCAGATGCTGCCTCCCGCGCCCACCTTCCCGCGCAGCGTGTCGTCGAGGTGATGCGGCCTAAGCACCCAATTGCCCTCGCCGACGGGAACGCACTCCACGCACCAGCCCTGTCCGAGACTTTGGACGCGTGCCTTTGCGGGAAGCCCGGTGACGATGTTGTACCCGTCGAGTCGAATCGCGCGGCTTCCCCCCACGCCGTCCAGCCAGACAGGAAGGGACGAGGCGCTCGTGAAGGCGGACGGGGGCGTCGCCGCGCAAAGCGTCCTCAGCGGCGAGAATTTCCCGCGCTGGATGTGCTCGAAGGACTCGAAGAGCTGGCGGCTCGATCCCAGGTGATAGAACCGGGCGTCCTCGAGGGGAATCACCGCCGCGCTCAGTGCGGACCATCCCAGGCGGCGCAGGCGCAGCGGAGCGCGCGTCTCGCGACCGAGCGCCGAGCCGATCTCCGTGTAAAGGTCCATGTGCTCGGGATGGCCGTCTTCTGTCGCGAAGCGTCCCCGCCCCTCGTCCCACCCGCACCGCCGAAACATCAACCTCAGGGCCTCGATGCTCAGGAGCCACATCCCCGTATCGACAAAGAAGTCGTAGCGGGCCGACAGGCGGTGGATCTCCTCCGTTGCCGGTTTCTGAAGGAAGAATGCAATCGGACGCTCGCGCCCCTCAGCGGGCCCCTGGTCCCTGGCCACGAAATAGACGCCAAAATTCCGGGCGATCTCAGGCGCGACGCGCATGCCTATCCCGGTGATATCCGACGTCGCAGCGGGGATCTGGAGTGGGTCAAAATCCAGCCAGACATCGCCGGCCGTGACGAGGACCGCGGCCTTTGCGCCCGCCTCACGAAGCACCTGCTGGTAGGCGGGGATCTGGAAATCCGCGAGCATCTGGTCGAATCGCCGGGGCGCGAGCCCCTCGACCGCCGGCATCGGCAGGAACAGTTTCCCCAGGGACGCGTACGCGGGCAGACGGCGGCTCTCGCCGCCCCCGTGCAGCACGAGCTTCTGGTCACCCCTCAGCCACTCGGACAGGGGCCTGCGGTGGCGTCCGATGCCCTCGCGCCATGCCTGCACAAGAAGGCTTATGGTGCCGCCACCCGATCCCAGGCGCCGCGACCTCGGATCGGCGCCGACAAACACGGCGCCTCCGGCGAGCTCCTCCAGGCGCCCGCTCCATAGCCTCCGGCCTGCGGGGGACTGAATGAAATCTCTCAGGTGCGGGGGCACCGAAAGCAGCACGCGGGTCATGGGTACAGGGGGGAACTCTTGGAGAAGAAAAGCCGGAGGCAAGGTTTGATCCGAGGCGGCCGCCCGTCGGCGGTTCGCTGGACCGAGCAGACCGCGGCGATGGCAGGGGCGGTGCATGGGCTGCGGAAGGGTTGGCAGCAAGCCCGCCTCAATCGTTCGGATCACTCACAATGCCCTGCAGATTCTCATCAAATCCCCTGACATGGAGCTCATTTAATAGGTGGAATAAGCAAAGTTGACGATGAGTCGGATGTCTGGTTTGAGAGACATTATCTCATGACGATTTGTGCGTGGTGCGGACTGGTTCTTAAGCCGAGCAGACCCTCCTTCGTAACGCATGGGATGTGCCCAAAGTGCCAGGCCGGGTTCCTCGGGAGCCCCGGTCCGGTTTCAATGAAGGAGTTCGTCGGCAGGTTTGAGTTTCCCGTGATCCTGGTGGGCCCCGGCACGGAACTCTTGGAGGCCAATCACGAGGCGCTCAGGCTCGTGCGAAAGGGTCTGGAGGAGGTGAGGGACCAGCTGGCGGGAGAGGTGCTGGAATGCATCTACGCCAAGCATCCCGGAGGATGCGGCAGGCACGTTCACTGCAAAGCCTGCGCTGTTCGCAACTCCGTGACGGCCACGCACGAGACCGGGAAAGCCTTGATCGACGTGGATTCATACCAGGAGATCATGACCGAGGACGGCCTGAAGACGGTTCACCTCAAGATCTCGACAGTGAAGAGAGCGGACTCCGTCCTGTTGAAGATCGTCGCCGCGTGACGCGGTCGTCATTCCCGCAGCTTGCCGGCAGCATGGAAGCGAGAACCGGCTCAAGGTCCGCCCTATCGCTCGCCGATGGGCCCCAGCAACGTGTTGTCGCGCATGGCGACGCGCCCGTCGAATAGATCCATGCGGGCCATGCCCTTGCGCCGCTCCTGCCGCCCGAGGAACCGGCAAGTACATCATTGCGGCGGTGCAATCCGGGAAAGCACCTGGCGTGCAAGGTCATCGTCGGGCTGCAGCCGGATCGCCTCCCTGAGGTGCGCGACCGCCTCGCCCGTTCGGCCCGGTGTCTTCAGAAGCACCATGGCGAGGTCAATATGGATGGTGGCGTTCTCCGGCATGAGGCGAAGCGCGGACTGGTATTCGGCTTCCGCCTCGCGTGTCCTGCCGAGCGAATTCAGGGCATTCCCAAGATTGCAATGCGCCTCGGCATAATCGGGCTTGAGGTGCAACGCCTCCTGATAATGGGAGACCGCCTCGCCCGTCCCGCCAGGCAGCTTCTGCAGGACGCAGCCCAGATTATAGTGCGCCTCGGCGGATCCGGGATTGAGGCGCAGGGCCTCCCGATACTGGGCTACCGCCTCATCCAGCCGGCCGGGAACCGCCTCAAGGGCGAAGCCCAGGCTGAAGTGGGCCTGGGCAAAGTCGGGCTTCAGGCGCAACGCCTCCTCGAATTGCGCGATCGCCTCGGGCATCCTGCCGGGTGATTCCTGGAGGGCGACGCCCAGGCTGTAATGCGCCTCGGCGAAGTCGGGCCTCAGGCGCAGCGCCTCCCCGTAGTGGGCGACCGCTTCGCTCAGTCGGCCGGGAACCGTCTCCAGCGCTCGGCCCAGATTGTAATGGGCCTCGGCGAGGTCGGGCCTCACGCGCAGCGCCTGCTCGAACTGGGCGATCGCCCCGTCCATCCGGCCGGGCAGCTTCTGAAGGAGACAGCCGAGGTTGTAGTGCGCCAGGGCATAGTCGGGCTTCTGTCGCAACGCCTCCTCATAATGGGCGATTGCCTCGTTCGTGCGGCCGGGAATCGTCTCCAGGGCGCAGCCCAGGTTGTAATGCGCCTCGGTCAGGTCGGGCTTCAGGCGCAAGGCCTCCTCGAGGTGGGCGATCGCGTCCTCCATCCGTCCGGGCGTGGCCAACAGGGCGCTGGCCAGATTGTAGTGCGCCTGGGCGTAGCCGGGCTTCAGGCGCAGCGCCTCCTCGTAGTGCGAGGTCGCCTCATCCATCCGTCCGGGGAGCTTGGAGAGCAGAAAACCCAGATTGTTCTGAGCCCGCTCGTTTCCCGGGCACTTGGCCACCGTGTCGGCCCAGATCGCCTCACCGCTGTGATAGGCCTCGTTTCGCTGCCAGGTGATCCACGAGAGCGCGGCGGCCGCCGCGACGCACGACGGGAGCGCCCAGCGCCCCAGCCATCGGTAGGCCCCGATCACCACCAGAATGACCACGGGTATGAGCGGCAGGTACATCCTGTGCTCTGCCATCGTCTCGGTCGCCACGGGCACGATGCTGGAACTGGGCGCGAGCATGGCGAAGAAGCTGAACCCAAGGAATCCGATGGCGGGCTTACTCTTCAGCGCCCGCGCCGTCGCCGCGGCGAGGGCCCCGATGAGCGCCGCGCACGCCGCGATCCTCGGGATATCAGTCACGAGGGCGCTGCCGCGGTCAAAGACAAGCGGGTGAGGCCAAAAACACAGCCTAAGGTATTCGGCGATCGCCGGCAATTGGGTCAGCCCGTAGCCCACCCAAGGCACGCCGCTGCCAAACCCTGCGGTCCCGGCCCGGCCATGTGTGGAAACGACAAGGAAGGCGAGAGCAAGCCACGTCGCGGCAAGCCCTGCGTACACCCACCGGCGCAGGCGCAGGGCCTCCCTCAGGCTGCCGGCAAGGAACGTGCGGTCGTAAAGAAGCACGACCAGCGGCGCGGAGGCCATCACCTCCTTGGTGCCCATGCCGAGAAGGCAGGCGGCCACGGCGAGAATGTACCAAGGGCGGACCTTGGGGCCGCCGGCCGCCGCACCCCTAATGAAGCAATAGAGGGTCAGCAGGTAGAAAAGCCCCATGAGCGATTCCGCCCGCTGGATCGTGTAGGTGACCGATTCGGTCAAAAGGGGGTGCACGATCCATATCAGGGCAGCCGAGAATGCGATTGCGGTGGCATCCCGACCCTTCCGTGGCGCGAGTGTTCGCCGCACGACCCCAAACAGGGTGAGCCCGGCAAGCACATGGATCGCCAGGTTGACGGCGTGATAACTCCACAAGGACGCCCCGCCCAAGGCATAGTTGACGGCAAATGAAAGGTTCAGGACGGGCCGGCCGCTGACGCTCGTGTCGGCCGGCGGCCAGAATGCGGTGCCCAGGTGCCGGATCGTCGCGTTTCCGCCGATCGACGCGTCGTCGTCGAACAGGGCGGGGACGGAGAATGTCCGGCTGTAGGCCGCGATTGCGGCCGCCGCGAGAACGGCTGCGGCCAACGCCACGGTCCAATCGAATCCCCGAGCCGGTGTGGGTTCCGGGGCGGGGGTTCCTATCTCGGCGCGCATCGCTGGCATGGGTGGGGGCGGTAGTTCAATACCCGCCGCCCGGAAGGTGGCAACAAGGCACCGTCCCTTGCTAGAGGAAAGTGCGGTGGGCCCCCGAGGACGCCTCGACGATGGGAATCAGCCGCCGCCCGAGGTGTCCAAGCCCGGGCGGCCGCCACTCAATGGGCCGCATGCGCCTTCAGGCCCTTCGGCTGGCCGATGGCGGCCAGCATCTCGCCGAACCACGGCGTGTCGATGTCGAACGGTTTGCCGCCCTTGATGCGGGGAAACTCGATCGCACGCAGGACGTTGCCGCGGTCCTCGTCGTGGCCGATCACGCCGCCGTCGCCGCGAAGCGCGCATTCGACCGCGAGGTCGGTGCAGCCCTTGATGAGGCGCAGGTCTTCGGGGTTGGCCGCGGCCGCGCGGGCGAAATAGCCGCTCTTCTGCACGAGCGTCTTCTCGGCGCCGATGTACTTTGAGAACTGGTCGCCGAACCACTTGCCGGGATTGATGGCGTCGAGCTTGACGTGGCCGAAGGCGTCACGCGGCACCTCGAGCCCCTTGGCGGTAAGCTCGGTGATGATCTCGTCGACGCCGGCGCCCTCCGAGATGAAGATGTTCACGTTGTCCTGCCGGTTCATGACGGCCTTCAGCCGCGCGGCCTCGGAGGAGATGTCCACGCGCATCTCCGGGATGTAGATCCCGTGGACGTCCAGCCTCTCCTTGGCCAGTCCGAGGCCAGGCACGTAGTCCTGGTGGGCGATCATGGCGCGGTAGCTTCGGGCCGTTGCAGCGGTCAGCCAGCCGCAGCTTCGTCCCATGACCTCATGCACGATGAGCATGCGCGGATTGGCCCCGCGCTCCGCCACGACATTCGCGAAATAGCGCGCGCCCTGTTCGGCGGCGGTCCAGGCGCCGAGCGATTGGCGGATGGGAAACACGTCGTTGTCGATCGTCTTGGGCAGCCCGATGACCGTGAGGGCATGTCCGTTCTTGGCGAGGAAGGCGGCCAGGTCAGCCGCGGCGGTGTTCGTGTCGTCGCCTCCGATCGTGTGCAGCACGTCGATGCCGTCCTTGACGAGCTGGTCTGCGGCGACCTGCTGCGGATTCTGGCCTTCCTTCACGAGACCGCGCTTCACGCAGTCCTTCGTGTTGGTGAGCTTCACGCGGCTGTTGCCAATCGGGCTGCCGCCATAGCCGTGAAGCACGTGCGCCGCAGCCCTTATCTCAGGCGTCACCTTGTAGCTGTCCCCGAGGAGCAGGCCCTTGTAACCCCCTCGGTAGCAGAGAATTTCAATCTCCGGGGCGATTTCGGTGTAGCGCTCGATAAGGCCGCCGATCGCTGAGCTGAGACAAGGGGCGAGGCCGCCCGCGGTGAGGATGGCAACTTTGCGTGGTTTCACAGATCGAAAATGGTGAGAGTCGTGAGCGAGCAGGCAAGGCGGGAGGAATATGACGCGGATCGCAAAGGGTGCCCGCCGTTGGTGCGAGGGCCGCACGGCAAGCTGCAATAGTCGTTGGCAGGCAACGGGGAGGATCAATGAGGGCCCCGTAACGGGCGAACCTTGCCGCGGCGGATCCGGGCCCATGGGCCGCAAAGGTAGAAGGCCGGTTTCGCGCCATCATTAATACCGAGAAAGGGCCGAGATTCGCCCAACGGGGGGCGTTGCTCTCGCGCCACGTTTGCGGAGCGTGCATCCTTTCGGGCCGAGGCCCGTCTCTCTCATGTGAATACGCCCCGCAAATACGCTTCTCCAGCGCCCTCAAGACTCTTCCCGGTGGCTTCGGGAGCGAAATGAGGCTACAACCCGCAACAAATTCCCCCAAAAACATGAACCCCAAGATCACCCTCGTACTTGCCATGGTCGCCGGCCTGTTTCTCGCCGGATGCGAATCATCCGCAAAGCTCAACAGCATCCGGATTGGCATGACCAAGTCCGAGGTGCAATCGCTGATGGGCACTCCGGACAGCACGAGCGCTCAGGCTAACGTCGAGTACATGACCTATTACCTCGAGTCCGAGGCCGGCTACGGCCGGGACCAGCCTTACATGATTCGCCTGGTCAACGGGAAGGTCGAGTCATTCGGCCGCTTTGCGCAGCTCTTTGACCTATACAACCGTCCGGTCACCAACGCGACTCCGGGCAGCCCCGATTTTCCGCAATCGGTGTTCAACCCGGCCAACCCGATGCTGTCGGGCGCGACGGTCGTCGGCACCGCGGGTCCCGCGCCCCAGATGGACCTGGCCTCGGAGCTGGCTAGGCTCAAGGCGCTCAAGGACCAGGGCGTGCTGAGCGACGAGGAGTTTCAAAAGGCAAAGGCAAAGCTGCTATCCCAACCCTGACCGCCCCAAGGGGCGCCGGCGCGCCGCCATCGGGGCGCTGCCGCCCTTCGCTGAACGCCGGGCCTTTCCTTCCGGTGCAGTGAAGACCAAAGTCGCACTTGCCATCGCGCCGCTCGCCGCGGTGCTCCTCGCCGGATGCCAGTCGTCCGCAGAACCCAACCACGTCCCCGGGGGGTATTACTACTCGGCGCCGAAGAACGTGTTCGGAAGCACCTCGTCGGTCAGGCTTGCCGATCTTAGGATCGGAATGACCAAGGAGGAGGTGCAGTCGATACTGGGCCCCCCCGACAGCACGGATGCGCAGGCGAATGCGGAGTATTTGATCTATCACCTCGAACTGCCGGCTCATGTTGCGATCTACGACCGCGAGCCGCTGTACATGGTCCGCATGGTGAGCGGCAAGGTGGAATCCTTCGGCCGTTTTTTGGAGCTCTATGACCTGTGCCTGCGGCCGGTCACACAGGCGCCTTCCGGCCAGCCCGGCTTTCCGCAGACGGGGTTCAATCCGGGTGGCCCATTGCCGCCTGGCATGGCCGCCGTCAGCTCCGGGGCTACCGCGCCCCGGATGGATATGGCGTCGGAGCTGGAAAGACTCAAAGCGCTCAAGGATCAGGGAGGGCTGAGCGAGGAGGAGTTTCAAAGGGCCAAGTCTAAGCTCCTCGCACAGCCCTGACGGCGGTCCCTTGGTCCCGGTGTCGTCGGCCGCCTGAACCGGTACGCCGGAAGAGGGCCGGTCCTTTGCGGGGGTTGCCTTTGAAGCCAACTTGGACTCCTTTTTGCATCGTTGGCGCGCGAGAGGCGCCGGCGCTTTTCACTCCCGTCGATCTTCCATGAAAGTACCCCGTAGTCTCGTCATCCTCACCCTCCTCGCCTCCGGCCTTGCCAACACCCAATACGGCGAGCCGGTGAACCCGGATGCGACCAAGGAGGCGAGAAGGCTCCTTGAGTTCCTGGTCGACATCCAGGGGCGCTACATCCTGACCGGCCAGCACAACTTTGACGCCTCAGGCTCAAAATACACCAACATCGTCCAGGCCATCACCGGGAAGAGCCCCATAGTCTGGGGCTCAGACTTCAGTTTCGCCTACAAGGGATCCGAGCCGCAGAAGTTCCAGCATTGCGGCCCGATCAACCTCACAAACCCGGGCGAACCCCTCTATTACGTCGATGTCTCGCCGACGGTGGCCCGCCAGAAGATGGTCGAGACGGCCATCAAGGAGCACAAGGCGGGGCACATCATCACGCTCATGTGGCATGCTCCACCCCCCGGCTTCGGCGACACGTGCGACGGGACCCAGATCTGGGCGATGAACAACCGGCCGACCGCGAAGGAGTGGGAGGAGCTGACGACCGACGGAACCCCGAAGAACCTGGCTTGGAAGGAACAGGCCGATGTAATCGCGGGCTACCTGGGCCAATTGAGAGACGCAGACGTGCCGGTCCTCTGGCGGCCCTACCACGAGATGAACGGGGTCTGGTTCTGGTGGTGCGACCAGAAGGGCGAGAACGGCTTCAGGAGGCTTTGGATCATGATGTACGACTACTTCGTCCACCACCATAGGCTCAACAACCTGATCTGGGTCTGGGACAGCAATGCCCCGCGTCCGAACCCAGGCGACGAGGCCTACGCCTACGAAGATTTCTGGCCGGGCGCGCAGTACGTGGATGTGCTCGCGGCGGACATCTACCACAAGAAGCAGGCCCAGGCGCTGGACGACGAGAAGAACTACGAGGACCTGTTGAGGCTCGCCAACGGTAAACCGATAGCGATGGGTGAGGTGGGAGAGCCACCGAGCCCGGAGATCCTCACCCAGCAGCCCAAATGGATCTGGTTCATGCCATGGCCTCCCTTTGGGGCGCTCGCCAGGGACAACCCGGCGAAGCTGCGCACACTCTATTCGGACAAGAGAGCCCTGACGAGGGACGACGTGGTGATCGCTGCGGACGGAACCTATCAGGTGTTGAGGAAATAGGGGGCACCGCCCCCGGCGCGGCTGAGCGCGACAGGCGATCCTGCGATCAGGGGCGGCCGGCGGTCAAACGCTCTTCCGGAGGATTCCTGCGGGCGCGAACGGCTGCCGCCGCGAGCATGGCGACGCCAGCCAAAGCGAACCAGGGGCCGTTCCTCATTGCGTGGACTGCGGCGAAACTCAGCGGTCCATCGCCCGCGGAAGCCGTGGCGGACGGTCCGCGCTCACCGACGATGCCTCTGCGCAACGGTCCCGAAAGCAGCGCCCGGACCTTGGTGTCACGGAGCAACGAAAGGATCTCGTCGGCGGTGCCCGGGATGTGGGGAAACTCGACGCCGGAAATCGCGCCTGCGTCGCCGGTGCTCGTGAAGGCCTCGAGCCGGCGCTCATGCTCGAGTGTCTGCCGGCGAAAGCCTTCGAAATAGGGCCGGTAGATTGTGCGCGACCTCCACACCTCCGACGCACCGACAACCCCGAGCCAGGCGGCCACCGCGAGAATGAGCAGGATCCGCATCCTCCCCGCCGTCGTCGCTCTGGGAAGCGCGACGACAACGGCCGCCGCGTTGGCAACGAAGCCCCAGGCAAGAACGTCCGTGTAGCGCGATCCCACTAGGCCGCTAAGGCTCGCGCGCGCCCAGGCGAGGGCGCCCGCCTGGAGCAGCACCCAGAACCCAAGGCTGATGACAAACGGGGCGAGCGGCGCCTCCTCGCGGCGGCGAAGCGTCCGAAGCAGGAGGGCGCACCATGGAAGCCATAGGGCTATGAAGCTGAGGGCGCCCGGCGGCAGGGGCCACGAGGCATATGCCAGAAAGGCCGACATCCACGCGCCTAGGCCCTGCGCGTAGAGGCTGGGGACGGGTGGAAAAGGGTGCCGGGTGAGCCAGCCGATCGCGGCGACCACGGTGCAGGCGCCGAGATACCACGCGCTCGACCGCCACGAGCGGCGCCCGCTGAGGACCGTGACAAGGCCGGTCCCCGCCATGGCCAGCGCGGTAAAGAAACCTGACGCCATGCTTCCGAGCATCACCGCCGCCAGCACCAAAGGCGCCCAGCTGGCGGGCGATCTCAACGGGCCGCCGGCCGGCAGCGAAAAGGCCACCACCGACCCGAGGACCATGATGGCGAACTGGTCCTGGAAGCCTGAGACAATGTTCTCCCAGTCGCAGACAAGGAGCATTGGGAGTAGGGCCGCGGAAGCGACGACGCTGCCGCGCGCCCATCCCAGAAACGTCCATGCGAGCAGGCAGATCCAGGCCACGGCGGCCGATTGCAGCAGGTACGTCGCGATCGCCATGACGCGGTTGTCCCAGCCGCCGTTCACGGCCACGGCGGCCAGGGAAACAATGCGCGTGAGGACAACGCGGTGCTCGTTGTTTGCCGCAAGGAGGTCGCCCAGGCCGAGGCGCCCGTGTGCCAGGGGAGCCACCAAGCCGGATATCTCCGCGTTCCACTGGTCGAGATAGGGTGCCCATGAGACGTTGCCGTCGGCGAGGAAGAGGCGGCACCCGAAAACCAGCGTTCCAACGCCGCAGCCGGCCAGCAGGCGGCACCTCCAGCCTGCTCCGGTCGCCGCACGCTGGCCGGACAGGAAGCGATACGCGCAGGCGGACGAAAACAGGCAGGCCGCAAGCAGGATGAGCCCGGCTCCGATGGCGCTCGCTGGAATTGGCATGGTGCTCGACCGCCCAATAGGGGCGGGGTAAGACCTTGTTGCAGGCGACGGCCGTCTGCACGCGTATTCTGCGAACCCGGGTGGCGCAGGTCGGCTTGACTACTAAGGGGGCGTCGGCGAGTTCTGGTCCGTGGAAAAGGACAGCTTGGCCCCCGAGCACATTCTTCTTGTCGATTGTCCGGACCGTCCGGGCCTGGTGCATGCGATCACCGGTGTCCTATTTCGCGCAGGGGCAAACGTGACGTCAAACCACGAGTTCGTTGACGCGGAAACCCAACGGTTCTTCATGCGCACGGCCTGCGTGGGCCCGATGGACGCGGCGGCCGTGCAGTCTGCCGTGGTGGCCGTTCTTCCGGCTGGGGCCGACGTGCGCTTCCGCAGAGCGGTGCCTCGCCGCATCGTCGTCCTGGTGTCGCGCGAGCACCACTGCCTCGCGGATCTTCTCGTTCGCCACGCGTACCACGAGCTTGGGGCGGACTTGGTCGCGGTGGTGAGCAACCACGAGGTCCTGCGTCCCCTTGTGGAGAAGTTCGCGGTGCCGTTCCACTACCTCGCCCACGAGGGCCTGAGCAGAGAGGCGCACGAGGAAGCCCTTCAGGCTCTGATTAGACCGATGCCTCCGGACTTCCTCGTCCTCGCAAAGTACATGCGCATCCTAAGTCCGAAGTTCGTCTCCGAGTGGCCGAATCGGATTGTCAACATCCACCATTCCTTCCTTCCCGCGTTTGTCGGTGCGCGGCCCTACCGCCAGGCGTACCAGCGCGGGGTAAAGGTGATCGGAGCGACCGCGCACTTTGTCTCCGACCAGCTAGACGAGGGCCCGATCATAGTGCAGCAGGTGATCCCCATGGACCATTCCTACACGCCCCACGACCTTGCGAGGGCGGGGAGGGACATCGAGCGCACGGTGCTCGCCAACTCGCTTAGGCTGCTGAACGAGGACCGGGTGTTTCTCTGCGCCAACCGCACGATCATCTTCGACTGACGTCGCGGGCAGGCTGACCGGCCGTCAGCTGCCGGCAGGTAGGGCGAGCTGCCGCGCAAGCTCCTGCTCAGCCTCCAGCGCCTGCCCGAGCCTCGCCCGGTCCGACCGGATGGAGTTGATTATCGGCGCAAGGTCTATCCCTCCCTTTCGGGCCGACGTGTCCAGGCCTCCCAGGGCGTCGAGCAGGGAGTCCAGGGCCTCAACCGTGTTCCCGCGGGACAATCGCATCGACGACAGGAGCGCCGGCGCCAGGGGGGCGCGGTCCGGATATCCGGAATCGAACGCCTTCACCTCCCTGAAGAGCTCGGCCGTGTCCAGGCACGTGAACCGGTACGCGTCGAGCAGCGCCTCCATGCTCTGGCGAAGCTTCACCACCTTTGGGTCGACGTTGGCCGGATCAAGCTTGGATATCGCCATCCGGTACCGGCCTACCCGCACGACCTGGTCGGTCATCATGATGCCATCCTCGCGCCGAATCATGGCGGGTATCCGACGCAGGTCGTCGGCGCCCATCTGGGCCCTGACCCTCACGACCTCGTGGAGAAACGTGACCTTCTCCGGGTCCCCGGGGCCCTTGGCCGACTCAGCGACCGGACGCGAGCATCCCCAGACGAAGGAACAAGAAAGAAACAGAATCAATTTGGCTCGGGCTCTCACGGATTGAATTCTCGATTTCTCCAAAGTCGCGGCAAGGTGAATCCTAAAGCCCCCCGGGGCGGTTGTTTTTGGTGGTGACAGCCGGCGCGCGCGCGGTGAACCTGACCCGGATGCCACAAGGTCCGAGGTTGATTCCGGCTTCGCTTGCTTCGGCGCTTCTTCTCGCCGTGTGCTGCGCGCCCGCCCTGCGTGCTCAGGTGACGGAGACGACCCAGACCATTGAGCCGGGCGGCATCCTGATGCGCATGGACGCAATCTCCCTGGGGATCAAGCCGGACACCACCGCGCCGAACCAGTACAAGGCCCTGGCGCTCGGCACGACGCTCGTGTCGGCCGGACTCACGAGCACGCTGGACGCCGAGGTCGGCGTGCAGCTGTTCCTGCGGGACACGTTCTCGACCGACGGCTCGGACCACACGGACAGCGGGGTCGGAGACGTGACGCTGAGGACCAAGTGGACCTTCTGGCGCGATCTCTCGAGCGGTCAGGCGGCGGCCATCATTCCCTATGTGATGCTGCCCACGAACTCCAGCGCCGTGGGAAACAACTCGGTCGAGGGTGGCGTGATCCTGCCGTGGTCGATGGACATTGCGGCGGGCACGAAGGCGGCGGCGATGGTGGAGTGGGACGAGTATCGGAACGTCGCGAACACCCGCTACGACACGCGCTGGTACGGGAGCGCCTATCTCAAGTGGGAACTGGGGAGCACTCTCGGCGCCTATGCCGAAACGACCCTGAGCGACTCGACTGCGGGATCCTCGACCTTTGCCGGGACGGTCGGCGGGGGCGCAACACTTTCCATCTCCAAGAATTTCGAGTGGGACTTCGAGGTCAGCCGGGTGCTGGGATCGGGCCGTAGCGCGTGGGCCGAGGTCCTGCGATTCCGCTGGAAGATCCTCTGACAGGCGGTCCGCCCGTCCGCTAGGCGTCGTCGAAGTCGGTCAGAATCGAGAATCTGAACGTGGAACCCTCGCCGGGGCGGCTCTCTACGGAGATTGTCCCACCCATCAGCTCGCACAGGCGCTTGGAGATGATGAGACCGAGCCCTGTGCCGCCGCGCCGCCGCGTCGTCGAGGTGTCGACCTGGCTGAAAGGCATGAAAAGATGGTCGAGCTTGTCCGCCGGAATGCCGATTCCGGAGTCCTTGACCGCGAAGAAGAGGCGCGCGACGCGCCGGGTCGATCCCGGCTCGACCGGCTCGCCGCGGGCGCACGAGACCTCGAGCGAGACGCCGCCGCGCTCGGTGAACTTCAGGGCGTTTCCGATCAGGTTCGTGAGGATCTGGCGGATGCGCGACTCGTCGCTGTTCACGATCTCGGGCACCCCGGCGTCGACCTTCGAGTCCAGGCCCAGGGCGAGCGACCGCGCCTTCGGGGCGAAGAACGCGCAGATGTCCTGGACGCAAATGCGCAACGAGAAGGGCGCGTGCTCGATGTCGATCTTGCCCGAGTCGATCTTGGAAAGGTTGAGTATGTCCGCGATGATCTTCTCCAGGGCGAGGCCGCTTGAGTTTATCATCTCAACCTGCTCGCGCTGGTCGAGGGACAGCGTGGTTGACGAAAGCATCTTGGAGAAGCCGATGATCGCGTTGATCGGTGTCCGCAGCTCATGGCTCACGATCGCAAGGAATTCGGACTTGGCGCGGTCGGCGGCCTCCGCCGCCTCCTTCGCGCGGAGAAGCGCGGCCTCGGCCTCCTTGCGCTCGGTGATGTCGTGGCCCACCGATTGGTACTCCATCGTGTTGCGTTCGTCATCCTTGATGGCGCGCTGTGTCCACCGGATCCATAGCCGCCTTCCATCTTCAAACGGCATCTCGGTCTCGAAGGTGTAGGGCTCGTCCGCAATCGCGGCACCCGGAGTGAAATAGGGGAAATCAACCCCGACGAGCTCGGTGCGCTTGCGGTTCACGGCGCGCGCGTAGGCGCCGTTCACGAACGTGATCTTCCCGTCATTCCTGTAGCGGCAGATGAGATCGGGCTGGTCCTCGACTATCCCCTTGTAGCTCGCCTCAACTTGCTGGAGCGAGCGGGCCATCCGCTCGATCTTGCGCGCCAATCCGATGATCTCGTCGGAATCCGACTCGTCGCCGAGCAGCGGCGTGTCTTCGATCTTAACCGAATCCGTGGTGTCGTGGAGCGATTTCAGCGACTTCGCCAGCGTCTGGTCCCATACGTAGCCGGCCAGCATCAGGAGCAGGGCCCCGCAGATCGCGAACCCTATGATGTACAGCGCGCTGCCGAGGTGTTCCCTGATCTGCTCATCGGTTATGATCGAGACCCACCCAACAGTAAGTCCAAAGGCAAGTACCAGAATGAACGTGGTTTTGCGTTTCATCGATTGGGTAAGGTTTACTGGCACTTTGCGTGAGCCGGTCATTGGAGTCGAGTACGGAACATATCCTGGCGGCGCGCCTCAGTTGGCGAAAAACGGATTATGGCGTTTTTCCTGCCCCACGGTTGTAAGGGGGCCGTGCCCGCACGCGAGAACCGTGTTGCGCGGCAGGCTCAGGATCTTCTCGACGTCGTTCTTGTACTGGTCGGCGAAGTGCTCAGCGCTGCCGCCAATCGAGCTGGCGAATAGCGAATCGCCCACCACCGCAAGGGGATAGCTCAGGCCCGTCACGTAGAACGTCGTCTGGCCGGGGGAATGCCCCCACGTGGAGAGCGTCTTTATCGCGATCCCTCCTAAGTGAAAGTGGGCGTTCTCCCTGAAGGCCCTTGCTCCCGGATGGTCGGCCGGCTCCCGTTCGCTCGCCCACACTTCGGCGCCCGTCTCATTGGCCAGCCGCGCCAGGTCCGCGATATGGTCGTCGTGCGTGTGCGTTATGAAGACCATCTGGAGGCGGATCTTCTCGGTGCGGATCACGTCGAGCATCCCCTCGGAGTCGGCGCCCGTGTCGAAGGCGGCTCCGACGCGCTCGCGCGCATCCCAGACCAGGTAGCTGTTAACAAAGATGTCCTCAAAGGGCGTGTTAAAGATCGCGAATCCGTGGGGAAAAACGGGCGCCTCCGGGTACCACCTCTTGTGCGCGAGGTCCTCCAGGGCGTTCGGGCCGAGGCGAAGATGGCGGGCCACCCTGCGGATGACGGCGTCCAGGACGCGGCCGGACTTAATGGCGGCGAGGTCGTCGGGCGTCACTTCGGCCCTCTTGCACAGTTCCTCGTCCGAAATCCGCAGGCCCCTTTGGGCCTTCGATACGACGTCGCTGAAATTATCCTCGATCGGAATGCGCGGCATGGGGCAAGCGTGTCACTGCGGATGGCCCGGTGCGAGGTTTTGAGCGGCCTGGGCGGCGGAGCGGGCCTGCTCCTCGCGCCCGCCCTTCTCGAAGATATCGGCTATGGAGAGGTAGGCGGACGCACCGCGCTTCGGGTCGATTCTTGCGATGTCCGCCGCAAGGGACAGGGCCTTTGTCGGGTCGCCGAGGGGCCAAGGCGCCTTCGCGTAGAACCTCATGAGCCCTTCGCACGCCCCGAGATCCCTGGGGTCCTCGGCAATTGCGCGGGTCATGGCATCGCGGCCCTCCAGGGCTAGTGAGAACGAGTTGTCGCGGTCCGCGACGAGAAGGCAGACGCCGGCGTACTCTGAAAGGTAGTTCTCATTGTCCGGGGAGAGCTTGGCTGCCTTGCCGAGCCACGAACGGGCGGAGTCGAGGGCGGACGGGCCTCCCGCCCGCAGCACGGTCATCCCGAGATAATAGCTGGCAACGGCGTTGGAGGGCTCGGACACCGCCAGCGGCTCCAGAATGGCCCTGGCCTCGGCAAACCGCTTCTGCTTGTAGAGCGAGATCGCGTCACCGATCGACGGCGCCGCCACGGCGGGCCTGGCCCCGCCCAGAATGCCTATGAGCAGCGGGAGACCCATCCTCAGGGCGCCGTTGCCGCTCACGCTCATTTCGAAAACGCCACCCTGAGCGCCTCGGCGACGTTGGGAGGAACAAAGTGCCCCACGGGGCCGCCGTGGCTTGCGACCTGCTTGACCAAGGAGGAGCTGGTGTAGCTGAACTGCTCGTTGGGCATGACGAAGATTGTTTCCACCAGGGGCTGAAGATGGCGGTTCATGAGGGCCATGTTGAACTCGAACTCGAAGTCCGAGAATGCGCGCAGGCCGCGGATGATCGCGTTGGCCTTCTGGCTCACGGCGAAGTCCACCAGGAGCCCGCCAAACGTTGTCGCGGCGACATTCGGGAACTGCGCGATGTTCGGAAGGATCATGGCGAGGCGCTCCTGCGAGGTGAAAAGCGGCTTCTTGCCCGGATTGTCCGCGACCGAGACGGTCACCTTGTCAAAAAGGCGTGCGGCACGGGCGAGTACGTCGAGGTGCCCGTACGTGATGGGATCAAAGGTGCCGGGATAGATGCAGTGACGCATGTGTGACTTCACCAAGGAAATAACCTAGCGGCCCGTCTGGCGAGCGTGTTCCTCTACGATGTTGCCTTCGCCACGGACGCGTATGTTGTTAAGCGAGAACATGAACCTGCCGAACGCCATCACGCTTTCGCGGATCCCGCTGATGTTCGTCATCGTCGGGCTCATGTTCTGCACGTGGCCGGGTGCGGCGACGCTCGCCTTTGTGCTCTTCATCGCGGCGGCCGTCGGCGACTGGGTCGACGGCTACCTCGCGCGCACGCGAGGGCTGGTCTCCAGCTTCGGGAAGCTAATGGACGCCATGGCCGACAAGATCATGGTCATGGGCATCGTCATCGCCCTCGTCGAGAAGCACAAGTTATGGGTCTCCCTTGCCGTCATCACGCTGTGCCGCGAATTCCTGATCACGGGGATGCGCATGGTGGCGGCGACCAAGGGCGTCGTGGTGTCTGCGGACAGCCATGGGAAGACGAAGACGGTCACGCAGCTCATCGCGCTCGGGCTCTTCATGGGGGCGCCGATGGTGGCGCGGGACGGGGCGAGCTTCTTCGGATGGGACGCGATCCATTTCGAGAAAAACGTCGACATGGCGGGCATCGTTGTCTTCATCGCGAGCACGGTGCTGTCCGTCTGGTCGGGATACCGCTACATCGCAAGGAACGCGCGGCTGGTGTTTGGCGATGACGTCAAACCCTCATGAAACTTGAGCATCCCTCCTGGCCCAAACACCTTCCAACGGAGGGCATCCTCGGTATTGCCACGCTCGGCCCGGTCGGCCTTAAGACGAAGGCTCCGGGGACCTGGGGGTCGGCGGCTGGAGTGCTCTTCTTCGTCGTCTGCTTCTTCCCGCTCGGCATCGTCGAGAGCATGGTTGCGATCGTCGCCCTCACGTACTTTGCCGTGGGAATCTGCGGCGAGGCTGAGGTCCGGCTGGGCAAGCACGATCCGGGGGAGGTGATCCTGGACGAGTTCGTCTCGATGCCGCTCTGCTTCCTCGGGTGGCGGATGATCATCGGGCCGGGCGTGCTCCCGTTCCTTGCGCTCATGCTGGTCGGCTTTGCCCTCTTCCGGTTCTACGACATCAGGAAGCCGCTGGTGATAAACTCCCTTCAGGCGCTGCCTGGGGGCTGGGGCGTCGTCCTCGACGACACCGCGGCCGCGCTGGCTACATGCGCAACGCTGCACCTCGCGCACGCGATCTGGCTTCTGGTCTGATCGGGCTGGGGCCATTCTGACCGGGATGCAGGCCGCGTAAGGATTTAGGCTTCAGCCAGGCACGGAACGCACGGCCGGGCCTCGTCGAGAGTGCGGCGCACGATCGACATCAGGGTCTCTGCTGTAAATGGCTTTGCCAAATACGCCGTCGATGGCGTTCTTTTCCCGTCTTCGTCTCTGTCATCCATGCCGCTCATGATCACGACGGGAAGGTCGGGATTTAGCCGGCGAAGCGCGGCAATCAGAGCCGCGCCGCCTACTATTGGCATGTCATTGTCAGTGAGCAGGAGCCGGACTTCATCAGCACGGGGCCCGAAGACCGCCATCGCAGCGGCTCCGTCGCCCGCCGTCACCACCCGGTAGCCCTGACGGATGAGGATTCTTGCGCTGACCTCGCGCACCGATTCCTCGTCATCGACAAGGAGGATCAGTTCGCCCTTTCCCATCCGCGCGGGCTCGCCGCGCGGGTCCGCTTTGCCGGCGACCTTCTCCGCGACGGTGGCCGCCGGGAAATAGACTGTAAACGCTGTGCCATGGCCGGCCAATTTTCCGGGGAGGGTTTGCACGGCCACGAACCCTTCATGCTGGCGAACAATGCCGCGCACGGTGGAGAGGCCGAGGCCGGTGCCCTTGCCTAAGCCCTTGGTGGTGAAAAACGGCTCCCATATCCGCTCGAGCAAGTCATGCGGAATGCCTGTTCCGGTGTCGCGTACCTCGACCGTGAGGTAATTACCCGGATGCGCGTCCGCAATCTCTGCCTTATCATCAACATCAAGCGCGCGGTTCGCGGCGGTGATCGCCAGCTCGCCACCTTGAGCCATCGCATCGCGCGCGTTGATGCACAGATTCAGAAATACCTGATGCAGTTCCGTAGGGTCGCCCAGCACGGGCCACATGTCGCTGGGCAGATGCGACACTATCCTGATCGACTTTGGGAAAGTGGTTTTGGCGAGATCGATAACGTCTCGCAATACCTTCCCGACATCCACCTGCACCTTCCTATGAGTCGTGCCACGTGCGAAGGAAAGCATTTGGCGAACAAGGGCGGCGCCGCGCTCGGAGCTTTGCTCGATCATGTCGAGGATGCGTCTTCCGTCTGGGTCGCTCACCTTCTCCCGAAGCAGCGGGCCCGCCATGAGGATGGGGGTGAGCGCATTGTTGAAGTCGTGGGCGATTCCGGCAGCAAGCATCCCGAGGTTCTGGACACGCTGCGCACGCAAGGCATGCTCCTCGAGCTGCTTCTTCTCGGTGATGTCCTCCTTGATGGCTATGAAGTGGCTGATCTGGCCGCGCTTGTCCTGCACCGGCGTGATGGTCTGGAACTCGGTGAACGTGGAGCCGTCCTTGCGCCGATTGACCACCTCGCTTTTCCAGACTTTTCCGGCCAGAATCGTCGTCCACATATTCTTGGTGAATTCATCGTTCTGGTTCCCTGATTCTAATAATTCGCGCGGATTGTGCCCGATTGCTTCCGCGGCGCTGTAGCCGGTGAGGGCGCAGAACGCCGGGTTGACCCACTCAATCATGCCTGTGCGGTCGGAAATGGTGATGGCATTGGCAGCGGATTCCAGCGCGGAGGCCTGCAGGCGCAGGAGCGCCTCCATCCGAACGCGCTCGGAGATCTCGTGGGTCAATGACTTATTGGCACTCTTCAGCAGCGCCGTGCGTTCGCTCACTTTCTGTTCCAGGCTTTCGTTCGATTGGTGCAGGGCTTCTTCCACCTTCTTGCGTTCCCCTGCATTCCGCTCGAGCACCCTGGCGGTCCTCCAGATGAGGATCATCAGCACGAGGCTGCCCGTCACCTCCGCAACCCCTGTGCCATAAGTGTGGTTGAAGAACCCCGCATGCTCACCTTGCAGTTCGAGCCCTCCGAGGACCAACGGCAGCGCCAGGACCGCCAGCAACAATCGGCGGATGACCACGCCACCCGGCAATTCACTGATGATGGACCGCATCAGGCCGGCCTCGGGCCGTGCGCATAGGACGCCCGCTGGCAGCGCAACAAACGCCGCCGCCGCCGCAATTCCAATCGATGAGAGGTGGTCGAATTTGTAGAATCCAACGGCCCCGTAGAAATGACCAATCAGGTTGACCAGTCCCATCATCGCCACGAGCACGGCGGACGCTTGGGCCACCATCACCAGCCGCGGACGTGTCATCATGCACAGCGCCGCCCCCAGCAGTGCCAAGTTGAACGCGGTCTCAGGCGCCATCCGGCCCGGATTCAAGGTATTGATCTCGACGCGTGATTCACGGCCGAGCAGCTCGTCAATGCCCAAGCCCGTCCCTAGCAGGTATTCGGTCAAGGTAGCCGCGCCAAGCGCAGCCACCGCAAGCGCACAGCCGAACGCGACCCGTTGCCGCCATCGCGGGGTCGCGGGCCCGGCCAACAGCCACAGCGCCAGCGAGGCTAGCGCTAGCCCCACGGCGGTGTTCGCATTCATCGCCACGTGGCTGGGCATCACCGAACTCTTGTCGAGCGGGTTTCCCAGAACCCAAGCCGCAAGGACCACCGCGCCGAGTGCACACACTCCTATTGCAAGCGCGCGGCTCAGCCACAGCGAATGACTCCGAGTGAAGCGTGGAAACTCCAGCCTCAAGCAGGCACCTTAAGCCCCCTTTCGAGTATTTGCAACCCACCTGCGATGGTGGCAGCGCCTATTGGCGTTACTTTATTTGTCCACTTATGTTATTGCCAGCGAGGATCTAATGCACGCCACGGCGGAAGCTGCGGTCTTCGCTGCGCATTGTTTCTAGGGGAGGGCGCACAAGTTCTCGGCGGGAAGCTTCAGAAGAAGACCCTGGCGCAGCACATCGACCGATATCACGATCCCTTCGGGATTCGACGAGTCGTCGACTAACCCCTCCAGCCCGTGAAGCGGACCCCCGACCACGCGCACGCGCCGGCCGCGGGTGAGGAAGGGAATGAGGCTCAGCTCGACTCCCGAGGCGACGATCTTCCTGACGTCGTCAAGCTGCGCGAGAAACTTGGGCTCGTCGTCGACCGGAATGGCCCGGGCGATCAGCTCCTGCTGGTAGATCCGCGTCTTGAGGACCGAGGGGACGCGGGCGAAGACGTAGCCTGGAAAGAGCGGCTTCGTGAACCGCTTCGTCCCGCTCGGGTAGCGCCTGACGCTGTCGACGAGCGGCAGGTAGTGTTCGAAGCCCTCTGCGGCCATCAGAGCCGCGAACTTCTTCTCGCGCCTCGGCCGCGTGTGGCAGGCGTACCAATTGCTCCCCGGGGCCCCGTCGCTCACGTCTTGAGAAGAAACCGGATCGCGGCGTGGTAGCCTTCAAGCCCGAGGCCGGTGATCACCGCCGCGCATGCGGGGGCAGTCAGCGAGGTGTGCCTGAATTCCTCGCGCTTGTAGATGTTCGAGATGTGCACCTCCACGGCGGGTACGCGGGCGCCGAGGAGCGCGTCCCTCAGCGCCACGCTCGTGTGGGTCAGGGCGCCGCCGTTTATCACGATGCCGTCGCACTTCGCGTCGGCGAGTTTAGCGATCTTGTCGATCAGCTCGCCCTCGTGGTTGGACTGGAAAAATTCGAGCGCGGCCTCTTGCCCGAACTCGGTGCGCAGGGCCCTCTCAAGGTCGCCCAGCGTGGCGCTGCCGTAGATCTCGGGCTCGCGTTTGCCGAGCCGGTCAAGGTTGGGTCCGTTCAGTATCGCGATCTTCTTCATGGCCGTTGGGGGTGCTGGCTAAAGGGGATTTTCGGTCGCAATGAACTCCCACGGCAACCTAAACTTTGCCGACAGCTCGGCCGCGAGGGCCCTGACAGCGTGCACCTCGGTGGCGTAGTGTCCGCAGAGATAGAGGTTGAGCCTGCGCTCCTGAGCCACGTTGAACCATTCCTCGCGCAGCTCGCCCGTCACGAGCGTGTCGACCCCGGCCCCCGCAAGCGCGGCCATGGCGCCGTTGCCGCTTCCGCTGCAGAAGGCGACTTCCGCAGGGCTCGCGGACCCGAACTCGATGGCGATGACCCTCGGGTAGAGCGACTCGAGCTTTCGGCGCAGCGCGGACCTCTTCATGCGGCACGGCGCGATGCAGCCGATGTTGCCCCCTTGGTTGGGCAGGAAGCCCCTGCGGGCCCTTAGTCCCAACTGGCGGGCGAGAAGCGCGTTGTTGCCTATCTGCGGGTGCGAGTCGAGCGGCAGGTGGCAGGAATACAGGGCGCAGTTGCCCTTCACTAGGGCCGCGGCCCGGGTGTAGGCCGGGCCCGTGATCGGGCGGGGCATATCCCAGTACATGCCGTGGTGGACGATCAGAAAGTCGACGCCGGCACTGGTCGCCTCGAGGAAAGGGACGAGCCCCGCGTCGACGGCGGCGCCGATCCGGGTCACCCGCCCGTCGTTCGCGAATTGGAGGCCGTTGAAGGCGCCCGGGGCGTCCGTGAAGGCCGCCAGGCGGGTGCGCTTGTCACAGTAATCAACGAGGTCGTCTAGTCTGGGCATGGATTCAGCGGCCGAGTCGGCAGCTATGTGCGCTAAAGCCTGCGCCGAAACTCACGAGCCAAAAATCACCGTCCGGCCTGGGCCGTGGGTCCGTGAGCGTCTCCTCGAGCGCGAAAAGCACCGAGGCGCTGCTCATGTTTCCGTGGTCGCGAAGGGTCCGTGCGCTCGCATCGAGGGGGTGGGGCGCGACGACGGGCGCCAAAGCCTCCAGGACGTCGCGTCCGCCGCCGTGCGCCACGACGCCCGCGACCGGCCGCGGGCCCCTGCCAGCCCACAGGCGGCCGACCGCTCCGGCCGCCAGCTCGGGCACCGATCGGTGCAGGAGATTGCGCAGCTTGCCGCCCCGATGCTCAAAGCGCAGCTTGTCGCGGTCCTCGGGCAGGTGGAGTGATCTGAAGTCGAACGCCCTCAGGCCCGACGGACCCGGGGAGGCGCGCCAAAGCGTCGCTGCCGCGCCGTCGCTGAAGAGGCATGCGCTTATGATCACGCCGGGGTCATCGTCCAGATAGAAGGCCGCCGAGCAGATCTCGACGGCGACGCAGGCCACCGTTGCGTCGGGGTGCGCCGCGAGCACGTGGCTTGCGGCGCGCAGCGTGGGAATCGCGGCGCCGCACCCCAGGCCCACCATGTCCTGGAGGAGGGCGTCCTGCCGGATCCCAAGGCTCTGCGCGACATAGCTCGTCACTCCCGGACAGAGGTACCCGGTGCACGTGCAGATCAGGAGCGCGTCAAGCTCGCTGGGTCGCGTTGAGGCCTTCTCAAGCGCGGCGCTTAACGCGCGCGCCGCCAGCACCGGTGCCTCAGACCGAAAGGATTGGTTCAATTCGTCCGAGGTGCGGTCAAACACACCCTCGATGTCGGGCACCGCGAAGTGCCTTCGCTCGATGCCGTGGTCTCCCCGGAGAATGCTGTGCAGGATAAGCATCGAGCGCCTCTTCAGCCGCGAGCGCACGGCGGATCCCTCGACGATTCGCCAGCAGTCGAGCTGGGAAAAGGCGGCCGGCGGCACGGCGGTGGCGAGAGAATGAAGGTACATGGCTCGAAGTGCTAACGAAGCGCTGCGAAGAAGGCGCCGAAGGGCACGATGCGGGAGCTCACGACGGCGGCGAGGCAGGACTGCCGCCGGCGCTCGAGGAAGAAGGGATGGATCAGGCTGGCGAGCATGAGGCGTCTGGCGAACCGCGCCCGCTGCGCCGAGGCAATCACCCCGGCCGCCTCCTCCCAGCTGGCGTCGCCCGCGGCGTACGCGCGGAGGGGCGCCACTGCCAGCTCGGCTCCCTGAAGCGCCATGGCGAGACCGTTTCCAGTAAAGGGCGGAATGGTCGCGCATGCGTCGCCGATTCGGATCTGGCCCGACGCCGAGATCCGGCGGTCACCCAGGGTCGCTGCGACCGCGCAGAACGACTCGGGATCCGGCTCTGCGGCCCGAAGGCGCCGAGCCAGCTCTGCGAGGCCGGCTGTCACAAGGTAGGCGAGGAGCAGGTCGAAGCCGCGCTCGGTGTGATCCTGCGGCGCGAAGATGCCGCACGCGTTGACGGCCCCGGATTCCACCTGCGAAAGGCCGATGTAGCAGCGCTCCCCCATATGGATCTCAAGGTCGGTGACCACGGTCAGGTTGCGCAAATGGACCTTGAGCCCCACCCAAAAGGGCCCCTCGCGCCTTCGGCCGCCGGCGAAAACTCTGCCCTGCGGGGACTCAGCTTCATCGGCCCGCGTGTTGGTCCGCAGTTTTCCGCCTTCGGCCGCAAAGGCCGTGGCGAGCCGCGCGTCGAGCGCGTACCGGCTGATTCCAAGTGCGGGCGATGGGAGAGAAAAGGGGCGCAGTGTCCTGTCTCGCAGGTGGTAGGTGGCAACCGAATGCTGCCGCGCGTCGGCAAGGATCTCCTGAAGCCCGAGGGAGGCCGTCGTGTCCTCGCCGAGGCCCGATATGAACTCGCCGCACACGCGGTGCCGGGGATAGCCGCCGGACTCGAAGAGCGTGACGGGGACACCCGAGCGGCGCAGCGCCAGGCCAAGCGCGAGGCCGGCGACGCCGCCACCGACGATCTCAATTGGAAGCCGGGAGTTCACGCGGTCCGTACTGCGACCATTCGAAGCGCCCCAAGTGCCGTGACCGAGCACGAATAGCTCCATTCGCCCTCGGCCATGCCGAGCGCGGCGGGCAGCTCGTCCCCGACAAAGCCGGCCGCGATGCTGACACGGGCATCGTGCCGCGTGACATGGTTGGCGCCGAAAACGGGTGCAAGCGCCGCGATGAACCCCTGCGAGATCCTGCGGCGCAGGGGTTCGCAGGCGAGGACGACCCTGGCGCTACCCCTAATCCTTGCCCCCAGCCTGCCGAGCTCGGCGTCGGTGAACTGGTGGAGGATCAGGTTGGCGACGACCACGGTGTAAGGGTCGTAGCCGGAGAACGTCCTGAGGTCCTTCTGGTGCCAAAGGCGGCCCTGGGGCCAGGCGTCCGGGCGCGGCCACAGATCGAGGCCGTCCAGCGCAATGCCTTGATTGATAAGGCGCCTGCCCATTTCGCCCGTGCCCGCCCCGAGCTCGAGGACGCGTTCTCCGGGCTGCAGGAGAGCGGGGAGCACGCGCGCAAACCACGCCTCGTTGCGCATGAAGCGGTTTATGAGCCGCAGGTCGCGGCGGTTGTGCGCCGCGTCGGGATCGTCAAAGGGCAGCGAATCGAGCAGTTCGGGTTCGCAGGCTCGTTTCATTTAGGGTGTGGTTGCACAGTCGATGATTGCCCGTGAGCAAGAGCATGTCCAGAGTCGAGCCCAGATCAAATGAGCGCCGCAAAGAAAGACCCCGTCGACCTGATCGCGCAGGCCGCCAGGAGGTTCTCCCGCCGTCCGTCCTGGGACGAGTATTTCATGGCTGCGGCGATCCTCATCGCGACGCGCTCCAACTGCGAGCGGCTGCACGTCGGATGCGTCATCGTTTCCGGAGGAGACAGGAGGAACCGGCTGGTGGCCGCGGGCTACAATGGCTTTCTGCCGGGAACGCCCCACGTGTCCCGCGTCCGCGCGGGCCACGAGCAGGCCACCGTCCACGCCGAGCAGAACGCGGTCGCCGACGCGGCCAGGCGCGGCAGCTCATTGGCGGGCTGCGTGGCCTATGTCACACACTACCCGTGCCTCAACTGCGCGAAGATGCTGGCCGCGGCCGGCATCGCCGAAATCAGGTACCGGTCCAACTACCACAACGACCCGCTCGTCGAGACGCTGATGACGGATGCGGGTGTGATCCTACAGAGGCTTTGAGGGGGGAGCCGGCAAGCTTATGCGCGAAAGCATGCACAGGACCAAGCAATCGCTCGCCGGTTCGCTCCTCCTCGCCCATCCGGTGCTCCGGGACCCCAATTTCCGGAGGACCGCGGTCCTCATGTCGACCCACGGCCCCGAGGGCGCGATGGGAGTCGTGCTGAACAGGCCGCTCGGCAAGCGCCTCGGCGAGCTCAAGGGGGACTTTGCTCTCGGGCCGCTTTCCGGGACCCCGATCTTCTCGGGGGGACCGGTCCAGACCGAGCAGCTCATCCTCGCCGCGTGGCAATCGCGCGAGGACGCGTTCCAGTTGCATTTCGGGATAGACCCGGAGAAGGCGGTCCAGATGCTCGCCGACGAATCCACGCGCCTTCGGGCTTACCTGGGCTACTCCGGATGGTCCGCGGGCCAGCTCGAGAACGAGCTCAAGAGCGGAACCTGGATAGTCGCCAGCCCCCCTGCGGACCTGTTTGAGCGGCCCATGCAGGACTCCCTCTGGCGCTCGCTTCTCGCCGACGAGGGCGACGAATGGAGCCTTCTCGCCGACGAGCCCGACGAACCCGGGAAGAACTGAGTTGACAGGGTGCGCCTGCGCTCTCTGTTTTGGTGCCTTTTATGAAAGTCGTTTCCTCCATCAAATCAGCCAAGAAGCGTCACCCGGACTGCCAGGTGGTGCGCCGCCGCGGCAAGATCTACGTCATCAACAAGACCGATCCGCGTTACAAAGCACGCCAGGGCTGAAGCTTAACCCATTTCCAACGTGAAAACTGAAGGTCATCCGACGCTCAACCCGGTCTGTTTCCTCGATGTCGCCACCGGCAAACGATTCCTGACCCGTTCGACGATGAAGTCGGCCCGCAAGGAATCGATCGACGGCAAGGAGTATTTCATCGTCCTGCGCGACGTGACGATGGACTCACACCCCGCGTACACCGGCGAGAAGCGCCTCGTGGACACGGCGGGCCGCGTCGAGAAGTTCACGTCAAAGTTCAAGCGCAGCACGAAGAAGTAGGCCACCAGGCAGTTGAAGCTGATCTGTTTTGACTGCGACAGCACGCTGAGCTCGATCGAGGGGATCGACGAGCTGGCCAGGATTCACGGCCCCGAGGTATTTGCGCGGGTCGAGGCGATGACGAGGGACGCCATGAATGGCAAGATCCGCCTCGAGGAGGTCTTTGGGCGCCGGCTGGACATCATCCGGCCAAGCGCCACCGACGCGGCGGAGATAGGCGGGCGGTATCTGGCGAACGTCGAGGCCACGGCCAAGGAGACGATCGCCGCGCTGGCCAGGAAGGGATGGGCCCCGGTTGTTATAAGCGGCGGCTTTCGCCAGGCGATCCGGCCGCTGGCGGACTTCCTGGGCGTCAAGCGCGTCGAGGCGGTCGACCTGCATTTCGCCCCCGACGGCTCCTACAGCGGCTACGACTCGGCCTACCCAACGACCCGATCGGGGGGCAAGCTGGAGGTCATCCGCGGGCTCAAGACCGAGCTCAGGCCCGCAATGGTCGTGATGGTCGGGGACGGGGTGAGCGACCTCGAGACGCGCCCCGAGGTGGACCTGTTCGTAGGATACGGCGGCTTTGTCCCGAGGGAAAAGGTGGAGCGCGAGGCCGCGGTCTTCATCAGATCGCTCGAGGCGATCCTTCCGCTTGTCTGATCGGGCTGGGCTCTACGGGAACAGACCGCGCTTCTGCTTGGCCTCGGCAACGCGGGCGATGCCAAGGGTGAGCGCCGCGAGGCGGCGTCCGAACTTGAACTTGCGCCTCTGGTATTCGACCGACTCCTTCGCCTTGTCGAGTAGGCCGCGGAGCTTCTCCAGAACCTCGTCGCGGCCCCAGTAGAAGCTCTGGAGGTTCTGCAGCCACTCGAAGTACGACACGATGACGCCCCCCGAGTTGCACAGGACGTCCGGTATGATCTCGATGTCGCTGCGGTTCTCGATGATGCGGTTTGCGGCATTGGTGGTGGGTCCGTTGGCGGCCTCCGCGAGCAGGCGGCACTTGAGCTTCGGGGCGTTCTTCTCGGTGATCACCCTCTCCAAGGCGGCCGGAACGAGGACCGTGCACTCCAGCTCCAGCAGCTGCTCGTTGGTGATCGCCTCGCCGCCCTCGAAGTCCTTCAGGACGCCGGCATATTGCACGTACGCGAGGGCCTTCTTGATGTTCAGGCCCTTGGCGTTGTAGACCCCGCCCATGTAGTCCGACACAGCGATGATCTTTGCCCCCATCGCAGACAACGCCACGGCGGTCTCGCTTCCTACGTTCCCGAAGCCTTGGATCGCGACCGTCGATTTCCCGATATGGATCTTCATGTCCTCGAGGTATTTCCCCACTAGGTGGGCGACCCCGAACCCGGTGGCCTCCCGCCGGCCCTGCGATCCGCCCAGCGCGATGGGCTTGCCGGTCACGACGGCGGGCGAGATATGGCCCATATGGTTGGAGTAGGTGTCCATCATCCAGGCCATGATCTGCTCGTTGGTGCCGACATCCGGAGCCGGGATGTCGAGCTGCGGCCCGACGAACCCGATCATTTCCTGCATGTAGCGCCGCGAAAGGTGTTCAAGCTCCGTGGGGGAGAGGTCCCGCGGGTTCACGATCACGCCGCCCTTGGCGCCCCCGTACGGCAGGCCGACGAGCGAGCATTTCCAGCTCATCCACATGGCTAGCGCGGCCACCTCGCCGAGCGTCACGTTCTCATGGAAGCGGATCCCTCCCTTGGACGGGCCGGTCGAGATGTTGTGCTGGACGCGGTACCCCTCGAAGACGGTCACACCCCCGTTGTCCCGGCGCACCGGAAGGGACACCGCGATGCACCGGCGAGGGTACTTGGTCCGGTCTCTGATGTCCTCTGCGAGGTTGATAGCATCGGCGGCCTGGTCAAACTGACGGCACGCCATGCGAAAGACATCTGAATCATACAGGCTGGAAACGACGGCCTTTGACATGGGTAAGGTCTGCCCGATGTCATAGGAATTGGCCATGCTATTTAAGCTCTGTTCAGACTACCTGCCAACCGGCGACCAGCCGCAGGCGATCGACCGGCTGGTGGGTTCCATCCAGGCCGGCAACAGGTACCAGACCCTCCTCGGGGTCACGGGCTCGGGAAAAACGTTCACGATGGCCAACGTCATTGCAAGGTGCGACCGCCCGGTCCTGATCATCTGCCACAACAAGACGCTGGCGGCCCAGCTGTACTCCGAGTTCAAGAGCTTCTTCCCGGAGAACGCCGTCGAGTATTTCGTCAGCTACTACGACTATTACCAGCCGGAGGCTTACATCCCCTCGAGCGACACCTACATCGAGAAGGACTCCTCTATAAACGAGGAAATCGAGCGTTTGAGGATGTCGGCCACCAGCTCGCTCGTCAGCAGGCGGGACGTGATCGTCGTCGCCAGCGTATCCTGCATCTACGGGCTCGGCTCGCCCGAGGACTTCACCGAGCTGAGGATACCGATACGGAAGGGGGAAAGCCTGGGCCGCAACTCGTTCCTCGAGCGCCTGGTCGACAACATCTACGATCGCAATGACTATGAGCTGAAGCCGGGCCGTTTCCGCGTCCGCGGAGACGTCGTTGACGTGATGCCTGCGTACACCGAGCACGGGCTGCGCGTGGAATTCTTCGGCGACGACGTGGAGGACATCAGCGAGTTCGATCCGCTCACCGGCGACGTCATCCGCAAGCTCGAGAAATTCGATCTTTACCCGGCCAACCAGTACGTGAGGAGCCGGGGCTCGCTGACCCCGGCGATCCAGTCGATAAAGGCCGAGCTCGAGCAGCGGGTCGCCTGGTTCGAGGCCAAGGAGAAGTACCTTGAGGCGCAGCGGATCAAGATGAGGACGAACTACGACCTCGAGATGCTCCAAGAGATGGGCTTCTGCAACGGGATCGAGAACTACTCCCTGCATTTTGGCAGCCGCAAGCCGGGCGATCGCCCCTTTTGCCTGATCGACTTCTTCCCGAAGGACTTCCTGCTTATGGTGGACGAGAGCCACGTCACCGTCCCCCAGATCGGCGGGATGTACAACGGCGACCGCTCCCGCAAGCAGACCCTCGTGGACTTCGGCTTCAGGCTGCCCTCGGCGCTTGACAACCGCCCGCAGAGCATCGAGGAGTTCGAGCGGATCACCGGCCAGACCCTCTACGTCTCGGCAACCCCCGCCGCATTCGAGGTGAGGAGGTCCGCGGTCGTCGCCGAGCAGGTCATCCGGCCGACGGGTCTCCTCGACCCGGAGATCGCCGTGCGGCCCATCAAGGGGCAGGTCGAGGATCTGATAGGCGAGGCCAAGGCCGCCGCGGCCGCCGGCGAGCGGGTGCTCGTGACGACGCTCACGAAGCGGCTGTCGGAGGACCTCACCGCCTACCTGAGGGAGGCGAAGATACGGGTCGAGTACCTGCATTCCGACATCGATACCATCGAGCGGATCGAAATCCTGCGGAACCTCCGGCTCGGCAACTTTGACGTGCTGATCGGAATCAACCTCCTGCGCGAGGGGCTGGACCTGCCGGAGGTCGCGCTTGTCGCGATCCTGGACGCCGACAAGGAGGGGTTCCTCAGGAGCGAGACGAGCCTCATCCAGACGGCCGGACGCGCCGCGCGCCACGTGAAGGGGAGGGTGATCTTCTACGCCGACACGATCACCGGCTCGATCTCCCGGACGATCGAGATCACGAACGCCCGCCGGATGAAGCAGATCGCCTACAACAAGGAGCACGGGATAGTCCCCCGCAGCGTGAAGCGCGGCGCCCAGGCAAGCCTGCAGACCTACGACGGATCCGGAGAGCGCCCCGAGGCCGCGGTCGCGGAGGGCCCGGACGACGTCGCGGCCGTCATCGCGGAGCTCGAGGACGAGATGCGGGAGGCCGCCGAAAGGCTCGAGTTCGAGAAGGCGGCGCTCCTTCGCGACCAGATCGACGCGCTGAAGTCGGGCAGCTACCGGAAGATGGCGGGGTCGCCGTCCCGGAGGCTCAGGCCCACTCGGGCGGGTTCTGCAGCCGCGGATTGAGGACCCCTATGCAGGGCAGGTTCCGGTACCGCTCGGCGAAATCGAGGCCGTAGCCGATGACGAACTTGTCGGGTATCTTGAATCCGACGAAGTCGGCGTCGAACGGGACCTCGCGCCTGCCGACCTTGTCCAGGAGGACGCAGGTCCTGAGGCTTGCGGGGCCAAGCTTCATGATGAGGCCCGAGACGAGCGTGATCGTCTTTCCGGTGTCGAGGATGTCGTCGATCAGCAGGACGTGGCGCCTAGCGATGTCGATGGTCAGGCTGCTGACGATCTGGGGGGTGCCCACCGAGGTCGTCCTGTTGCCGTAGCTCGAGATCCGGACGCAGTCGAGGCGCACCGGATTGTCGATCTCGCGCATCAGGTCCGCGGTGAACATGACCGCGCCGTTGATGATCGATATGATCGTGAATTCGCCGTCGCCGTAGACCTTCCTGATCTCGCGTCCGAGCTCCCTGACGCGCTTCTTTATCTGGGCCTCGGTGAACATTACGCTCTCCAAGTCGGGGTGGCGCTCTGGGTTCCTCCTTTTGGTCGGCATGGTCGGGGAGTCCAGACATGCGCACTGCGGCGCCGGACGCAAACCGTTAAGGGCAATTCTCCTAAATCTCCACCCGCCATTCTTTTGACTTCGACTCCGGCGGTCCTTGCGTCGAAACTCGGCCGTTCACGCTGGAATGATTTCTATCCGGATTCAGAAACTCACCAAACGTTTCGGCGCCGTCACAGCGCTGCGAGACCTGGACCTGCTGGTCGGACCCGGGGAGCTGTTCTTCCTCTTGGGGCCTAGCGGGTGCGGCAAGACGACCCTCCTTAGGTGTCTGGCGGGCTTCTACATCCCCGACGAGGGCAGAATATTCTTTGGGGACGAGGACGTGACGCAGCTGGCGCCCCACAAGCGAAACACGGGGATGATGTTCCAAAGCTACGCCCTCTGGCCCCACATGACCGTCGCGGAGAACGTGGCCTTCGGGCTCGAGGAGCGGAAGCTGCCGCGGCCCGAGATCCGCACGAAGGTGGGCGAGGCGCTCGAGTCGGTCCACATGGGGGCGTACGCCGAGCGGCGCCCCAACCAGCTCTCTGGGGGCCAGCAGCAGCGCGTGGCGCTCGCCCGGGCGCTCGTCATCAGGCCGCGGTGCCTGCTCCTGGACGAGCCGCTCTCGAACCTGGACGCCAGGTTGAGGCTCGAGATGCGTTTGGAGATCCGCCGGGTGTGCAAGGAATTCAAGCTGACGACGGTGTACGTGACCCACGACCAGAAGGAGGCGCTGTCGGTCTCGGACCGGATGGCCATACTTGACGGGGGGAGGATTCTCCAGGTCGGCTCCCCGAAAGAGATCTACCGCCGGCCGGCGCACCGGACCGTGGCCGACTTCATCGGCGAGACCAACTTCATAGCAGGGACGCTTCTGTCCGCTTCGCAGGGCCGCGCGCGGGTGTCCACCGGCATCGGCGAATTCGAGGGCGTCCTCGGCGAGCCCGACTCACCGCCGGCCATCGGCTCCGCGGTGACCCTCTCGGTGCGGCCGGAGTGCTGGACCCTCTCCGCCGACCGCCCGGCCGCCAATGCAGTGCGCGGGCGCATCGGCGCTTCGGTCTACCTCGGCGAGAACGCCCAGTACGATTTCATGTCCGGGGGCGCCGATCTCAAGATCATGGAGCTCAATCCCCGGTTCATCGACCGGTCCGACACGGAGGAGTTCTTCGCGAGCGCCCGGCCCGAGGACGTGGTCATCCTGAAGGACTGAAGGATGCCGATATGCTCAAGCGGGGGATGATCCTCGTTGCCCTCGTGGCAACAGTCGCGCTTCCGTTCGTCCTTCGGCCGCGGCAGGCGTCGCCCGGGAGCGCGGACGACACGCTGGTCGTCATTACGCCCCACAACGAGGCCATCCGGCACGAGTTCGAGCTGGGTTTCATGGACTGGTACAAGGCGAAGACGGGGCGCACGGTCTTTGTCGACTGGAGGATGATCGGCGGCACGAGCGAGATCGCGCGCTACCTGGAGGGGGAGTACGTCGCATCCTTCCGCGACCTGTGGACCGGGAAGATGGGCAGGCCGTGGAGCGCGGAGATCCAGTCGGCATTCCAGAGCGACAGGCTCCCGCCCGACGCCGCGCCCGCGGACCGCGAGGCCCGCGCGGCCTTCCTGTCCTCGAACGTCGGCTGCGGGATCGATCTCTTCTTCGGGGGGGGGCCCTACGACTTTGTGAGGCAGGCGCGCGTTGGCAGGCTCGTCGACCCGGGCATCCGCAAGCTTCACCCCGGCTGGTTCACGGACGAGGCGTTTCCGCGCACGTTCGGCGGCGAGGCGCAGTATGACCGCGACGACCTTTGGTTCGGGTCCGTCCTGAGCTCCTATGGCATTCTCTTCAATCGGGACTCCCTAAAGCGGCTCGGGTTCGAGCGCGAACCGGAGCAGTGGTCCGACCTCACCGATCCCCTCTTCGTCGGCGAGCTCGGGATGTGCGACCCGACGAAGAGCGGGTCGATCGCGGCCGCATACGAGAACGTCATTCAGCAGCAGATCCAGCGAAGGCTCGACACGCTTCGTGCCGCCGACCCCGCGGCCGCCCCGGGCCCGCAGACGGCGACGGCGGTCCGCCTGGGATGGATTGACGCGATGCGGCTCATCCAGCTCGTGGGGGCCAATGCGCGCTACTTCACCGACACATCCCAGAAGCCGCCGATAGATGTGGCGACCGGCGACTGCGCCGCGGGCATGTGCATCGACTTCTACGGCAGGGAGCAGCAGGAGAGCGTCAGGCGGCGCAACCCGGGGACCGACAGGCTCGGCTACGTCTCACCGGACGGGGGATCGGCGTATTCGGTCGACCCTATCGGCCTCCTCAGGGGCGCCCCGCATCCCCCGGTCGCGCTGGCGTTCATCGAGTACACCCTGTCGCTCGACGGGCAGAAGCTCTGGAACTTCCGTACGGGCACGCCCGGCGGCCCCCGGCAGTTCGCGCTGCGGCGCCTGCCGGTGCGCCGCGATTTCTACGGGCACGGGGAATGGCGTCAGTACCGGAGCGACCCGGATGTGGACCCCTATTCCCAGAAGGAGCTCCTTGTGCACCACGACGAGTGGACCGTGCAGCTGTTCCAGGAGCTGAGCTTTGCCATACGGGTCATGACCGAGGACACCCATCCGGAGCTGGTCAGGGCGTGGCGCGCGATCATCGCAGCTCCCGAGCCCTCCCGGACGCGGGCTTTGGCCGTGCTCCAGGACGTCTCCGCGGTCGACTACGACCAGGCCTTCGGCCGGATTAAGCAGGGCCTTGCCTCCAGGAACCAGGTGGACGCCGTGAGCCTCGCCCGGGACCTCGCGGAGGGGTTCCGCAAGAACTACCGGCGCGCCGAGCGCATTGCCCGCGGAGGGGAGTGAGCGCGGGGGCCGGCCGGCGCGCTACAGCTTCGCGAAACCGGCCGCGAACGCGGCCTTGTCGGTTGCCGCGAAGAACGACGTGCCGGCCACGAAGGTGTCGGCGCCCTTCGCGCGGCAGAGCGCCGCGGTCTCGAGCTCTATTCCCCCGTCCACCTCGATCCGCAGGTCGAGGCGGCGTTCGCTCCGCCACCGGTCAACCATGGCGATCTTCGGCAGCATGTCGTCCCGGAAGGTCTGGCCGCCGAAGCCGGGCTGCACCGTCATCACGAGCACAAGGTCCACCTGGCCGAGGTACGGCTCCACGGCCTCGGCGGGCGTGCCGGGATTGATCGCGATCCCGGCCCTGCATCCATGGTCGCGGATGGCCTTCAGGGCCGCAGCGTGGTCGTAGGCCGGCTCGATGTGTATTGTGATCCGGTTGGCCCCGGCCCTTGCGAACGGGTCGACGTAGCGCTGCGGCTCGGAGAGCATGAGGTGCGTGTCAAAGAAGAGGGCCGAGCCGTGGCGGCGCAGCGCGGCGAGCATCTCCGGGCCGAACGAGAGGTTGGGCACGAAATGCCCGTCCATGATGTCGAGGTGCAGCCACTTGAGCCCGAGGCTCGCGACGAGCGTGGCGCCTTCGCCGGTGGCCGCGTGGTCGCCAGCGAGGAGTGAGGGGGCCAGGATCGGTGGGTTCATGGTCGCGGGTAGGGGTCAGTTCACCACACGTCGAGGACGGCGTGGGTCACCTTGTCTGAAAGCAGCGAGGCAAGGAGCGGGAAGGTGTTGTACTCGGATTGGAGCTGATCGTTGCTGGTGCCAAACGGCACCGAGCCAAGGCCGTTGTCGGTGAAGGCCTCGCGCTGCACCTCGATGATCCGCCCGTCAAAGAGCATCTTGCCCGTCCGGTTGTCCCTCAGGCTGCAGCTCGCCGTCAGGCGCAGGGTGAACTTTCGGGCCAGGCCGGTGTCGTCCTCCCGGTTTGCGGAGTTTTCACGGCGGTAGTTGACAAGGGTGACCTCGAGGGTCGCGTCCGCGTCCGACGCGCTGCCCACGACCTGAACGCGCCCGTCGCGCACGAACGCCTCGCGGACCATGGTGCCGACGGTCGCCTGCGTCTGCGCGAGCTTCGTCTTGTTCTTCGCGGGCTCCACGTAGAGCGTGGAGAACGACGGCCCGGGGCCGGCCCCGAGCCTGTAGTGCTCACATCCCTGGGCCAGGAACGCTGAGACAAGGAGCAGGCCCCAGACTCGCGTCATCGCATGTCGGCCGCGCCGTGGTCAGAACAGCCAGAACCGCTTCTTGGGGGCGGTCTTGGGCCTGATATTCTCCTTGTTCGCCTTCGCGGTCATCTCGGCGAGGCGCTTCTTGGCGAGGTTCGCGGGAGGGGAGTCGGGGAAGGCCGTGATGGCCTCGTTGTAGAAGACCTTGGCCGCGGTGAAGTTCGACCGCTTGTAGAAGTAGTAGTCACCGATGTAGATTTTGCTTTGCGCGAGGATCGTCTTCATCCTCTCGACCCCGGTGGCCGCCTGCGCGATGTTGGGATCGCCCGGGTAGAGGATCATGAAGTCCTCGTAGTAGGTCATGGCCTCCTTCGTCGACGCCTGGTCGTACTTGGGCCCCTCGCTCAGCGAGGCGTGCAGATCGCCAAGCTTCAGATAGGCGACGGGCGCGAGGACGCTCTGCGGGTAAGTGTTCACCAGCCGGTCGAGCGAGTCGATCGCCTCCTCGGTGTCCTTGTCCATCTGGAAGCCGCGGGCTGCGTCCATCAGGGACAGCGGCGCGTAGTCGCTGTACGGAGCGTCCGCAACGATGACCATGAAGTACTCGATGGCCTTGATCCGGTTCGACGGTCCCGGGAAGAAGCCCCAGATCCGGTTGTGGGCGCCGTCCAAGAGGGCCGCCGCGACCTCGTACTGCTCGCCGATCACCTCGTTGAATCGCTTCGAGTTCGGGTAGCGGGCGATCATCGTCTGGAAGTCCGCGAAGGCCCTGTAGAACTGCTTCCGCTTTAACAGGATGTGGCCGGCGCGGTAGAGCGCCTCGGGGGCGTACACGGAGGACTGATACTTCTTGGACACCTTCTCGTACGACTTTATGGCGGTTCCCAGGCTGCCGGCCTCCTCGGCCCTCCTCGCCTTGTTCATGAGCTCGAGGGCCGCGCGGCCCTGGGGGCCCGCCAGGCCCGAAAGCGAGCCTCCCTCAAGCAGCCAGCCCTTTCCGGGGGACCAGTTCAGGTCGGCCGCCAGCCTCGGTGTCGCGCCCAGCGCGAGCGCCGCCGCGATCCAAACAGGGAGTATAGACCGGCGGAAAAAGGAGAACGGCATGAGAACGTAAATCACCAGCGAATCAGGGCGCTACCGTAGGTCAAGCCTGCCCCGAAAGCGACCAGGAGGGTGATGTCCCCGCGCTTGATGCGCCCGGCCTGGCGGGCCTCGTCGAGGGCTATGGGGATGGAGGCCGAGGATGTGTTTCCGTACCGGTCGACATTCACGTAGAACCGCTCGATGGGGAGCTCGAGGTACTGGGCGATGGCGTCGATGATGCGGAGATTGGCCTGATGGGGTATCACGAGCCCAATCTGATTCGCGGCGAGGTTATGTTGTTCCAATATATCTCTCGCGGCCTCCTCCATGACCCGGACCGCCAGCTTGAAGACCTCCTTGCCCTTCATCTTGATGAAGTGGTCCCCCTTCTTGAAGGAGTCGGCCGTGGTGGGCGCGCGGCTTCCCCCTCCCGGGACCAAGAGCAGGTCGGTGTCCTCGCCGAGCGACCCGAGCCTCGTCCCGATGAGCCCGATCCCCGGCTTGTCGCTCACGCCGATCACGGCCGCGCCGGCCCCGTCGCCGAAGAGGAGGCAGGTCCCGCGGTCGCGCCAGTCGACGATCGACGAAAGCTTCTCGGCGCCGATCAGGAGCGCCTTCTTGTACCGCCCGGACGCCAGCAGGGCGCACGTCGTGTCGAGGCCGTAAATGAAGCCCGAGCAGGCGGCGTTCACGTCGAAGCACGCGGCCGTCGTGGGCACGCCAAGCTTGTGCTGCAGGATGCACGCGGTCGACGGCATGGGGTAATCGGGCGTCACGGTTGCGACGACGACCAGGTCGATCTCGGAGGCGGCGACGCCGGCGTCGCGCAGCGCCCGGTGGGCGGCATGGAGCGCCAGGTCGGACGTAGCCTCGTCCGCCGCGGCTATCCGCCGCTCGCGGATGCCGCTCCTGGCCCGTATCCACTCGTCCGACGTGTCCACCATCCGGGAGAGATCCTCGTTGGTGAGGACGCGCTTCGGAGCATAGGAGCCGGTGCCGAGGATAACGGTGGAGCGGTGGGACATGCAGGAAGGGCTATGAGACGGGGGCGCACAGCAGCTCGTTGGCCCGCGCAATGTCCGTCTCCATCCTCAGGTTCATGTCCGCCTTGATGATCTCGCTTGCCGCCCGGATCGCGCTCTTGATCGCGTTGCGGTTCGACGAGCCGTGGGCCTTCAGAATGTTGCCGCGAAGCCCGAGAAGCGGTGCGCCGCCGTAGCGCTCCGGATTGATCCGGTCCTTGAGCGCCGCGAAGGCGCCCTTCGACAGGAGGGCGCCCGTCCTCCGCATCGGGTTCGCCCCCAGCTCCTCACGAAGCATCCCGCGAATGAATTTCTCAAGGGACTCCCAGCTCTTGAGCATGATGTTGCCTACGAAGCCGTCGCACACGACGACGTCGACGTGCTCGGCGAACACCTGGAACCCCTCGATGGGGCCGGAATACCGGATGATCCCGTCTATCCGCTTGAGCAGCTCGTTGGTCTCGGTGATGAGCGAGTTTCCCTTCCCGTCCTCGGTCCCGATGGACATGAGGCCCACGCGGGGCGCCGGGATCCCGAGCATGACCCTACAGTAGTGGCTGCCCAGGATCGAATTGTGCACCAGGTGCTCGGGCTTGGGCTCGGGATTGGCGCCGGCGTCGATGAGGACGAAGTGGCCGCCCTCCCGCGGAACCACGGCCGCAAGCGCCGGCCTGGCGACGCCCTCCATGGTCCTCAGGCGCAGCGTCCCGCACGCCATCAGGGCGCCGGTGTTGCCGCAGCTCACCACGACCTTGGCGTCGCCGATCTTCACCAGCTCGATCGCGCGCGCCATCGAGGAATCCTTCTTCTTCTTGAGGGCCACCAACGGCTTGTCGTCCATGGTGATCACCTCGGAGGCGTGCAGGACGGAGACCCTCTCGTTGCGGCTCAGCCCGTAGTGGGCGATAATGGGCCTGAGGACTGCCTCGTCGCCCACCAGGGTGATCGGGTTCAGGTTTGGGCTCTGGACAATCGCCAGCTTGACCGCGGCGACAACCTCGCTCGGGCCCAAGTCGCCGCCCATCGCATCAACTGCAATCCGTCCGGGAGATCCTGGGGCCATTGCCGTCCTCGTGCCGCCTTTCCGCTGGACGGAGGGTTTAGGCCTCGACGTTGAGCACCTGGCGGCCCCTGTAGGTGCCGGTCTTCGGGTTCACCCGATGCGCACGCACGAGGCTCCCGTCAACAGGGTCCCTCGCGAACTCGGGAGCTTGGAAAACGTTGGCTGCACGACGGTTTGCGCTACGACGCTTGGACTGCTTGCGTTTTGGATTGGCCATTTGAGAGGGGGTTAAAGGTTGACCGTTTAAAGGCCGCATCGCCTTCCCGTCAAGCGCACACTGGATTGCACAAAGCTTGTGCCACAGGCCGAGTCGCGTAGCAAGGAGCGACCCAATGCCTCCCACGCTCCTTCAAATCATCCTTCTGGGCCTCGTGCAAGGCGCCGCCGAGCTGCTCCCCGTCTCGAGCTCGGCCCACGTGATCGCCGCCGAGAGGCTGATGAGGCTCGATCCCTCGAGCCCCGAGATGACCTACCTCATGGTGATGCTGCACGCGGGCACCATGGTGGCCATGATCACCTACTTCTGGGGCGCGTGGAGGCGCAGCTTCTTTGCAAGCCGGTCCGTGTTCAGGGATTTCGCCGTGCGAGCGGCCCTGGCGACGGTGGCCACGGCGGCCGTCGGCTACCCCCTGCAGCTCATCGTCGTAAAGCTCGTCCTGCGCGGGAGGGCCGGGGCCCAGGTCGAGGACCTGTTCTCTAATCTTCCGCTCATGGCGGCCTGTCTTGCGGCCGCGGGCCTCCTGATCGTAGTCGCGGGTCTCTGGTCCGGCTCGGCGGAGCCGCGCGGCGCTTCACCCGCGCCGTCGGATGCCGCGATCCCAAACGGCCCGGCAATCTGGATGGGCGCCGTCCAGGGCGTCTGCCTGCCCTTCCGCGGCTTCTCGCGTTCCGGGGCGACGATATCGACCGGGATGCTGATCGGCCTTCCAAGGCGGGCGACCGAGGAGTTCAGCTTCGCCCTTGCGGTCATCATCACCCCTCCCGTCATCGCGCGCGAGGCCTGGAGGCTTTACAAATCCCATCCCTCGGCCCGGAACGGACTCGATTTGGGGGCGCTCGCGGTGCCTGGCCTCATTGGGATGGTCTGCAGCTTTGCCGCCGGCCTGGCCGCGCTCAGGTGGCTCTCTCGCTGGCTTGAAAACGGGCGCTGGCACTACTTCGGATACTATTGCTTTGCGGCCGCCGCCGGTGTCTGCGTGCTCGCCGGGATGGGGTACTGACATGGCGAACCTGATCCTCCTGACGCGGTCGCTCGGTGCCGGGCGCAACCTGACCACCGACGAGGTTCGCGGGGCCGCCACCGCGCTCGCCTCCGAGGAGCCCTCCGACGAGGCGAAGGCCGGCTTTCTTTCCGCGCTTTCAAGGAAGGGCGAGACCTCGGCGGAGGTGGCGGGCTTCGCCCGGGTGTTCCGGGAGCTCGCGATCGACCCCGGCATGGCGGAGTGGGCGTCGCGGGCAGTCGACATCGTGGGGACGGGGGGCGACCATGCGGGCGGCTTCAACGTCTCCAGCATGGTCACCCTTGTCGTGGCGTGCGCCGGCGTTCCGGTCATGAAGCACGGCAACCGCGGGATCACCTCAAAGTGCGGCAGCGCGGATCTATTCGCGGCGCTCGGCGTCCACCTGGAGGCGCCGCATGGCCAGCTCAGGAAGGCGATCACCTCGCTGGGATACGCCTTCTTCTACGCCCCGGCGTGGCATCCCGCGTTCCGGCGCATCGGCCCGGTGCGCAAGCTCCTGGCAGCCCGCGGGGAGCGCACGGTCTTCAACATCCTCGGGCCCCTGCTCAACCCCGGTCGACCCGCGAACATCGTCCTTGGCGCCGCCTCGCCGGGCCTGCTGGAGAAGCTCGCCGACGCGCTCGACGCGCTGGGGACCGGGGCCGGGCTGGCCGTCCACGGCGTCATAGCGCCCGGCAAGGGGATCGACGAGCTCACGTCGGCGACGCGAAACATCGTGCGCGGCGTCGGGCGCCTCAAGTCGGTTCGCGAGGAATGGACCCCCGAATCCTTCGGGCTCCAGGCCTCTCCCTTCAGCGACATCGCGGGCGGGGACGTCCCCGCGAACCTCGCTATCGCAAACGCGCTTGCGGACGGCGGCGGGCCTCGGGGCCTCGCCGACACGATCGCCCTCAACAGCGCGGTCGCCCTCTGGGTGGCGGGCGCCCGGGCGGATGTCCGCGGCTCGATCGCCGAGGCGCGGGAGCTGCTCCTCGGGGGGGCGGTCAGAAGAAAGATCTCGGACACGCGCGACTTCTTTTCAAAGTAGGCGGCAACGCATGAAGAGGCTTTTCTTTGGAACGGACGGCATTCGGGGGGTCTACGGCGGGAGCGTTGTGAATGAGGCGTTCTTCGCCCGCATCGGCGTTGCGGCCGCGCGCTGGCTTGAGTCGCGCGGCGTCAGCGCGGGCAAGGTTGTGATCGGCCGTGACACCCGCGCCTCCGGGGCATCGCTGGCGCGAGCCGTCGGCGCCGGCGTCAACCAGGGCGGCGGGCGCGCCGTGTCGCTCGGGATCGTCCCGACCCCCGCCGTCTCGCGTGCGACCCGGCTGGACGGGGCCGCGCTCGGCGCCGTGGTCACCGCGTCGCACAATCCCGCGTCCGACAATGGCGTGAAGTTCTTCGGCGCGGACGGGGCGAAGCTGACCGATGCCGAGGAGACCGAGATCGAGTCGCTCCTTCCGCCGTCGGGCGGCGCCCCGTCAGCGGGGTTCGCCGAGCTTCCCGGCGAATCCGCGCTGGAGGCGTACATCGAGGAGGCGGCGCGGATCCTGCCGCCCGGATCGCTGCGCGGCTGGAAGGTTGCCCTCGACACGGCGAACGGCGCCACAAGTGTCTCGAGCCCGGCCGTCTTCGCCGCGCTGGGGGCCGAGGTCTCCTGCGTGGGGAACCGTCCGGACGGGCTCAACATCAACGAGGGGGTCGGAAGCGAGCACCCGGAGGTTCTGGCCGCTCTGGTCCTCTCAAGCGGCGCCCGTCTCGGGGTGGCCCACGACGGTGACGGTGACCGGTGCGTTCTGTGTGATGAGCTGGGCAAGCTGCTCGATGGCGATGAGGTCCTCGCGATCCTTGCGACCCACGCGCTTGCCCGCCGGACGCTCGCCCACAACACCCTGGTCGTGACCGTCCAGAGCAACCTGGGGGTCGACATTGCGGTGAGGGCGGCGGGCGGCCGTGTCTTTAGGACCGACGTCGGCGACCGCTACGTCGCCGAGAGGATGCGCCTGGAGGGCGCCTCGCTCGGGGGCGAGTCCTCGGGGCACATCCTGAACTTTGAATTCAGCCCGACCGGCGACGGGCTTGCGGCGGCCCTCAAGGTCGCCGGGGTCATGGCCGAGACGGGCCGCCCGCTCTCGGAGCTCCGCAGGGTCCTCAAGAAGTGCCCCCAGCTGTCCGCCACGCTCGGGGTGCACGAAAAGAGGCCGATAGAATCGCTTTCCGGCCTGAGCGCCGCCGTGAAACGCCTCGAGGCGGAGCTCGGCTCCGGGGGCAGGATACTCGTCAGGTACTCGGGGACGGAACCCAAGCTGCGGTTTCTGGTCGAGGGCCCCTCGGATGCGGTCGTCCGCGCGGGCATCGACACGCTCCTGGCGGCCGCGCGCGCGGACCTCGGTGTCCCGTAGGGACGACGGAGATGGCTTGCGCGGCCGACCCGCCGGGACTTGCTTTGCGCATGGTCCCTCGAATCCAAGCCTTCGGGCGGGTGGCCGTCCTCGTCTTCGTTGCGGCGCTGGGAGCGCGCGCCGCCGACTTCGGCCCTCGCTTTGACGAAATCACGCGGCGGGCTACGCCCGCCCAGCTCTACGCCTTCCTCTATGACATGCCGAAGGGTGGGGACCTGCACAACCATGCCGCGGGGGCGAACCGGCCCGAGTGGATCTACGCCGTTTGCACCGACCCCGCGAGGAGCGGAGGGGAGACCTTCTACACGCGCATGCGCATCACCGGCGCGCCGGACGCGGTGGATCCGGGCGCCCGGTTCCGCACGATCCGCAAGGAGGCCTACGACCTCCTTTCCGGCAAGGCGAAGGGCGAGTACGTGCCGCTCGGTTCGCTGTCGGCGGACGAGCGCCGGAAGTGGTGCGATAGCCTGCGCCTGGACGGGACGGGCGACGGGCGGCTCGAATTCTTCTCCCACATCTGGCCTCGGCTCGGCCAGCTGAACCAGTGCCTGCCGGTCGTCACCGAGCTCCTCGTGGAGAACATGAAAGCGTTCGGCGCCGAGCACCTGGGCTACCTCGAGACGCAGTTTGTCGTCATGGGGATGGTGGACAACGATGGAAAGGCCATCGCCGACGACGCCTCCGTGGATTTCGTGAGGCGGAGGCTTTCGCAGCCGGACGTTGCGGCCACCGGCGTCACGGTGCGCTTCCAGAACACGATCCTGCGTTTTGCGCCCGACGCGGAGCGCCGCCTTGAGCTCTCCTATGCATTCGTCGACGCCCACAGGGACCTGTGGGTCGGCCTCAACATGGCGGGGATTGAGGAGAACGGCTATGGCTACCCGTCGCGCTTCCTCGAGACGTTCCGCAGGCTGCGCTCCCGCTACCCGACGCTCGCGCTGTCGATCCACGCCGGTGAAATGGACGGCCCCGACCGGCATGTCCGCGACACGCTGCTCCTGGGGGCATCGAGGATCGGCCACGGCGTCAACCTGATCAGGGATCCGGAGACGCTCCTGCTCCTTCAGCAGACCCGCAATGTCCTGGTCGAGGTCAACCTGATCTCGAACCGGCTGCTGGGTTACGTGCCCGATCTCTCGGCCCATCCTTTTCCGGAATACCTGAGGACCGGCGTCCCCGTCTGCCTGAACACGGACGACCGGGGGATGTGGGACTCCAACATGACCGACGAGTACTACACGGCGGTCACGCTCTACCACCTGTCCTGGGCGGAGATCCTCGCCATGGGGCGCGACTCGCTCCTGCATTCGTTTGCCCAGCCGGACGTGAAGAGCCGGCTTCTGTCCGACTACGAGCAAGGGATCGCCGCTTTCGAGAAGCGCTACGGCGACGTCCCGATTGACGCCGCGCTTGGCGTTCTCTCCTCGGTGAGGCCCGCGGCCTACGGCTACGCGAGGCGCAACTGGGGCTTTGACTTCAACTGACCGTCCCCTCGCGGCCCGCGCCGGCCACCCAGACCCCGAAGGCCATGAGCGCGCCACCCGCGACGAGGCGGGCCAGGTCTGCGCTCTCCCCGAAGACGAGGATGGAGCACGCGATCCCGAGAGGGATCTTCGCGTTGTTGAACGCGGCCAGGGCGCCGGCGTTGACCCGCGTGGCGCCGACGTTCCACATGAAGAAACCCGCCCCGGACGCGATTGCGCCGAGATAGGCGATCGTGGCCCACTGGGCCGGCCCGGCCGAGAAGGCGCGCCAGTCCGTTGCCGCGAGCGAGACCGCAAGGGTGAGCGCGAGCGCCCCTGCGAAGAGCAGCGCGAACACCGATGCGTCGCCCGCCTCGCGCGGCAGCCGCGACCTCTCGCGCCTCCACGCAAGCTGGCCGGCGGCGAAGCAGAGGTTTGAAAGCTGGACGAGCACGAAGCCGCCGAGGATTCCAGCGTCGCCCACGGATTTCCAGAGGACGACGCCCGCGCCCGCGACGGACAGGGCCGCCGCCGCCGCGTAGCGCATGCGCCAGCGTCCCTCGAGCATTGCGTCCAGGAGCGCCACGAAGAGGGGCGTCGTTATGGTGAAGAGGGCGACCTCGTAGGCGTGCAGATGGGCGTACGAGCGGAGATAGAGGATGTAGACCGCCCCGAACTGGACCGCGCCGATGAGCGCGAGGCGGGCCATCTGCATGGGTCTCATCGGCCCCGGCCGAAAGAACGGAATGAACACGAGGAGCGAGATCACGAGCCTCAGGACCGCTATGGCCGTCGGGTCGAGCCCTCCCAGCCCCTTGATGAGGCCGAAGGAGAAGGCCCAGATGACCGAGACGATCAGGAGGAGAGCCATCGGGTTGCCGTTCGCAGCGCAATCAGACCCGGAAGATGACGCCGAGGCGCTTGCCGAGGAGCATGCTCACCCCGGCGACCATGGTCCCGAGGAAGATCATGGCCCAGACCCCGAGCGCGCACGCGAGGAACTTGCCGTCGCCGAGCAGCTGGAAGAGCTCGAGGATGGCCTTCGTGATCGGGAAATAGACCATCTTCTGCGCAAGAATGATGGAGTCGCTGACCTCGAGCATCGCGAAGGCGAAAGCGAGGAGCGCTCCCGCCATGAGGTTAGCCGCGATCAGGGGGAGGGTGATCCGGATCATGGCCCTCAGGGGCGGGCATCCGAGGTTCTCCGCCGCCTCCTCGAGCGTCTGGCTCGTCTGCTGGAAGCCCGCGGCGGCCGAACGCACGACGTAGGGGAGCCGCCGGATCGAGTAGGCGACAATGAGCAGCACGGTCGGGTTGCGGACCGGGTTGATGAAGTCGAAGAACCGCCCGTCGTGCGACATGGCGAGATAGCCGAAGGCGAGCACGATCCCCGGGACGGCGAGCGGCAGCATCGCGAGGAAGTCGAGCACGTGCCGGCCGGCCATCCTGGTGCGCACCACGACGTAGGCGATCGCGACGCCAAGGATCACGTCGATCACGGTCGAGACGCTCGCGAACTTGAGGCTGTTGGCGATTGCGGGGACCGTCAGCTGGTGACCCAGCGCGGCCCGGTAGTTGTCGAGCGTGAATCCCGTCGGGAGCACGCTTCGGTACCAGTCCTTTGACGACGCGATCAGCACCACCCCCAGGTGGGGAAGGATCGCGACGAGGGTGACCGTGCAGAAGGTGAGCGTGCAGAGCCAGGCCTGGGGCCCGGGGAGCTGGCGCGCGCCGCCCACCGTCGTCGCCTTGGCCATCATGGCGTTTCCCGTCCTCCCGAAGATGCCCTTGCCGACCGCGTAGATCAGGATCGAACTCGCGAGCATCACCGCCACGAGCGTGTACGGGAACGGGTTCCCCCCGATGTCCTTCAGGCCGTAGAAGATCTGGACGCTTGTCACCTGCGAGTAGTCGAAGACCAGCGGGGTGCCGAGCTCCGTGAACACCCAGATGAAGACGATCGTGCAGCCGGCGAACAGCCCGGGGTGGATGAGCGGCAGCGTGATCCTGCGGAACCGGCGCAGGCCCGTGCAGCCGAGGTTCTGGGCCGCCTCCTCCATGGCCGGATCGATGTTCGCGAGCGCCGCGACGGCGTTCAGGTAGATGATGGGGTAGAGCGAGAGCGCCTCGACGACCGCGACCCCCCAGAACTGGTTCGCGGCGAACCAGTCGAAGGTCCAGCCGCGAGGCCTCAAGCCGATGTCGATCAGGAGCGTGTTGACGGCCCCGTACTGCCCGAAGATCTGCTTGATGCCGATCGCCCCCACGAAGGGTGGCAGGATCATCGGGACAAGGACCGCGGAATTGAGGAATCCCTTGAGGGGAAACAGGAACCGGTCCGAGATGAAGGCGAGCGGAAGGGCGATCGCGAGCGCCATCGCCGTTCCCGCGCACGCGAGCAGGAAGGAGTTGAGGAGGGCCCCCAGGTAGGTCGGATCGCTCAGGAGCGCCCTGAGGAACGCCAGGGTCGGCCGCCCGTCGGCGTCCATGAAGCCGCCCTTTATGATCTGCAATATCGGCCACAGGAAGAAGACCGCGAAGAACGCGCAGGTGATCACGAATACCAGCCTGGCCGTGGTCCTGGACATGTTGCGGCGCTATTCGGTCACCTGAAGGGCCAGATCTTGAAGAACGACAGGAAGAACATGGTGGCGACGGCGTAGCCTATCGGCGGGATCTCGCGCGCCTTTCCGAGCCCGATTCCAAGCAGGACGGAGCAGATGAGCCCGATCCCGATTCCCTGCGCGATGCTGAAGGTGAGCGGTATGGCGAAGATCGTCAGGATGGCCGGGGCCGCCGTCTCGAACCGGGTCATGTCGATCTCCACGACGGACTGCATCATGAAAATCCCGACGATCACCAGTGCGGGTGCGGTCGCGCATGGCGGCACGGCCAGGATCAGCGGGGTGAGGAAGAGGGCCAGAAGCATGAACACCGCAACCCAGAGGGCCGTGAGCCCCGTCCTGCCGCCCGCCTCGACGCCCGAGGCGGACTCGATGTAGCTGACGACGGTCGAGGTGCCGCACAGGGCCGAGAGGATCGTCGCGATCGAGTCGGCCAGGAGCGCGCGGCCCGCCCGCGGGAGGCGGCCCTCGCTGTCGAGGAGCCCGGCGCGCTTGGTGACCCCGATCAAGGTACCGATGTTGTCGAACATGTCGACCAGGAGCAGGGTGAAGATGAGGGGCAGGGCCGCCTGGAACTTCTCCCAGCTCCTGAGGAAGCCGAAGGACAGCTTCCAGAACACGGGCGCGGCGGAGACCGGGTACGCGAAGACCCCCTTGCTCAGGTCGGTCACCCTGCCGCCCGCCCCGTTGGAGGTGAAGAGCCCCGCGACGGTGACCAGGAGGATGCTCAGGACGATCGCCCCGGGTACCTTGCGGGCGACCAGGAGCGACGTAAGCACGATCCCGGCAAGGCAAAGGGCGACGGGACCCGCCGTGAAGTCGCCCGGCGTGACGTAGGTCGCGGGGTTGGACACGATGACGCCGCCCTTCTGCAGTCCGATGAACGCGATGAAGAAGCCCACGCCGCAGGTCACGGCGATCTTCAGCCCGAGAGGGATCGAGGCGATGATCTTCTCGCGGATGCCGGAGACCGAGAGCGACAGGAAGATGACCCCGTTGATGAGGACCATGCCGAGCGCCTCGCTCCAGGGCACGTGCTTCGCCAGGCAGATCGTGAACGTGAAGAACGCGTTGATGCCCATCCCCGGCGCCATGGCGATCGGGTAGTTGGTGAACAGCGCCATGAGCGTCGTCGCGACGGCGGCCGTTATCGCGGTCACCGTGACCAGGGCCCCCTTGTCCATGCCGGTGTTCGCCAGGATGGACGGGTTGACGGCCAGGATGTAGGCCATCGCGGCGAAGGTCGTCAGCCCCGCCTGGAACTCCCGGAACGGCGTCGTTCCGCGACTTTCGAGCTTGAAGAGGCGAGATACCATGCGTTGGCGGCGGGCTGGGGAGTGTGTGGAGCAACAGGCCGGTTCGTGCAACGCAAGTTTTTGGTTCGAAATCCCGCCGGCTTCGCCAAGAGTGGGCGCCATGACAAACCCGGAATCCAGGCTCGCCGAGATCGGCCTAGCCCTTCCCGCGCCTCCGGCCGCCGCCGGAAGCTACGTCCCATCCGTGCGCACGGGCAACCTGCTCTACTGCGCGGGCACGCTTCCGATGATCGACGGCAAGCTCACGCACACGGGCCAGGTGGGGCGCGAGCAGACGGTCCAGGACGGCGCGAAGGCGGCCGAGAACTGCGCGCTCAACACGCTCGCCAACGTGAAGGCGGCCCTGGGGTCGCTGGACCGCGTGGGCCGGATCGTCTTTGTCAGCGGCTTCGTGAACGCCGTCGACGGGTTCGCGGACAGCCCTGCGGTCATCAACGGCGCGAGCGACCTCTTTGTTAGGGTGTTCGGCGAGGCGGGCCGCCATGCGAGAGCGGCCGTGGCCGTCAACGGGCTGCCCAAGGGGGCGACCGCCGAGATTCAGGTGGTCGTCGAAGTCCGGGACTAGGGCCGGCCGGCTGTTTCAGCCGGCCGGCGCTGGGCGCGGCTCAGTGCCAGTAGCCGCGGACGTAGACCCGCGTGCCGCCGCGCACGACATAGCGCGGGCGCACCCAGGCCGCGCCCGGGTGGGGCGGGCGTTCATAGTGGCCGCGGTACCAGACCCAGCGGCCGCCGTACCAGTGGTAATAGCCGCCGATCCAGATGAAGCCTGGCCCCGGGGCGACGCCGACCACCTCCGCGACGGGCGCGGGCGGCTCCTCGGTCACGACCACTTCGGCGGGCTCGGCATAGACGGCGGCGACGGGGGCCGGACGGACGGCGACCACGCAGCCGGAAAAGAAGGCGAGCACCGAGGCCAGCGCCGCCGCGCCCGCCGCGGCGCGAAGCAGCGGCAGGGGCCCAACCAGGGGGATATCTTTGAATGTGCAGGGATTCATAAGTATTATGATTAACGAAACCAAAGACGCCGAAACCGCGCCTTGGTTACAACATGACAGCGCGAAAGCCCACGGCTTTAGCCGTGGGAGTGCGTCAAGCGATATTCTTCGTGAGCACCCGCGCGTTCCGCCCGTTCTCCTCGTACTGCTTGAGCCGCGCCTCGGGCAGGATCTCCTTCGTGCTCTCCTCGAACCCGCACACGTTGCTGAAGAAACCGAAGCTCTGCGTCGACAGGGCGATGACGCGCTTCGCGCCCCGCTCCTTTGCCTGGAGGCACGCGTACTCCACCATCTTCTTGCCGATTCCCCTGTTGTGGTAGAACGGCAGGACATAGAGCGACCCGATCTCGGCCGTCTCGGGCTGGTCGGGATAGAACATGAGCGTCACGCACGCGATGACGGCCTCGTCCACCTCGAACACGAAGAAGTGGTCGATGTTCTTCTCGATCGCCTGCTGCGTGCGGTGGATCAGCTCTTCGCGCCGGACGGCGTTGCGCGTGAGGTTGTAGAGCAGCCTTGCGTCGCGCCGGGTCGCCTTGCGGATCTGCTGGTAGTCGTTGCCATAGACGAGAGAGCCGACCCCCTCGTTCGAGAAGATCTCGTTGAGGAGGCCGTCGAACACGCGGCCGTCGACGACGTGGACCCGCGCCGTGCCGGACTCGATCGCCCTCACGGCGTGCGTGGCCTTGCTGCGGCTCGTCTCCGCGATCTGCTCGGGATGCTCGCTCAGCAGCGAGCGCAGGGCGTCGACCGAGATCTCGTGCCTCACGTTGCCCTCGATCTCGAGGCCGGGTGTCGGGGCCAGATAGATGATCTTCGTCGCCTGGAGCGCCTGCGCCGTCTCCGCCGCCAGGAGGTCGGAATTGACGCGCATCGACTTGCCATCGGGCCCGAACGCAACCGGGGAGATGAGCGGCACCACCTGGCGCTCAATGAGCATCGTAAGGAACTCCTTGTCGATCCGGTCGACCTTTCCCGTCAGCTGCTGGTCGACGCCCTTCAGGATGCCGACCGGCACGACGCGCACGGCATTCGTGATCGCGGCCTTGAGCGAGCTTCCGGTCAGCCCCTCGAGGATCAGGTGCGAGACGCGCGAGGACGCGCGTATGGAGAGGTCGAGCGTCGCCGCGTCCGTGACGCCGGTGCCATCGCTGTTCGAGATCGGAACCCCGCGCAGGGCGGAGAGTTCCTGGAGCTGGTGACCGATGCCGTGCACCAAGACTATCTTGATTCCGAGGCTCCTCAGGACGGCGATGTCGACCAGCAGGTTGCCGAAGTTCTCGTCGGCGACGATCGAGCCGTCGATCGCGATGACGAAGATCTGGCCCTGGAACCTGGGAACGTACTGGAGGATCCCGCGGAGGTCCGTGGGCTTGATGGTCGTCGCCTGGGCGGTTGAAGGGGCGGCGGGGGACGGTTGACCGTTCTCGTTGGTCATTTGCAGAAGGGCGTTCTCAGGGAAGCGGCGCCTTTCGTCAAGGGACCTCTCGCGGCGGTGCCCATGCGCTCAGCGCACGCGCAGCGTCCATGAACGCGACGCGCGCTCCCCGACAAGCGTCACCTTGTACGTGCCGGCCTTCAGCAAGCCCGGCGGGATCTCGAGCAGGGCGGCGCCGGTGCGGGTCCTCGAGAGGAGACCCCCGGCCAGCCGCTCGAAATCGGCGACGATGACCATCTCGCCCTCGCGCACGTAAAGGTGGGCGCCCGAGAGCTGGCGCTTGTTGTCGGGAATCGTGTACGCGAGCCCGACCGAATAGCCGATGCCCGCGACGGCTGAGGGCGGCGCGGAGACGGATAGGATCTCAAGGGGAAGGAGGGGGGTCTCGATGAGCGTCTTCCGGAGCTCGTCGGGCAGGCCGCCGGGGGCGGGCGCGCCGGCAGAGGCCGCCTGCGGCGCCCCGTCATCCGCCAGCCGGCTGGCGTCGATCGACACGCGCTGGTATCCGGCCTTCAGGAGCCTTATGACGTCGGCCCGGTCGCGCATGTCACGGTACGGGTTGAACGAGGGCCCCGGCCGACGGAAGTGCAGTGTCAGGTAGGTGTATAGGGGAATAAACACCAGGATCGCGACAACGATCCACATCATCGGCCACGGCTTCCGCTCCTTCTGGGCTGCGCTCATTCGGAGAGAAGGCCATTACGGCGCCGTCCAATAGGCAACAAACGTTTTCGCGTGTTGCCATCCGCCCCGCCCCTTTCTTGGCTGTCCCATCTAAATGAAATTTTGGTCGCACTATTTTATCCCAACGCTCAAGGAAAGCCCGGCGGACGCCGAGATCGCCTCGCACAAGCTGCTCATCCGGGCCGGGCTGGTCCGCAGGCTCGGGGGCGGCCTCTACACGTACCTTCCCCTCGGCCTGCGCGTGATGCAGAAGATCTCCCGCATCTGCCGCGAGGAGATGGAGCGCTCGGGCGCGATCGAGCTGTCGATGCCGCACATCCACCCGGCCGAGTTCTGGGCGGAGGGGCCGCGGTGGGGCCCGGTCAGGGAGATCATGTACAGGGCGGACAGCGCCGGCGCCGGCAAGAGGGGCCCGAAGGAGCCGGAGTTCGTCCTCGGACCCACCCACGAGGAGGTCATCACGCCGCTCGTCAAGTCGGAGATCTCGAGCTACCGCGACCTGCCGAAGAGCTTCTTCCAGATCGGGACCAAGTTCCGCAACGAGATCCGCCCCCGATTCGGCCTGATGAGAGCGAGGGAGTTCGTCATGATGGACGCGTACTCGTTCGACGCCGACGACGCGGGTGCGATCCGCAGCTACATGGCGATGAAGGGGGCCTACGAGGCGTTCTTCCGGCGCATTGGGGCCCACGCGATCTCTGTCGAGGCCGACACGGGCGTCATGGGAGGCAGCTATTCCCACGAGTTCATGGTGCCGGCGGAGGTCGGCGACAACGACGTGTTCTACAACGAGGAGAGCGGGTATGCGGCGAACCGGGAGAAGGCGCGAAGCGCCATCGTGCGCGACGGTTTTGCCGAGGCCGCGCCCGGGGACCCGCCGCAGGAGTTCCCGACGCCCGGGGTCGTGACGATCGCGGCCCTCGAGGCGCCCCCGCACTCGGTTCCCGCCGACCGGCAGTTCAAGACCCTTGTCTACGTCGGCGACGGGCGGCCGTTCGCCGTCATCCTGCGCGGCTGCGACGAACTGGAGGAGGCCAAGCTCGGTGCGCTGGGCTACGCGCTCCTGCGGCCGGCCACCCCCGAGGAGATCGAGCCGGTCATGGGGGCCAAGCCCGGAAGCCTCGGGGCGGTCAAGGGAACGATCAGGAATCCCGGAGCGCTCGCGGGGATCTACGCCGACCACGCGGTCCGCCTTGTCGGCAACGGCACCACGGGTGCAAACCGCGACGGCTTCCACCTGCGCAACGTCAGCGTCTCGCGGGACCTCGCGATCACGGGCTTTGGGGATTTCCGCCGCGTGCAGGCCGGGGAGCCCGACCCGCTGTCCGGCCGGCCGCTCAAAATGCGCCGGGGAATCGAGGTCGGCCACATCTTCAAGCTCGGAACGAAGTACTCCGAGCGGATCGACGCGGGCTTCACCGACGACCGGAAGGAGAGGCACCTTTTCGTCATGGGGTGCTACGGAATCGGGATAAGCCGAACGATGCAGGCGGTGATCGAGCAGAGCCACGACGGCGACGGGATAATATGGCCGTGGGCGATTGCGCCCTTCCAGGTCCTCGTCTGCCTGCTGGATCCCCAGGACACCGAGGCGACCGTGCTCGCGGGAAGGATCGGAACGGCCGCGGCGAACGCCGGGGCCGACGTGCTGATCGACGACAGGGCGGAAAGGCCGGGCGTCAAGTTCAAGGACGCGGACCTGATCGGGATACCACTCAGGATCACGGTCGGGGGCCGGGGCATCAAGGAGGGTGTCGTAGAAATGAAGTGGCGCGGCGCCCCGGAAGTGCTCAAGATACCCATTGATGATTCGGAAGCCAGGGTTGAGGCGGCCGTCCGCGAAAAGGCCTGAACGAGGGCCTGATCATCCCAATTTCCGTGCCTGAGTCACGCTCCCATACACGCACCGAACCGCACGCGTCCACCGAGCTGCAACTGGAGAACAGCTGGCGGGTCGTGGTCCTCAACGACCCGGTCAACCTGATGTCGTACGTCGTCATGGTGTTCAAGAAGGTGCTGGGCTTCGACGAGGACAGGGCGCGAAAGCACATGCTTGAGGTCCACGAGCAGGGTCGCTCCGTCGTATGGACCGGCGTCCGGGAAACCGCCGAGGCCTATGTCTTCAGCCTGCAGCAGTGGCACCTCACGGCCGTGCTCGAGCCCGATGAAACGCGTTGAGGTGAAGCTCAGCCTGCCGGTGGTGGCCCCCCTTCTGGACATCATCCGGGAGCTGTCGTTCGAGCTTGAGAAGACCCTCGCCGCTCCCCAGGCGCTCCACGACCTCGACCAGGATTTCCGCGGCGCCTGGATAGGCGAGCTGCTGGAGGGGCAGACCGGCGATCTTCGGGCGCTGCTCTCCCTCTTTGGCGGCGAATTCTTCTCCGAGGGCGTGGTTGCCTTCGACGAGAAGAACGCCGAGCCGATCGTGCGGGCCTGCACCGCGTTGCGCCTGCAGCTGCGCGAGCGGCGCCTGAAGACGCTCAGCGACGAGGCGCTCGAGACCGGCGACATCGACATGGACGGGCTCGAGGAGCCCGTCCGGAAGGCCTTCATGTGCTACCTTTTCCTGGCGACCGTGCAGGAGCTCATCATCCAGCATCTGGATTCGAGCATCATCGGCTCCTGAGGACGCCGGGCAACCCGACCCCACCGGTGCACGATCCACGCCGGCGGCACGTTCGCGACCGAACCCGAGCAAACCCCCCGGTCCCCCCAACTCATGAAGCATCGATTCATTGCCTTGGCCGCGGCCGCGCTGATCGCCGTGTGCGGCTGCAGCCCGACCGCCCTTGTCCGGAAGATGGCGCCGGACGACGTCCAGGCGGCGTCCAGGAAGGCGATATCCGACCTTAGGGCGCACCGGTTTGGCGCCCTGGACGCGAGCCTTGTGGAGGAGCTGAGGGGCCAGAACCACGAGGCGGATTTCGAGAGGATGGCCGCGGTCATCCCCGACGAGGAGCCCGTGTCGTCCCGTCCGGTCGGCTATCTTCTGACCGCCGGCCCTGGGTGGAGGCGCTACGACGTGAGCTACGAGCTCCAATTCTCGAAGGGCTGGGTCCTCGTCCGCTTCTCATGGATGCGCCCCAAGGGCGGACTTCGGATCTCGGACTTCCACGTGGTCGCCATGGCCCGCTCGCTTGAGGAGGTGAATGCCTTCACGTTCAGGGGCAAGGGGCCGTTGCATTACGGGGTCCTTGTTCTCGGCGCGCTTGCCCTGGCGATCTCCGTGACGGCGCTCGTCGCGTGCTACAGGACCCCGGAGCTCAAGAGGAAGTGGCTCTGGATCATCTTCATCGCGGTCGGGTTCGGATCGTTGTCGATCAACTGGACGACGGGCGCCTGGCAGATCGGCCTCCTCAACGTGCAGCTGCTCAGCTTCTCCGCGTTCGCACCGTTTGGCAGCCCGTGGACGGTTGCGGTGTCGGTGCCCGTCGGGGCCGTCGTGTTCCTGGACAGGGCCAGGAAGCTGAGAATGGAGCGCGAGGCGGCCGCCCGAATGCCGCCGGTGCTTTAGCCCCCGGCGCCCGCCCCCGGGAACTCCGCGCGGGGCGCTTGGGCCAGGCTCTCGATTAGTCCGCAGGCGCGGTCCAGGGACGCGGCGTTGTCGATCTTCGGCGCATAGTCCCGGCAGCGTGCGCGGATCTCGGGGGAGTTCAGCAGCTCGGTGATCGCGCGGGCGGCCCTCCCGGGCCTGTACCTGCGCGGGCTGATGCTAAGCCCGAGGCCCAGGCGCTCGATTCTCCGGCCGTTGTCGGGCTGGTCGTGCGCGTTCGGCACGATAAGGTGCGGGATTCCCGCCCTCACGGCCTGCGCCAGCGTGCCGATCCCCCCATGGTACACGATCGCGGCGGCCCGCGGAAGGATCCGGCTGAAGGGCAGGTAGGAGAAGGCGCGGATCCCCGGGGGAAGGCTGGCCGGCAACTGCGCCGGGTGGTTGGTGACAAGCATGGCCCGGACACCCGCGGCCTCGCACGCGGCTGTCGTCCGGCCGAAGAACTCGTTTCGATCCGTCGCCGCCGACCCGGGCGTGACGACGATCGGGGGCGGGCCGGCATTGATGAACGCATCCGCATCGGCCTGCACCTCCCTGAGGCCGCCCTCGTCGTAGAGGAGGAATCCCGTCAGGTGGGTGTTCCTCGGCCAGTCGGCCTGGGGCGTGGCAAACCAGTCCGGGAAGAGCCCCAGGACCAGCTGGGGCGAATGGACGTAGTCGCTGAAGACTCCCCGAACCCGCGGGAGGCCGAGCGTTGCCCTGAACCCGTTCAGCTCGGGTCCGATGGACCGCTCGACAAAGAGCGTGTCGATCAGCCAGAAGAACGCCCTCTTCACCGGACGCGGCATGCCGGGACCCATGTCGAGGTACGAGAGCCTCCCGTTGTCGATGTGGCTGCGAAAGACGCTCGACTGCAGGTGGATCGTCGCCGTCGGGACCCCGAGCCTCTCCTGGGCAACCCGCGCCCCGAGGCACAGGGTCGTCGCGGCGACCACGGTGCCTTGCCCGTGGCGCTCCTCGATAATCCGGTAGAGGCGCCGTATGTTGGGAAGGAGGGCGTGCTCAACGATGCACCCAAACCCCCGGTGCGGGTGCCAGAGCCTCGGATCCCTCATGATCGCGTCCGCCTCGGCCCGCGTCCCGAGCGCGACGAATTCGAGGCCGTTTGCGCAAATCTGCTCGGAGAAGTATTCGTTGGTGGCCACCGTGACGGAGTGGCCCCTTGCCTTCAGCGCGCGGCCGAGAGCAACCACCGGATGGATGTCGCCGGAGCTGCCGATCGCAGGCAGTAGAATCCGCAAGGGCATACTTGACGGTGGGCCGACATCTCCCAGACTCAAGGACAGACACCCTGCAGTGTTCGAGGTGCTTTCAATAACCGCTCTTTGCCTTGGAAACATTACGGGAGCCAGAACCGCCGCGGAAGCTGCTAGGCCGTAAACCGGAAAGCAAACGCCGCGACGGAGGCGCCCACCTTGACTTGAAAAGGTCCTGAGCCTTTGAGCATACGGCACAGGCGGGGTGTCACTTAACTTTCCACCGACCCACGATGAACCTTGCGACCTACCATGTGCTCCACCTGAGCTCGATCATCGTGCTGGTGGGCTACACGTTCTACGCCTTCGCCGCGCCCGCCGAGACCCGCAAGCGCGTGGTGATGATCACCGGGGTTGCGGCGCTCCTGACCGCGATCAGCGGGTTTGCGATGCTGGGCAAGCTACACCTCGGGTTTCCGGGATGGATTGCCGTCAAGGTGGTGTGCCTGATCGGGCTGGCGTGCATGGTGAGCTTCGCCTACCGCAGGCGCGCGCAGGCTGACGCGTTCATGCTTGTCACCCTCGTTCTTGCGATCACGGCCGTGGCGATGGTCTTCGTCCGACCGTTCTGACGAGACCAAGGCGCCATGGACGGCACGCTCTGTGGCGTCTGGATTGATGGCGACGGCCGGGCCCGGGTCTCGGTGGCCACCGAGGACGGCGGCAGGAGGGAGGGGACGCTGCCGTTCGAGCCCTTCGCATGGCTCTCGTCCAATCCTTTCGCTGAGCCCGTTGCCGGCATGCAGTTTGAAAGACTGGGCGGCGGCGCGGCCCTTGGGACCCTAGCCAAGGCGGCCTCGCTCGAGGCCTTCGACGACTTCGTCAAGGCGGCGCGCGAGCACGTCGCGGTGGACGCCATCCGGCCCCTCGAGAGCCAGTTCCTCCTCCAGCGGAGGGCCCGGATGTACGGGGATTTGGCCTTCGCCAAGCTGCGGCGCTGCCAGGTCGACATCGAGACCGGCTCCGCGGACGGCGGCTTCAGCAACGCCGCAAACCCCGGGGACCGTGTGCTCGCGATCGGGATGCGCTCGGGAGGCAAGAACCGCCTCCTGGTCCTGGAGGCGATGACGGACGAGGCGGAGAAGCGGCTTCTGGCCTCGTTCAACCGGGAGCTGGCGGCGATCGACCCCGACGTCATCGAAGGGCACAACATCTTCAAGTTCGACCTCGACTACCTTAGGCAGAGGTGCCGGTTGCGACGCGTCCCCTGCGCCTGGGGGAGATTCGGGCAGAGGGCCGCGTTCCGGAGCAGCCGGCTCAAGGTCGCGGAGCGCTGGATCGACTTCCCGCGCTGCGACCTGCCCGGCCGCGCGGTCGTCGACACATACCTCCTCGCGCTTCTGAACGACATCACCGCCCGGGAGCTCAATTCCTACGGGCTCAAGGAGGTCGCTATCCATTTCGGAATCACCGAGGAGGAGGACTCGGATCGCACCTATATCGAGGGGAGCCGCATCGCCGAGACGTTCACGAGCGACAGGGCCCGGTTCTGTGCCTACCTGGAGGACGACCTGAGGGAAACCCAGGGCCTGGCGGACCTCCTCCTGCCGACCTACTTCGAGCAGACGCGGGCGTTCCCCATCGCTCTCCAGGAGGCCACGCTGCGCGGCACCACGGTGAAGATAGACCTCCTTTTCCTCGAGGAGTACTACCACGCCCGGCAGTCCTGCCCGCAGCCGCCCGAGGTGCGCCCCTTTGACGGCGGCTACACGCGAAGCTTCAACGAGGGGGTGTTCCGCCACGTCCTCCATTTCGACGTGGCCTCGCTGTACCCGAGCCTTCTCCTGAACATCGCGCGCAACCCCGCGAACGACTCGCTCGGGGTCTTCATCCCACTCCTGAAGCGGCTCCTCGAGTACCGGCTGAAATACAAGCAGATCGCTAGGACGTCGACGAGCGACGAGGAGCGGGCGGAGGCCCAGGCGCGCCAGGCCGCCTACAAGATCCTGATCAACTCGTTCTATGGTTACCTTGGGTTCTCGGGGGCGCGGTTCGGCGACGGCGAGCTTGCGGCGGAGGTGACGCGGCGCGGCCGCGAGCTCCTCCAGAAGCTGATCGACGAGTTCGGCAAGCACGGCTGCAGGATGCTGGAGGCGGACACCGACGGGATCTACCTGTCGGCCGAGGAGCACTTCGAGAAGCCGGAGGAGCTTCTCGCGCTGGTGGTCCCCATCCTGCCGCCGGGGATCGAGCTCGAGTTCGACGGCCAGTACGACGCGATGTTCTGCTACAAGGCCAAGAATTACGCCCTGCTCGAGTCGGGCAGGGTGGTCCTTCGCGGCAGCGCGCTTCGCTCAAGGGGAGTGGAGCCGTTCCTCAAGAAGCTGACCCACTCGCTGATCCGCTTTCTCCTCGGCGTCGAGGCCGAGTCGCCTGTCGGCCTCGTCGAGGAGTATCGGAAGAGGATCTCCGAGAGCACGCTCCCCGTGGCGGAGCTTGCGAAGGGCGAGATCCTTGGAATGAACCCCGATGCCTACGAGCGCTTCATCGCGGGGGGCGGCAAGCCGAGGCGCGCCTCCTCCGAGGCCGCGCTCCAGATGTCGCCGCGGCCGAGGATGGGGGAGCGGGTGACGTACTACATCACGCCGAAGCAGAAGGGCCGCACGAGCGACTGGCAGCGCGCGCGCCCCCTGGCGCTGTACGACCGCGACCGCGCGCCCTACGACCCCGACCACTACATCGGGAAGCTCGACGACTGGCTCGACCGGTACGGGAAGTTCATCGGCGCGAGCGCGCCGCCGAGGAAGGCCGACAGCCGGCAGGGAGAGCTGCTCTAGGGGCGGCGCTATTTCGCGCCGCTGCGGGCCACCACCCAGTCGACGATCGCGGCGTCGTTGTCTCCGCTGCGCCAGACGACGCCCAGGAACTCCGAGGGAAGGATGTCATGGGCCTTGAAGAAGCGCCGGTCCCCGCCGCAGCAGAACATGAGGCTTGCCGGCAGCTCGCCGCGCAGCTTCGCCCGGGCCTTCGGGATGATCCTGGGAAGCCATTCGATGCCCTTCACGGCGTCCGTCTTGGCCGGCATCGTCGTCTCGTCGAGCACCTTGCCCGACGCTTTGCCGTGCTGGACGCTCATGAAGTAGTTGTGCCGGGCTGACTCGATAAGGACGGCGTGCGCGAAGCCCGGCTCGCCCGCGGAGACCTCGTCCTCGGCGTAGTCATAGACGTGCTGGGGCGTGATGCCGTTCGACGCGAGCCAGGCGGTCTGCTTCTTGTCAAAGAAGGACTCCGCGCCGCGCTGGCCCTTGGCGTAGAGAGCCACCGCGCGGTCGTACAGCTCGCGGAAGTGTGTCGGGAAGTCGTAGTGTTTCATGGGGGGATGAAGGTCAGGAGGGTCGGAAGTCGATGATTCGCTTAAACCGGTCCACCTTGTCCACGACGACGTCAAGCCTGCCGTTGAGCTCGTACCGGCGGTGCTTGCGCCGGCCGACGAGCGCGTTGCCTTCGGCGCTGAGCTGGTAGTAGTCGTCGCCGAGCGTGTCCGACGAGACGAACCCGAACGTCATCGACTCGACAAGCTCGATGAAGAAGCCGTGGCGGCGCACGTCCGTGATGATCGCCACGAACGCCGTGCGCTTCTTCTTTGCCAGCTCCCGCTCGAAGAACTCGAGGAGCTTTATCTTTACGCTCTCGCGCTCGGCCTCCGTCGAATTCACCTCGGTGAGGCTCAGGTGCTCGGCGAGCTGCTGGATGCCTCTCACGTCGTGGCGGACGCTTCCCCCCTCAGTCCTGCGGGCGAGGTAGGACTGGAGGACCTGGTGCACGACCAGGTCGGAGTAGCGCCGGATCGGCGAGGTGAAGTGCGTGTAGTCCTTCTTGTGCAGGCCGTAGTGGCCGTCGGGCGTGGCCCTGTAGCAGGCCTTCTTGAGGCTCCGCAGGAACTGGGTCCTAAGGGTGTAGCCTTGCGGGTGGGTCTTTAGGATGCCGAGGAGCTTGACGACCTCTTCGCGGTGGGTGAGATCGCCGACCTTGATGCCAAAGGTGGAGACAAACTGGCGGTAGTCGCTCAGCTTCTCCGCGTCCGGGTTGTCGTGGACGCGGTAGAGCGACGGCAGCTTGTGCGTGCGGGTAAGCCGCGCCACCGCCTCGTTCGCGGCCAGCATGAACTCCTCGATAAGCTGGTGGCTCTCGTCCTGCTCGATCCGCTCGAGCCGGTCGGCGTAGCCCTGCGGATCGACGAAGATCTTCGTCTCGGGCATGTCCAGGTCCAGGCTCCCGACCGTCATCCGCTCGCGCCTGAGCGCGCTGGCGATGCGCCAGAGCGCCCGAATCCACGACTGCAGATCTGAGAGCTCCCTGTCGCCCAACTCCCTGAGCGCCCTGCCCGTGGAGCCTGTCTGGTGCTTCGGAGGAACCGGCATGGAGCGGATCTTCTCAAGACTATTCTCGAAGAGCAGGGCATACGCCTGCTTGTAGGTGAGCCGCTTGCGGCTGCGGATGACCGTGTTTGCGAAGTCCGTGTCCCTGATCCGGAAATCGGGCCCGAACGTGAGGAAGACGGCCTTGCAGAGCCGGTCTTGCCCCTCGACGAGCGAGCAAAGGCCGTTGGAGAGCTTCTCCGGCAGCATGGGGATCACGGTGCCCACCAGGTAGGTCGAGTTTCCCCGCGTGCGCGCCTCGCGGTCGATGGCTGTGCCGTGCTTTACGTAGGTGGAGACGTCGGCGATGTGGATGCCTACGCGGACATTGCCCCCGCCGAGGTCTTCGATCGAGAGGGCGTCGTCAAAATCCTTTGCGTCGTCGGGGTCGATCGTGAAGACCGGGATGTTGCGGTAGTCCAGGCGGCCTTCGGTCTCCCTCGGACTGACATGGTCCGGGATGTGCGCCGCCTCGCGCTCGACATCGGCGGGGAAGTTCGGCTCGAGGCCGTGCTTTACGAAGATGCCGAGGAGCTCCGCCCTGGGCTCGTGGGTGCGCCCGAGCCTGCCGGTTATCTCGCCGACCAGCGGCTGCTCGCGCCGCCGCCATTCCCCGAGCTTCACGATGACCTTGTCGCCGGGGTGGGGCACGGGCTTGACGGCTGACCTCGAGGGGTCGGGCACCGCGATTTCGTAGACGAACCGCGGGTCGTCAGGGGCAACGATGAAGTTGCGCCCCTCGCGCCTCAAATCGCCTACGATGACGGCGCGGGCGCGCTCGACAATCTGGACCACGCGGCCCACGCGCTCCCCGGGTCGCCTTCCGGCGACGCCGCGGTAGATGCGCACGACGACGGTGTCGCCCGGAAGGGCGACACCCGTGTCGTCGGGAGAGATCTGGATCGACGGCTCATCCCGTTTCCCGTCAACGACAACGAACGCGGATCCGCCGGCTCTGAATTGGATTACGCCTTTGACTGAGTCATCGGCCTGTGGGCCCTTGCGGCCCGGCTTGGTGTTTAACATTTCTTTGCGGGACCCGCAATCGGCGAGTCAACCGCATCCAACATCCCTCAACATGCCCGAATTGGCGAGAGCATTAAACTGGGGGCTTCTGGCAATCCAAAACTGTGGGGCGCGCCCCATGTATTTTTCTCTCCCGCTCTCGACAACCCGACTTCGAAGAGGCTAGATTCGCCGTCCAGTGTTCCCCAAGAATAGACCATCGGACAACGTCCGCCCTCCAGGCCGCCCCGGGTTGAGCGAGAGCGGGTTACGAAAACGTGGCGCAGGTCTATGGTGAGCTGAATCGGCCATGAAGATCGTCCACGCGGCGAGCGAGCTGTACCCCTACATGAAGACAGGAGGCCTCGCGGACGCCGTGGGGGCGCTCGTCCGGACGTTTGCGGACAGGGGGCACGAGGTGTCGGCGTTCCTGCCGGGATACCGGGACGCGCTGAACCACCCGGCGGCCGCGGGGGCGGAGCGGAAGTTTCGCCTGAAGATCGAGATGGGGGACCAGTACGTGTCAGGCGACGTGCTCGCGTTCTCGCCGCAGAAGAACCTCACGGTCTACCTGATCTGCCGGGACGAGTACTTCGATCGCAAAGGGCCCTACGGGAACGGTGAGCGCGACTACGAGGACAATGCGGAGCGATTCATCTTCTTCTGCAAGGCGGTCGTCGAGGCCATGCGCCTTGCCGACCTCGGGGCGGACATCGTTCACGGGCACGACTGGCAGGCAGCGCTCCTTCCCCTGCTGCTGCGCGAGGCGGAGCGCCGCTTCGGGGTGACCCTCGCGATGAAGACGGTCTTCACCATCCACAACATCGCGTACCAGGGCCTGTTCTCGGCGGGAAGTTTCGCGAAGACCAATCTTCCCGACGAGATGTTCACGATGGACGGCTTGGAATACTACGGGCAGGTGAACTTTCTGAAGGGCGGAATCCTGTTCGCAGACCGGCTGACGACGGTGAGCCCGCGCTACTCAAAGGAGATCCAGACCCCCGAGTTCGGCTGCGGGCTCGAGGGCGTGATCCAGACCCGGGTCGACGACCTGTCGGGGCTGCTCAACGGCGTCGACACGGCGGTCTGGAACCCCGCGGCGGACAGCCTGATCCCGTCCAGATACTCCGCAGCCGACCTCTCGGGCAAGACGGGGTGCCGCGGGGCGCTCCTGAAGCAGGGCGGCATGGACACGACGTACGCCGGGCCCGTGTTCGGGATAATCTGCCGCCTCACCGAACAGAAAGGGATCGACCTGGTCCTCGCGAATTCGGATTTCTTCAAGGACCGTGACTGCCGGCTTATCGTCCTCGGCTCCGGCGACAAGCGGATGGAGCAGCAGCTGAGAAAGCTGGCCGCGGACGCGCCGAGCAAGGTGTTCGTCTGCTCCAAGCTCGACGAGCCGATGAGCCACCTGATCGAGGCCGGAAGCGACTTCTTTGTGATGCCGTCGCTTTTCGAGCCGTGCGGCCTGAACCAGATGTACTCGCAGGCGTACGGCACCGTGCCGATCGTGAGCCGCGTGGGTGGCCTGGTCGACACCGTCAGCGACGCCGACGGGGATCGGCAGGGTGGCACCGGCCTCATGTGCGAGCCGAACGCCGTGTCGCTTCGCGACGCGCTTGAGCGTGCCCTGAAGCTCTGGGCCGACAAGCCGCGCATGGCGGCGGTCCAGCAGCGGGGCATGGCGCGGGATTTCAGCTGGAAAACCTCGGCGGCAGCCTATGAGGCGCTGTACCGGGAAACGCTGTGACCCCGGCAATCGTCTGGTTCAGACAGGACCTGCGCCTGCAGGACAATGCGGCGCTTCGCGCCGCTGCGAGGCGCGGCGGGCCGGTGATACCGGTCTATATCCTTGATGACGCAGGAGAAGCGCGCTGGGCCGCCGGCGCCGCATCACGCTGGTGGCTCCACCATTCGCTCAAGGCGCTGGACGCGTCCCTTCGCGCGAGGGGCTCGCGCCTGGTCGTAGCCCGGGGCGGATCCCTTCGGACGCTCGCGCGCCTCGTGAGGCGCACCGGTGCCCGGGCGGTCTATTTCAACCGCCGCTACGAGCCGGCGGTCGTCGCGCGGGACCAAGAGGTCGAGGCTTCGCTCTCCGGGGACGGCGTCGAGGCCCGGAGCTTCAACAGCGCCCTGCTCTTCGAGCCGCAATTCGTCGCGAACCGGCAGGGAAGACCTTTCCAGGTGTTCACGCCGTTCTGGCGGCACTGCCTAAGCCTCCCGGTCGCGCCGCCGCGGCGGCTCGGAGCGGCAAGCCTTCCGGCGCCTTCCGAATGGCCCGATTCGGTGGCGATTGACGACCTCGGCCTCCTCCCAAGGAAGAGGTGGGACGCGGGTCTTGCCGGGCTCTGGCAGCCCGGCGAGAGGGGCGCAGCGGCGCGCCTGAGAAGGTTTGTGTCGACTGCGATCGAATCGTACGCGGCGGATCGCGACCGCCCGGACATGGACGGCACCTCGATGCTTTCGCCGTCGCTTCATTTCGGGGAGATCGGGCCGCGGCAGGTCTGGGCCGCGGTCGGGACCCTCTCCAGGGAATCGGGGATCTTTCCGCCGGGAAACGGGGCGCGCGTGTTTCTGAGCGAGATCGGCTGGCGCGAGTTTTCGCACCACCTCTTGTTCCATTTCCCCGAGACACCCGAAATTCCCCTAAGGCCGGCCTTCAGGCGGTTTCCGTGGAGCAAGGACCCCAAGGGCGCAATGCTCAGGGCGTGGAGAAGGGGCCGCACAGGATACCCGATCGTGGATGCGGGCATGAGGCAGCTCTGGCGGACGGGCTGGATGCACAACCGCGTCAGGATGGTCGTGGCGTCGTTTCTCGTGAAGCACCTGCGGATCTCGTGGACGCATGGGGCGGCCTGGTTTTGGAATACATTGGTGGACGCTGACTTGGCTAATAACACGCTCGGCTGGCAATGGAGCGCGGGTTGCGGGGCGGACGCGGCGCCCTTCTTCCGGATATTCGCGCCGGTCAGCCAGGGGATGCGCTGGGACCCCGCCGGCGACTACGTTCGGCGATGGGTGCCCGAGCTAGCAAGGATGCCCGCCGAGTTCATCCACTGCCCGTGGAAGGCGCCCTCCGGGGCCCTGGCGGCCGCCGGAGTGAGACTCGGCGACACGTACCCCTGGCCCGTGGTCGACCATGCGACCGCCCGGGCCGCCGCCCTCGTTGCCTTCGGAAGCATTCGAGGGCAACGCCATGCATGACGCTTGCGCTTTTTCGGCGCTTAATTGGGATTGACGCATGCGGCACAGGAGGCCCCGAAAGGAATGAAGGTTCTGATTTCAGGCGGATCTGGTCTTGTCGGCCGCGCTGCCACGGCGGCGCTCCGAGCCGACGGCCACGAAGTCATCCGCCTCGTGCGCCGGGAGGCGGCGTCGGCCGATGAGGTGGCGTGGTATCCCGCGGCGGGCGAGCTGCCGCTGGAAATCTGCAGATCGGCGGACGCGGTCATAAACCTCTGCGGTGCGGATCTTGCCGCGAAGCGCTGGTCCACGAAACGCCGCAACGAGATCCGGACGAGCCGCATCGACACGACACAGACGCTCGCGAAGATATTCATCGGTGGCGGCGACGGCGCTCAGCGCCGTCCCAAGGTCTTTGTGAGCGCCTCCGCAACCGGTATCTACGGCGACCGCGGGAACCTTGAGCTCAACGAGTCGAGCGGCCCGGGAAACGGCTTCCTGGCCGACCTTTGCCGCGACTGGGAGGGAGCCGCGATGACGGCGGCCGAGTCGGGCGCGCGCGTGGTGTGCCTGCGGTTTGGCGCAATCCTTTCCCGCGAGGGCGGTATGCTGCAGAGAGTCGTCCCGTACTACCGCGCGGGTATGGGCTGCGCCCTCGGAACGGGCCGCCAGTGGCTGAGCTGGATCGGGCTAGATGACGCCGTGGGCGCCATCCGTTTTGCCTTGGGCGAGTCGGGGCTTTCAGGCGCCGTCAACGTGGTTTCGCCGACCTCCGTCATGAACGCGGGCTTCACGAGGGCCCTCGGGCGGATTTTCGGCCGCCAGCTGCCGATGCCGGTCCCGCGCATCGTGCTCAAGATGATGTTTGGGCAGATTGCCGACGATGTTCTTCTGGCAAGCGCCCACGTCGTTCCGTCCAAGCTCATCCGGTCAGGATATCCGTTCCGGTATCCGAACTTGGAGGACGCTCTCTATCAGGCGCTTGCCATGGAGAAGACCGAGGCCTGACGGCCAAAAACAGGCTTTCCATCGGAGGGGGCATCCGTATGTTCGTCCCTTCCTATGGAGAGAACGCTCATCATCTTTAAGCCGGACTGCATGGAGAAACACCATGTCGGGAACGTGCTCGATCGCTTCGAAAAGGCGGGTTTCTCAATCGTCGGATGCAAGATGGCCAGGCTGACGCCGAAACTCCTGCGCGAGCATTACGCCCACGTGGCACAGATGCCCTTCTATCCGGAGATCGAGAAGTTCATGGGCTCGAGGCCGGTCGTGGTGATGGCGCTCCAGGGCCCCTCCGTGGTCAGCAGGGTGCGCGATCTCCTTGGGCCGACGGATTCGCGCAAGGCGGCGAAGGGCACGATCCGGGGCGATTTCGGGACCGAGATGATGCGCAACGTCGTGCACGCCTCCGACAGCGTGGCGAACGCGAAGGTCGAACTCGAGCGGTTCTTCGAGCCTGGGGAAATCTTCAGCGCCTGAAGTCCACGTGGTTGGGCCCGGCCGCGAGGGCGGCGGTCCGGCCGCCCCATCGGACGGAGCCTGCGACCCCGGGGGGCAGGCTGATGTCGAACTCCCAGCCGGCGTCCGTCTTCCTGTAGCTGGCGACGATTTCGCCGTCGGGGTGGGGCATCCGGGCATTGAGCACGCTCAGGCCGGCCAGATGCGGCTCGACGAGGACCGTGCGGAATCCGGGAGAGGCGGGCCTGATCCCCGCGACCAGCGTCAACAGGTCGTAGTTGGGGTGCGCGCTCCATGCGTGGTCGTCCGAGCGGGTCGGCTCGGCGGTCTCCGCCCAGGTCGTGAGGCCCAGGTCGAGCATGCTTCGCCAGGGTCCGAGCGAATCTAGGTAGAGGTCGGCCACGCCTGCGTGGTCGAGCGCGCGGGCGACGTAGAAGCGGAAGTAGATGCTGGCCGGCGAGAACTCCCCGGGGCCGGGCACCGGCGCGCCGGGCCGCCTGTGGGCCAGAACCGCGCGCATGACGGCGGCCTGCCGGTCCCCGGGAACGGCGTCCACGAGCACGGCGAGCGCATTGGTCTGCTCGCTGAAATGGCCGTGTGCGGGCGTGTCGGCGACGAGGCCCCGCGGCTCGTCCCAGCAGAGCCGGTGCACCGCCTTCGCGATCTCGGCGGCGCGCGTCCGGTAGCCCTCCGCGGTGCCCGCGTTGCCAAGGGAGGCCTCGAGGTCCGCGGCGTCGCGCAGGGCCGCCGCGAAGTACAGGGAGAGCAGGGCGGAGCCCCCGTCGGCGTCTTGGGGGGGGACCCCGAAGTCGAAGTCCTTCGTCCAGTCGCCGTAGTTCCACCAGGGCATAATCCCGAGCAGTCCGTCGGGACGCTGGTGGCGGACGTACCAGTCTATGACGCTCCTCGTGTGCGGGACCCATTCGCCGAGCGAACCGTTGTCGGGTCGGTAGAGCCAGTAGTCGTGTATCATCCCGATCCACAGCAGCGAGAAGGTCGGTATGACCTGCGCCAGGGCGCTTGGGTAACGGCTTTGCGTGAGGCCCTCCGCGATCCTCGATTGGTCGTAGGCGTCGAGCGCCTGGCGGGCCAGCCGGTCGTCCCCGAACTCGACATAGGAGATCAGCGCCTGGATCCGCGTGTCCCCGATGTACTGCAGCTGCTCCCAATAGGCGCAGTCCATGTAGGTTTCGTGCGCGTTCATCCGCGCGGTCCTCGTCCCGACCTGCCAAATCCTCGCTATGGCCGGATCACCGACGTCGATGCTCGCCCGCTCCTTGAAGGGGTAACCGCTGTAACGGGCGCTCAGCGCCTCGAGATCCAGGGGCTCGTCCGCGGTCTGAACGTCGACCTGCAGGTAGCGCCACGCGCGCCACCAGAGCGACGACCACGCCCGGTGCAGCCCGCCGTCGGGCACAAGCCTGTCCGTGAGCCCAAGGATCGTGCGGTTCGCGGTCTCGTTTCGGTTCCCCTTGTTTCCCTTGGAGTCCACGAGCGCCTCGGCGTAGGTCAGGCGGACCGTCGCACCCTTCCCGCGCCCCATGACGAGTTTGGGGTAAGCGGTCGTCATCGCTCCACCGTCGACCAGGATGCTGGCCTTCGTATGGGCGGGGACGGTGGACGGGAAGCCGCCCGCGCCCTTCATCCCGGTGACGCGGACAATCCTGCCGATCGGCATCTCCGTAAACTCCATCTGGGGAAGGCCGTCCTGCACGAGAAGCCACCTGTTGTCGCCCGACCCGGTGCCGACCGGTGTCGGCTTGGCGTAGTGGCCCGGCTCTCCCGTGCCCAGCGTCACCGCCGGTCTCCACGCCGCGGAGGACGTCTGCCAGTCCCAGTCGTAGAGGCGGCCGTCAAGGAACTCGCCGGGGCTGGCGGCATAGTAGTTGGGCACATCGGCGCTGTTGATCGGATCAAAGCCCTGGCCCCGCTCCACCTCTGCATCCCAGGACGTGTCCGTGTCCGCGGCGGATTCCGCAGCCGAGTCGCCCTGCACCAGGAATCCGGTCTGGTCCCCCATCTGAGCGACCGGAGCCAGCGCACCGCAGTTCCACACTGTCGCTGCGAGGACGTTGTCGCCCCTCCGCAGGAGGGGCCCGACATCAAAGGTCTCGTAGCGCCAGTGGTCGAGGTCCCCGCGCGCGGGCCCCTCGCCGACCCGGGCACCGTTGACAAAGAGCACAAACCGGTTGTCCGCGGAGACGTGGATCACGTAGCGGGCCGCCCCCGCCTCGAGCACGAGGTGCTTTCTGAAGTGGTAGACGCCGGGATTGCGCGCAACCGCACCCTCGCAGGTGATCCACTTCGACGGCCACGAGGAATGAAGGATGTCGAGGCCTGGCTTCTCTTGGGAACGGGCTGCCGGCGAAGCCGCGGCAAACGCGGCCGCGGCGAGTCCCAAGGAGAGCATGGCCGGCGTTCCCAGGCGGAACCACCGGGCTGCGCCGCGGTGGTCAGGGCATGATTCGGCGAAATTGCCGGCGCGAAATCCGTTCATGGCGGGGTTGGGTTGAAACGTTCATCGTGCGGCTTGACGATTCTGTTGCAATGGTGAGTTGGCTCGGATGCCATTTGCATTGATGCGCTCCGCCTAACCCGCGAGAGTGTCCGTTCGCTTTCAACCCCACCCCATAATGAAAATAGTGATCACAGGCGGCGCCGGGTTTCTCGGGCGCCGCCTAGCCAAGGTCCTCCTTGAGGACTCCGAAATTGAGCAGATCGTCCTCACCGACGTCTCTCAGGTGCGGACGCCGGCCCATGACGACCGGCTCGTCCTGCGCCAGGCAAACCTCGTCGATCCGGGCGCCGCGGCGTCGGTTGTCGACGGGGCCGACGTGGTCTTCCACCTCGCAGCGATCGTGAGCGGGCAGGCCGAGGCCGACTTTGACATGGGGATGAGCGTCAACATGGACGCGACGCGCAGCCTGCTCGAGGCCGCGCGCGCAACCGGCCACTGCCCGCGGTTTGTGTTCGCAAGCTCCCTCGCCGTCTTCGGGCCTCCGCTCCCGGCCGTCGTCGACGAGCAGACGGCCGTGCATCCCCAGTCGTCTTACGGGGCCCAGAAGGCCATCGGCGAGCTGCTCGTGGCCGACTACACCCGCAAGGCCTATGTCGACGGCCGGGCGCTGCGCCTTCCGA
>Ga0265338_10000330_pt1 | contig 86006 bp, 67 predicted proteins | sample 42126metaG_FD_193579 | JGI IMG/M metagenome (GOLD analysis project Ga0265338, IMG submission 193579) | Rhizosphere microbial communities from Carex aquatilis grown in University of Washington, Seatle, WA, United States - 4-21-26 metaG | ecosystem: Host-associated > Plants > Roots > Rhizosphere...
AAAAAAAGGAACAGGTTCGCCGCGCGGCCGGTGCAAAATAAAGCCAGAATCGGTTGCCGGACGGACAAGAGGATGCTTTTTTCTGCTCCTCAACTTCTCCTGACGCGCCAAAGTCCAGTATGGTGCGCGCGAGAGGACTTGAACCTCCAATCCTTTCGGAACCAGATCCTAAGTCTGGCGCGTCTGCCATTCCGCCACGCGCGCAACCGGCATCAAGTTGCGCCGGGTGCCGCCAAATCTCAAGCTTTTGCGGAGATGCCATGCCGTTACCGCAAGATATATTGCCGCCGAACCCCATCCCGCGATTGCGCATGCGGGTGGGTTTGATTAGGTTCATGGCATGTCATTTTGGATCCGGGTGGTGAGCGGCGCGGGTATTTTGGGGCTCGCGGTCGCTTTGAGCAGCTGCACGCCGTCAGGACGAAACCGGTTGGACGAGGAAAAAGAACCGCATTTCGTGCTGGGCAAAAGCCGCGTCAACGCAATGGATTTTCAAGGCGCGATCGAAGCCTTCGAACAGTCGCTGGAGGCCGATCCCCATTCGGCGGCCGCGCATTTTGAACTGGGCTGGCTGGACGATGAAAAAGCTTCCGACCCGGCGGCGGCGATCTTTCATTATCAGGAATATCTGAGGTTGGATCCGGGCGCGGACAACGCTGATGTCATCAAACAGCGCATTTACCGTTGCAAACAGCAGCTGGCTGCCGACGTGCTGCCGCTGCCGAGCGCGCCCGCCGCGCAGCAGCAATTGGAAAGGCTCTCCGATCAAAATCGGCAGTTGCAGGATGAAGTCAGCAAATGGCGATCCTATTACGCCAGCCAGCTGGCAGCAGCCAAAACCAATTCGTCCCCGGAACCCGCTTACCCCGGGCCGCAACCCGCCGCCAATCCAACCCCCATCCAGACGCCGCAAGCCGGTTCCACGACGCCCGATGCGAACCCGGGACCTATGACAAATCCGAGACCGGCCACCACGCCGCGGACCCACACCGTTGTCGCGGGGGAAACGGCAGCCGCCATTACGCGCAAATTCAAGATTAAACTGAGTGCGTTGCAGGCGGCAAATCCGGGTGTCAATTTGAGCCGGATTCGTGCTGGCCAGGTCTTGAACCTTCCGTCATTGTGATGGTTTGATATGCTTCCCCGGCTCACATGGTTTTCGATCGCGGCATTTTGGATCGCGATGAATGTATTGTTGTGGCGCGCGGAATATGGTTCGCACGGCAGCCGGATTCCCGTGCCGGTGGACTTGGTGTGGCGAAAGGTCTTGACCGCGCCGGACACCTCGTCGCTCACGGTTTATCAGGACGGAAAAAAAACCGGGTTCTGCGAATTGTCCACCAGTGTTGAGCAGGCCATGGCCGTGCTGGATGAGGACAAACCCCCGCCGGAAGGCATCGTTGCCCATGCGGGCTACCAGCTCCGCTTCGACGGGAACGTAAGCCTTAGCGAGTTCACCAACCGGCTTACCTTCAATGGGCGCATTCAGTTTTCACCGGCCCGGAACTGGCGGGAGTTGAACTTGAAATTGTCCACCCACACCGTCACGGTGGAAATTCATTCGGTGGCCACCAACCGGACCGTGCATTTAAAAATAGCCAGCGACGGGGCGGCCATCGAACGGGACCTGGCCTTTGCCGATCTGCAAAATCCCAATACGCTGATCCGCGCATTCGCGGGGGACTTGGGCGGCGGACTGCTGGGTGACCTGGATTTGCCCGTGTTTTCAGAGACCCCGACTGCACTGGCGGAAAGCCTCCATTGGGAAGCCTATCACGACCGTCTGATGGTGGGCCGCGAACCGTTGTCGGCTTACCGCCTGGAAGCGCATGCCCTCGACCATCCGGTGGTCATTTACATCAGCACCTTGGGCGAAGTTTTGCGCATTGAACTGCCCGGCGGCACGACCGCTGTACTGGACCAGCTCGGCAATTTCTGAAACCAGACCCATGATCGAACTGGTCCACCTCATCAAAAAATTCGGCGATCTCGTCGCGGTCAATGACGTTACCCTCACCGTGCCGCGGGGTGAGTTTTTTGCGATGCTAGGACCGAACGCCGCCGGAAAAACCACCACCTTGAAAATTCTTGCCGGGCTGATGAAGCCCGCTTCCGGTCATGCCAAGGTATGCGGTTTCGATGTCCAATTGCAGCCTCTGGAAGCCCGGCGGCGTATTGCTTACGTCCCTGATTTTCCATTTCTCTACGACAAACTGACTGCCCGGGAATTTTTCCGCTTCACCGGCCAGCTGTTCCGGATGGATGAAACCCAGATCGAGGCGAACTCGCAGGCGTTGATTGAACGCTTTCACCTTGAAGAGTTCGCCAACCGCCCGCTCGAAGGCCTCTCACACGGCACCCGTCAGCGGGTGGCCATCGTGTCCGCGCTGCTGCATGATCCGGAGGTGTTTGTGATTGATGAGCCAATGGTGGGCCTCGACCCGCAGCACGCCCGCATCGTCAAGGATGTGCTGAAGGAACGTTCACTCAAGGGCATGACGGTACTTGTCTCCACCCATCAGTTGAGCGTGGCCGAGGAAATGGCCGACCGCATAGGCATCATTCATGGCGGCCAATTGATTGCCGTTGGCAACCGCGACGAACTGCGCAAACAGAGCGGAGCTGCCGGACCCCTCGAAGATGTTTTTCTGGCGCTGACTGCCAACGGAAAATAAAAAACTGGGGGGGGTTCAATTGTGCCAGTTAAACGGGTTGGCTCCTTGACGAATCGTAAAATTGTGCCAAACTGTCACTCTGAAATATTAATTTTCACCAATGGCAGCGCCCAAATCCAGTTTTTTGGACAAAGTACTCGGCCGTATCGGACGACTGGACGCAGAGGGGCTGCAGACCGTCGTCCAACGGCTCGCGCGGGAACGCAGTTTTCTCGAAACCCTGTTCAACACCATTGAAGACGGTGTCCTGGTCGTGGATGAACAAGGGCACATCATTTATTTCAACCAAGCCGTTACCCACTTGATTGGCTTGCAGCCCAGTGTTGAAGGACAGCACATCAACACTTTGCTGCCGGAATTGGATTGGGGAAAAATTTCCAATGCGGATGACCGTGGCGGCGAACGCATCACCCGTCACGAATTTGAGGTGCATTATCCACGCCCGCGCTTTTTGCGCCTCTATGCCGCGCCGCTGGACGGCGAGGCGACCGGCAGTTCCGGTGTCGCGCTCATTTTGCACGATGCGACCGAAGCGCGTCAGAAAACTTTCGAAGCCATCGAAAGCGAACGCGTGCAGGCGCTCACGCTGCTCGCGGCCAGCGTGGCGCACGAAATCGGCAACCCGCTGAACGCCTTGCACATTCATTTGCAGCTCATGGATCGGGAGCTGAAAAAACTCAGGGTGAACATCCCGCATTCAAAACCAAGTTCGCAGCCGGGTTCCCCAGCACCGGCACCGGGAGCGGACACGTCGGAAATTTCCCGCAAACTGGAACAATATCTCGGGGTGGCCAAGGGGGAAATCAACCGCCTCGATTATATCATCACGCAGTTTTTGCAGGCGATCCGCCCGGCACCGTTGCAATTAAAGATGGCTTCGCTCAATACCGTGGTCGAACAAACGCTCGAGCTGCTCCAGCCCGAACTCGAAAATCGCGGATTCACTGTGATTGCCAGGCTGGCACGCCACCTGACCGCCACGCCGATCGACCCGACTCAGATGCAGCAGGTTTTGGTAAATCTGGTCAAAAATGCGATGCATGCCATGACCAAGGGCGGCACCCTCACGTTGCAGACGGGCGAGAACGCGGACGATGTCTGGATGAGCATCGCGGACACTGGCGGCGGCATTCCCCAGGAACAGATCAACCATATTTTCGAGCCTTTTTTTACCACCAAGAAGACGGGCACCGGTCTCGGTTTGATGATCGTGCAACGCATCGTGCGGGCGCATGGCGGCCGGATCGAGCTGGAAAGCCATGTAGGCCGCGGGACCACCTTCCGCATCTGGCTGCCATTGCATGAACGCAAGCCGCGCCTGCTCGAGGAAAAAATCAACGCCCCCACTCGCTGAAATTGTGACGGAAAAACCGACCTTGTTGATTGTGGATGATGAAAAGCCGACCCGCGACGGCTTGCGCGCGGCGTTGGAGGATCGTTACGATGTGTACCTGGCGGAAGACGCAAAGGCGGGGATGGAATTGCTTGAACGGGAAAGCTTTGACGTGCTGCTCACCGATTTTCGGTTGCCGAACGAGGATGGACTGAAGCTCATTGCGCGCGCCAAGTCGCTGCCCCGGCCGCCCATCTGCATACTGATGACAGCTTACGGGTCGGAGGAACTGGCCGTGGACGCAATGAAACGCGGCGCGGACGATTACATCGCCAAAGGGCGGCTGCAAATTGACGAGTTGGAGATGCGCATCGCCCGGTCATTGCGGCGGCAAAACCTCGAGGTTGAAAATGTTTCATTGCGCCAGCAGCTCGATTCCCGGTTTGGCCTCGAAAACCTGGCGGGGGAGTCGCCGGCCATGCGGGAGATTTTTGAAATAATCCAGCAGGTGGCGCCCACGCGGGCGACGGTCTTGCTCTCCGGCGAAAGCGGCACCGGCAAGGAACTCGTCGCCAAGGCGATCCACTATCTCAGCCCCCGCGCCAAGCAGGCGTTTGTAGCGGTGCACTGCGCCGCGCTTGCGCCAACCCTGCTGGAAAGCGAACTGTTCGGCCACGAGAAGGGCGCCTTCACCGGCGCGCACGAACGGCGCATCGGGCGATTCGAGCAGGCGCAGGGTGGCACGCTGTTTCTGGATGAAATCGGTGAAATCGACGCGACCCTCCAGGTGAAGCTGCTCCGTTTTCTGGGCGAACGAACATTCGAACGGGTCGGTTCAAACAAGACCTTGACGGCGGACGTACGGCTGATTACCGCGACCAACAAAAACCTGGAGGAGTTGGTCAAAACCGGCGGATTCCGGGAGGATTTGTTTTTCCGGCTGCGCGTGGTGGAAATCCACCTGCCGCCGCTGCGCGAGCGAACCGGAGATGTTCCCTTGCTGGCGCAAAAATTCCTGCGCGAGTTTGCCCACGAAAACAGCAAGGCGGTGAATGGTTTCACCGCGGATGCGCTCGAGTGGCTGGTGAATTATTCCTGGCCGGGCAATGTGCGTGAACTGCGCACGGCCATTGAACACGCGGTGGTGCTGTGCCGCGGGGAAAAGATCTCGGCGCGCGATCTGCCGGCCCCGGTGCGGATGAGCGGTCCGGCTGGCAGTCTGGCCCCGGTGCCGGCCCGAAATGATTTGACGGTGAAGGAGGCCGAGAAACAATTAATCATTCGTGCCTTGAAAGAAACGGACGGCAACCGCACTCTGGCCGCCAGGAAAATTGGCATGAGCCGGCGAACATTTCATCGCAAACTGCACCAGTACCATCTGGAAGGATTTTAATTTATGCCTCTGACGCAACTGATTCAGAAATTGATCCACATGCTGGAGGTGGGCGCCGGAATGCGCTATTTGCGGTTAGTTGTCCTGGGCTTGGCGGTTGTCGGCCTGGCGTTTCTGTACGATCTGCATTCCTATCGGAATCTCGCCACCCAGGAAGCGATGGATTCAGCCCAACTCGCGCGCAACCTTGCGGAAGGCAAAGGGTACACCACCTTGTTCATCCGGCCCTTCAGCCTCTACCTGGTCCAAAGCCATAACGAGGCCAAACATGCCGCCGCGCCGGCGACCACCAACCTGGATTTTGCCCGAATCACATCCTCCCTTCATCCAGATCTGGCCAATCCACCGGTTTATCCTCTGGTGCTGGCCGGATTGATGAAAGTACGGTCGTTTCATTACCCGGTGGAGCTAAAGAAACCGTTCTGGAGCGAGAACAGTCATTTCTGGCGCTATCAGCCGGATTTTCAAATCGCGGTGTTTAACGAGATCCTGTTGTTGGCAGTCGTCGTGCTGACATATTTTCTCGCGCGAAAATTATTTGATGGGAACGTGGCCTGGTTGACGGCACTGCTGGCCATCGGGTGCGAATTGCTCTGGCAGTTCAGCGTATCGGGCCTCTCCACCATGTTGCTGATGCTGATTTTTCTGGGGCTCGCCTGGTGTGTTCTGCGACTGGAGGAATTGGGGCGGGAACCGGAATCGCGCGAAGCGTGGCCGTTGGGACTGGCCCTGGCAGCCGGCCTGTTGACGGGCGTGGGCGCCTTGACCCGGTATGCGTTCGGCTGGACGATCATTCCGGTCGCGTTCTTTCTATTCTTTTTCAGCGGCCAGCGGCGGGTATTGCACGTGGTGGCCGCGCTGGGTGCTTTCTTGATTATGTTGACGCCCTGGGTGGTCCGCAATTATGCGGTCAGCGGCACGCCGTTCGGCACGGCGGGTTTTGCCATTGTGGAAGGCACCGGTTCGTTTCCGCGCTTTCAGCTGGAACGGTCAATGTCTCCGGATTTGACGCACGCCGTGTGGTTCCGTCCGTATGTGCAAAAACTGCTGGTGAATACTCACGACATTTGCGTGGACATCCTGCCGAAACTGGGCGGCAGCTGGGCAAGCCTGCTGTTTCTGGCGGGTTTGCTGCTGGGGTTTCGCGGAATCGCCATCCGCCGGATGCGCTATTTTCTGCTGATGTGCCTGGGGACATTCATTGTGGCCCAGGCACTGGGACGAACGCAGCTTTCCGATGCCTCTCCGGGATTGAATTCCGAAAATCTCCTGGTCCTGCTCGTCCCCCTGGTATTTTGCTACGGCGTCAGTTTTTTCTTCACGTTCCTGGGCCAAATGAAACTGATGTTGCCACAATTGCGTTACGTCGTGATGGCGATATTTGTGGTTCTTTCATGTTTCCCGATGATCTACACGCTCACGTTGTCCTCGAAGTCGGCACCGGTGGTTTATCCGCCTTATTATCCCCCGGACATCCAGCAAACGGCGGGGTGGATGAAGCCGGATGAATTGATGATGAGCGACGTGCCGTGGGCGGTGGCCTGGTATGGCCGGCATCAATGCGTCTGGTTGACGCTGGACGCGGCGGACGAATTCTACGCCATCAATGACAATCTAAAGCCGGTGCAGGCACTGTATCTCACCCCGGAAACGACTGACAGCCGTTTGCTCTCAGTTTTAGCGCGGCCCCACGATCCAACTTGGGACAATTTCATCATCCAAGCGGTGTTGCAAAATCAAATTCCCGCGGGATTCCCGCTGCGCAACGCTCCCACCGGCTTTTTGCCCGATCGCTTGTTCCTGACCGACCGGGACCGCTGGAAAATCGCCCAATAGTTTCAGGCCGCGGCGCGCCGCAACCGGTCGGCAATGCCCGCCCATTCCGGCAATTCCGGCGGCGCTTCAACGACGATCAATTTCGCGCCCGCCTCGTCAAGACGGTACAGCTCCGCGTAAATCGCCCGTGCAAACGCCTCCGCATCGTGCGGAATCACACTCACACCTGCGAACTTTTCACCCGCCGGGACATTGGCATGAGCGATGATGTGGCAATCCTGAGTCTGGAATTTTGAATTTCGAATTTTGCGTTCGAGTTCCGCCTCATCATGCCAGGTCCAAACCAGCAATTCCGCCTTGGGTGAATAATGTTTTTGCAACATGCCCGGGCTGCGCAACGCGGCTTCCCGGCTTTGGACTTTGGATCGTGGACCCTGGGCTTTACCACATACGGCGGCAATCGACTCGATGTGAATCATCCCAGGACGCAAAATCTGGGGTGGCGAAACGGTCAAATCTACCACGGTGGATTCAATGCCGACCTGCGCCTGGCCACCGTCCACGATCAAATGGATTTTGTCACCAAGCTGGCCGGCCACGTGTCCGGCGTTCGTTGGGGAAACACGGTTGGACAGGTTTGCGCTCGGCGCCGCGAGCGGAAAGCCACACTCGCGTATCACCGCTTGAATGAACGGATGAACCGGCCAGCGCACCCCGACCGTTGCGCCGCCCGCCGTGACGAGGCTGGAGATTTCCCGGGCACATGGCAGCACCAGCGTCAATGGACCGGGCCAAAACGCGCGCGCCAGCTTTTCCGCCAGATCCGGCCAGACCGCCACACATCGTTCCGCCATTCGGACGTCCGCAACATGGACGATGATTGGATTATTGGCCGGCCGGCCTTTGATCTGAAAAATTTTCGCAACCGCCTTTTCGTTCAAGGCATTCGCGGCCAGCCCGTAAACGGTTTCGGTCGGCAGCGCAACCACCTCGCCGGCTTGGAGCAATTTTGCCGCACGTTTCACGGCGGCTTCAAACAGCGCAGGCGTGTGCGTGGACAGAATTTCGGCGGTCACACGCTATTCATAGTGCAACGCCTCAATCGGGTCGAGCTTGGACGCTTTCCACGCGGGATAAAATCCGGAGATGATGCCGATGATGGCGCTGGAAACAAACGCAATGGCGATCCAAAAAAACGGCGTGACAGTGGGCATGTCCTTCAGGTAGGCCACGATTTTGGAGAACCCCACACCGCCGGCGATGCCGATGGAACCGCCAATGGCGCTCAAGGTGACCGCTTCAATCAGAAATTGCACGAGGATGTCCGCGCCGCGCGCCCCCACGGCCATGCGGATTCCAATTTCGCGGGTCCGTTCCGTAACGCTCACCAGCATGATGTTCATGATTCCGATGCCGCCGACGACGAGTGAGACAGCGGCGACTCCCGCGAGCAAAAAGCTCATCGCGCGCGAAGTGGCCGTGACGGCTTGCATCAATTCCAACTGGTTGCGCACAGTGAAATCCTGTTCCTTGCTTCGATGGCGCAGCAGCAGCAAATCCGTGATCTCAGTTTGCACACTGTCGATGACCTTGTCGTTGGCGGCCTGCACCAGAATGGAGTTCACAAACGTCCGGGTGGTAATGCGGTGCATGTGGCTGCTGTAAGGAACGATTACGGTGTCGTCCTGGTCCTGCCCGAACAGATTAAAGCCCTTGGGAGCCAGCACTCCGACGATGAGAAAGGGAAGGTTCCGGATGCGGATGGTCTGGCCGACTGGATTCTCGTTGGGAAACAACTGGTCGGCCACGGTCTTGCCAATCACGGCGGACTTCGCAAGGCTGCGCACATCCTGATCGGAAAACATCGCGCCGCTGGCGATGCTCCAGTTGCGGATTTGCGGATAATCCGGCGATTCGCCCATCACCTGCGTGTTCCAATTCAGGCCGTTGGCGAGCACCTGGGCCCGGTCGCGAACTTCGGGACTGACGGCAATGACATTTTTCAACCCGGCTATCGCCTGCGCATCGCCCGTCGTCAGCGTCGGTGCACTGCCCCAGCCGCCCCGCATGGCGCCGCTGGTGAAATTACCGGAGAAAACCGTGATCACGCTTTCGCCGAGGCTGCTGACCTGGTCCTCAACCTGTTTGGTGGCTCCGGAAGTCAGGCTCACCGAGCCGATGACGGCGCCGACGCCGATGATGATGCCCAACATGGTGAGCAGCGAACGCATCTTGTTGCGGCGCAGAGCCCGCCCGGCGATTCTTAGGGAGGCAAAAATTCTCATGAGTCAAGTTTGACGGCCTGTTGTGCCGCGCGAAGCTGCTGCAATTCCTTTTCCGCAACCGAACGATTTTGCACCGCCTCGTCGGCAACAATTTTTCCGTCGCGCAGGATGACCATGCGCTTGGTATAACGTGCCACGTCCAGTTCATGGGTGACCATGACAATGGTGATGCCCTGGTCATTGAGTTTTTGGAACACGCCCATGATTTCGATGCTGGTTTGCGTGTCGAGGTTGCCCGTTGGCTCGTCGGCGAGCAACAGTGTGGGCCGGTTCACCAGCGCGCGCGCAATGGCGACGCGCTGCTGCTGGCCGCCGGAAAGCTGGTTGGGGTGGTGGTCGGCGCGCGGACCGAGGCCGACCAACTCGAGCGCCTGCATAGCACGCTCACGTTGTTCGCGCGACTGGATGCGGTGACGGTTGTAAAGCATCGGCATCTCCACATTTTCCAGCGCCGACGTGCGGGAAAGCAGATTGAAACCCTGAAAGACGAATCCGATCTTTTCATTGCGGACCTCTGCGAGCGCATCACGGCCGAGCGTGGAAACGTCAATGCCATCCAGCAGATAACTGCCGCCGCTCGGACGGTCGAGCGCGCCGATCATGTTCATCAGCGTGCTTTTGCCGGAACCGCTTGCGCCCATCAGAGCCACGAATTCGCCCGGAAAAACCTCCAGCGAAATCCCCCGCACCGCGTGCACATCCACTTCACCGGTGTGATACACCTTGTGGATGTCCGCGAGTTTGATGACAGGATTGGTCGGCATGGAAATGAATCAACGCAATCTGCCGAAGCCACCGCCGCCCCCAAACGGGTTTGACGCCCGGGCGGCCTGCGCGCCGGTTTGAGCCACGCCGGTCACAACCTGCTCACCTTCGTCCAATCCCGAAAGCACCTCCGTTGAAATGCCATCGCTGATACCGGTCTTGATCTGCACCGCCTTCAACTTCGTGTCGTCGGCCGTGCCTGAAAGCACATAGATTGTGTGAACAACCTGGCGTTCGCCGTGCGTCCGTCCGCCACCGTGCCGGCCTTGTCCGCCTCCGGATGCGCCGGTGGAACTCGCATTTGTGCCGGCTGCAGATGTCAGCGTGTTGGTATCTACCAGGGCATTGTCCGGAGGACGAAAGCGCAGCGCGCCATTCGGGATGGTCAAGGCGTTTTCCCGCTGGGCAACGACGATGGAAACATTTGCCGTCATGCCCGGCTTCAATTTGTAATCCGCATTCGTCACCCCGATCACGCAGTCGTAGGTCACGACATTGTTCACTGTTGTCGGCGAATTCCGCACCTGCGTGACCGTGCCGTGAAACGTGCGATACGGATAGGCATCCACGGTAAAATCCACCGTCTGTCCTTCGGTGACACCACCGACGTCCGCCTCCGCCACACTGGAATCAATCTGCATCTTGGTCAGGTCGTTGGCGATTTGAAAGATCGTCGGCGTGTTGAAACTGGAGGCGACGGTCTGGCCCAGTTCCACCGCGCGCAAAATCACCACACCGTCCACCGGCGAAACAATTTTGCAATAGTTGAGACTCACCAGCGCATTGTTGAGCGAAGCCTGTTTGATTTTCACCATGGCCTCGGCTTCATGCAGCGTGGCGACGGAAGTGTCGTAATCGGATTCGGAAACCAATTTGTTGGTGAACAGTTCGCTGGTGCGTTTCGCCTCCACCTGCTGCAATTCCAGATTCGCCTTGGCGTTGGCCAGATCGGCCGTGCTTTGCTCGACCGCCGCCTGGTAAGTTGACGGGTCAATTTCCGCGATGATTTCGTTCGACTTCACCTCCGAATTAAAATCCACATTCAGCTTGCTGATGCGCCCTGAAACCTGGCTGCCGACCGTCACATTCACCACCGGATTCAACGTGCCGGTCGCCGTCACCAATTGCGTCAAATCCCCGCGGCCAACGGCGTCCGTCTGGTAATCCGGCGCTTCGGCATGGCCGTGTTTGAAATGCCATACCCCGGCGGCGATCACCACCGCCACAACGAAAACAATGATGATCCATTTGACCCAGCTACGGACTCTTTTGTCTGCCATAAATTTGATCCCTGCTCTGTTCCTAATTGAGACAGCCGCGGAGTCCGATAAGTTACGTAATTTTGCGCAACTGTCCACGCTTTCATCCGCACGCACTTTCAGTTTGAGCCCCGCGGGCCAGGCCTTAGAATCCTGCCGTGCTTGAAAAGCTTGCCCAACAACTCGCCGCCATGCGGCCGCTTACGGACGAACAAATCCATCAGTCGGTCGAATTGCTCATCGATGAAAATATTCCGGCCGGGATCAAGGCCGATTTTTTGGCCGCACTGGCGAAGAAAGGCGAGACTCCCGGCGAAATCGCCGCCTTTGCCCGTGCCCTCCGTGACAAATCCGTCCCGCCGCCGTTCGACGCCGAAACTCGCGCCCGGGAAATCCTGGACGTCGTCGGCACCGGTGGCGACCGGCACGGCACGTTCAACATTTCAACCACCGCGGCCATCGTCTGTGCCGCCGCCGGCGTGATGGTCGCCAAACACGGCAATCGGGCGGTCACTTCACAAGCCGGCAGCGCGGATGTGCTCGAAGCGCTCGGCGTGCGGATTGATTTGACTCCGGCCGAGGCCGTGCGGTCATTGCGGGAACACCACTTCGCGTTCTTCTTCGCGCCGAATTACCATCCCGCCTTCCAGCACATCGGATCGGCGCGCAAGCTCTGCGCCCGCCGCGGCCAGCGGACGATTTTTAATTTTCTGGGCCCGTTGTTGAATCCCGCCCGTCCATCCGCCATGCTCGTCGGCGTGCCGCAACCGGAATTGTGCGAACCCCTCGCCCTGGTTCTGCAGACCCTCGGGGTGCGGCGAGCGATGGTGGTGTGTGGGGCGGTTTCAGCCGCGAGCCATCTCGATGAGCTTTCCACGCTGGGAACAAGCACGATTGCGGAATTTTATCAGGAACGCGGCTTTGCCACGTCCACCTTGTCGCCGGAGCAGTTCCCGCTGCAGCCCGCCACGCTGGCGGACCTGATTGGCGGCGATTGTAGGGCCAACGCGGAGATTGTCCGCCGCATCCTTCAGGGGGACGAACGTGGACCGAAGCGCGACGCGGTCCTGCTCAACACCGCTGCGGCGTTGTTTGTTGCGGGCAAGGCTAAATCGCTGGCGGCCGGCTGGGATCTGGCCGGTGAGACAATTGACAGCGGGCGCGCCAAAGCGAAGCTGGCCGAGCTGGCGCGCTAGCCCGTCGGAGAGGTTTCCTGTGTTTCTTGAGTCGCCTGCTCGGCGAGTTCCTGCGAGGCGTAATGCAAACCCAGGTTGTGCTGGGCGGTCTTGTCGCCCTGCCGCGCAGCGCGGATAAACCACTTCACGGCCTCCTGCTGGCTTTGCTCCACGCCGCGACCGGTTTGGTAACAGAGACCGAGATTGCATTGGGCGGGCGCGCACTCCTGTTCGGCGGCGGCGCGATACCATTTGACGGCCAGTTGGAAATTTTGCGGCACGACCTGCCCCAACGTTGGTTGTTTTACGCTGTGATTGGTGTGCCGGCGTAGCAGGTAAAGATGAACTGGTAAAGATGGCCGTTGCTTGTCTGAGCCGGTTTAAATTGCTTAAGTTAGAGCTGCCTCCACCTCTTTGTTTCCAGTTGTCCGCTCGACAGGGTTCCCGCCGCCGAATATCTTTGCGCCATGCGCGAACCATCACTGGATTTCCTGCGGACACTTGTCAACACGCCCAGCCCGACCGGCCACGAAGTCCGCGGCCAGCGCGTGTGGCTCGATTACGCGAAGAAATTCGCCGACGAAACTTTTTCCGACGCCTACGGCAATTGCGTCGCAGTGCTGAACAAGGGCGGCTCGCCGCGCATCATGCTGGCCGCGCACGCGGACGAGATCGCGATGGGCGTGAACTTCATTGACGCCGACGGATTCATCTACGTCCGCAAGATGGGCGGCATTGACGCGGCGATCACGAAGGCGCAGCGCGTCGTCATCCACACCCGGAACGGCCCGGTCAAGGGGGTCGTCGGCAACGTCGCTCCGCACCTCATGAAGTCGGACGGCGACCCGAAGCCGCCCAAAATCCATGACCTGTTCATTGACATCGGCGCGCGGAACAAAAAAGAGGCGCAAAAAATCGTGCAGATCGGCGACCCCATTACCCTCGCGGATGAATTTGACCTGCTGCGCGGAGATCTGGTCGTGGCGCGGGCGTTTGACAACCGCATCGGGACCTTTGCCGTGGCGGAGGCGTTGCGCTTGCTGGGCGGGAAAAAGTTCAGGGCCGAAGTCTGCGCGGTTTCCAACGTGCAGGAGGAGGTCGGCCTGCTGGGCGCCCGGCAGATCGCCTACTCGCTGAAGCCGGACGTGGCGCTGGTCGTGGATGTCACGCACGCGACCGATTATCCGACGGTCAGCAAGACGCAGCACGGTGATGTGAAAATCGGAGGCGGACCGACATTGACGCACGGCGGCTGCAATCATGCGGAGATCGTCAAGCGATTGGAAAAAGTCGCGGGTCAGGAAAAAATTCCCATCCAGCACGAAGCGATGTCTTCAACGAGCGGCACCGACACCGATGCGATCTTCTGGACGCGCGGCGGCATCGCCAGCGCGCTCATCAGCCTGCCGAACCGCTACATGCATTCGCCGGTCGAGGTGGTGAGCCTGAAAGATTTGGAGTTGATTCCCGAACTGCTCGCCGGTTTTGTCCTCTCGGTTAAAAAGGGCGAGGAATTCAAGGTGAAGATTTAAGCGTTAGAGGCCGGGTCGCCGCAGCGCAGTCAGAACATCGGTAACACTCGTGGTTCAATACATGGGTAACACAATGTTGGTTACAGGTTACACATTTGGTTCACTTTGACCAGCTTCCTGCGGGCGGATATCCGCCCGCAGGAAGCTCTCCGTCGCCGGATCAATCCAGCCCAGCAGCCTCGGGGCGGCATTTTCCGCTGGAGAACACCTTCACTCCGCAGGATAATCAGGAAACCAATCCTGTTTGATCCGCTTTTGGGGAACGCCGAGTTGTTGCAACATTTTCCCGATGGCTTCCACCATCGGTTCAGGGCCGGAAACGTAAAAGAGCGGTTTTTTCAGGTCCGGAATAAGTTCCTGGATCGTCTGTTCGTCGATGCGCAGCGGACTGAAGAGGTAATGGATTTTTAAGTTCCCGTTTCGTCTGGCCATCGCCTCAAATTCTTTTCGGTACGCGGCGACCGTTTTGCGGTTCGCATAGATCAATTGGACGCGCAGTTTTTCCCCTTCGTGCTCAGCCTGCTTAAGGATCGAACGAAAGGGCGTGATGCCGATGCCGCCGGCGATGAAAACGTATTGTTTCCCTGGATCGCTCAGGATGAAATCGCCATCGAGATCGGACACCTCGATCGTGCCACCGGGCTTGAGGGCTTTGAGGGTTTTTTTTTAAAGGTGCTCCCCTGCTTCGAGGCAAGGCGGGTGGTCAGCATCACGTGACGTTCCCAGGGTGCGGAAGCGATGGTGAACCAGCGGTCGGAGCCGCGATCATCGGTGGCCAGGTGGTTGAGGACGTAATGCAGGAATTGTCCAGCCTTCCAGACGAGTGGCTCATCGGGCTTGAAAATGAATGATTCGACGCCGGGCGATTCGGTTTTTCTGGCGGCAAGTTTTAATTTCATGCGGGAACTTAGCGCAGAAAAAAAGATTTCCCAATCGAATCCCAGCCCAAAAAATTGGGACGCGTTCCACCACGAGTTTAACAATTTTAAAGGAGTTGGTGTTGGCGCACGGCCACAGCATTCAGAGTCCGCTTTCACCATTTTCCACCATCAGCTGGTTTGCACCTTTTTATTCAAACTGTTCAAACCCGTGCAGGAAATTTTTGGCGGACTTGCGCGTTTCCAGCCTTTTCCGCGGATGGCAAATTGAATGCTGCACTCCTTTTCAGCTCCATTTTGCGGTTGCGACAATGGACATGGAATGATGGTTATGAGTGCGAACACATTCTGGGATGGTGGCGAAACGGATTTTCCGACCAGCGGTTCCGTCCGGCAGAAACTGGGTCATGCCGTGAAGTGTGCCACCATGACCGCCGCGATGGATGAGTGGCAGCCGTGGCAGTTTCATCCGGACGACAACCACGTTGAATTGTCCGCCGACATGGATCCGGAGTCGGAGTCGGTTGATCCGGACGGCCGCGAACTGATGATCCGTTGCGGCGAGGCCTTGTTTCATTTGAAGCTGGCGTTAAGGTGCTTTGGCTGCCTGGGCCGCGTGGAGTTGTTCCCTAAATTCGACCAGGCCGGCCTTGTGGCAAGGGTCCATGGTGGAATCAGTTCTGACTGTGGTGCACGGGATTTGGTCCTGTTTGAAGCCATGACCAGAGGCCAGGGCAATTTGATGTCCTGGAACGAGAGGCCAGCCCGCGAATCGATTGTTGAAATCTTCAAAGGCGCCATGGCCGGGGAAAAAGCCTGGCTGGAATTTTCCCAATGCGAATCGAGCCGCAATCGCCTGGTGACGTTCGCGGAATTTGGGTCAAAATCTCCAATGGCGGGACACGAACGCGAAGTGCGGGCTTTGGATTCGCGGGTTGCCCTGTGGACGAAGCCCCTGTTTACGTTCATCGTGCGCGGCAATGAAGCGGAAAGCATCACCGTTGAACCGGTCAGTCGGCGGGCAGAGCAGATGACGGCACTGGCGGTGATTAAAACCAAGACCGACGACAAGCACGGCTGGCTGGCCGCGGGACAGGCGATGGCCCGGATCCGGTTGCAGGCGCGGGCTTCGGAGATATCCTCGCAGGTCTTCGATCAATCTTTCCGGAGCCGGTACGTGCGCGAAGAATTGCGGACGAGCATCGGTCACAAGGGTTTTGGGCAGGCCATCATCGGGTTTGGCTCGCAGCCGGCGGTGCCGCAACCGGCCGGTTTTGCAGCGAGTCTGGGTGCTGCCATCCCATCCCGCTCCCGGGTTGATTGAGACCGGGGTCCGGCCGGAGATCGGGTTGGACAACGTATGTCCAACATGGTCTGGTAAAACGGGGTCATGCAAAACAATACATCGCTCATCCCGCTCGAACGCATCGGAAGCGCCATCCGGCTGGTGCGTGGGCAGAAGGTCCTGTTGGACACTGATCTGGCGCAGCTTTACGGCGTGGAAACCCGCGTGCTCAACCAGGCGGTCAAACGCAACACCGAACGGTTTCCGGAGGATTTCATGTTCCAGTTGTCGTCCGACGAAGCCGGGGCTTGGCTGCGTTCAAGGTCACAGTTTGTGATCTTGAAGCGCGGCGAAAACGTCAAATACCGGCCTTATGCCTTCACCGAGCAGGGCGTGGCCATGCTCTCCAGCGTGCTGCACAGTGACCGCGCCGTACAGGTGAACATCGAAATCATGCGCGCCTTCGTCCAGTTGCGGCAGATGCTGGCGTCCAACGCCGACCTGGCCCGGAAACTGGAGGCGTTGGAAAAGAAATACGACCTCCGGTTCAAGATCGTCTTCGACGCCCTCCGCCAGTTGATGTCGCCGCCGGCCCGGGCCAAACGCGAAATTGGTTTTCACGTGAAATATGACGAAGACAAGCCCAAGGCCATAAAACGGTGGTGACTGCTCAGCCATTGCGTTGAATTGCCGGCCTGCCGTGTCTGGCAATGATCGCGCGATGCGCCTGGATTGCGGCCGGTTCATCGCCGCTTTCCGATCACGTTCGAAATTAATATGCCTTGAAAATAGGTGTGTCAGTACGGCGGGTTTGCTGCGACAATGGGCATAGGTTGCCAACCATGCACATTTCATCCGCCATATTTGACTGCAGCGCACCGGACCTGGATTCGTGTCCGGACGAGTCCCTGCCGGAGTTTGCCTTCATCGGCCGGTCCAATGTCGGCAAGTCTTCCCTGCTGAACATGCTCTCAGGCGGGCTGAATCTGGCACGGGTCTCGCCCACGCCGGGATTCACCAAGCTCATCAACATTTTCACAATAAACAAAACCTGGCGGTTGGTGGATCTGCCAGGATACGGGTTCGCCGCCGGGGCACGAAAGGTCAAATTCCAGTTCAACCGGGCGGTGGACGAGTACCTGAAGCACCGGACCAACCTCTGTTGCGTCTTTGCGCTGCTCGATTCGGGGCTGGCGCCGCAGGAAATCGACATCGAGTTTATCGAATGGCTCGCCCGCAATTCCGTCCCGTTCGTCCTTGTCTTCACCAAGACGGACAAGGTGGCACCTGCGACGGCGCAGTCGAACATCACGGCATTCACGGCCCGCATTTCCGGATGGTTCGAGAAACTGCCGGCGATTTTCACGTGCTCCGCCATGGTGAAACATGGGCGGGAGGAATTGCTGGGTGTGATTGAAGAGGCGATGACGGCCATTCAGGCGGAATCCAGACCGGTTCCGGTCGCGGCCGAAGGTTCGCCGGCTCCGGTCCAAAAGGCGGCCCCGCCAACCCGCAAGAAGCGTCCCGATCTCTCACGTCCGTGGTGAGGTGCCTGTGCACGGCCTCTTGCACTTTCATTTTTCCAGCCTATTGTGTCCGCGCTATGGATGAGAATTCACCAGTCGTACCGCATCTGTTTCAACCGCTGACCATCCGCTCCGTCACGCTGCGAAACCGTGTGGGCGTGTCGCCAATGTGCCAGTATTCGGCAGAGGACGGCGTGGCGAACGACTGGCATTATGTCCATCTCGGCTCGCGTGCGGTTGGTGGCGCCGGATTGGTCATCGTTGAAGCCACGGCGGTCGCACCGGAAGGGCGCATCACGCCGGGCTGCATGGGACTCTGGGGGGAGAAGCACATCGAGCCGCTGGCGCGCATTGCGAAGTTTGTGAAGGCGCACGGCTCGGTGGCGGGCATCCAGATTGCACACGCAGGCCGCAAGGCTTCCGCGGATTTGCCGTGGAAAGGTGGCGCGCATCTTCCCGATGACCAGGGCGGCTGGCCGACGATCGCGCCGAGCGCGATTCCCTTTGGGGGCGACCTGCCAAAGGTTCCACGCGCGATGACGGAAGCAGACATCGTCCGGGTACAGGCTGATTTTGTCGCCACGGCGAAGCGCGCGTTGGCGGCGGGTTTTGAATGGCTGGAACTGCACGCGGCGCACGGTTACCTGATCAACGAATTTCTTTCCCCGCTGGCAAACCACCGCGTGGATAAATACGGCGGCAGTTTTGAGAATCGCATTCGGCTGCTGCTGGACACAACGCGCGCCGTGCGCCGGGTCTGGCCGGATCGGCTGCCGCTGGCGGTGCGCATCTCGGCGATTGATTGGAGGCCCGACGGCTGGCAAATCGAAGACAGCATCGCGCTGGCGAAGCTGCTGAAGGCTGAAGGCGTGGACCTGATTGATTGCAGTTCCGGCGGCGTGGCGCCGGACGCGAAGATCACCGTCGCTCCGGGCTATCAGGTGCCGTTCGCCGAAAAAATCCGTCACGGGGCCGGCATTGCAACGGCGGCCGTGGGTTTCATCACCGAACCGAAGCAGGCGGACGACATTGTGCGTAACGGCCAGGCGGACGTGGTGTTGCTCGCGCGGCAGATGCTGGTGGATCCGTACTGGCCGGCGCACGCTGCCAAGACGCTCGGTCACAAATTGACGCCGCCAAATCAATACGCCCGGGCCTGGTAAACTGATGTTCCGATCGTGATTTCGGCATCAAGGACGCAGCCCGGATTTACACCCGCACATAAACGTAGATGGCGAACAAGACAGCGGCAGTGCCGGCCGCTGTGGCCAGCGACCAGAGAAAATTCCGCTTCTGCGCCGCGATGGCGAACGTGGCAATGATGACCGCAGCCTGCGCGGCCAGCATGCCAAAGAAAAACTTCCCGCTGCGTTTGTGATGACGCTCGGCCGACACGTTGATTTTGCGCACCTGCAATTCGTAGAGGTTGGCGACGGATTGATTGAGCTTTGCCTCGGTGTCGTAGCGCGCGGCACCGTAGCGCATCCGGGCGGCGGTCAGATCGCGGGCGGCGGCCTTGTCGCCGGGGGCCAGAGATTTTTCCAGTTGATCGAAGGCCTGGTTGGCTGGGGTGATGGCGGCGTCGAACGTGCGGGCATTGTCCTTGGCGGACTGCAGGGCGGCCGCGAGGGTTTTTTCATCCACCGGCTTCAAAAGCTCGGCAATGTCGGTTTCCGGCTTTTCCTGTTCCATGGCCTGCAACGCGGCTTCGACCTTGGAATCCACCATGAGGTCGGCGATGGCGGGAACCTTTTCAAGGTCGGGGTTCCCGATTGGACGAACGTCGGCGGTTGAAGCGAGGAGATCAAATGAATTCCGCAGCATCGCGCCCCGAAGTTTCTTCGCCTGAAAATAGCTCCATTGGTCGCCAGCCTTGGATTGGAGTTGCGCTGCGTAGGCACGGTCGTATTGGGCGCGGGTCATCTCGCTGGAAGCCAGCCCGGCGAGCAGGGTCGCAATGACCGTCATCACCACGGGCGTGGCGAGGAGGGTTTTGCCCCATTTGGTCTGCGACACTTCGCGGGCCAGTTCATCAGGAATTTTTGTCTTCATCCGGCCGGGAAGTTACACAAACCGGGCTGGTCAAGGCAATGGGCGTAAGAGTGCGTGATTCAACCATGGCCGGGTTGACAAACAGCGGACAAAACCAGTTGGCAGGAACCGGCATCGCGGATTAGGATGGGAACACACTGGATCACCAACGATAAATCCTGTTGCCATGAAAAGTTCTCTGAAATTGTGTTTCATCATTCTGCTCTCATCATTGCTCCTGCCTGCGGCCATCCTGGTCGCCGGCGAGCCGGAGGTCATCGTGCTCTGGCCTAATGGCGCGCCCGGGTCCGAAGGGCAGACGGCTCCGGAGAAGGTTGAACCGCCGGGACCGGGCCATGATTACCTCAAAATTTCAAGCATCCACAAACCGTCCATCACGGCCTATCTGCCGGCGAAGGGCCAGGCCACCGGCGCAGCGGTGATCATCTGTCCCGGCGGCGGCCATGCTTTTCTGGCCTGGGACATCGAGGGCGACAACGTCGGAAAATGGCTGGCGGAACAAGGCATCGCGGCCTTTGCCCTCAAGTACCGGCTCGCGCGGGAAACCAATTCGATTTACCAGGTGGAAGTCCATGCGTTGGCCGATGTCGAACGCGCCATCCGGCTGGTGCGCAGCCGCGCGCCGGAGTGGGGCATCAACCCGGAACACATCGGAGTGATGGGCTTCTCGGCCGGTGGACAACTGGCCGCACTTGCCGCCGCCCGATACGACACGGGCAATCCCAATGCTGTTGATCCTGTCGATCACATCAGTTGCAAACCTGATTTTCAGGCGCTGCTCTATCCGGCCATTCCCCAGAACCTGACTTTTTCCAAGGGAACAACCCCGCCGGCCTTTCTCGTCTGTGGTTTTAATGACCGGACGAACATCTCTGAGGGGCTTCCGAATTTATTTCTCTCGCTCAAACAGGCGGGAGTCCCGGCGGAACTGCATGTGTACTCGGGCACCGGTCATGGTTTTGGATTGCGTCCAAAGAACCACGCGCCGGCCGATGGCTGGCCGGAGCGATTCCGGGAATGGCTGGATTACAGCGGATTTCTAAAAAACCCCTGAATGTTGCCGGCAACGGTGAAAAATCCCCGGCGGAACAAGCTCTTAATTCATCAACAGCGTCTTGAGTTCGGCCAGCTGGTCGGTGAAGAAGTCCAGGGATTTGGCAGTCGTCGTCACGGTGGAATCAAAGTTCACCAGCGTCACCAGCGTGCTGTACGTGGCGGTGTCGTGATGCGGCAGCACGGCGCGGATGCCGCCGTCCGGCCCCAGCCGCGAATAACAATCCTGCTCGTGGATTTGCTTCACCAACACGACCCGATACCCCAGTTTGGCCAGGAAATTTTGATACGAATTTGTGGTGACCATCGCGCCGAGCATGGCGGCGCCATCAACTCGCAACTGGTCGAGGATGGCCTTCAACGGCTTGAACTGGTTCTGGGACAGAACGCGTTCGAACTGTTGCTGCTTGGTTTCGTTGGCCGGCGGCCGCTCGGTCGTCGATTTCTTGGTCGCTACAGTCTGGGTCATAATAATCAAGGTCGGAAACGGTGCCTTGGTCCGAACTGGCTGAACGGGCGCGTGGTTTGGTCGTCTGGAACGCTGCTTCCCCGTTAAAAACTTGAAAAGGCAGAATTTCGGTTCTGTTGCCATTGTCGTTCACATCCGCGGAGAAGTCCATGACTCATTTCGCAACGGTTGAGTTAGACTGGTTATGCCCGGGAAGGAGTTGCCACCTTGTTTTCTCGCCGGGCCGGGAAAATTCCGTTACTTTCATTTTCCAATGTCCGGTTTGAACAACAAAATCCACGGAGTGTGAGCGATCCCATCCTGCCAGCTCCTGACAATTTCCGGCCGGCGACCCCGCATCGCCGGCGCCCGCGTTATCCGGGCAAAAATCCGCGCCGGTTCGAGGAGAAATACAAGGAGCATGACCCGCAGCGATATGCCGACACCGTTGCGAAGGTCCTTGCGTCCGGCAAGACACCCGCCGGCACGCACCGGCCCATCATGGTTGGGGAAATTCTGGGGAGGCTCGCGCCCCGGCCCGGCGAACTGGTCGTGGATGGCACGCTCGGTTATGGCGGCCATGCCCGGGAACTGCTCGCCCGGATCCAGCCCGGCGGACGGCTGCTAGGTCTGGATGCCGACCCGGTGGAACTGCCGAAGACCGAGGCCCGGCTGCGCGCCGCCGGTTTCGGGCCGGAAGTTTTCACGGCCATCCGCAGCAATTTTGCCGGCCTGCCCCAGGCGTTGGTCACGGTGGCTTGGGCGGGCGCGGATTGCATCCTTGCCGACCTCGGGGTTTCCTCGATGCAGCTCGATGATCCAGCGCGCGGCTTCTCGGTGAAGACCGATGGCCCGCTCGACATGCGCATGAATCCGCAGCGCGGGTTTACCGCGTCAGCCCTGCTCGAGAAAACGCCGCCCACAGCACTGGCGGAACTCCTGCAGGAAAATGCCGATGAACCGCAGGCTGCCCGGCTGGCCGAGGCTTTGGCCGGAAAAAAATTTGCCACCACCCGCTCACTCGCCGCAGCCATTGTTGCCGTGTTGCCGCGCTTGAACCGGGATGACGCCGAGCTCACCGTGCGCCGGGTGTTTCAAGCATTGCGCATTGCGGTGAACGACGAATTCTCCGCGCTCGACATGCTGCTGCGGCAGCTGCCCGCGTGCCTGAATCCGGGTGGCCGGGTGGCAATTCTCACATTTCATTCCGGCGAGGACCGGCGGGTGAAGAAGGCGTTCGAGGCGGGCTTCCGGGAAGGCCGTTACGCGGACATCGCGCGGGAGGTTGTTTGCCCCACGTCGGAAGAACGCCGCGATAATCCGCGCTCCTCGCCCGCCAAGCTCCGCTGGGCGCGCAAGGCGGACTTGCCGCCAACCCTAATCGACGCAGCGAAACCTTGAGTTTCCTCGCGGCGTAGTAGATTCTGTACCTTCATGTTGACTCTTTCCGACATCAGCAAGGCGTACGGCGGGCGGGTTTTGTTTGCCGAGGCCTCGCTGCAGGTGAATCGCGCGGACCGCATCGGGCTGGTTGGCCCTAACGGTGCGGGGAAGACCACGCTCTTCTCCATCATTCTCGGCACGATATCGCCGGATGAAGGCAAGATGAGCCGGGAACGCGGCGTCACGGTCGGCTACCTGCCGCAGGAAACCGCCGTGGTCGGGGACGAAACGGTCATCGAACTGGCGACGGCCATCACGCCGGACTTCATAAAACTACGCCGCATCATCAAGGCTTGGGAGACTGATCATCCGGTTGAGGCCCTGCATCCGGAGGAGATGCACGACAACGTGCATGACCGGTTCAACGAACTCGGCGGCTACCAGCTTGAGGCGAAGGCCAAGCAAATCCTCGCCGGCCTGAGTTTTCGCGAGAGCGATTTCGACCGGCCCGCCCGCGAAATGAGCGGCGGCTGGGTGATGCGTGCACACCTTGCCCGGCTGCTCGTGCAGGAGCCGGACCTGCTGATGCTCGACGAGCCAACGAACCATCTGGACCTTGAGGCACTGCTGTGGTTCCAGGGTTATCTGCAAGGTTATCCCGGCGCGATCCTGGTCATTTCGCACGACCGTGAATTTCTCAACCGCCTCGTCGGCAGCATCGTGGAAATCCGGCAGAGCAAGCTGCTCCGGTATCGCGGCAACTACGACGAATACCTCGACCAGCGTGCCGCGTACGAGGAACAGCTGCTCGCCGCCTACAAAAACCAGCAGCGCGAAATCGGGCAGCTCATGGATTTCGTGAACCGCTTTCGCGCCAAGGCGTCCAAGGCCGCGCAGGCGCAGAGCAAGCTCAAGCAGGTCGAGCGCATGGACAAGATCGCCGCGCCGACGAACGACGAGCGGAAGATCGGCTTCAGTTTCCCCCAGCCGCAGCGCAGCGGCCAGAAGGTTATCACGCTGGAAAACATCCATCAGGCCTACGGCGAAAAGGTGGTTTATCGCGGCATGGATTTTAAGGCGGAACGCGACCAGCGCATTGTGCTCGTCGGGCCGAATGGAGCCGGCAAATCCACGTTGCTGAAGATCCTGGCCGAGGTCGTTGTTCCGCAAGGCGGGACGCGCACGCTCGGTCACAACGTCAAGGCCGGTTACTATTCGCAGAACCGGGTCGAGATGTTGAACCCGGCGCACACCGTGCTCGAGGAGGCGCTCAACACGCCGCAGCGCATCACCGAGCAGTTCATTCGCACGCTGCTCGGCTGTTTCTTGTTTCAGGGCGATGACGTGTTCAAGCGGGTCAGCGTGCTGAGCGGCGGTGAAAAGAGCCGTCTGGCGCTGGTGAAGCTGTTGCTCGACCCGCCGAACCTGCTCCTGATGGACGAGCCGACCACGCACCTGGACATGGCGAGCATTGATGCACTCGCCTACGCGCTCGACCAGTTTCAGGGCACGCTCATCTTCATCAGCCACGACGTCTATTTCATCCGCGCGCTGGCGAACCATGTCGTGCACGTGAACGCCGGCCAGCTCACGCATTATCCCGGCGGCTACCAGTATTATCTCGACAAGACCAAGGCGGTATCGGCGCGCGCTGCGTTGACGAGTTCCGGTTCCAATTCCGGAGCGGCGGGTTCTGCAAATCCCAATAATTCAGGGCGTCGTGGAGCTTCGCCCTCCGAAAACGGATTGAGTCGCAAGGAGCAAAAACGTCTGGAGGCCGAGCAGCGCCAGGCCCGTTCGGGGCAGCGCAAGGCGCAGCAGCAGCGGGTGCATCAACTGGAAAAAGAAATCCAGCAGCTTGAGGCGCAACTCACCGAACTGACGAGCGAGCTGGAAAATCCCGCGACCTACGAAAAACCCGGCCGGGCCGCCCAGGTGAACCGCGAGATGGTGCAGGCGCAGGAACGGCTGGCTGAACTGAACCCCGAGTGGGAAGCTGCCGCCGGCAAACTGGCGGCGATGAATTGAAGGCCGGACGGAGCGCGGGTGTTCCAACCGCAGCTGCCGGGCTTTCGGGTGAACACTGAAATTTCCAAAGATTTTTCGGTGTCGAACGGCTGCGGGTGGGGCACCCGCGCTCCGGCAGCGGCCAAAGAAACTGTTGCCACGGTGGGGGCCCGGTGCTACACACGAATCGTGATTCAGACGATCCCAGGTACGGTTGCCAGGTTATCAACCGCAGGTTTTTCGATTCTCGAATTATTCCTGGTGATGGTGATTATTGTCATCGTGTTTACGCTTTCCATGAGTTCCGGGTCAAAAGGCTACCAGAAGAAGAAACTGGCAGAGTGCCAGAATCATCTGCAGGACATCTATGCGGCGATGACAACTTATTCGCAGGATGATAATGGGGCGCTCCCGGCGGTTTCCGGAGCGGCCACGTCCGAGGCGCCGTTGAGCCTGCTGGTGCCGAAATTCACGACCGGCTCGGAATTTTTCATCTGCCCGGGCAGCAAGGACAAGCCGTTGCCGGATGCGCAGCCCTTTGCGGACAAAAAAATCAGTTACGCCTACTACATGGGACAGACGATTCAGGAAGGTTCGAAGGCGCCGCTGGTTTCCGATGCCCAGGTGGACACGGTGCCGAAGGCGCCGGGGCAGCCCGTTTTTTCCTCCGACGGCAAAAGGCCGGGCAACAACCACAACAAATTCGGCGGCAATTTTCTTTTCTGCGACGGGAACGTGCAAAATTCTCCGGCCCGGCTGGCGTTTCCACTGGCCCCGGCCACCAATGTTGTGCTGTTGAACCCCAAGCCTTGATCATGGAAGTCAAAATCCAATGTTCGTGCGGAACGCGCTATGCGTTTGACGTCGAACCGGTGCATGGCCGGATGCCCGTCAGGGTCAAATGTCCCGGCTGTGGCGCGGATGGAACCGAATTCGCGAACGAAGTGCTGCAGCAGAAACTCAACCTCGCCGTCCCGGCCCCGGTTTCCGCGACCCCGGCGTCGCGGCTCCAAAAGGACCTGCCGGTTCATGAAAAAAAGCGGACGGTCGTCCGGGCGAAGCAGCGTCGGGCAGGCATGCTGGTCTGGCGGGCCGCGGTTTTCCTGTTGGTTGCTTTTCTGGCCGCCTGGATCTGGTACATTTTTTCCGGTTCGCATCCGCAGGTTGTTTATTCGGAAAAAATTCCCCGCGGCGACCGCGCGCGATTTTATCAATTCCTGGTTCCGAACCAGGTGCTTTCGATAAAGGCCGGCCAGATGAGCCTGTTTGATTTGACCGAACAAAAGCAACTCTGGTCGGTTGCCTTTCAGTCAAAAACCTTCGCTGCGCCGCTGGGCTCCGCTTCAACCGACGCCGAGGATGATCCCGCCACCTATCCCAAACCGCATGTCATTGCCACGGCGGATGATCTATGGATACTGTCGCCGGGCCACATCCGGGACTACGACCGGCATACGGGTAACAGCAAGCAGGAAATCCCCTTGAACCCGCCGTTCTTTGGCATGGCACAAAGCGACGCCGGCATGACCGTGATTTCCTCCGATGAATCCGGGCGCGAAATTGTCATGCGAATCGCCTTTCCGGGCGGCGCTGTTCAAACCGCGCCGGTTGAACCCGCAACGGTAGCGCCGGTTCCCAGCGGTCTAAGCATGTTGCCGCCGGCCAACGTCATGGCGCCACCGGCCCGGGGGGAAGATCGGGCCAGCTTGGGCGACAAATTCATGCCGGACGGGAACGACGTGGTGCAGATGAAGACGGATTTGATCGAGCGGCGGACCATCACCCATCAGGCGATGAAGCCTCAGAAAAAATCCCTGGTTGAAGACAACCTCACCGCCGGCCAGAGCCTGGAAGCCTCCGAGCAGATGATCAATGACTTGCACCGGGACCAGACGGGCGGAGTGTCGGAGGAAGACGCCAGCCGGTATCAGGTTACCTTGCGCCGGCTGCCGGTCGGCGCGGCCCCGGATTGGACCGGCGAAGTCATCGGCACCCCGTCATTTTTTTCGCTCAAAGCGCGCGACGTCCTGGTCGCGGGGAGCACGATTCATGTTTTCGACAAGCATAACAAGCTGCTGTGGTCGGCCAATCTGACGTATGCCATCCCGCCGCATTATTCGGAGGACTTTGCCACGGAGGCTGACCCGCCGTGTGTGGAATCCGGCGACAGCCTGTATGTTTTCGACCGGGGAATGCTGACCAGCTTGGATGCGGCCACCGGCGAGATCCACTGGCGGCTCACCAGCGTCGGCATTTCCCAGGTGCAACCGGACGGGATGGGACATCTTTACGTGACCAGCACGACGGCCAGCCCGGATACCATTCAATTTTCCCAGCAGGTCAGTTTAACCTCAAAGGCAAATCCGGTGATCTTGAAGGTGGATGCGGCCACCGGCAAGGTGCTGTGGCGCACGGAAGGTACCGGCGACAAATGTTTTCTGTCCGGGAAATTCATTTACGCCTCCCGCGCCGCAGTGGACCCGACCTCCATGATCACCCCCGGCGAAGACCCAATTTTATATTTTGATTTTTACCGTCTGAGTCCGTCCGACGGGCATATGCTGTGGGATTACCCCCAATCCCGGCATCCGGTGCAGATCGAGGTGCAAGGGAATGAAATCCTGCTGCACTTCCGTGGTGAATTACAGGTTTTAAAATTCCTCAGCCTCTGACCCGGCGATCCAGCAACGCGGAATTTATTTCAACGCCGCATAAACGCGATGCACGTCATCGTGATCATCCAGGGCGTTGAGAAAATCCATGACTTCCTTGCGCGCGGCCTCTTTGATCTCGACAAAGTTCTTGGCCAGATAACGCATTTCCGAGGCGATGACGTTCCAGCCGGCCGCCTTCAGTGCCTTGGAGACGTGGTCGAGGTCCTTGATTTCCGTCAGGAACCGCGCGCCCTTCTGTCCGGCGGGAGTCTCATCGGGTTCCAGTGGTTCAATTTCCTGCGCGCCAGCCTCGATGGCGTCGGCTTCGGCATCGCGACTGGCATCGGTATGCGTGGCTTCAACCACGCCCAGGTGATTGAAGAAAAACGCAACGCTGCCCGGCTGGCCGAGCAAGCCGGCCTTGAACAAATTGCGAATTTCAGGCGCGGTGCGGTTCCGATTGTCCGTCAGGCATTCAACGACAACCGGGACTTTGTGCGGCGCGAAACCTTCGTAAACTATGGTTTCGTAGTTGATCTTTTCGTTGTCGAGGCCGGCGCCCTTCCGGATGGCGCGCTCGATGGTGTCGCGATAGACGGAGGATTTTTTGGCCTTTTCTACGGCCACGAACAGGCGCGGGTTGAGGTCTGGGTCAGCTCCGCCGAGCTTGGCCGCAACCATGATTTCGCGGACCAGTTTGGCGGTCATCTGGCCTTTTTTCTGCGCGTTGATCTCGCGGCCGGCCTGTTTCCATTGTGCGCCCATAGAGTCATCCAGTTTGGAAGGACGGCGGCTCAGGTTCAATGTTAATTGTGCTTGCTGGCCGAATGTCGCTAAGCGGTCCGCTGCGGTTTCACCCCTAATAATGGATTGATCGGACAACGAAACCCGTGAGGAAAAGGAACCCAAAAGCCGGCGCGGCGGCACTTTTTGCATGGTATTTGGCAAATATCAAGTTTGCTCAAATGCCACACAGGATTTATAATCAATGGCTTAAACCATGCACCGACACACGCGCTGCCTCAGCCTGATTTCTGGTCTTTTCCTGGCCTTTTCCCTTTACGCCGATCCCGGCCCGATGACCATCTGGTTCACTGCTCCGGCGACGCCCGGCGACGACGTACAGTGGCAGCATTGGGCCCTCCCGGTGGGCAACGGCAAGCTGGGCGCCATGGTTTGCGGCGGCGTAGGCAGTGATCAAATCCAGTTCAACGAGGACACCATCTGGGGCGGACAGCCGCATGGATACGGAAATCCCAGTGCTTCGGCCGCCCAAATGGCCGCGCTCCAGACGGCATGTTTCTCCTACACGATCAACGCGACCATGTTGGCCAGCGAAAAGTCCTACTTGTTGGGATCCCCAATCCAACAGGCGGCGTATCAGAATCCGGGCGCGCTGGTGTTGACATTTCCGCACAGCGGCACTTTGAATTATTTGCGTTCGCTGGACTTGAAATCCGCCACGGTCAACGTGCATTACGATTACAATGGCGTAACCTACAACCGCGACATTTTCGCCAGCGCCCCCAGCAACCGGGTGATTGCAGTGCATTTCACCGCCAGCCAGCCGGGCAGCATTACTTTCTCCTGTAGTTTTAACAATGAAGGACAGACTGCCGCCTACAGCACCAGCGGCAACGATCTGGTGATGCATGCGAACGTCTCGGCTTTTTCCAAATCGACTTATGGGCTTGGCAATTCCGTGCTGTATGACGCGCGGGTGCGGTTCATTGCCACCGGCGGCACGGTGAGCACCTCGGGAAGTTCAATTTCCGTGACCAACGCCAACGACGTGGTTCTGCTGCTGGGGGTGGCTTCCAACGTAAAAAGTTACAATGACCTGACCGCGGACTATGTGACCATCTGCTCGAACAATGTCGCCGCCGCCGCCGCACTCGGTTTCACCGCCTTGCGGCAGGCGCAGACGAACGACTATCAAAATCTGTTCAACCGGGTCGTGCTGGATCTCGGCGGCAATTCCCGGACGAATTCAGACATCGGTTATCGGAAGAATCAGATCGCGCTGGACGGCAACGATCCGCAGCTGGTGGCGCTGGATTTTCAACTGGGGCGCTACCTCATGATTTCCGGTTCGCGGCCCGGTTCGCAGGCTCTCAATCTTCAGGGTAAATGGAACGACAACAACTTGCCGAGCTGGGACAGCAAGATGACGTTGAACATCAATGAGGAAATGAATTATTGGGGCGCCGAAGTTTGCAATCTTTCCGAATGCACGCTGCCTTTGTTTGACTTGATGCAGGATTTGGCGGTTACGGGCCACACCATCGCCACCAACACTTACTTTGTTTCGGCAGCCTATACCAACGCCTGGGTGGTGCATCACAACACCGACCTCTGGCGGGCGGCGGCGCCGTGTAACGGTTCCGATGGCGTCTGGCCGACGGGCGGCGCCTGGCTTTGCCAGCATGTCTGGTGGCATTTCCTCTACACCGGCGACACCAACTGGCTTGCCACCAACGGTTATCCGCTGATGAAAGGCGCGGCACAATTCTTTCAAGGCTTTTTGGTTAAGAATAAATATCCAAATAATACCAACTGGCCGGCGACCTATACCAACTGGCTGGTAACCTGCCCTTCCTTTTCGCCGGAACATGACCTTTCCAACACCACCACCACCGTCGCCGGTCCAACCATGGACAATGAACTGCTCCGCGATTTGTTCAGCCATATCATTGCCGCCAGTCAGATTCTCAACACGGATGCGACCTTCAGCGTCAGCATCTCGAACCTGATGGCTCAACTGCCGCCCGATCAGGTTGGCCATCTCGGCCAGCTTCAGGAGTGGTTGCAGGACTACGATGACTCGGGCCACCGGCATTGTTCGCAACTCGTGGGATTTTTCCCCGGCGACGAGATTTCCACTTATTACACCCCGGTAACGGCCGCGGCCGCTAAGCGGTCAGTTGACCTGCGGGGTTATGCCAACTCCTCCCTCACGCCGTGGAGTTGTGCCTGGCGCATGAACCTTCGCGACCGGCTGCAGGACGGCAATGGTGCCTGGACCAATTTGATGTTCCTGTATGGGTACAACAAAGTCGCCACCAACCTTGTGTTCGCCGATATCCCCAACCGCCAGTTGGATTGTACTTTTGGAAGATTATCCGGCATCGCCGGGATGTTCCTGCAAAGCCCGCGCGGTGAAGTCGTTTTGCTGCCGGCACTGCCGACCCAATTGCCGAACGGCATGGTCAGCGGCCTGTGCGCGGGCGGCGGATTTGAAGTGGACAATATGACGTGGACAAACGGGCAGTTTACGGGCGCGACGATACTTTCGAAACTCGGTAATCCATGCCGCCTCCGGTCGAAGGGGCCGGTGGATGTGATGTCGGGCACGAACTATGTGGATGCGCCAATGGTCATGCCGGGGTTGTATCAGTTTTCAACCATCTCCGGGAGCAATTACACCATCGTGCCCGCCCTCGTGGCTGAGACTGAAAACCTGCCCGCCGCCTTTAGCGCCGGCGATACACATCAAATCGTCACCAACGCGGCCTTCAGTAATTTGCGCGGCACGGTGCTGAATGCCAATGCCGGGGGAGATTATGTTGCTTACACGGTCAGCAACCTGACCGCCGGAAACTACCATGTCCGCATCGGCGCCAATGCCGGCGCCAATCGCGGACGGTTCCAGCTGGCTTGCGGACCCAATGGCGGCACGGTGAGCAATGTCGGCACGGTGCAGGACACCTACTCTCCGACCAACGTGGCCTATCTTTTGCCGAGCCACTATAACCGGGATACCAACGGTGTTCCATTCGCTTCGTCCACCAACACAATCCTGCTTTGGACCAATCTGCAGCAGGAACTGGATTGCGGAACCTGGCAGGCGCCCTCAAATGGCAATTATACGTTTCAGTTCACCGTCGTGGACAAAAACGCCGGCAGCAGCGGTTACGGCCTGGCATTCGATTACATCAAACTGACCCCGGCTGCTGCACAGGCCCAGGCTAATTCCGCGCCCACCGACATTTCATTGTCCAACGCCAGTGTCGCCGAGAACCAGCCGTCCGGTACCGTGGTCGGGGCCTTGAGCTCGACCGATCCCGACAACGGCAACGTGTTCACCTACAGCCTGGTCAGCGGTGCCGGCAGCGCCGACAACAGTTCGTTCACCATCAGCGGCAACATGCTGCAGACTGCCGCCATACTGAGCTTCGAGTCGCAAAACAGTTACAGCATCCGAGTCCGTACCACTGACCAGGGGGGGCTGTATTTTGAAAAGGCGTTTACGATCATAGTGATGGATCAAGCGCCAGCCACGCCTTCCAACATCGCCCCGGCGGATGGCACGCCGAATCTGCCGCCGACGCTCACCCTTCAAGCGTCGGCCTTCAACGACCCGGATGCGGGCGACATCCAGCAAGCCGCCGAGTGGCTTGTCCTCCGGGTGGCCGACAGCGCGCTCGTTTTTGACAGCGGCACGGACACCTCTGACAAAACCAATCTTGTGGTGCCAACCGGCGCACTGGAGTACGCAACGAGCTACGACTGGCAGGTGCGCTACGAGAACAACAACGGCACCTGGAGCGGGTATTCGACGCCGACCATTTTCTCGACCATCACACCCATGCTGACTGCGACCACGCAAAACGGCGCCTTGATGCTTTCTTGGCCAACGAACGCGCCCGGCTTCTCCCTAGTATATGCGACCAATCTTGCTCCTCCAGTGAACTGGATACCCGTCTCGATTTCACCGGGGATCATGGGTGGAAGCAACGCGGTCACCAATCCCGCATCCGGTGTGAGCATGTTTTATCGGCTGACCAAACCCTGACCAAGCCGGGCGGGTTTCATCGTTGCCGCAGCAGAATCAATCGGCCCGCAGCCGATGCCACGAGCCAATCCCGAGCCCGCCGATCAAAAGCACACCCGCCAGACCGGCCAGGCACAATCCCCATATCAAGCTTGCCGGCCGGTACCGGAATTCCAGCGTCGCGGTTCCCGGGGGCACCACCACACCGCGGATGGCGTGATTGACCCGCAGCACGGGAACACGCCTGCCATTCAGGTAGGCACGCCAGCCTTCGTCCCATAGATCAGCCAGCACCACCATGCCGGCAGTCTCCATCTGGATCGAGACCAGGATGCGGGTGGGAACCTCTTCAACGATTGCGGCTGTTCCCCGGCATGAATCCGGCAGCGCGACCGGCAGGCCGACGTAAGCCGCGTCGCGGGGATTGAACAGCGGCGAAGCCAGTTTTTTCAACAGTTCCTGCTCTTCCGATACTGCCTCGATGTGTTGCGGGACGAACACCCGCGGGAGGGCGTTGCGGTTAATGAGGGCGTAATAGTCGGCGCCCAAGAAGGCCGGATGGATTTCCGGCGATGGCGTTCCACGGAAAATGACGTACCGCACATTGAGCATGTCGAGTATCGGCGAAAGCCGGATTCCGTCGGGCGGAAATACGTCCACCCGTGGAACGAACCATTCCATCAGTGCATATTCAAGGCTTGGAGAATCGGCCGCAGCCGCACTGGCCGTCAGCTCCACCAACGGCGCCGGATCGATTGAATCGTAGCCGCGGACGTCGCACAACCCGTGGGTTTGCGCGAGTGTTGCCGGCAGACAGCCACAGCCAATGACCCGGCCGGGGGAGGCTTTCGCAATTTCCTCCAGGACCGGAATGCGTGGATAGTACAGCGCCGGATCGCATTGAGCGCTGCGACCATGGGCGAACCAAAGCAGGTCGCCCAGGAGGAAAAGCGCCAGCACCGGCACCGCCCCGCGTGGCCAGGTCTGCCGGAACCACAAGAGCAGCCACGCGGCAATTCCCACGGTGCAGCCCATGCCCGCCACAAGGTAGGACTGAACATACCAGGCCTGGACCTGTTGCACGCCGCCGCTGTCCTGAACCCAGCCGGCCGGATTGCCCCGGCTGATCTGCCGGCCGATTTCGGTCGCGATCGGTTCCGGCAAAAAAATGGTGCGATAGAAGCACCAGCCGGCCATGCCGGCCAGTAACAGGGTTGGGAGCCAGAACCACCGGCGTCGCTGGACCCGGCCTTGCCACAGGGTTTCCAGCCCGGCGGCGGCCAAGGCGAGGATGGCGAAGGAAGCAACAAACACGAGGCGGTTGTGTGACATCATTCTCAGTCCAGGCAGTCGCAAGACTGCGACCAGGCCCGGGACATTCAGGCACCAGCTCAGGGCGAGGAACGTGACGAGTACGCAAAACAGATTGAAGGAGCGGCGCCTCCGGCTGCACCATGCCAGAGGCGCCACAAACAGGGTGGTGAGCACGCCCGCGTAGCCGGCGGCCGAGCTTTCAGTTTGATTTCCCTCCACAATCCGCAGACTTCCCGTCTGGGTCCTGCCGTACATGTCCGGCAGGACTATCTGCGGCAGGGCCAGCCAGCCGGTCGGCGGCCGTTCCTCCTTCCCCGCTGCGCGCTCAACCATGCGGGCGCCCGTGTGCGCATACTCCAACAGGGGTAGCAAATGCGGTGCGGCCAGCATGAATCCCAACAGCCATCCCGCTACCGCCGCCCCAATGGCCTTTCGTGCCCCGGCTGGGAACCATTGCCGATGGTGGGCGTCGGCCAGGCACCATAATGCATAACCTCCGGACGCAACCAACGCCTGCCCGGCAACATCCACATGGCCGCTCACCAATGTCAGCCAGGTTGCCAGACTTAATTCCATCGTTGCCAGCAGACCGGGCCGCCGCATGACCTCATTGACGGCCAGCAGCAACCAGGGAAACCAGTAGATGGCTCCGCAAGTGGGGAATCCCTGCCAAAAGACAAAAAACCCCGTCAGGGGATAGCACCAGGCCGGGATGGTTGCCGCCCAGAAACCAACGGCAATGGCCCGCCGGAAAAAAAGAAAGGCACCCAGCCCGGCCACGATGGCCTCCACAAGTTGCACCCAGGCCAGAATCACCGGTGATGCGGTGCTGCATTCCATCAATATGAACGGCGAGAACTTCGGCCAGACGAGCGGCGAGCCGGTGTATTGATAGGGTGCCCACATTGGAAACCGCCCGGCTTTGATTTCTGAGGTGGTGAACCTGCGCTCGGGTTCGAACTGCAGGACCAAATCCACCAGTTCGGGATCACGGGGCATGATCTTTTCGACTTCTGGTGTTTGTGGCAGGTAAACACCAGGCGATGCCAGCAGGTCAAGCGGGAGCAGAATTTTTTTTCCGAGGAGGGAGGGACCGTACAGAACAGCCTGGCCCAAAACGATGCCGGCAAGAACGATGGCCAGCCGGAGGAATCGGGTGACCAACTGATGCCGAAATGAACGTGGTCGCAGGGAGGCGGATGATTGATCAGCGTTCATGGCCATTGACGCGGAGGAGACTACTTCGGTCAGACGAGCGATACAAGAACACCTCAGGGCCCGGATGGCGGGTTTGTCGGAACGGCGAAAATTTTGATTTTTGGGGCGGGTTGGACAAAGCTTGCCCCGTCGGGTACAAATCTAAAATTATTATGCTTGTTGTTCATATTCAGGTTCACATCAAACCGGAATGTGTCGAGGCTTTCAAAGAAGCAACGCTCGCCAACGCTCGCGCGAGCGTGCAGGAGCCGGGGATCGCGCGCTTCGATGTGGTCCAGCAGCAGGATGACCCGACCCGTTTTGTGCTGGTGGAGGTCTATCGCGATACAAATGCCGCCGCCGCGCACAAGGAAACCAGGCATTATGCCGTCTGGCGGGACGCGGTCGCGTCCATGATGGCCGAGCTGCGCTCCAGCGTGAAATTTTCCAATTTTTTCCCCGACGACAAGGAGTGGTGATGGAAGCCCGATTTGAATTTGCCACGGCCACGCGCATTGTCTTCGGTGCGGGCGCGATCAAAAATATCGGCGCCGTCGCCGGGGAAATGGGCCATCGCGCCTTCGTCGTGACCGGACGCGACGCCAAACGCGCGGAACCTCTCCTGGCCAGTCTGAAATCCGCAGGGGTCATCACAGTGACCTTCCCGGTCGCCGGCGAGCCGGAACTGGCAATCGTTGAGCACGGGACGAAACTGGCGAAGGCGGCCCAATGCGAACTGATAATTGGATTTGGTGGTGGCAGCGTGATCGACACCGCCAAGGCCATTGCCGCGATGGTGACGAACGACGGGGAATTGCTGGATTACCTTGAAATCATCGGACGCGGCAAACCTCTGGCCAAACCGTCCGCGCCGTTCATCGCGATTCCGACGACCGCCGGCACCGGCGCGGAGGTCACGCGCAACTCGGTGCTCGCGTCACCGGAACACAAATTGAAAGTCAGTCTGCGCAGCCCGCTGATGCTGGCGAAAGTGGCCGTGGTGGATCCGGAATTGACCTATGATTTGCCGCCCGCGCTCACCGCCAGCACCGGCATGGATGCGCTGACGCAGCTCATTGAACCGTTCGTCTGCAATCGCGCCAACCCGATGACGGATGGCCTATGCGTCGAGGGTCTGCGCCGCGCCGCAAGGTCCTTGCGCATCGCGTTCAGCAAGGGAAAGGACAAGGACGCCCGCGAAGACATGGCCGTGGCGAGCCTGTTTGGCGGACTGGCCCTGAGCAATGCCGGTCTGGGCGCGGTGCATGGTTTTGCCGGACCAATCGGCGGCAGTTTTCCCGCGCCGCATGGGGCGATTTGTGCCGCATTGCTGCCGCATGTGATGGCGATCAACCTCCACGCCTTGCGCCAGCGCGATCCGCATGGCCCGGCTTTGTACCGTTACGAGGAAACAGCCTGGTGGCTGGCCGGCGATATGAAGGCCAAGGCCGACGACGGCTTGAAATGGGTGCGTGCGTTGGTGCTCGATTTGAAGGTCCCGCGGCTCGCCAGCTTTGGCATTCAGCGCGAACATTTCCCCGACCTGGTCGCAAAAGCTTCAAAGACGAGCAGCATGAAAGCGAATCCCATCGCACTCACATCCGAAGAATTGACTGAAATTCTGGAATCGGCGCTGTGATCCGGATACAACTCAGATTTCCTTCAGAAACTTGTCTTGGAAGCTGAAGCCCCACCCGGAGCCGGGGTTCGGATATGCGAAACCATTCTCCATCCGGATGGGATGCGTTACCAGCGGGTCCACCCAATCAAAGGATTCGGCGCCGAACGCGTTTGGCACCGTCATCAGCAATGGCACGTCGTATTCCTTGTAATAGTGAGGCAGGACGGGAAGTTTATGCGCCTGAGCAAGGGCCGCGGATGCACGCCAGGCTTCCACGCCTCCCAAACGCAGGATGTCCGGCTGCCAGAGGTCCAGCGCGTCGCGCCGGATCAATTCCCGCAATGCCACGGTGTCGAATTCCCGCTCGCCCATGGCCAGCGAAATTCCGGCTTCGCGCCGAAGCTGCGCGTAACCGTCGAAATCCGTGTGCGTCACCGGTTCCTCGAACCAGGTAATGCGCAGGTGCCGCACGGCCGCAGCCAGTTTCAGTGCGGTGGGAACGATCATGCCTTGGTTGGCGTCCATCATCACGTTGATATCCGGGCCGACAGCTTCACGTACTTTTTTCAATCGTTCGATGTCGCGTTCAAGTTCCGGCGAGCCGACCTTGACCTTCACCGCCCGAAATCCGCGTTTCACATAACCGGTGACCTCGGCAATCAATTCTTCCATTGAGTAGGACAACCAGCCGCCGCTCCCGTAGAGCGGCACGCGGTCGTGATGAACATCGAACATCCGCCAGACGGGCTTGTCGAGCGTCTTGGCCCAGGCGTCCCACATGGCGATGTTGATGGAACCGAGCGCCCAACGGTGAATGCCAGCATGGCCGAAATACTCCGACTCGCGGTTGTATTCATGGATGAGCTTGCTGGTCTCCGCGACTTCAAACCCGAGCGCCAGCGGGCGGATGTCCTTCAACGCGCCGGTAATGGCCTGCGGCGAATAATGAAACGACAGCAGGTTGGCATCGCCCGTCACGCCATTGTCGAGTTCGATGCGGGTGACAATGAAGGCGATTTCGCTGATGGTATGCGTGCTGTCGGCGATGGGGCGCGACACCGGCGAAACGGCCCTGAAGAAATGAATCGCTTTGATCTTCGGCATAAAATAATTTCGTGGGAATCCATGTTCCCCAAACGCGGCTGCAAAATCCAGCCTCGTTCGGAATTTTTCCTTCCCTGTCGAACTTCATTGATTGGGAAGACTGGAGCTTCCACCATTCCGCCGGAACCGGGACATGAATTTGATCTGGAAATCTGAATTTGGAGTCGCGCATACCGCCTGTCTGGCGCGAAGCTTGAAACATTGGACCGGGCGCGAACTGATGCGTGGTGTTTCTGATCCGGCCGCCTTGGCGCAAAAAGTTTATCAGGCGCCGTTCGCCCTCGTCTCGCACGGCACGGAGACCGATCCCATCCTGAATTACGGCAACCAAACCGCTTTGAATTTGTGGGAGATGTCCTGGCCGGAACTGACCCGCACCCCGTCGCGGCTCACCGCCGAGGCGCCCAATCGCGACGAACGGGCACGCTTGCTGGAGGCGGTCACCCGGCGCGGCTTCATCGACGATTACTCCGGCGTGCGCATTTCGAAAACCGGCCGGCGTTTTCGCATTGCCCGGGCGACGGTCTGGAACCTGTTGACAGAAGATGGTCGGCCCTGCGGGCAGGCCGCAAGGTTTGACCATTGGGAATATCTTTGAACCGTGTCAATCGTTTGCAGTCAGGGCTCCGGTCGCTCCTGGATAAATGCGCGAACCTTTTTCGTGCGCGAGACCGGGCATTGTGATTTAATGCATGGACACAGACCGGTATGGATGACACGAATTCATTGATTGAACAACGCAAGGCCAAGCTCGCCGCCCTGCGCGCCAAGGGCATCGACCCGTTCAAAAACAAGTTTACTCCCGGCGAAACCTGCCAGCACGCCCGTGACCATTACATGGAAGGCCGCGAGGTTGCGCTCGCCGGCCGCATCACGGCCCATCGCGACATGGGCAAATCCATGTTCCTCGACATCCGCGACCAAAGCGGGCGCATGCAGATTTACGCGCAGAAGAATGTGCTCGGCGATGAGCAGTTTGCCATCTTCCAGCATCTCGACCTGGCGGATTTCATCGGCGTGAACGGCACGCAGTTCACCACCAAGACCAACGAGATTTCCGTCAAGATCACCGGCTTCACCATCCTGGCCAAGGCGCTCCGTCCGCCGCCGGCCAAGTGGCACGGGCTAGAAGACACGGAAATCCGCTACCGCCAGCGTTACCTCGACCTGATCGGCAATCCGGAGGTGAAGGACGTGTTCCTGATGCGCAGCGAGATCATCCGGGAGATCCGAAAGTTCCTGCACAAGCGCGGCTTTGTGGAGGTCGAGACGCCGATGATGCAGGCGATTCCCGGCGGCGCGGCGGCGCAGCCGTTCAAGACGCATCACAACGCGCTCGGATGCGATTTTTACCTGCGCATTGCGCTGGAACTTTATCTCAAGCGCCTGCTGGTGGGGGGCATCGACAAGGTGTTTGAAATCGGTCGCAATTTCCGCAACGAGGGCCTTTCGCGCAAACACAATCCCGAGTTCACCATGCTCGAGGCGTACGAGGCGTTTGGCGATTACGAGAGCATGATGGAACTCGTGCAGGGGATGGTGTGTCACGTGGCGGAGCAGGTGCTGGACACGCTGTTCATCGAGCACAAGGACGCGGAGGGCAAGGTCACCAAGACCATCAATCTCACCCCGCCGTGGCGGAGCGTGAAATATAAGGACCTCCTGCGTGAGAAGGCCGGCGCGGACTGGTTCGACATTTCAGCCAAGGAACGCCGCCAGCGCGCGTATGATCTTGGCGCGGAAATAGGCAAGGAATACGAGGACTTTGAAGTCACCGGTGCCGTGTTCGAAAAGTTGATCGAGCCGACGCTAATCGAGCCGACGTTCGTCACGCATCTGCCGAAGGAACTGGTGCCGCTGGCCAAGCTGTCACCGGACGACCCGACGACGGTGGAGGTCTTCGAGTGCTGCATCAACGGCCAGGAAATTGCCCCTGCCTACACCGAACAAAACGATCCGATCGAACAGCGCGAACGGCTGGAGCACCAGGCCGGCGGCGAAACGCAAAAACTGGACGAGGATTTTCTCATAGCGCTGGAACACGGCATGCCGCCGGCCGGCGGCATGGGCATGGGCATCGACCGTCTGTGCATGATGCTGCTCGGCCAGGAAAGCATCCGCGACGTGATCCTGTTCCCGCAGTTGAAACCGAAATAAAATACAACTTTATCCGGCGCGCGGCGTTTCAATGAGGCAGGCGGTCACAAAGTGCAGGCAAAGAAACCGGCACCAAACGTCGTTCAACGAACCTTGAAAATCATCAGCATCCTCATATTGGCGGCATCATTGGCAATTAGGATAATACCGGCCAGCGCCGCATCGTCGCCAGACTCCAGCGACAATCAAATGCGGACGTTGCGAAAGGCGGTGGACGATGCTTCCGCGATTTACCAGGCAGCCACCAATGATACCGGTCATAAACTTGAGCGCACCTATTACCATTTGATTCAAACCAACCTGCCACAGATTCTTGCCCTGGTTCAACAAGACCCGGCATCGGAAACGGCGTTCGAGATGCTGTCGTGGATTGCCCTCAAGGGAAATTTTGAACGGGGCCCGATCTGGACCAACCGGCTTCAGGCAGTCGAGCTGCTCGCCAAATATCACACCACCCACTCCGATGTTGGCCCGCTGTGCGGATTCATTGGTCATAATTGGGTCTGGCGCTGGCGCGAAAAGCCGGTCGAGGATTTCCTGCAAGCCATGGCCAAAGACAACCCGGACCGCGCCCCTCGCGGCCAGGCCATTTTTTCGCTGGGAAGCCTGAATGTTACCAAGGCCGAAAACCTGGCCGAGTTCGAGCAATGGGGAAGGGTTCCGTTTTATGCGGCAGAGATCGCCAGGTTTGATACCACCGACCTGACGCAATAGGGAGATTCAAAATCGGCCGCCGCTGAGGCGGAGCAGCAACTTGGGGAGGTCATCACCAATTACGCGGACTGCCGGGATTTGCGCCCGCGGGGCAACAAGGAGCAACCACTGTTAAAAACCGAGGCGGAAAAGGAGCTGTTTGAACTGCTGCACCTTTCGCTTGGCAAGGTCGCACCCGACATAGCCGCCGAAGGCATTGACGGCAGGAAGTTCAAGTTGAGCGAAAGTCGGGGCAAAATAACGGTTTTGAGTTTCTGGGCGTCCTGGTGCGGACCCTGCATGCAATTGGTGCCGGTGGAACGGGCGTTGGTTGAACGGATGAACGGCAAACCCTTTACCCTGATCGGTGTCAATGGTGATGCCGTTCTGCCGGATGCCCGGTGTGCGGTGGAACACGAAAAGATGACCTGGCCGTCATTCTGGAATGGGAAGGGCGGCCCCAACGGCCCGATTTCTTCCGCTTGGAACGTGTCCGGCTGGCCCACGGTTTATGTGATTGATGCCAACGGAATCATCCGGTTCAAAGATGAGGGTTACAGCAAGCCCACCAGCAACATGTTGAATGGCTGCGTGGATGAGCTGATGAAAGAGCTGGAGCGCCGGCAAAAATGAGGAATTCGCTGGGCGAATTCACGAGGTAACCGCCGCGGCCGGCTTCCCGGGTTGAAAACCGGGGCCGCCATGAACGGCGGGCCACTCAGGCCGCCTTCGTGGAAATGATTTTCATGGCTCAGGCTTGCACGTCCAGCGTGTTTCCTGTGCTGGCGGATCCGGTGTTTGAATCCGTGGCGCTGGTTGAGGCAGCCGAGGTGGTCCCGTCGGTGTCGCCGTCGCTATCCACGCGATGGTGATGGTGGTGTCCGTGTGACGTCTGTGTTTTCATCGCACCCTGCATGTCCTTGACCAGGGTTTTGAAGGCGTTTTGGGCACCAGCGGCGTCGTTTGATTTCAATGCGGTTTGAAGCGAGGTGAGGTCATCGCCGAGTTTGCTGTTGTTGCTGAAAAGCTGGCTTAGCGGATTCTTCCCGTTGGTGCTTTGCAAATCGCCTTGAAAGGCCGTCAAGGCGCTTTGGGCCGATGTCAAATTTCCCGATTGAATGTCGCTGCCGATGTTTTTGAAGTCGTTGAAAGACTGGTTGAAACTGTTCGCGGCGGAGGTTTGGGAGATGCTCGTTGCCGAACCGATGCTGGATATTGTCATAATTCAAATAGATGCGACCAACCGGCTTTTTGCCGGTCACTATTGATAGCATCGGATGGAATCAAAACAACTTGAGGAATTTATCGGTTATTGTGCCGGCTGGAGCCGGTCGCATCCTGGTCACAGCCAGTGCTTCAATTTTTCCTGCAAGATCTGGCGGGCGCGATACAGCCTGGATTCCACGGCCTTGGGCGTGGATTCGAGAACTGCTGCGGCTTCCGCCACACTGAGTTCCTCCCATTCGCACAGTACAATCGCTTCCCGTAAATCTTCCGGTAGTTTACCGACGGCGAACCGCACGGCTTGGGCGCGCTCGGCGGCCAGAGCTTGATCGTTCGGAGGCAGGTCGCCCGCCGGCAACGTGCTGCCGATGGTTTGCTCCGACTCGCCGGTTTCGGCGTCGAGCGAAACGGTCGGGTGCCGCGACCGCCAGCGAAAATGATTTCGCGCCAGGTTCGCGGCGATGGTGAAAAGCCAGGTGGAGAACTTTTCACCGGGCCGGAAACTGGCGCGGGCGCGGAAGACGCGGGCGAAGGTTTCCTGTGCGAGGTCGTTGGCATCCTCCTCGTTGCCGACCCTCCGGCAGAGGAAATGGAACACCGGCGTCGCGTGGCGTTCCATCAAATCGTTGAGCGCCGCGTCCTGGCCGGCGGCCAGTCGCTCCATGTCGGCCCGGTCCAAGGCGGCAGCCTCCGGCGGAGGCTGGGCATCAGGGTTGGTGATGCTCATGGCCCATGGATTCGGACATGGAGGATTCGGTTTTTTCGTGCAGGCCGAGCGTGAGGCGTTGCATCTCGGCCAGGTAGCGGCGGCCCTGCTGCGGCGGCATGGTCTGGCTGACTTCGGTGAAATGCTGAAGCATCTGCGCCTGGCATTGGGCGCGGAGCGCGGCGAGTTCGGCCAGTTTCTGTTGGGCTGCGGGATTGATGTTGGTTGAGCCGTTCAAGACCGCTTTGATCTCCGACTTTTTGGCGGCGATTTTCGCGCACATTTCGGCGCACTTGGGCAGATAGCCTTCGTGAAGTTTTTGGATGCGCGCCATCTCGGCATCATCCAGATGAAATTCCTGTTGCAGCCAGTCCAGGTCGCCGACGGATTTGGCCATGCAGTTCTGGCAGACCCGCCGGCTCACGGCGTAGGAGCCGCCGAACAGCGCGGCACCCAGGACCAGCGCGGCCAGCAAGATGACCAGCGAGCGATTCATGCCTCTCAACGTAGCGAGCTGGGGGCGACGGCCGCGAGGTAACGTGCCTGGGCGTCCTGACTGGCCATTTGACTGCCTTCGCGCGCGCCCATCAGCATCCCAGCGACAATCAGCACCGACGCGGACGCCAGCGCAAAGCGCGGACGCAACACCAGTGCGGCCAGAGCATCCAGCCAGGTCAGGTTGCCGGTGGATTTGAGCCGGGAATCGGCCTCTTCGATGCGCCGCCAGACGCCTTCCTGGAATCGCGGCGGCAGTGCCGGGGCCACGCGTGAGGCGCGTAGCAGCGTGCTGAGTTTGGTATCTTCCGGATTGATATTTTCTTGGTTCATTGGATCAAGGGCGGCGGAGTTCTGTCCGCCGCCCATAGTTTACGGTTAATTCAGGCCGGGACAACCCGGTTTATATGCCGGTTACTTCAGCGGCGCAACGGTCACGGGGTTGCAGCCGGGCATGGTCGCAGGGTGTTCAGCGCAGGCTTGAACGGCCTTCGGAGTGGCAAGCATACCGCGGCAGGCAATGGCGGGATTCACGTCGTTCGCCACACCAGCCACGGTTTGAGACTGGTTGCCCAGCGCGCGGGGCGAGATGGCTTGAGACGGAAAGACCGGCTGGGCCTGCGTGATACCGGAGGAGGTCTTGATTTGGTTGCCCGCGGCGCGGGGTGAGAGGGCGGCTTCGCCGGCGCCGACATTGATGGTGATGGTGGTCAAAGCGGCTGTGACGATGGCTGCGAGGAGGATTCGAGTTTTCATATTAATTTTCTTATTGTTTTGGTGGCGCTTCATTGCTCCACCGAATGTTGTATAGTCATTACCCCGGCAAACAGGAAACCCCTCAAAAAATCTACAAGCCCCGGCCGGGAAGGTTGATCCGCCGGCCGAGACCGGAATAATGAAGCCGCGTGTAGGATGCTGGCAGGTTAAATTGGACCCAGGACAAGTTGCGCTGATTTGGTGTCTATCGTCACGGTTTTGAACCGGCTCAATAGACCATTACCGACCAATCCGGCTTCACCGGCAAAAATGACATTGCGATGAATGCCGGTCGGCACTTGCTCGAACTGCTTCCCGCCAAGGGAAACGGTCGTTTCGGCCTGGGGGATGGCCAGTTTGGCGAGGCCGATGGCCGGTTTGGCGGATTGAGCGGAAGGTTTTATGTCCGAAGTCACCCATTGCAAGGCCGTGGCGCAACCCGTGTCCAACCGCATCCATTTCGGTTCCCCGGCATTGACACCGACGGAAACACAAAAGCCATCGCGACAAATTTTCAACGGCACTACCGTGTCGTATTTTGAGGGGGAAACCGCATCGACGAACTGAAGCTGATGGGATTGGAAATCAATCACCACCACCCGCCCTTGGATAAAGTCGGCCCCCAACAACCCGTCCAAGGGTCGCTTGCAGGAATGCGAAAGCTTGCTCAAATCCAGTGCCAGATACTCCGAAGGCAGCGCCATGTCTCCCGCCGTCGCCGGCAATCGGGTGGGCCAGTTGCCGGTCATGGCTGCATCTACTCCTTGCACACTGATCCGGCTGCCCGTCTTGAGGCCAAGCGCCCTGGCTGTGCTGGCATTGATGACACTCACCCCTGCGCCGGTGTCGAAAAGAAAATTCAAAGGACTGGCCGACTTGGGAACCTGAACCTTTATCCACAGCAACCCTTCGGAGTATTCAAAAGGGGTCGTGGTTGTCGTTGGCGCCGCCGCTGGCATTCCACCGAATGCCTCGAAGCAAAACAAAAATGCGCACAAAAAAAACCGCATGTTGGTCCTCAATGCAGCCCCGGTGCCAAAGTCGCTTCGGCTTCGATATCTCCAATGAATCCGGCCTTTTAAATTTTCAGCCTGGATTCTTCGCCGGTTTTGATGGCGCTTATAAAGCAAGCCGGTTGAAACAATTCATCTGCAAACCCGGTGGTTTTGGCGGGCAGAGGTTGTCAGATCCACGGTAGGGTTATACCCCATGGTTCCTTAAATCCGCTGGTGGGATGATATCAAGCAATACGGCCCTGCCGCTACGATTCGAACCAATATCAAACTAACAAAAGAAAGAGACAAGACTATGAAAAACAACAACCGATTTTATAAATGCCTCGCGGGTTTTGCCGCCGCGTTGACCATCATCACCCTGGCGTGCCTGCCCGGTTCCGCGCAGGCGCAGGGGAAGCAAGGCCAGCAGCTCATGAAAGTGCAGACGTACGAGGATCTCCAAAATGTCGAAGTGGGAGACACCATCATAATGTCCTGCCCCAAGTGCAAGACCACTTACGCGCAAGTCGTGGAAAAGGGTTTCAAGACCGGATCGCCCGACGAGTTGAAGAACGTGACGATTCACCTTTGCTCGAGTTGTGACACCACGCTGGTGACCAAGGGCACGGGGAAGCAGGCTGAAAACGTATTGGTGCACACCTGCAAAACCTGCGGCAGCACGGACGTCAGTTGCTGCGTGTTGAAGAAGGGGAATCCCCCGACGTCGGGCATGTAAACCGAATTAGGAAAATTTCCACATTTTATTCCTGACGGCAACCGATTTGGCCTGCCAGGAAATGTCTCGCAAGCGGCCCGGACAATGTTCGGACCGCTTTTTAGCGGTAGCTGAAATTGGGCTTTGCGTTTACCGATAACTTGAAGGGAATTCCCGTCGCGGTTGGGATTGCTCAATCAATACTTCGGCTGGCTCCTGAATCCTGTCAGCGGGTGCGGCACAGGCATGAGCCTAGGTTTCTTAGGCCGTCATTGGCAACGCCCACTGGCTGGGAAAGACAAAACAGCGGATCTAAGATTCTGCCATCACAACCCCTGGGCTGTCACGGTGCTTGCATGTTTTACTAGGTTTGCTAATTTCAAGTATTGGCAAAATATTTGCGGGTTTTTGCCGGCAGCGGGGTAGAAACAAGCAACGGGCGTTCCACCGGACGCGCGGGAATGAACAAACAAGAGACCGGAACAGTTTAATATCAAATTTATGAAGCAATTCAATCGTAACGTTAAATCTCTCGTCATCGCCGGATTGGCGCTGGCGGCCACCGCGTTGATGTCCCCGGCCAGGGCCGATACCTCGACGAATGCGCCGGTCAAGCCGGACCAGATGACCACGTGTCCCGTTTCCGGAGAAAAACTCGGTGAGATGGGCAAACCATACACCTTTGCCTATCAGGGCCAGGAAGTGAAACTTTGCTGCTCCGGCTGCAAAAAGGATTTCGACAAGGATCCGGCCCAGTACATAAAAAAAATCCAGGCTGCCGAAACCACCGCCAAAAAGTGATTTGCATCGCCAAATCGAGCGCGGATCAATTTGTGAAACAACTGTCGGCCATTTTGTTCAGCCTGCTGCTGGTGTTGGCGCAGCTATCCGCCGCGCCAGCACCGGTGGCGGCCACCCGGCTGGTTCATGCGGGCTGTCATTGTGGCGGCGCAATGAGCTGTTGCGCCGCGCAAGCGCCGTCCGGCTCGCAGCCCGCGCCGGCGATCCCATCCAATTCCAGTGTTCAAAACCAGTTGTCGCTTCTGACTCCGGCCGTGGTGGTTTGGGCTTTGCCGGAAACGGCCTTGGTTCCGGTTTCTTTCGCTTCTGGCTTGTCGTTGAACACGACGGGCGCGCGGCTGTACGCGCGGGATTGCGCCCGGCTCATCTGACTCATTCCTCCTCAAGCCCGCAGTGTGTCTTGAGCCAAACGCTGCGGCTTTTGTTTGCTCCACGGAACTTTGTGCCCGTGAGTTGTCCGAAATTTTATCCGCCGACGCACAAATGGCGGCAACCCAAATCAAAAACCAAACAACTGATATTATGAAAACAAAAACAATCCTGATCATTGCCCTGGCCGCTGTTCTGGGCGGGAGCGCAATGTGGTTCGCCCCCCACAACTCGTCGGCGGCCGATACCAAGTCCGCCGGCCAGAAAATCCTTTATTACACCTGCCCGATGCATCCGTCGGTCAGGGCGGACAAGCCGGGTGGTTGCCCGATTTGCGGCATGGCATTGCATCCGGTTTATGCGGATACTGGCGGCACCAACACGCCGCCGGCGACAACCGGCACGAATCAACCGATGGCAATAATGCCGGGCTGCTGTTCGCCTGGCGGATGCCGGTAACGCAAAACATCCATGGATCGCGGACGAACAATTGATCGGCGATGGTGGATGAGTGGCATGTTGCTGCTGGCGCTGCTGGCATTGGCCGGCTGCAATGGCTTCACCACGCACGGCGAGCGTGAAGCCCGCCACCAGCTTGGGACCGTGAAGGCGGCTTACCGGCCCGATGACCGGCACCCGGCGTTGCCCGATCTCACGACCAACTCGTCCCTCGGCAATTTTCTCACCTACGCCATGCTCAATCAGCCGCAAATCGAGGCGGCTTACTACGATTGGGCGGCTTCGGTGGAAAACATCACCGTGGCCCGTTCGTTGCCCGACCTGCAGTTCACGTTCCAGTTGTACATCCAGGACGTCATCACCTCGGTGATGCCGGGTTTGATGGCGCAAATTCCCTGGCTGGGGAAATTGCGGGCGCAGGCCGACTCGACGACGGCGGAAAGCCGGGCCAAATATTTTGCATTTGAAGGTGCGGCGCTCCAGACCGCCTATGACGTCAAACAAAGTTATTACCAGCTTTGGTTCCTCGACCAAAAAATCGCCGTTGACCGGGAAATGCTCCAGTTGTTGTCCGAACTGGAACGGATTGCCCGGGCGCAGAACGAAACCGGCCAGGCGACGTTGCAGGACGTGTATCGCGCCCAGATCGAATCCGACCGGTTGAAGACAGAAATCGCCAACCTGGAGGACTCGCGCAATCCGCTCCTGGCCCAATTCAAGGCGGCGTTGGGGTTGACGCGCGGCCAACCGGATCCGCCCGCACCGACACAATTTGAAGCCACGCCGTCCGATTTATCGCCGGAACAAATCCTCGACACCGCCTTTGCGCGCAATCCGCAACTCAAAGCGCTGGAAGCCGAAGTGCACCAAGCGCAGGCGTCACTGGACCTGGCCCGCAAATCGAAGTTGCCGGATGTCACCATCGGTTCGTCGGTGGACGTCAAGGCCACGCCCTGGTTGTACTGGCCGCAGGCGACGATCACGCTGCCGATCTGGCGCGACAAGGTCGCCGCCGAAATCGCCGCCGCGCAGGCCGGCCAACATGCGGCACAGGCGCGGCTCACCGCCGGCCAGATCAGTTTGACCGTGCAATTTGCGGAAAAAAGTTATGCCTACCGCGAGGTCAATCGCAACCTTGACCTGTTGCGGGGACAATTGATTCCCAAGGCGCAACGGTCGCTGGAAATCGCCCGCGCGGCCTATCTCGCCGGCAAGGCGGATTTCTTCAACCTGCTGGACGCCGAACGGTCTCTGCTGGAATTCCGGCTCTCGGAAATTGACGCGCGCACCCAGCGCGAGCTTACACTGTCCGAACTGTCGCTGCTCATTGCTGGTGTGCCGCCGGCCAGCGCGCCATGGCTGCCCGTGGCCGCCAGCCAAACCAATTCAGTCCAACCCGCGCCATGAAAAAAATCCAACTCTTCTTTCTGACCGTCCTGCTGGCGGCGGTTGCTGCCGGTGTGATTTCCTGCGGCAAAAACTCCAGCCCCGGCACGGCCGGCGCCACCAAAGCCAAGACACTTTACACCTGTGGCATGCATCCGCAGATCATCCAGGACCATCCCGGCAACTGCCCGATCTGCGGCATGAAACTCACGCCGGTACACAAGCAGGATGCCGGCACGGTTGAGTCTTCATCCGTCATTGCGGTTGACCCCTCGACCATCCAGACGATGGGCATCCGCACGGCCGGGGTCACCCGCGGGCCGTTGCGCCGGCTGATCCGCACGGTGGCCAACGTGGATTACGACGAAACCGCGTTGGCGGACGTAACCACCAAGTACCGGGGCTGGATTGAAAAATTGAACGTGGATGCCACCGGCGCGCTCGTGAACCCGGGCGATCCGCTGTTTGAAGTTTATTCGCCGGAACTGTACAGCGCGCAGACGGAATACCTGGCGGCGCTCTCCGCCGGGCCGGGCGCGCCTTCCGCCGAGGACCGTGCGTTGCTCGACAGCGCCCGGAACAAGCTGAAGTTTTACGACATCTCCGACGCGCAAATTGCCGAGCTGGAAAAAACCCGCGCCGCCACCAAGACCCTGACCATCACCGCGCCCATCAGCGGATTTGTGGTCGAAAAAAATGTGGTCGCGGGCCAGATGGTGGATGCCGGCATGAAGCTGTACCGGCTGGCGGACATCGGCGTGGTGTGGGTTTATGCGCAGGTTTACGAACAGGATTTGTCCGCCGTCCAGCTTGGCCAGGAGGCAACCATGACACTGTCGTATCTGCCCGACCGGAAATTCCGCGGGCGGGTCACCTACGTTTATCCGACGGTGGATGAAAAGACCCGCACGGCGAGGGTGCGCATGGAATTTCACAATCCCGGCTATTTTCTCAAGCCGGGCATGTTCGCGACGGTGGAACTGGTGGCGGACATCGCGTCATCGGCCTTGCTGGTGCCGGATTCGGCGGTCTTGCGCAGCGGCCAGAAAAGCACGGTGTTCATCGCGCTGGCCGGCGGGAAATTCGAGGCGCGCACCGTCGCATTGGGATTGCAGGCACAGGACGACCTGGACCAGGTGCTCGGCGGTTTGAGCGAAGGCGAACGCGTGGTCACGTCCGGCCAGTTCATGCTCGACTCGGAAAGCCAGTTGCGCGAGGCGATCCAGAAGATGAACAATCCTGGCGAAGCGTCAGCGGCGGAGCCCGTGTCGAACACCAACGAGGCCGCCAACGCCACGCCCGGAGAAACCAACGCCGACAAAACCGTCTGGGTGTGCCCGATGCCCGAGCATGTTTCGATCACTTATGATCATCCGGGCAAATGCCCGATTTGTGCGATGACCCTGGTGCCGGTGACCAAAAGCACACTGGAAAAACTTCAGCCGGGTGGCCAGGTACTTTACTACACCTGCCCGATGCCGGAGCACAGCGACGTGCACTCGGACAAGCCCGGTAAATGTCCCAAGTGCGGCATGACGCTCATTCCCGTAATGAGCGCACCAGTGACACCGCCCGGAAACACCGTGCAACCGGTGGCCAAGCAGCTTTACACCTGCCCGATGCACCCCGAGGTGGTTTCGGACAAACCGGGCAAATGTCCCAAGTGCGGAATGGACCTGGTGCCGGTGGCGAATGAAGCGAAATAGCAGGAACCAACATGCTCCAACGGGTCATAGATTTTTCGTTGAAGAACAAGCTCGTCGTGCTGCTGGCAACCGCAGCGCTGGTGCTCGGCGGGATCTATGCCGTGCGCCACATTCCGCTCGATGCCATTCCCGACCTTTCGGACACGCAGGTCATCATTTATACCGGTTGGGAGGGGCAGGCGCCGAATATCATTGAAGACCAGGTCACCTATCCCATCACCACCAAGATGTTGTCCGTGCCGCGGCAAAAAGCCGTGCGCGGCTATTCGTTTTACGGCTTCTCGTTTGTGTACGTGATTTTTGAGGACGGCACGGATCCTTACTGGGCGCGCAGCCGGGTGCTCGAGTATCTCAGCGGCCTCAGCGGCCAGTTGCCGAAGGGCGTGACGCCGTCGCTCGGCCCAGACGCCACCGGCGTCGGCTGGGCGTTCATGTATTCCATCAATTCCACCAACCGCGACCTGGCCGAGCTGCGTTCGTATCAGGATTGGTATTTGAAATACCAGCTTACCGCTGTTGAAGGCGTGTCCGAGGTCGCATCCGTGGGTGGCTTTGTAAAGCAATATCAGGTGACGGTGGATCCGACAAAGCTGCGCGCCTATAACCTGTCGTTGAAGGACGTAAGCACGGCCATCGAACGCAGCAACGGCGAGGTGGGCGGACGGTCGCTGGAACTGTCCGAACGCGAATTCATCCTGCGCGTCAAGGGTTACGTGCAAAGCCTGGACGATTTACGGAAGGTCGCCGTCGGTACCGGCGTGAATGGCGTGCCCATTTTGTTGCGCGATGTCGCGACGATCCAATTCGGACCGGACATGCGGCGCGGCATTGCCGAACAAAACGGCGAGGGCGAAACCGTCGGCGGCATCGTTGTGGTGCGGTATGGCGCGAACGCCAACCAGGTCATCCAGGCGGTCAAGCAACGGCTGGACCAGGCGATGAAGGCATTGCCGCCGGATGTGAAATATACGGTGGTTTATGACCGAAGCGCACTGATTGATCGAGCGGTCAGGACGCTTGAAGAAAAACTTTTGGAGGAAAGTCTCGTTGTGGCGCTGGTCTGTCTTGCGTTTTTGATGCATCTGCGCAGTGCGCTGGTGGCCATCATCGTCCTGCCAGTTGCCGTGCTGATTGCCTTCATGGTCATGTTTGGCCAGGGCATCAGCTCAAATATCATGTCGCTGGGCGGCATCGCCATTGCCATCGGCGCGATGGTGGATGCGGTCATCATCATGATCGAGAACGCCCACAAACACCTCGAACGCGACCAGGGCAGGAAACCGCACTGGGAAATCATCCGCGACGCGGCCGTCGAAGTTGGCCCGACGCTGTTTTACTCGCTGCTCGTCATCACCGTGTCGTTTGTGCCGGTGTTCACGTTGCAGGCGCAGGAAGGCCGGCTGTTCAAGCCGCTGGCGTTCACCAAAACCTATTCGATGGGCGCGGCGGCGATGCTCTCAATCACGCTTGCGCCGATTCTCATGGGCTTCTTCATCCGGGGCAAAATTCCGAAGGAGGAAAAGAATCTCATCAACCGTTTTCTCATCTGGCTGTATCACCCGGTGATTGATTTCGTCATCCAATGGCGTTGGCGGGTCGTCATCACTGCTGCGTTGATTGTCGTCTGGGTTTTCTTTCCGTGGAACCGGCTGGTGACTGGCGTTTTCCCGGAAGGCGGGACGCGGGCGGTTGCGCTCAACGCCGGCGCGCTGTTCCCTTATCAAAACATCGGCTCGGAATTCATGCCGCCGTTGTATGAAGGCGATCTGCTTTACATGCCGACTACGTTCCCCGGCATTTCGCCCACCAAGGCGCGGCAGATACTTCAGATCACCGACCGCATCATCAAATCGTTTCCGGAGGTGAAAACGGTATTCGGCAAGGCCGGCCGTGCCGAAACCGCCACCGACCCCGCCCCGATGGACATGATTGAAACGACCATCCAGCTGAAACCGGAATCGGAATGGCCGCTTGTGGACATCAAGGACGACCAGGGCCGCGTCATTGCGCATCGCCGCCGCACGCCGGATGAACTGGCAGACGCCATGAACGAGGCGGTGCAGATTCCCGGCCTCAACAACGCGTGGACCATGCCCATCCGGACGCGCATCGACATGCTTTCCACCGGCATCAAGACGCCCGTCGGCATCAAGGTGGCGGGGCCGGACCTGCACGAACTGGAACGCATCGGCACCGAGACTGAGGCCGTGATTCGCACCGTGCCCGGCACCGCGAGCGCCTATGCCGAGCGCGTCATGGGCGGGCGTTACATCGAATTTGAAATCAACCGCGATGCCATCGCCCGCTACGGCCTGACCATCGGCGACGTGCAGGACGTGTTGTCCGTGGCCTTGGGCGGCATGCCGCTGGCGACCACCGTCGAGGGATTGCAACGTTACACCATTAATCTCCGCTACGACCGCGATTTCCGGTCCGACTTGCGGTCATTGTCGGATGACATTGTCGTGCCCACGCCTGGAGGCGCGCAGGTGCCGCTCGGCCAGCTGGCCACGCTCAAGGTCGTGGACGGCCCGATGGGCATCAAGAGCGAAGGGGCGGTACCCAATGCCTGGATCTACGTGGACATCCGCGGCGTGGACGTGGGCACCTACGTGCAGATGGCCATGCACGCCGTGAATGAATCCATTGCCAAAGGAGCGATCAAGCTGCCGCCCGGCTACAATATTTTCTGGAGCGGCCAGTACGAATACATGCTGCGCGCCCAGCAACGCCTGATGATTGTCGTGCCGCTGACGCTGCTCATCATCCTGCTCATCATTTATCTCAACACCCGCTCGCTCGTCAAAACCGCCATCGTCATGCTGGCCGTGCCATTCTCGCTGGTCGGCGCGTTCTGGGTGATTTATCTGCTGCACTACAACCTCAGTGTGGCCGTCTGGGTGGGGATCATCGCGCTGGCCGGGCTGGATGCGGAAACCGGCGTGGTAATGTTGCTCTATCTCGACCTCGCTTACGATGAATGGAAGCAGAAGGGGCTGATGCGCGGGGCTGCGGATTTACGTGACGCCATTTATCACGGCGCCGTCAAGCGTGTCCGGCCCAAGGCGATGACGGCATGCGTCATCATCGCCGGTCTGGCGCCGATTTTGTGGAGTCACGGCACCGGCGCGGACGTGATGAAACGCATCGCCACACCGATGGTGGGCGGGGTTGTGACCTCGACGCTGATGGAACTTTTGGTTTACCCGGCAATCTTTTTCCTGTGGCGCTCGCGCAGCTTCAAACCGGTTGCCGTGGAAGATTTCAGGCCTGTGCGGCCTTGACCGGACGCGCTGTGGGGCGTTGCTTCCAATGTTCCTGTTTTTTGAAGGCGTGTTCCGCTGCTGCCAGCAGTTCCTTAGGTTCCGCTGGTTTGATGAAATAATCCTCAAAACCAGCCTCGCGACAGGCCACCAGTTCAAAAATGGAAGCGAAACCGGTGACCGCAATGTTGATGCTCCAAGGCCAGCTTTTGCGCACTGCCTGGCAGAGTTCCAGGCCATTCATGCCCGGGAGCGCCAGGTCCAGGAAGAGGACCGAGGCGGGTGTTGTGCGCATGATTAACAAGGCCTGCTCGGCGCTCTCTGCGGTCTGTACGTCATAACCGGCGGAAGTGAACAACTTTTTGTAGGCGAAACGAATACATGAGTCATCATCGACAACGAGAATTGGTTTTCTGTTCATAGGTGTCAAATCAAGTATCGGCGAGCACGGCTGAATGCTTTAGCGAAAACATTCACCCAGAATGCCGCCACCCCACCTTCCCGGCACCGCTTCTGACCAAACACGTCCTTGTGGCAGGCCGCTCCGCCAGCAGGGTCACATTTTATTATGCTAAGCATCAAAAAATGTTGTATGCTGGGAAGGGATGCTTTAAGCATTGGGACCTCGGGGCTTGGGAAAGAGTGGAATGAGGTGTGCAGCTGTGGGCTCGGGCTGACATGATGGCGACAAACCTTGATGGAATTTTCAATGCAACCGGGTGACGAGCGGTATCGCGAGGTGGTCGAACTGAAGGCCGCGCTCGACGAGCATGCCATCGTGGCCATCACGGATCCCCAGGGAAAAATCACCTACGTCAACGACAAGTTCTGCACGATCTCAAAATATCCGCGGGAGGAATTGCTGGGCCAGGACCATCGCATCATCAATTCCGGCCATCATTCCAGGGAATTCATGCGCGATTTGTGGGCGACCATTGCGCGGGGCCAGGTCTGGAAGGGCGAAATAAAAAACCGGGCCAAGGATGGAACCTATTACTGGGTGGACACGACTATCGTGCCGTTTCTCAATGAGCAGGGCAAACCCCGCCAGTATGTCGCCATCCGCACCGACATTACTGACCGCAAGCAGGCGGAGGAAACGCTCGCCCGGCAGGCGGCCATCATCGAGTCGTCCGACGATGCCATCATCAGCAAAACCCTGGAGGGCGTCATCCTGAGCTGGAACCGGGGCGCGGAAAGAATTTTCGGTTATTCGGCCCGCGAAGCCGTGGGCCGGCCGATGCTGATGCTGTTTCCGCCGGAACGGGTGAAAGAAGAGGCCGACATTCTGGCGCGGATCCAGCGGGGCGAAAGTGTGGATCATTATGAGACCGTGCGGGTGCGCAAGGACGGGAAACGTCTGGACATATCCGTGACGGTGTCGCCCATCCGGGACAGTCAGGGCCGAATTGTCGGCGCTTCAAAAATCGCCCGCGACATTTCAGAGCGCCGGGCGCTGGAGCTGGCCGTGGAAGCCGCGGCCGAACAGGAGCGGACGCGCATTGCGCGGGAATTGCACGATGGCCTGGGGCAGCAACTGGGCGGGTTGCGTTTTTTGATGGATGGATTATACCGTGATTTGCAGTCAGCGAATGCACCCCTTGCGGAAACCGCCGGACAGCTGGCCAAGGAAATTGCCACTGCCCTGACCCAGGCGCGCACCCTCGCCCATGAATTGTACGCCGTCCCGCCATCACCGGACGGTTTGTTGCAGGCGCTGGAAAACCTGGCCGAGCGCGCAAGTGAACGTGGCATTGGCTGTGTGTTCGCAGGTGAAGCCTCCGTCCTGTTGCACAATCAGATGGTGGCCAGCCACCTTTACCGCATTGCGCAAGAGGCGGTGCACAACGCCCTCAAGCACAGCCGTGCGACGCGGATCGATCTGGAGCTGGTCCCGCAACTGGACAGCCTGGAATTGCGCGTGCGGGACAATGGTGTAGGCTTGCCGGCGACAGCCGGTTTCCGCGGTCTGGGCCTGCACACGATGGAACAGCGCGCCCGGTTGATTGGCGGGCAATTGGTGGTGCGGAGCCAGCCCCAGGGCGGGGTGGCGGTCATCTGCTCGGTGCCAAAAACCATGTTGGAAACAACCCTGGCAGCCGGAAGAGCCGGATAATCAAGAACGCATGGCCGCAAAAAAAACAGCAGCGACCGGTCCCGCGCGGAAGAAAATTTTGCTGGTGGACGACCATCCCCTGATGCGGCGCGGCCAGGCTGACCTGCTGGGCCGCGAGCCGGATCTGACGGTATGCGGCGAGGCGGGCACGGCGCGCGCGGCCATGGAGGCGATTGCAAAACTTCAGCCCGACCTGGTGGTGGTGGACATGGCACTGCCGGACAAGGATGGCCTCGAACTGATCAAGGACATCCAGGTGCTGCATCCGGGCCTGCCGGTGCTGGCAATGTCCATGCAGGATGAATCCATTTATGCCGCCCGGGTTTTGCGATCCGGCGGACGTGGGTACGTCATGAAGGGCGACGCGCCCGAGCAACTCGCGTCGGCCATCCGCACCGTGTTAAGCGGGCAGGTGGCCCTGAGTCCGCGCATGTCCGCCAAGATGCTGGAATCCATGGTGGGTCCGCCCGGGCAGGCCGGCGAAGGGCTGGAGGCAAAATTGTCGGATCGCGAACTGGAAGTGCTGCGGCTGTTTGGCGGCGGGTGGAGCACGGAGGAAATTGCCCGGCGCCTGCATCTGAGTCCCAAAACGGTGGATGTGCATCGGGCGCACATCAAGGAAAAGCTCGGCCTGAAAACCACGCCGGAATTCCAGCGCTACGCCATCCGCTGGGTATCTTCCCAAGGCGGCCCGGACATGTAAGTAAAAGACCGCCGGTGATGTTGACGCTTCAAATGCGGCCTGACGACAAGATCTTCGCCTGATTGGATAAGCATTTTGCCTATCGGTTGCAACTTTCCGGCCCTATCCACGCGTGTCGTTCGTCCCAATAGTAAGGAAAGCACCCCGGCGGTAATCTGCTCACATGAATACAACAAGAATTCAAGTCGATTTCAAAGAGCCCGCTCAATTGCAGGTTGCGCCGCGGCAGACCACCCTCGTGGCCACCCACCAGCGCGAGTTGGCCCCGCCGAATTTTGGCGGCCAGGTTGACAGCCAGCCGAACACCGCCGGCGCCAACAACCGGCTGGTCGAGGCCTTGGCGGCTTCAGCAATTTTTCGCGAATATCAACGCGCTTTCAGCGACGCCACCGGGCTGCCGCTGACCTTGCGGGCGATTGAAGGCTGGCAACTGGCCCATCAGGGCAGCCGGCACCAGAACGGATTTTGCACCCTGATGTCAAAAGGAAATCACTCCTGTTCAGCCTGCCTGCGGATGCAGCAGCGGGTTTGTGAAGGGGTCAACGGCGTGCCCTGCACCCTGCGCTGCACGTTTGGCCTCAGTGAATCAGCCGTGGGTGTGAAAATCGGCAAGGAAATCATCGCCTACCTCCAAACCGGCCAGGTCTTCTTCAAGGCCCCCAAAACTGAACAAATTAACCGGGTCCTCGACCAGATCAAAGCTCTGGGCCTTAATGTGGGCCGTCAGGAAGCGGAGCGACAATATAACGAAACCCCGGTCGTTCAAGTGGAAGAATATCAGGCGACAATCCGGCTGCTCCAGTTCTTTGCCGACCAGCTTGGAACGCTGGCCAATCAAATCCTGTTGCAACAAAAGGATTCCGAACCCGCACAAATCACCCGTGCCCGGCAATTCATTGAAGCGAATTACCAGGAGAACCTGTCGCTCGCCATGGTGGCCCAGAAGGCAGGGATGAGCACGTTTTACTTTTGCAAAATGTTCAAGAAGACCACCGGGGTGCACTTCGCCCGCTACGTTTCCTGCGTCCGGATCGAGAAGGCCAAAAACCTGTTGTTGAACCCCAATTACCGGATCAGCGAAATCGCCTTTGAAGTGGGGTTTCAGTCCCTGACCCATTTTAACCGGATATTCCGGGACATCGCCGGCCAGGCACCCACGGAGTATCGCCACCACCTGTCTGCCAACTTGAAATCCGCGAAATGAAACCGAACCTGCCTCCGCCCGCGCCGGAGGAATCGCGCGGCAGGAAGAAACGGGTCTTTGTTGTCGAAGACCACCCCCTGATGCGTCGAAGCTTCGTTGAAGCCATCGAACGCGAACCGGATCTGATGGTGTGCGGTCAGGCCGAAGATGCGCCGGAGCCGCTAGCCATCATTTCACTTGATCCTGACATCGTCCTGACCGACATCCAGCTCAAGTCCACCAACGGATTGGATCTGATCAAAGCGCTGCGGATCCGAGTGCCGGCGCTTCCCATCGTGGCCACCTCCATGTTCAATGTTAGTCGTACCGGATCGCTCGCGCGCGCGTCCGGCGCCTCCGGGTTTGTTTCCAAGGAGGCGGGGCCGGATCAATTGATCGCCGTCATCCGCGAAGTGTTGGGGAATGGCACGAAAGCCGGGTCAACGGCCGTTCCGTGACCGGGTTTATTTCCCGGTGGCGCGTCCGTTTTTCTTTTCCAGGGCGGTGACGCGCCGGAGCAGCTCGGGGAGGTGTTGAATGGCAATCATTTGGCGCTTGGTTTGTTTGTCCGGTTGCGCCGGCGTGCCCAGCCACGTTCCGCCGTCCGGAATGTCCGTCATCACGCCCGACTGGGCGGCCACGATGACCTTGTCGCCGATTTTCAAATGTCCCGCAATGCCCGCCTGTCCGGCCAGAATGACATACTTGCCCAGCTTCGAACTCCCGGCGATACCGACTTGTGAAATTATCAGCGACCCTGCGCCAATTTCGACGTTGTGGGCGATCTGCACGAGGTTGTCAATTTTGGTGCCCGGGCCAATCACGGTTGCGCCAAGCGCGCCACGGTCAATCGTCACGTTCGCTCCGATTTCCACGTCGTCGCCAATGACGACGTTCCCAATCTGCGGCACCTTGAGATGGATGCCATGTTCCTGGACATAACCGAACCCGTCCGAACCAATCACGGTGCCGGCATGAATGCGGACTCGCCTGCCGATTTCCGTTTTTGGATAGAGAGTGACGTTGGGGAACAGGTTCGCGTCCTTGTCCAACTTGCAATCGTCGCCGACGAAATCGCCGCCCTGCAGGACCGCGCCCGCGCCGATTTCCACGCGCTCTCCCACGATGCAATGTGGTCCGATATGTGCGCCAGGACCAACTTTTGCGCTTGCGGCAATGACCGCCGTGGGATGAATGCCGGCAGTGAATTTCTTTTCCGGAAAGAACAGCGCCATCGCTTTGCCAAACGCAATGCGGGCATCCGGCACGCGAATCAGGATCTTTCGGGCCGAGTTGAATCGCTGGTCGGCGATGATGGCCGTGGCTGCACTCTGCTCGGCACGGGCGAAATATTCTTCATTTTCAGCAAAGGTAAGGTCGCCGGATTTGGCACTGGCGGCGGGCGCAAAACCCGTCAACGTTGCGGTGGCATCGCCAAGCACTTCACCTTGAAGATGCTTTGCAATTTCGGCGATGGTAAAGGTCATAGTTGGCGCTTTTTGCGGGTTGCCGTTGACTTGGTCATCGCGGCTCACTATAAAGGCGCGCGTATCTAGTTCAACCCCTACTTTTATGGCAAAGACCTTTCGCGTAGGCCTGGTTGGCTACCGTTTCATGGGCCGGGCGCATTCGAACGCCTGGCGGCAGGCACCTCGTTTCTTCAACCTCAAGGCCAACATTGAGATGCACACCATCTGCGGACGCAATTCCGCCGGTGTGCAGGCGGCGCGGCTGCAGCTGGGCTGGCAAAAAGCCGTGACCGACTGGCGGGAACTCGTCGAGTCGCCGCTCATCGACATCGTGGACATCGTCACGCCGACTTTTATGCACGCGGAAATGGCGATTGCCGCGCTGAAAAACGGCAAGCACGTTCTATGCGAAAAGCCGATGGGGCGCGACCTGAAGGAGTGCGAAGCAATTTTTGCCGCCACTAAAAAGGCGAAGGTCGTCCACATGATCTGTCACAACTACCGCCGTATTCCGGCGATTGCGCTGGCCAAGCGGATGATCACCGAGGGCGCCTTGGGCCGGATTTATCATTTTCACGCGCGTTACGCGCAGGATCGGCTGGCCGACCCAGAATTTCCGCTCGACTGGCGGCTGCAGAAAGAGACCAGCGGGTCGGGAGTTCACAGCGACATCAACTCGCACATCATCGACCTGGCGCGATACCTCGTCGGTGAATTTCAGGAGGTCTGCGGGCTGGTGAACACCTTCATCCCCGAACGTCCGCTGGCCGACGCGCTGGCGAAGGGCGCCCGCAAAATGGGCAAGGTCACCGCGCCGGACTCGGCCATGTTCTTCGGGCGGATGGAAAACGGCGCCCTGGCAAACCTGGAGGCGACCCGCTACGCGCTTGGCCGCAAGAACCACATCGCCGTCGAAATCAACGGCAGTAAAGGGTCGATCTATTTCGATTTCGAGGACATGAACCGGCTGAAATTTTACAACGGCGACGATCCGAAGGACCGGCGCGGGTTCCGCGACATCCTCGTGACGGAGCGCGACGGCGTCCAGCCGTACGTCGGCAACTGGTGGCCGCCGGGACACGGCATCGGGTACGAGCACACGTTCATTCATGCCGTCGCCGATTTCGTGAACGCCTGTGCCGAGGGCAAACCGGTCCACCCGACGTTCGAGGATGGCCTGAAAAACCAGCGTGTGCTAACGGCGGTTGAAGCGTCCTCCCAAAAAGGAAAATGGATGAAGGTCTAATGGATGTTGGCTGGTGGTCCAGCTTTCCAGTCGCCGACACCCCCTGTTCAATTGCGCCAATCCCGGACCCTTGCCGTTCGAAGGGTTTTGGCGGACTCGCGCTCAAGGAGTGGTTGCGGCTGTTCCATGCGCAGACTCCCAGCCACCTCCCAACGCCTTGATTAATTGCACGCTGGCGGTCATTTGTTCCATTCGCAAGTTTAACGCCGTGCGTTGATTGCCCAACAGCGTGGTTTGCGCGGTGATGACGTTGAGATAGCTGTCGATGCCGAGTTTGTAGCGGTCATTGGCGAGATCGAGGTAACGCTGCGAGGAGGCGACGGCGGCATCCTGTTGTTGAAGTTCCTGGGACAGAATTCGCAAGGATGCCAGGTTGTCTTCTACTTCTTGAAACGCGGCAAGCACGGTTTCGCGGTAATTTGCCACGGTGCCCTGATAGGCCGCCCAGGCCTGCTCCGTCACGGCCCGGCGCCGGCCGGCGTCAAAAAGGGTTTCCGCCAGCGATGCGCCGACCGACCAGACCAGGGCCGGTCCGCTGAAAAGATTGGCCGTGGTCGCGCTCTGATATCCCACCGAACCGCTCAGGGTAACCGTCGGAAAATAGGCGGCGCGCGCCACGCCGATTTGCGCGTTTGCCTCCGCCACCCGGCGTTCGGCGGCGGCCACATCCGGACGGCGTTCGAGCAGTTGCGACGGAATTCCAAAACGGATCGCCATCGCTTTTGTGGCCGGAGGATTGGTGGCGATGGAAAATGCCGTGGCCGGTTTGCCGATGAGCAACGCCATGGCGTGTTCCAGTTGCGCGCGTTGAATGCCGATGTCGGTGGCCTGCGCTTCGGTCGTGTTCAACTGGGTCTCCGCCTGCGCGACATCCTGGTCGGATGCGATGCCCGTATCGTGACGGACCCGGGTCAATTGGAGCGATTCAGCATAGGCGCGGGCGGCAGAATCCAAAAGTTCCTTCTGCGCATCGAGCGAGCAAACTTGAAAATAATCCGAGGCCAGTTCGGTTTGCACCGTGAGCCGGGTGTTTTCCAGGTCCGCCAGCGTTGCCAGGGCTTCCAGCTTGTTGGCCTGGTAGGTGTTGCGAATGCTGCCCCAAAAATCCGGTTCCCACGACGCATCGATCGGCAACGAATATTCGGTCAGCGTTAGCGCGCCGTTGGTCGAGACGATCGTCTGGCCGCGCGTCAAAGACGACTGCCGCGAGCGCGTGACCGACGGATCGGCGGTGACGGTCGGGAAAAATTCCGAGCGCGCCTGCTTGGCCACCGCCCGCGCGGACAGGAAATTGGCCAGTGCCGCCGCGACGGTTTGATTGGAAACCGTCACCTGGCTTTCGAGCGCATTCAAATTGGTGTCTCCAAACATTTCCCACCACCGTCTGCGAATCGCATCGTCCTTTGGTTCGGCGGTTTTCCAGCCGTCGGTTTCCTTGGATTGCTCCGGCGTCAGTTCCTTGAAAGCCTCGGGCGTGAGGACGGATGGCTTTTTATAAACCGGAGCAAAACTGCATCCGCCGAGGAGCAGGACAAAACCCAGCACGGCAACTATTGCCGCCGGTTGCGCGAGCGTTCCGCCCGCCACACTCTTGGAACGGGTTCGCTCCCGCCACAATCGCAGGCGGTCCAGATAAAGATAAACCACCGGGGTCGTGAAAAGTGTCAGCACCTGGCTCATGATCAATCCGCCCACGATGGTGATGCCGAGCGGGCGGCGAAGTTCCGAGCCGGTGCCGGTGCTGATGACCAGCGGCAATGCGCCGAACAACGCCGACATCGTCGTCATTAAAATCGGACGAAAGCGCAGCCGGCATGCCTGAAAAATGGCATCGCGCGAGGTTTTTCCGTCGTCGCGTTCCGCCGCGAGCGCGAAATCCACCATCATGATCGCATTTTTTTTCACAATGCCGATGAGCAGCAAAATCCCGATGACCGCGATGATGCTCAAATCCGTTTTGAAAAGCAGCAACGCCAGAACGGCGCCGACGCCGGCCGATGGCAGGGTGGAAAGAATCGTGATCGGATGGATGTAACTTTCGTAAAGAATTCCCAGCACGATATAAACCGCCACCAGCGCGGCCAGAATGAGAAATGGTTCGGTCGCCAGTGATTGTTGAAAGGCCTGCAGCGTTCCTGAAAAATTGCCATGGACGCTGCCGGGCATCCTGATTTTTTGTTCCATCTGCTGAATGGCTTTCACGGCATCGCTCAAGGCGATTCCCGGCGCGAGATTGAATGAGAGAGTGACCGATGGAAATTGCCCTTGATGGTTCACGGCAATGGGCGCGGTTGTCGCCTGATAATGCGCGATGGCGTTGAGCGGAACCACCGGCCCGCCATTGGTCGAATGCAGGTAAATGGAAGCCAGCCCTTGCGGACCCTGCCAAAACTGGGGGGCCGCTTCCATGACGACGTGATACTGATTCAACGACGTGAACATCGTCGAAACCTGTGCCTGCCCAAACGCATCATAGAGCGTGCTGTCCATCATTTGCGGTGAAATGCCAAGCCGGGCCGCCGTTGCCCGGTCGTAAACGAGCGACGCCTGCAGCCCGTTGTTTTGCTGGTCGCTGTTCACTTCGGTGAACCCGGTCAGTTTTTTCATCTGCTGAAGCAAAATCGGCCCCCATTTCACGAGGTCATCCAAATTTTCGCTTTGGATGGTGTACTGGTATTGTGCATTGCTCTGCCGTCCGCCAATGCGCAGATCCTGTCCGGCCTGTACAAACACTGATGCGCCCGGCACCGCTGCCAGCTTTGGACGCAGGCGGGCAATGATCTGGTCCGCGCGCGCTTTGCGTGCTTCAAGCGGCTTGAGGGCGATGAAAATAAAACCGCTGTTGGCGGCGCCGCCGCCGCCGGTGAACGCAATTACATTTTGGACCGCCGGATCGGTCTTGATCAAATTGTCGAACCGCGCCGCCGCCGATTGCATCGCCGGAAATGAAGCATCCTGTGCGCCTTGAATGCCGCCCATGATTGTCCCGTTGTCCTGCTGCGGGAAAAATCCTTTGGGCACAATGATAAAAAGAAAAACATTCAGGGCAATCGTGAGCAAAAGAACAACCAGCGCCAGCGCCGGATGGCGCAGCACGGCCGCCAAACTATGTTCATACCCGGCAAGAAGTTTTGCGAAGCCTTTTTCACTTGCGCGATAAAGGCTGCCGTGCTCCTCGGGCTTTCGATGCCGGAGCAGAAGCGAACACATCATTGGCGTGGTGGTGAGCGAGATGACCAGCGAAACCAGAATGGCCGTGGAAAGCACGACGGCAAACTCCCGGAACAGTCTTCCCACAATGCCGCCCATCAGCAGTATCGGGATAAAAACCACCACCAGCGAAACACTGATGGAGAGCACGGTGAAACCGACTTCGCGGGCGCCGATCAGCGCCGCTTCCATGGGACTCAGCCCCTTTTCCAGATGGCGTGACACGTTCTCGATGACGACGATCGCATCGTCCACCACGAAGCCCGTCGAGATGGTCAGCGCCATCAGTGAGAGGTTGTCCACGCTGTAACCGAACACATACATCACGCCGAAGGTTCCAATCAGCGAAACGGGCACCACCACGGCGGGAATCAGGGTGGCGCGCGGACTGCGCAGAAAAACAAACACCACCAGAATGACAAGCGCGATCGAGATCAGCAACGTGCTTTCAATTTCCCGAACCGAGGCGCGAATCGTCGTCGTCCGGTCGAGCACGACATCGAAGTTTATCGCCGCCGGCATGGAGGCCTTGAGTGACGGCAGCGCGGCCTTGATCCGGTCAACAGTTTCAATGATGTTTGCGCCCGGCTGCCGCAGGATGATGATCGGGATGCTCGGTTTGCCGTTTAAAAAACCAGCCGTGCGAATGTTTTCAACGCCATCTTCCACATTGGCGACGTCCGAAAGCCGGATGGCCGCGCCGTTGCGATAAGCCACAATGAGCGGTTTGTAATCAGCAGCCTTGAGCAGTTGATCGTTGGCGAGAATGTCCGCCGTCGTGGATGCGTCGGCAAGCTGGCCTTTCGCAAGATTCGCATTTTGCTGGCTCAACATGGTACTCACATCCTGGAGGCTCAATCCGAAGCTGTTCAACAGGGTGGGATTCACCTCCACGCGCACCGCCGGCAGCGCGCCGCCGCCAATGTTGACCTGGCCGACGCCCTGAATTTGCAGAAGGCGCTGCTGAATGATCGTGGAAGCCGCATCGTAGAGTTTTCCGCGGTCGTAAATGTCGGACGTCAACGCAAGAATGATGATGGGCGCGTCGGCCGGATTGACTTTGCGATAGGTCGGATTGCTTGGAAGATTCGCCGGCAGATTCGCGCGCGCGGCATTGATGGCGGCCTGGACATCGCGCGCCGCACCGTCAATATTGCGTTCCAAATCGAATTGCAATGTGATCGAACTCGACCCCAGCACGCTAGATGATGTCATTTCGTTCACGCCCGCGATGTGGCCAAGCTGCCGCTCGAGCGGTGCCGCGACGGACGACGCCATGATTTCCGGGCTGGCCCCCGGCAGGGCTGCCCCCACGGTGATCGTGGGAAAATCAACCTGCGGCAACGGCGCGACCGGCAGTTGCAAATAGGCCACCAACCCCGCCAGCGCAATCGCCGCGGTCAAAAGCACCGTACCGACCGGGCGCTGAATGAATGGCGCGGAAATGTTCATGAAACGGGAGCAGGAACAATGGCCTCGTCGTCAGCCATTGCCTGTGACTTTGAAAATTTTGCGGCCAGCCGGCCAAAGAAAAGATAAACGACCGGCGTAGTGTAAAGCGTGAGCACCTGGCTCACAATCAATCCGCCCACGATGGCGATGCCGAGCGGCTTGCGCAGTTCCGAACCGACGCCGTTGCCCAGCGCCAGCGGCAGCCCCCCAAACATTGCGGCGAACGTCGTCATCAGGATCGGCCGGAAACGCAACAGGCACGCTTGATAAATGGCCTCCTGCGGCGGCTTTTTTTCCTTTCGCTCCAGGTCGAGCGCAAAATCAATCATCATGATCGCGTTCTTTTGCACGATGCCAATCAACAGAATGATCCCGATGAGCGCCACCACTCCGAGTTCCGTCCCGCAAACCATCAACGCCAGGATCGCTCCGGCTCCCGCCGATGGCAGGGTTGAAAGAATCGTTATGGGATGAATGTAACTTTCGTAAAGGACGCCGAGGATGATGTAAACGGTGACAATCGCCGCCAGAACCAGCAACGGTTCGTTTGCCAGCGAGGCGATGAATGCCTGCGCCGTTCCCTGGAAAGAAGCCTGGACGCTCAATGGCATTCCCAGCTCCTTTTGCACGCGCTCAATGGCCTTGGTCGCTTTGCCGAGTGCCGCGCCGGGGGCGAGATTAAATGAAATGGTCACCGCCGGAAATTGTCCCTGATGATTGATCGCCAGCGGCGCGATGCCTGATTCAAAATGCGTGAACGCGCTCAACGGCACGGCGCCACCGGAGGCTGATTTCACGTAAATGTCATTCAGTTTCGATGGGTTTCGTTGAAACTCGGGCAGCGTTTCCAAAATCACATGATATTGGTTCAACTGCGTAAAAAGTGTGGAAATTTGCCGCTGGCCGAACGCGTCGTAGAGCACGCTGTCAATCGCCTGGGGCGTGATGCCGAGCCGCGATGCCGTCACGCGATCAATCACGAGCATCGCTTGCGCGCCGTGTGTTTGCTGATCGGTGGCCACGTCACGCAACTCCGGCAGCGCCTGCAATTTGTCCATCAGCTTTGCCGTCCACAGATTTAATTCGTCTGCATTGGCGTCCTCGAGCGTGTATTGATATTCCGTCCGGCTCACCCGATCTTCGACGGTCAGGTCCTGCACGGGTTGCATGTAAAGCGTGATGCCCTCGACCTTGGCCAGTTCCGGCTGGAGGCGGCGGATCACGTCGCTCGCGCTGGTTTTCCGCACTTCGAGCGGCTTGAGATTGATGAGAATCCGCCCGCTGTTGAGGGTCGAATTGATGCCGTCCACACCGATGAATGACGACAGGCTTTCCACCGCCGGATCCTTCAAAATCACCCGGGCGAGCGCCTGCTGGCGTGCGGCCATCGCGGCAAATGAAACATTTTGCGCGGCGTCGGAAATGCCTTGAATCACCCCGGTATCCTGCACCGGAAAAAATCCTTTCGGCACGATGACGTAGAGCAAAATAGTGAGCACGAGCGTTGCGACCGCCACGATCAAGGTTGCCGTTTGGCGGTCAAAAACCCAATGCAATGTTCGCCCGTAAAATTTGATCACGCGGTCGTAAACCCGTTCGGAAGCTTCATAAAAACGGCCCCGCTTTTTCTCGTCGGCCTTGGCCTTGAGCAGGCGCGCGCACATCATCGGCGTGAGCGACAGCGATACGGCGGCCGACACCAGAATCGTCACGCTCAAGGTCACGGCAAACTCGCGGAACAGCCGCCCGACGATGTCGCCCATGAACAACAGCGGTATCAGCCCGGCAATCAGCGAAATGGTCAGCGAAATGATCGTGAACCCGATCTGTTCTGCGCCTTTCAAGGCGGCTTGGAGCGGCTTTTCGCCCTGTTCAATGTAGCGGAAGACATTTTCAATCATCACAATGGCGTCATCCACGACAAAGCCGGTGGAAATCGTCAGCGCCATGAGCGTGAGATTGTTCAGGCTGTAGCCCAGCAGGTACATCACGCCCAGCGTTCCCACGAGCGAAAGCGGCACGGCCACGCTGGGAATGACCGTCGCATACACATTTCGCAGGAACAAAAAGATCACCATCACCACCAGGGCCACGGTGAGCAGCAGCGAAAATTGCACGTCACGCACCGAAGCGCGAATGGTTGTCGTGCGGTCGGTAAGAATCGAAACGTCCATGGCCGCGGGCAGGTTTGCCTTGAGTTGCGGCAACAGCGCCTTCACGCGATCAACCACTTGAATGATGTTCGCGCCGGGCTGTCGCTGAATGTTGACGATGACCGCCGGCGTACTGTTCATCCACGCGGCCAGCTTCGTGTTTTCAACATCGTCCATCACCTGCGCCAGGTCCGACAATACCACGGGGGCGCCGTTGCGATAGGCGACGACGAGCGACTGGTAATCCTTGCTGCTCAAAAGCTGGTCGTTGGCGTTGATTTCGTAAGCCTGGTGCGCGCCATCGAAATTTCCCTTTGCCTGGTTCACGCTGGCTTGCTGCAACGCGGTGCGGACATCGTCGAGGCTGATGCCGTAGGAAGAAAGTTCGGTCGGATTGACCTGGACCCGGACGGCGGGCTTTTGTCCGCCGCTGATGGTCACCAGCCCGACACCCGTCACCTGCGAAATTTTCTGCGCCAGCCGCGAGTCGGTGTAATCCTCGACCTGGGCCAGCGGATAACTTTTCGAGGTGACGGCCAGCGTCATGACGGGGGCGTCGGCGGGATTGGATTTGCTGTAAATCGGCGGTGACGGCAGGCCCGCCGGCAGATAGCTTTGCGCCGCGTTGATGGCGGCCTGCACCTCCTGCTCGGCCACGTCAATGTTCAGGTTGAGTGCGAATTGCAGCGTGATGATCGAACTGCCGCCGGAACTGATCGAAGTCATCTGGTTCAGTCCGGGCAATTCGCCGAACTGCCGCTCCAGCGGCGCGGTGATGGCGGACGCGGTTACGTCCGGACTTGCTCCCGGATAAAAAGTAACGATCTGAATTGTCGGATAATCCACTTCGGGCAGGGCCGAAACCGCGAGCAATCGATAGGCAATGATGCCCGTCAGCAAAATGGCAACCATCAGCAGCGACGTCGCCACCGGACGCAAAATAAATGGGCGCGAAGGACTCACTCCTGAGTTTTCTTGCGCGCCTTTTTGGGAGCGCCAGCCTGGGTCGTCTCATTGGTGGAACCGGTTGCAGAACGCACCGTCACTTTCGCGCCATCCGAGAGTTTGTTGAAATTATCGGCGGCAACCATCGTTCCTGGTTCGATTCCTTCGACGGCCGAAACATTGCCATCGGTCGTTCCCAGGGTGATGGTTTGCACGGCGACGGTCTGGTCGGGCTTGACCAGATAGACGAAGGCGCTATCGGCGTTGCGCTGAATCACCGTATTGGACACGAGGGTTACCCCGTGCAACGTATCCACCAGCAGCCGCGCGTTGACAAACTGGTTGGGAAAAAGCGATTCGTCGTCGTTGGTGAAGACCGCCTTGAGTTTGACCGTGCCGGTCGTGGTGTCAATTTGGTTGTCCAGCGTTTCCAGGGTTCCGGTTGCAATTTTTTTTGTTTGCGCGCGGTCGAAAGCTTCGACGATCAATGTGTTTCCCTGCCGCAATTGCTTTTGGATTTGCGGCAGATCGTCTTCCGCCACGCTGAAAACCACGGCAATGGGCTGAACCTGTGCGATGACGAGCAGGGGGTTCGTATCGGTGGCGTGGACGATGTTGCCCTCGTCAACCAGACGCAACCCAATACGTCCGGAAATGGGTGCCGTGATGTGGCAATAGGCCAGCTGCACAGTGGCGTTGTCGAGCTGGCCCTGATCCAGTTTGACCGTGCCTTCATATTGATTGACGGTTGCCGCCTGGGTATCCAATTGCTGTTTTGGAATCGCGTTTTTTGCGAAAGCCTCCTGATAACGATTCAAATCAAGCCGGGCGTTTTCGAGCAACGCGTTGTCCCGGGCCAGCTGGCCTTCAGCCTGTAGCAACGCCGCCTGATTCTGCCCCGGATCAATCTCCACCAGCGCGTCGCCGGCATGCACCACCTGGCCTTCCAGGTAATTTACCTGTACGAGCTGGCCGTCCACCCGGCTTTTCACGGACACGGTATTGAGCGGCGTCACCACCCCTAGCGCATTGACATAAACCCCAATGTCGCCTGTCTGTGCGATTGCAACGCCGACCATGAGCAACGGCGCAGACGAGGCCGCTTTTGAATTTGCGGCCTGGGATTGCCGGGGCCGGAAAATAAAAAAACTTCCAGCAACTAAAACAACCAGGGCCATCATCCCCCATATCCAATACCGGTGTTTTCTGCCGGCTGTCGGTCTTGAATTCGCAGGTGGGGAATTTTCAGATCGCCCCAAAGGTGTTGAATCGGACAATTTCGATTCCATTAGTTCTTCCTTTCAATGTCATAAGGTTTGGCACACGTCATGCAATGTCAAGACGTTGAAGGACTCCACCGCTTCAGGACAATAAAATGGACCGGGGTCCCTAAGGAAAACCGGCGGGATCGTGACGACGGAATCGGACGTGAAGGCCGCTGTCCGGACCGTTGCGGGAGGGTTAGTATTTAACTTGCCCGGAAGCCGCCGACTGCGTATTAGAATGAGCGCCAGTTAGCGTGCCCACGTGGCGGAATTGGCAGACGCGCTAGATTCAGGTTCTAGTGAGTAAAATCATACAGGTTCAAGTCCTGTCGTGGGCACCATTTTGGAACAAGGAGATCAACGGATTGGGAACGGAAATCTTCCCGGGTGAAGAATAGGTTTAACCCCAAGGAAAATTGGTGCGCATAGCAGGACTTGAACCTGCACACCTTTCGGCACTACCACCTCAAAGTAGCGTGTCTGCCAATTCCACCATATGCGCAACCGTCCCAACAATAAACCAAGCGATGGCGTTTTGTGCAAGGTGAATCGAATTCGGCCACCAAGCCGGCTCGCAAATAATTCACCCTCACCAATTGCCAAATATTCTTTGCCAGCCCTGCCAGCGATTGGGTTGCACCGCGTTGAACCCTTCGCCGTGGGTTTTTTCCAGATCCCACTGCATCAGGATGCCGACACTCTGTCCACCGCGCCCGTGCGCCCGGATGGCATCGATGCCATAAGCGTAGGTGCCCATGATTTTCCACTGGCCGGACGGCGAGCAAAACAAAATGCCGCCGCCTATGCCGCTCAGGCTGTTCCCGGGCTGTTCTTCGCCGGGCAGGTAATCCACGACGGCGCTTGCACCACTCACGTCCAGATACCAGTGCTGGTCTTGATCGAGCGGAAGCAGGTAGTTCGCGTTCAACAACACAAACTGCCGCGCGCTGATCTCCTGGAAATAATAACCGGGCAGCGACAGCGGAAATTCCGCCACGAGCGGCAGAAATCCGCCGAGGCGGTAGGCGCTGAACCGGTCGGCATCCAGGCTGGAGCCGGCTGTCAGGCGCACGTAAAAATTCTGTTTGTCGTTGGGCAGCGTGTAGGACAACGCGGCTTCCGCCCAGAACAAATGCGATTGCCCTTCGACTTCCCGGTCCCCGTCGATGCCATACGACCCGGGACCCGTGCGCAGTTGGCCCTCGTACCAGACAGACAATTCCATGGCGAGCGCTGGGAACAGCGTGGGTTCGATGCCGCCCCAGCGCAGCCCGGTGCGGACGCTGAATTCGCCGCGCTCCGCCGGCAGCGCGAAGTTGGCGGCCGTGCTGCCATTGCGGTCAAAGGTGGTGTAATGCGCCGTGCCCCGCAGGACCAGGTTTAGCGGGATCAAATCATCGGGATTAAACAGATGGTAGATGCTTGCCGAAATTTCTCCGCCGCTGCCATCAAAAGATTGATTGGGATAATATGTGCCTCCATGGATTTCGTTGTAGCTGTCCGCGAAACCGCCGCCAGCCAGCCCGAGCCCGAAGCCTGTCTCCGGCCCGAGCCCGTTCACAAAGCCGAGTTCGGAATCGAGATATACCGGCGCCACCGCCAGCCGCAGGGTCAGATTGGTGCGCAAGAAATCTGGCTGGTTGTGATAATAATATGCGTAACCGGCGAAGGGGGCATGGCCTTCCAATGCCTGATTGTAACCGAACTGGATCAGGTCGCGCTTGACCGGGTCGATCTGCGCGGCCGCAAAAAGCGGGGCGAACCAGGCCAGCCACAACAACGCGCGTCCGATTTTCATCACCGCCTTCGTAACCCATCAGCCAGCCGTCAGCAAGCGTGAATCCACTCCTCGCTGGACACGGCGAACACTTTGCGGCTTACTATCGCGAATTTAAATTCGCGCCGATGCCATCACTCAACTCTGAATTGCTAGCCAAGGCCAAGGGACTGGGTTTCTCCGACCGCCAAATCGCCCACCTGACCGGGACGACCGAAGACAAGATCCGCTCATTGCGGAAAAAGCTCGGCCTGGTGCCCAGCTACCGGCTGGTGGACACCTGCGCCGCCGAATTCGAAGCCTACACGCCGTATTATTATTCAACCTACGACCGCGGCGACGACGAGGTGAAGCCCAATGACCGGAAGAAGGTGATGATCCTCGGCGGCGGGCCGAATCGCATCGGTCAGGGGATCGAATTCGATTATTGCTGCGTCCATGCCGCCTTCGCGTTGAAGGAGGACGGCTTCGAGACCCTGATGGTCAATTCGAATCCGGAAACGGTTTCCACCGATTACGATACCAGCGACAAATTGTTTTTTGAACCGCTCACGCTCGAAGACGTGTTGCACATTTACGAACGCGAAAAATGCTGGGGTGCGATCGCCCAGTTTGGCGGCCAGACGCCGCTGAACCTTGCGCTCGGCCTGCAAAAGAACGGGGTCAACATCATCGGCACCTCGCCGCAAAGCATCGAGATTGCCGAGGATCGCAAACTCTTCGCCGCGATGCTCGACAAGCTGGAAATTCCGCAGCCACCCAACGGTCTCGCGACCAATGAAGCCGAGGCGCTGAAGGCGGCCAAGAAACTCGGATATCCGGTCCTCGTCCGCCCCTCGTTCGTCCTCGGCGGGCGGGCGATGCAGATAGTTTATTCCGATGCCGAGTTGCAGCACTATATGCGATTTGCCGTCGAAGCTTCGCCGGAACGGCCGGTGCTGGTGGACAAATTCCTGGAGGACGCAACCGAGGTGGATGTGGATTGCATCACGGACGTCGGGCATTTCAAAAAATCCAGCGAGGGCACCATCGTCATCGGCGGCATGCTGGAGCACATCGAGTTTGCCGGAGTCCATTCCGGCGACGCGGCCATGGTTCTGCCGCCGCACACGCTCTCCAAAAATGTGATCGAGATCATCCGCGAATACACCCATGCCATGGCGCGGGAATTGAAGGTGGTCGGGCTGATGAATGTCCAATATGCGGTGAAGGGCGAAAAGGTTTACGTACTGGAAGTGAATCCGCGCGCATCGCGCACCGTCCCGTTTGTCAGCAAGGCGATCGGTTTTCCGCTGGCGAAACTCGCCGCAAAGGTCATGGCCGGAAAATCCCTGAAGGAACTGGGCTTTACGAAGGAGATCTGGCCGAAGTACTGGGCGGTGAAGGAATCGGTGTTCCCGTTCAACCGGTTTCACGGGCAGGACATCCTGCTCTCTCCGGAAATGCGCTCAACGGGTGAGGTGATGGGACTCGACGCCGATCGCGGCATCGCCTACGCAAAATCGCAAATGGCCGCCGGCTCGCCGCTCCCGCTCGGCGGAAAAGTTTTTATCAGTGTCAGCGATGCGCACAAGCAGGAAGTCGCGGCGGTGGCCAAACAATTCGACGAGCTCGGTTTCGAACTGGTTGCCACCGGCGGCACGGCCACCGTCCTGGAGAAGGCGGGGCTGAAAGTCCAACGCATTTTCAAGCTGGCTGAAGGCCGGCCGAATGCCATTGACCTGCTCAAGAACAAGGAAATCCAGCTCGTCATCAACACGCCGGCCGGCGAGTCGCCGCGGGCCGACGAGGTGAAAATCCGGACAACCGCTGTTTACACCGGCACGCCGATCATGACGACGCTCAGCGGCGCCAAGGCCGCCGCTCTTGGCATTGCCGCATTGAAAAAGAGCGGCTACGACGTTCAGACGTTGCAGGAATATCACTGATTTGCCGGCAAATCTGTAACTGTTCCCGGCGGATGTCCGTCCATCACTCGATGAAACCAGCCTGTTTGATCGTGCTCGCCTTGCTTTCCTTTTTGCGGGCCGCTCCGGCCAGTGAGAAATCCCCGGCTTTTTTGAGCGCGGAAGGTTTTGGCCGGTTCGCCAGCGGCGGCCGCAACGGCGAGATGTATCATGTCACCAACCTCGGCGATTCCGGTCCTGGTTCCTTTCGCGATGCCGTCAGCCAGCCTCGTCGCATCGTGGTTTTTGATGTCAGCGGTATCGTCCGCCTTGAATCCAACCTCCGCGTTGACAGCAGCATCACGATTGCCGGACAGACCGCGCCCGGCGACGGCATCATGCTTTATGGGCGCTCGGTTTCATTCAGCGGCCAGACCAATATCGTCGTCCGCTACCTGCGTTTCCGCGAAGGCATTTCCGGAGACCGGGGAAAAGGCTCCGTCGATATTTCCGGTGGCAGCGGCATGATTTTTGATCATTGCAGCATCGAATGGGGCCGCTGGGATTGTCTTCGGCTTACGGAAGGCAGCCATGACCTCACGTTTCAGAACTGCATCATCGGCGAGGGCGTTGACCCGCAGCGTTTCGGCTCGCTCACGGACACCGTGACGAACATCACCTACAGCCACAATCTTTGGATCAACAACCAGAGCCGCAATCCAAAGGCCAAGGGCCGCATCCAATACTTCAACAACATCGTTTACAACTGGGGTGTCTGCGGCCTGGTTGGCGGACATTCGGAAACGGACCACTTTCTGGACGCCGTCGGAAACTATTTCATCGCCGGGCCCAGTTCCGGGCCACATTTCGTCGGCGAATGCAAGGCGACCGACCACATTTTTCAGAAGGACAATTTCGCCGACCTGGACCGGGATGGAAAACTCAACGGCCGGGCGGTGGTTGCCGGAGATTTCGGCAAGGACGACGGTGCACCGTCGTTTATGAACAGCCTGAGGGTCGTAACGCCGGTCGGCGTGACGGTTGAATCCGCATCGGCCGGGTTTTCCAACGTGGTGGCGCACGCCGGCTGTTCGCTGCACCGCGATTCCGTCGACTTGCGGCTGGTTGACGAAGCGAATTCCCTCGGCACCCGTGGAAACCTCATTCACAACGAGGCAGAAGTCGGCGGCCCCGGCGAACTGAAGGAAGTTCACTCCCCGGCGGACCTTAAGGCTCTGGACGCGGATTAATTTCCGTTGGGATCAACCTGTGGTTTGTACGTGTCAGCTTTTCTGCGCAAGGTAGAGCTTGAACTTCAATTTGCCTGTCTTACTTTGGCGGCGGTGAAATCCGCCGCTCCAGAACTGCTCCCGCTGCTCAAGCAATATTTCGGGTTCACCTCGTTCCGCCCGTTGCAGGAGGAAATCATCCTCGACACGCTCGCGGGCAGGGACGTGTTTGCGCTGTTGCCCACTGGCGGAGGCAAGTCGCTCTGCTTCCAACTGCCCGCCATGACCCAACCCGGCTTGACGGTGGTGGTGTCACCGCTGATTGCGTTGATGAAGGACCAGGTGGACGCGATGCAGGCCGGCGGCATTCCGGCCACCTTTCTTAATTCCTCACTCGCTGCCGAGGAGTCACGGATACGTCTGCGCGGTTTGCACAGCGGCGAATTCCGGCTGCTCTACGTTGCGCCGGAGCGGCTGATGTTGTCTGGCTTCCTCGAAGACCTGCAACGCTGGAACGTGAAACTCATCGCCATTGACGAGGCGCATTGCATCAGTGAATGGGGGCATGATTTCCGGCCAGAATACCGGCAGATTTCCGGCCTGCGGCAACTTTTCCCCGATGTGCCGTTCATGGCGCTTACCGCCACGGCCACCGGCCGGGTGCGCGAGGACATTGTCACCCATTTAAAGTTGCGCGACCCGAAATGTTATGTCGCCAGCTTCAATCGCCCGAACCTGACCTACCGTGTCCTCCCGAAAAACAAGCCCTACGACCAGTTGCTGGATTTTCTCCGCGCACGGCCGAAGGAAGGCGGCATTGTCTATTGCCAGTCGCGCAAATCCGTCGAACGGGTTGCCGCCAATCTTACCGAAGACGGCGTGAAAGCGCGCCCGTACCACGCCGGGCTGACGCCCAAGGAACGCAGCGAACATCAGGAGCTGTTTCTGCGCGATGACATCCGGGTGGTCTGTGCGACCATCGCCTTCGGCATGGGCATCAACAAGTCGAACGTCCGCTTCGTCGTCCACTACGATCTGCCGAAAAACATCGAGGGTTATTATCAGGAAACCGGCCGCGCGGGCCGCGACGGGTTGCCTGGCGAATGTGTCCTGCTGTTCAGCGCCGGCGATGTGGTGAAACAGACCCAGTTCATTGATGAGAAGTCCGATCCGCGGGAACAGCAGATCGCCCGCGAACAATTGCACCAGATGGTGCATTATGCGGAATGCGCGGGTTGCCGGCGACGGGAGCTGCTTGCGTATTTCGGCGAGGAATTTTCCGACGCCGGCTGCGGTGCGTGCGACAACTGCCTTTCACCGCGCGCGACGTTCGACGGCACGGTGGTTGCGCAGAAGTTTCTCTCCTGTGTTTATCGCATTCGCGAGAAAAACCGGTTCGGGGTCGGCTTGAATCATGTGGTCGAGGTGTTGACCGGCGCGGACACGGAGAAAATTCGCAAATGGAACCACGAGCAACTATCCACCTACGGCATCGGTCGGGAACACAGCCGGCCGGAATGGGCGGCGATCGGGCGGGAACTGGTCCGGCTCGGCCATTTGCGGCAGACCGCCGAAAAGTTCAGCGTGCTGGAACTGACGAATGCCGGACTGGCCGCGCTCAAACAACGCCAGCCGGTGACGCTCACCAAACCCGTGACCACACCGGAAACGAAGACCCGGCGGGTCGGTGAAATTGCCTGTGACGAGGCTCTGTTCGACCGGTTGCGCCAGCTTCGCAAACGACTGGCAGATGAACGGACCGTGCCGGCCTACATTGTTTTTTCCGATGTCACCTTGCGTCAGATGGCCCGGGATTATCCCGCCGGGGAACGTGAACTCTCCCGCATCAGCGGGATCGGCGAAAAAAAGCTGCGCGAGTTCGGCGGCGTTTTTCTCGTTGAAATTGCCGCCTATTTGCAAAACAACGCGCGCCAGATTTTTGCAGACGATTCCTTCGCCGCGCCGCCTCCGCCGCCCCCATCCAGCCTCGGCGATTCAGCGCGGGAAACGTTGCGCCATTTTCGCGCCGGTGAATCCGTTGAACAAATCACCGCCAGCCGGGGGCTGGTTGCCAGCACGATTTACAGTCATCTGGCGGAAGCCATCGAACGCGGCGAAATCGTTGAGATGAGCCGGTTTTTCACGGACACGGAACAACAACGGGTGGCCGCTGCATTCGCCAAACTTGGATTCGGCAGTTTGAACAGTGTTTTTGAATCACTTGGCGGAGCCGTTGAGTATGGCCGGCTGCGGATTTTTCGCGCCGCCGCGAATGCCAGTTCCGGCGCTCCCAGACCCCCGCTGCATTCAGTCCGCGCGTAACACGCGGTACCGGTGGGTCCAGGGATCAATCCGGCAGATCGCGCGATAATCGCAAAAGTCGCACGGGGTTTCGGCGCCTTTCCGGTAGGGATCCACCTGTGCCGCTCCGGAAAAAATGGCCCGCCCCATTTCCCTCAATTGAACTTCAACCCGGTCGAGCAGGGCTGTGAACTCCGGGCCGGGCAAGGCTTCAGCGGAATTTGACCACACACTGCCGTCCTTTTTCAACTTGTAATTGAATTGGTCGGCCGCTTGGATGCGGTCGAGCCGGGGCAATGCGCCGGCATCAAATCTGCCGGTGTGGCGATAAGCCTGTTTGCGCGCCGCATCCGTGTCTGCCAGCGCTTCGCTGCGCGTCGGGCCGGATTCATACTGGCCGCGCAGGTTTACATAAAAGACGCCGGTGGGAATCAGCGGTTGTACCCCAAGCAATTTCTGCGGGTCCGGCCACCGGCGGATGGCGGCCAGATAGGCGAGCAGTTGCAGTTGCACACCGTGTTCCACCAGGATCTTGTCGAGTTTTTGCTGGCCGGACTTGTAATCCATCACGACGCACAACGCGCCGCCGCCAGGTTCGGGACACAAATCAATCCGGTCAATCCGGCCCCGGAGCGCGAGCCGGTGTCCCTCGCCCAGATCAATTTCCCATCCCGGCGCGCCATCGGCGCCGAACCCAAATTCCAGTTCCGCCACCGCCGGGTCAAATTCGTATTGACCGCGCATCCAGGCCACCAGTGTTTCCACAAACTCCTGCAGCGATTCCGCGAGCACGCGCGCGGTGAACCGGCTTTGATCGTCCGTGCGCAACAGGCCGTCGCGGTAATTCACCGCCAGTTCGGAGGCGATCCGGCCCACCCGCTCACGGGCGTCCTGCGGCAGGATGTCGCGCCAGCGTTTGCCCTCAGCGCGCAGTTGTTCATGAAACCCCTTCAGCACCTCATGTTGAAAACTGCCCTGCTCGCGGGCATCCAGTTCAAACATCTTCCGTTCCTCGGTCTGCAGCCCGGAATGGACGAAAAAGCGGAATGGACATTTGGCAAATTCCTCCAGCCGGCTCACGGACGAGCGCAGGGTCGGGCCGAAAAGTTTTTCCGCAAAGGCCGGCGATAAACTTTCGTTCGGCTCCGGCTCCCGCAACCGGCTCAGGTTTTCGGCGAGCAATTTCAGCGATGGCAACTGAAGCAGCGCCTGCCAGCCGGTGCCGGCAGGAGATGGCGTGAGGCGTCCGTCACTTTGAGTCTCGACGAGCGGTGCGATAAGTTCGCTGGCGTGTTCGGTTTCATCCAATTTCACGGCGCCATCGGACTCTTCGATGTCGAGTCCTGCCGCCAGCCGGCGCAACTGGGCGATGAAAGGCGATGGATTCAGCAGCTTGCCGTCCGCTCCATGCCGCGAAAAAGTCACGACAAGCCGTTCGCTGGCGCGGGTGCAGGCGATGTAGCCGAGGTATCGCTCGCGGGCCAGGCGTTCCCGCAGATCGGAACCGGGCCGGCCGGTGCGCTGGCCCAGTTCGTCCCGGTCGATGTCCGTTAAAATCACCGGCACAGCCAGTGGGGCGGGGAAGACCGACTCATTCATGCCGAGCACCAGCGCCAGTTTCAAATCGGGATTGCGCGCGCGGTCAATCGCGCCGATGAGGACCTGGTCGAGCGCCGGCGGAATGACGCCGACGGTCAGGTTGGCGAGGCCGGTTTCCAGGATGGGCAACCATTCCCGCAACGGCAGCGCCTCGTTCGAAAATGCGAGGGCGACATTGTCGATCCACGCGTTCATTTGATCCCAGACGGTCAGATGCAGGGGCGAGGGCTCTGGACTGACCAGACTCCACTGCTCCAAAGTTTTCTCCACATCCAGTTCATTCCAAAGATCGCGCAGGGCATTGGCGAGCTGTCCACCGTCCGGTTTGTTTTTCCAGCGGGCAATCTGCGTGGCAAAATTTTGAAACGGCGGCAAAATTATTTCGCACAGCCGTTCGAGCGACGCGGCCAATCCGGGATTGTCCGTGATTTGAAGAGGGGCCCGCCAAGTGGCGCCATGCCAGCCGCGGGCGAGCGATTCATTTTCCAGGCGGTCGATTTCCAACTCGTCCGCGGGGGCGAAGCCGGCCTTCAATGCGGCGAACCAGTCATCGTGTGACCAGTCGAACGCGACCGTGCGAATCGCGCTGCGGGTCAGTTCCGCCAGGGGGTGATGGGCCACGGACTCGCGCCGGTCGAGAAAGCAGGGAATATGATAGCGACCGAACGCCCGCACCAGCGGCTTGTGATAACCTTCGAGATTGCGCACCAGCACGGCGGTCTCGCGAAACCGTCCGCCCTGGTGGACAAAGCGCAAAATTTCGCGCGCGGCGAAGACGGTTTCAGCGTCGGGATTGGCGCAGGTGACAATGCGAATTGGACCTGGCGTAGGAGTCTCGTCAGTGCCGGATTTCCCAGGGGGTTCATCGGGACCCCCTTGCCAGCGCATTTCCAAATTTTGCAGGACCGGATTTCCCGCGAAGCGGCCCTTTTGAGGATGACGTTCAAGGGTCTCAAGGAAAAATTCACAATCGGGCAAACTAGCAACCCGCTGGCGGCATTGTTGAAAAGTCCGGCCGATGGACGACCAGATGGAAAGCCAGGAAGCCTCGGTTGCCGGTTCACATTCGAGGCAAAAGGCCAGGGTCGCGCGATTGCAGAACGGAAGAACGGCGGCGAGCAGGTCGAGTTCCTGGGGCGTCATTTCCGCAAAACCGTCAAGCCACAAACTTTGAAGGTTGAGAGCCGAGGGTCGAGAGTCCAAAGCAGAGCGCAGCGCCGCGGTCGCTGCATCGAGCAGGTGATTTTCGTCCTGCAAACCATGTTTCACGAGCCATTGGTTGTAGGCATCCAGCAGCAGCGCGAGGTCGTGAAGTTTGTCCTTAAGTTCGGGCCGCAGGCCGGGCTGCCGGGACAGCGCAAGAAGCCGGGCGGCGGTGAATTGATGCTGTTGCAGCTCGGCCAGCAACTGGCTGAGTTGCCGGGCGAAACCGGGCCGGCGCGCGCTCTGGCGGAAAAGCACCAGTTTGCCCTCGTGCTGCATCAGCAGGGCGCGCAACACCATCACACGGCCCTCCTCGGCGATCAACCGCGGCGGGGCGACATGCAACGCCTCCAGGGCGAATCGGGCAAGCCGTTCAAATGAAAAAATGTTCAACCGGACGTAGCCGCGCAAGGCGCGGTCGGCGAACAACTGGCGTTCGAGTTGAAAGGTGGCCTGCTTGGGGGCGATCAGAACCAGCGGCGGTCCTTCCGGCGCTGTGCGCAAGGCCTCGCGGATTTCCGCCAGGCAGCGGAACGTCTTGCCGCTGCCGGCCGGGCCGAGAAGAAATCGTGCTTGCACGGACTTCTTTTCGCGCAAAGCGGCCCAATCGCAAAGCAATTAATTATCAAAAATTGCCAAAGGTTGGTTGGTCGGCGGCCATATTTTTTGTTTCTTTTCACGGGAATCGCGTTATGATTCCTTCTGTTCGGGGAGATCCCGGTTGGTTCATAACGACGATTAAAATCAAAACCTATGCCACTAACACATACCAAAGAGCTTTTTGCGAAGGCGTTGAAGGGCAAATACGCGCTCGGCGCGTTCAACGTCAACAACATGGAACTGATCCAAGCCATCGTGGAGGCCTGTGAAGAGGAAAAGGCGCCGTTGATGCTCCAAATCTCAAAGGGCGCCCGCCAGTACGCCAACCCCATTTATTTGAAGAAGTTGATTGAGGCCGCTGTCAGTGTATCCACGATCCCCATCGCCGTGCACCTCGACCACGGCGACACCTTCGAACTGTGCAAGGAATGCATCGACGAAGGGTTCACCAGCGTGATGATTGATGCCAGCCACGAGCCGTTTGAGAAAAACGTCGAAATTTGCAAAAAGGTCGTGGATTACGCCCACAAACATAACTGCTCCGTTGAAGGCGAACTCGGCCATCTGGTCGGCGCCCAGTTCGACGAGGGCGAAGAAGGCGGCGCTCATTCCATGAGCGGCCATTACACCAACCCGGAGGAAGCCGTCACATTCGTCCGGGAATCCGGCGTGGACTCGCTGGCCGTCGCCATCGGCAATTCCCACGGCGCCTACAAATTCAAAGGGGAACAGCATCTCGACCTGGAACGCCTTAAGGCCATCAAGAAGGCGCTCATGGAAGCCAATCTCGGCGATTATCCGCTCGTGCTGCACGGTGCGTCGAGCGTCCCGAAATATCTCGTGGATGAGGTCAACAAATACGGCGGCAAAATGCCCGACGCCCAGGGCGTGCCCGAGGCCGACATCGAAGTTGCGCGCCGGGTTGGTTGCACCAAGGTCAATATTGACACCGACCTGCGCATCGCCATGACAGCCGGCATCCGCAAGGTGTTTTCGGAAAGCCCGAAGGAATTTGATCCGCGCAAATATCTCGGCCCGGCCCGCACGGCGGTCAAAGATCTGGTCCGGCACAAGTTGAAGAATGTACTTTGTTGCGCCGGCCACGCTTTCGACTGAACCTAGTTTTTTTTGACACACCCCAAGCCGCAAGCTTGGGGTTTTTTGTTTTATTTTAAACGGATGGCGGGAGATGGGCTCCCTTGCTTCGATTGCCGGTTAAAAATGCCGGCGGGTGCAGCGATCACACACGAATATCGCCGGCACCCGCCGAAGCGCCCAGTTCTCATGGGGCAGGCAAAACCTAACCCAACGGCGGGGACTGGCAAGCGGTTTTGGAAAAATAATTTTCCATCTTCAGCATTGGGTTCTCTGCCGGTTTTTAACATCTTTACATCCAGTTCGCTTCATTAGAACAATCAACTATGCTGAAGAAACATACGATGCTCCCGTGTACCGCGTTGTTGCTTGGCGCAGCTTGCCTGTTTTTTCCGGCGCTGGCGGACGCGGCAGACCAGGCAGCTTCCTCCTTTATTGTGGACGTTTGGAACACGAAGCAACAACTGCCGGGAAACGCCGTCATTTCGGTGATTCAAACCCGGGACGGTTATCTCTGGCTCGGTACCCTCAATGGCCTGGTGCGTTTTGATGGAAATCACTTCACCGTTTTCAATGAATTCAACACGCCCGGATTAAACAGCGACAGGATCGTGTTTCTGTTTGAGGACAGTCACACCAACCTGTGGATCGGAACGGACACAGCTGGCGTGGCGTTGGTACAGGACGGCAAGATCAAGAGTTTCGATCTCGGTCGTGCCGGTTACGAAGGCCGGCTGGTGTCAGCCTGTGAAGACACCAATGGCGCGGTCTGGCTTTACACGGCGGACGCACATTTGGGACGTTATCAAGACGGGAAACTGGACACCTTAAGCCTGCCGTTCAATTCGCTGGCGATTTGCCGGATGATCATCCGCGAAAAATCCGGACAACTTTGGATCGGTGAAGACTGGGGAATGTTTTCCTTTCGCCCCGCCAATTTTCACCCGCCGGCTTTTCCCATTGATCAGGACATCCGGGCAGGCAAACTCGATTTTATCCTGTCTGGGCAGAATGGCGGCACCTGGCGATTGGTCAACGGGCGGGTCCAAAAATGGAATTCCACCCAGCTCGAAAAGGATTTGGGGCCGTATCCGTGGGGTAATGCGACCGTCACTTCAGCCAGCGAGGACAAGGACGGCAACCTGATCGTTGGCACGAGGGGGGAAGGCATTTTCTGGTATGACGGAAGCGGAAATAGCCGGCAAATTTCCAAGGAACAGGGACTGTCGTCCGCCTTTGTCCTTTCACTGTGCATGGACAACGAAGGAAACCTTTGGGTGGGAACCGACGGCGAGGGTCTAGACCGGATCAAGCGGAAGATTTTTACGACCCCAGCGGCGCATCAAACCTGGACGGCGCAATCCACAGCCGGGGATGGATCCGGTGGTTTGTGGACGGCATTCAACTATTCTGGCGCGTCGTATTGGAAAACCAACACGGTCGAAGATTTTGGCCGGGATCAGGGGCTTGATCCCAACACTTGGACCGTGTTGGTGGATCACCGGCAACAAGTTTGGGTGGGCACGCGGTTCGGCGGGTTATTTCAATTTCATACGGATCGTTTTCTGCCCGCTCCCGGCGCCGAAAGCCTTGGCCGCCAGCAAATCTTCGCCCTGTTTGAGGACCACGCGGGGCAGTTGTGGGCCGGCACCCAGAGCGGACTGGCCCGTTGGAACGGAACCGACTGGAAAATTTATACCACCCCGGATGGCCTGGTGGTCCGCGCCATTGCCGGGGACGCCGAAGGCAATCTTTGGATTGGAACCGAAAGTCACGGGCTGTTTTATTTCAAGACCGAAAAATTCATCGCCTACCAGGCATCCGAGGGAGGATTGCCTGGGAACGACATCTCCTGTCTTTACCTCGATCCGGACGGCATCCTATGGGTGGGAACTGCCGGACACGGCCTGGCCCGGTTTGACCGGGGGAAATGGACCCGATTTTCAACCGACAACGGGCTGGCCAGCAACAGCATTGATTATCTCATTGAGGATGCCGGCGGTTTTTTGTGGATCGGATCCAATGCAGGACTGATGCGGATTCATAAGCGGTCGCTGAACGACATCGCCAATGGCAAGGCGAACCTCATTTCCTGCCGGACTTATGTCGAAACCGACGGGCTGTTGACGCGGGAATGTTCGGCCGGTTCACAACCTGCCGCGTATCGTGCCCGGGATGGTCGGTTGTGGTTTCCCACCACCAAGGGCCTGGTGTCGGTGGACCCGGCGGATATCAAGACCAATCTGCAACCGCCGCTGGTCAGGATTGAATCCGTGCGGATTGATGGACAGGAACAAAAAACCAACCGTTTCAGTTCCAACTGGCAGGCGTCGGTCACCGTTCCACCCGGCCGCGAACAGCTGGAAATTCATTATACTGGCCTGAACTTCTCCGCTCCCGGCGAGATGCGGTTCAAATATCGTCTGGAGGGTCACGAGGCCGCCTGGACCGAGGCCGGCGACGCCCGCGTGGCTTATTATCCCAACGTGCCGCCGGGAGATTATAGTTTTCATGTCATCGCCGGCAATGAGGACGGCGTGTGGAACGAAACCGGCGGAATCCTGACAGTCCGGGTCCAGCCTCAATTCTGGCAGACTTCCTGGTTCCGCGCCGCGGCGATCCTGTGCCTGGCGGGAATTGTGGTGGCCGTGGTGCGCTATCTTTCCACTCAGAAACTGCGGCGCCAGCTGCAATTGCATGAACAGCAGGAGGCGCTGGAGAAAGAGCGCTCCCGCATCGCCCGCGACTTGCACGATCAACTCGGAGCGAACCTCACGCAGGTGGCGTTGCTGGGTGAAATGGCGGAAGCGGACAAGCATGCCCCGGAGGAGGTGGAAACCTATGCGCAGCAAATTTCCCAGACCGCGCGCGAAACCACGCGTTCCCTCGATGAAATCGTCTGGGCCGTCAATCCGTCCAACGACACGGTTGAAGGGCTGGTCAACTATGCCTGCAAATATGCGCAGGAATATCTCGCGCTGGCCGGCTTGCGTTATCGGGCCGAGGTGCCGTCGCAACTGCCGGAATTCACCATTCCACCGGAAGTCCGCCATAACGTGTTCCTCGCCTTCAAGGAGGCTGTCAACAACGTGGTCAAACACGCACAGGCCAGCGAGGCGCGGATTCGGTTGCATTTGCAGGCGGACCGCTTCATGTTGGAGATTGAAGACAATGGCCGGGGAATTGGCGAGTTGAACCCGGCCAGCAACCGGAACGGCCTGCGCAACATGCGCAAACGCATGGAAGACATTGGTGGAAAATTCGAAGTTGGCGCGGCGCCGCCGCAGGGAACAAAAGTTCGCCTGACCGTGCCCATCAAGACATAATGCAGCATCGAGAAAGAACCATGCCCATCACCGTTTCCATCGTCGAGGACAATGACAAATTGCGCGGGACGCTGGCCCGGCTGCTTGACCGGTCGGACGGGTTCCGCTGCCTGAGCCAGTACGCCAATGCGGAGGATGCATTGAAGGACCTGCCGCAAACCCGCCCGAACGTCGTGCTGATGGACATCAATCTGCCCGGGATGAACGGGGTCCAATGCGTCCGGCAGCTCAAGGCGCTGGTACCAGAAATCCAGGTCATGATGCTCACGGTTTACGAGGACACGGAAAACATTTTCAACGCGCTGACGGCCGGGGCCAACGGCTACATGCTCAAGCGCACCTCCAGCAAGGAATTGCTCGAGGCCATCCAGGAAGTCCACCGGGGCGGATCGCCAATGACGATGCACATTGCGCGCAAAGTCGTCCAGTCGTTTCAACAAACGGCGGCCACGGCGCAACCCACGGAAAATCTTTCCGAACGCGAACAGCAGGTGCTCGATCTCCTGAGCCAGGGCCTCATGTACAAGGAAATCGCGGACAAGCTCGGCATCAGCTACGAAACCGTGCACACCTACATCCGCCGCATATACGAAAAACTGCAGGTCCGCACCCGCACGGAAGCCGTGGCAAAATTTCTCCGTGGCTGACCGGATTTTGGCAGCCTCTTTTTTGCCGGCCCGGGATGGCATACTTCACAGATACAGGTTTGAACCCAACGGGAGGCGATTAAACGGGCAAAAACTTCATTTTTTCCGCTTTGGTGGCTGGCCGGCGGCGCGCTTGGCTTTTTTCGAGGTTGGCGGGGGTGGTGTGGCAATAACCCGCTTCACCAAATCCTCAAAACTCACGCCATGCACCCTCAAATCAATTATTTTTGGCATAATAAGTTCTATGCGATGCAATTGACATTTCAGCATTTTATCACTTTTCTACCTGCATCAAAAGCCAAAAGTCAAATTCAGCAATAACGCTTAATAATTTAATTAATGCGGCGCTGCCTCTTAAAGGCAAAAAGTTCAGACAGGAATTTTACAGATGGTATCAAGGCCAGCGACTTTGGCACAAATTAGAACGCAAGCCGACGGATGATGAGCTGGATAAATACATCCGTGAAGAGGCGTTTCAATATCAAGATGAAAGCGCAAAAAGAGAAACTCGGCAGATCAATGATTGGCTGCCAATTTACATAAACGAAACCCGTCTTAATTTTGCATTGAATCTAAGCGATAGCGATTTTCCGATCAGGTTCAAAGAGTGTTTGCGGCGGATCATTGGCGGCAGAAGCTATGGTTATAATTTGCCAATTTTCAAAGCGTATTGGCGGCATCTTCTGAAATCCACAGCAATACAAAACGGTTATTCCGCTTGGGAGCAATCAGATAAATGTATTGAGACACAAACCCTGGAATTTGTTGAGTCGCTGAAAACGGATGGTGTAGATAAGGGATGGTTCAATATCTTCGCAGAACAAATTCCAGATTGGCGGCAGGTTCACAGGATAAATCCGCAACGTAAAGATGCAGCGATTTGGAGATGGCTAAAATTGGAAGAAAATCGAATAAAACTCTTGACCGTATTGAGACACCGCATAAATGAACTTTCGCATCTACCAAAACCCCCAAAAGTGAAATCTCGCATCCATAAAATGTCAATTTCGCATCATAAAAAATCTGGAAAGTGATAGTTCGCATAGTCGAAATGTCACATTCGCATACTTTCTGATGACAAAACGGCTTCAAAATCCACTTTTAAAATTTGGTAAGCTTCTACCGTTGGCAGAAATACCAGCGGCGTGTGAAAAACGCTGATACGGTGAATTTGATTTGGACCGCTCGTTGTGTTTGAGTCGCAAGACTCCCCGGAAAGCCGCCGGATTTTCAAAACACAGCGAGCGGTTTCATTTTTACAGTGACCTGACCCCAATAGCTGGACAGATCATAAGTAGAGTTCTGCCATTGGTTTGTTGTTTGGTTCAGCAGTTCGGGACGGAGGGAGGGCGGAGCCCGACCGGAGTACCGAACTGCTAATGGCGCG